>Ga0315281_10002205_pt1 | contig 28945 bp, 26 predicted proteins | sample YL17G07_0_MG_FD_204540 | JGI IMG/M metagenome (GOLD analysis project Ga0315281, IMG submission 204540) | Sediment microbial communities from Yellowstone Lake, YNP, Wyoming, USA - YL17G07_0 | ecosystem: Environmental > Aquatic > Freshwater > Lake > Sediment | place: USA: Wyoming | collected...
CGCCATCTTCGTCATGCCGTCGAGCAACGAATACTCGGTATGAGTGTGTAGGTGGGTGAACATATCCCGGGAGGCTGAGTGTACACCGCCCCCCGCGCCTGCTCTATCGAGTTATGGCGCCCAGCGTCCGGAATCCGTTGATCTTCACGCCCCGCGCGGGCCTGCTCCGCTACACTGGCGCCACTTCCCCGGGAGGCACCCCATGACCACCGTCTCCACCACCTCCGGCCAGTTGCGCGGCAGCCAGGAAGCTGGCCTACACGTGTTCCGCGGCATCCCCTTCGCGAAGGCGCCCGTCGGGGCGCTCCGCTTCCGCGCGCCCGAACCGCCGAGCCCATGGCAGGGCGTTCGCGACGCCACCGCCTTCGCCCCCTCGGCACTCCAGGCGCAGACGCCCATCAGCGCGTCCCTCGCCATGGAAGTCGCCGAGACGAGCGAGGACTGCCTCCACCTCAACGTCTGGACGCCCGGCGTCACCGGCCGGCGCCCCGTGATGGTCTGGATCCACGGCGGAGCGTTCGTCATCGGCTCAGGCTCCCAGGACCTCTACAACGGCGCGCACCTCGCGAGCCGCGGCGACGCCGTCGTGGTCACGATCAACTACCGACTCGGGATCTTCGGATTCCTCCACGGCCGCACGCTCTGCGGCAATTCCCTGGATTCGAGCGGGAATGAAGGCATCCTCGACCAGGTCGCCGCGCTCGAGTGGGTGCGGGACGAAATCGCTTCGTTCGGGGGCGACCCTGGCAACGTGACCGTCTTCGGTGAGTCCGCCGGGTCGGCCAGCATTGCCACGCTCCTGGGCATGCCGCGGGCGCGAGGGCTCTTCCACAAGGCCATCCTCGAAAGCGGCTCGGCCAACCTGCTCGCCCCACCGACGGCGGCGAGCGCGATCATGCAGACCGTCCTCGACACGGCAGGGCTCACCCCGGAAACGGCCAGGCGCCTGCGCGACCTGCCGGCGCAGGAACTCCTCGACCTGCAGGTCAAGGCGACGCCACGCAACGGCGCCGGGCTCTCCTATGGCCCTGTGGTCGACGGACAGGTCGTGCCGCGCTCGCCGTTCGAGGCCGTGGCTGAGGGCGAAACGCGCGGCGTCTCCCTGCTCATCGGCACCACACTCGACGAGATGAAGCTCTTCGCGTTCCTCGACCCGGGCGTGTTCCAGGTCGACGAGGCAGGGCTGCAGGCCCGCGTTCGAGCGATGGCCGGGGACGCTGCACCCGCCATCGTCGAAGCCTACCGCGCCGCGCGCGAGGCCCGGGGCGAGCCGGTGACGCCGTTCGAGCTCTACGAGGCGATCGTGACCGACAATTCGATGCGGGTGCCGTCCATGCGTCTTGCGGCGCTCCAGTCGGCCCACACGCCGGCCACCTATGCCTACCTGTTCACGCGCAAGTCGCCCTCCGCGGGCGGGATGCTCGGGGCCTGCCACGCCCTGGACCTGCCGTTCGTCTGGGGCACCTACGGTCTCGACGCCATGAAGGTCTTCGCCGGTGAGGGCCCCGACGTCGAGGCGCTCTCCGGGCGCATCCAAGACGCGTGGCTTGCCTTCGCACGCACCGGCAACCCGGGCCACGAAGACCTGCCCGCGTGGCCGGCGTACGAGCCGGGCCGCCGCGCCACGATGATCCTCGACGACACCTGCCTGGTGGAGGACGCGCCCCGCGAGCCCGAGCGCCTCGCATGGGAGGCGGTGGGCCGGGGGTAGGCCCCGCCGGTCCGATCATTCGCCACGGCCGCGCCGGGGCTTCGCTTAGAGTGCAGCCGCGAGAGGCGCAAGAGCTTCGTCCGGAATCGGAAAGACTCCACCCGTGACCGACTCGACGAGACTACGGTCGCTGCCCCGCCCCATCCCCCGAGTGCGAACCAGGACCTCCTTGGTCCCCATTTTCAGGATCCTCTCGGGATGCGCACTGACGAAGACGCCACGCGCAACGGCATCGCGCAGGGTCCCGTCCAGCACGGAACGATCGCGTCCCCCGACGACGGGGTCCACCCAGACAAGGACGACGTCGAGGGAGAGCACGGTGCGTTGCGCGAGCGTATGCTCATTCGGCCGCGGGGTGACTCGACCGCCGACGACCTAGTGCTCTGCCCCTTGGCAAACGGAGGAACCTTTGGCCCAGTCGATGCCGACTCGGTGCGTGGTCTGACGGGAGGGAGTGTCGTGGCTCCGTCGTGCGAGGTGCAGAGGCTCGGGTTCGACGACGTCGGCCTGATCGCCAGGATCGATCGGTCGGAGCACGTCGATGTCGAATACGCCGTCGTCGATGGGCATCTCATCGAGCGGCCAGTGTCGTTTGAGCATGCCGACATCCCGCCGTGGGACCCGGTGGGCGCGGGGCCGAACAGCGTGGCTGCGAAGGTTGCCTTCTGCGCGCCGCTCGTCGCGGGAGGCGCCGCGCTGTTCGGCGCCTTCGAAGGCGACCGCCTTCTTGGGCTGGCCGTAGTCGATGGCTCGTTTGAGCCGAGACTAGCGTGGCTAGCGTTTCTTCACGTGAGTCGCCAGGTTCGGCGCCGCGGCGCTGCTTCCGCACTGTGGGGCGCCGCCGTCCATGAAGCGGCCCAGGCCCGCGCCGAGGCGATATATGTCTCGGCGGTGCCGACCGGGTCTGCAGTCGGCTTCTACCTCAGCCGTGGTTGCAGGCTGGCGGACCCGGTGCACCCGGCGCTCTTCGCCATGGAGCCGGACGACATCCACCTGGCCTGTTCGCTCCTGTGAACTCACCGGCAGGCCAGCGCCTTGGCCCAGACCCGGGAGGCGAGTGACGGTGGATGCAAACCGTTACCCGTCGAACGGGTCGTAGATCTTCACACCCCTGAACTTGAGGAGATCCCGGTCGTGGGTGCAGACCGTGTCGACGCCGTACGGCGCCATCAGGGCAACCAGGTGCGCGTCTGGCACAAGGTCGCCGCGCACGACCACCCCCGTTGTTGCCCGCTTGAACCGGGACAGGAACTCCTCATCCTCGGCACCGACACGAACGTTCGGCAGCGCAAGCAGCGTCTCGACGTTCGCAACGGCGACGGAGGGCGCCAATGGGGCCTTGAATATTCGCGGATTGGTAGCGAGGCGCAGATAGCCGAGCGTGACTGGCCAAAAGAGGTAGACCAACTCCTCGCCCCTCGAGATGTCGTGAAGGACGCGCCGCGCGGCCGCCGAGAAAGGGCTCGTCTCGTCCGACGCGTACACCAGTGGGTTCACGTCCAACGCGAAAGTCACGGGTAGCTATCGAGGAGCGCGGAGACGGCTTCCTTGTCCTCGAGGTCAACCAGCGCGCCCATGGGCTGGGACTGCCAGTGCAACTCAGGTGCCGGCCGGCCGACAGGCCCCTGTTTCAGGGCGAGGGGGACCAGTTCCGAGATCAGCCGGCCGAGCGATTTGTGCTCAGCCTTCGCCCGTGCCTTGAGCTCTCCGAGTACAGAAACGTCGATGTCGATCGTTGTACGGGCCATGATGACTGATGATCGCACTTGCGACATCAGATGTCCATGAACGAGCGTTGGCCGCAAGTCTCAGATGGACAGCCGACAGCCGGGGGCTCTGTCGGGAGCGGCAGGACTGGGACCGCCATGGGTGGAATCGGGGTCTTTCCTGGCATCTGCGTGCCTCGGAGCCTGTCTGATAAAGGCCCACCGTCTTGCCTCCCGCGCAACCACCATCTGCAAGCGCCGCTATCCCGCGCTGCCGCTATAGTCCCCGAACCTTGCCACTGAGGAGCAACACCATGGCGCACTACTCCGTCGTCTCCGTCACCCCAACCACGGACGCATGGATCCCGGCGTACCTGGAGGCGGTCGGACCGCTGGTGGAAAAGCACGGGGGCCGTTACCTCGCCCGCACGGCCAGCCACGAAAGGCTGGAGGGAAGCGGCGCCAGCCCGGCCCTCCAGGTGATCATCGAATGGCCGTCGAAGGAAGCGGCGGACAGGTTCTACGCCGACCCCGGCTACGCACCCCACCTGAAAGCCCGGCTGGCCGGCTGCGAGAGCTCGTGGGCTTCGATCGAAGGGAAGGACGACTTCGCCGCGGGGTAGGCGGTGCGCTACTGCGCAGCGGCGGTCTCAGCCGCCCACCGCGCAGCCAACTCCTCCAGCAGGCCAGCAGCCCGCGCCATAGCCGTCTCCTCGTCTGGCTCCAGGTCGAGCAGCGTCCGCACGTGCGGCACGCTGCTCCGGCCCGCCAGCACCACCCCGAGCTTGCCCGCGGCGGCGGCGCGCGCCAACACCTGCCCTGTGGTCTTGCCCTCCCCCGACTGTCCGTCGTAGCTGCCCTCGCCGGTGACCACGACGTCGGCCAGCGCAAGCCGCGCGTCGAAGCCGGTGACGTCCGCCACGATCTCGAACCCGCTCTCCACGCGGGCGCCGAGAAACGCGACGAGCCCGGCAGCGAGGCCTCCCGCGGCGCCCGCGCCCGGCATGTCCGCGATGTCTACACCCAGGGAATCGCGCACGACGGCCGCGAACCGTTCCAGCGCCTGGTCGAGCAGTTGGACCTGTCCCGGCGTCGCGCCCTTCTGCGGACCATAGACGGCGGCTGCGCCATCCGGGCCTGTGAGTGGGTTACGGACGTCGCAGGCCACGACCACCTCCACGCCCTCCAGCGCCGCTGGCTTCTGCCACACCATCCGCGACAGGCGCGCCAGCGGTCCGCCGCCCGGCGGCAGCTCCTCGCCGTCCGCGTCGAAGAAGCGAGCGCCAAGGGCCCGCGCCATGCCAACTCCGCCGTCCGTGGTCGCGCTGCCACCAACGCCAACCACGATGCGCTTGGTCCGCCCGTCGAGCGCTCCGGCGATCAGCTCGCCGACGCCGAAGCTGTCTGCGGCCAGGGCGTCGCGCTCGGCGGGCGCGACGTGGAGCAGCCCGTTCGCCTGCGCGGCTTCGATCACCGCCGTCGCCTGGCCCCGCAGGCGCAGAGAGCGCGCACCCACTTTCCGTCCGAGGGCGTCGTGTACGACGCTTCCCACGACGTTTGACTCCACGCTGCGCCGGATTGCGTCGAGGAAACCCGGCCCGCCGTCCGCCAGCGGGAGGACGTCCACCTCCCATCGGGGCCGCGCGCGACGGATGCCCCGGGCGATGGCCGCCGCCGCTTCGTCCGCTGAAAGGCTGCCCTTGAACTCCTGCGGGGCCACGAGCACGCGCATGGCCCGAGCCTACAGCCCGAGCCAACGACCGGCGACGCCGCTGCTACACCGTCCGCCGGATGATTTCAACAGCGCCGAACAGGAGGACGAGCGCGATGTACAGCCAGGCGGCGTTCCGGAGGGTGCGCAGCACGTTCCTGGCCCGCGTCGAGCGGAAGACGAAGGCTGCCACGCCAAGCGAGACAACCGCCAGCACGGCCGCCTCGAGGAGAAGGAACTTCACGACAACACGGCGTGAAGCGGGGCGGCCGGACCGCTCCGCGCGGTCGCGTCGCCCGTTGTCGTCTTACTGGCAGCCGTCAAGCGTCCATGGCGACGGAGCGGCTGGTGAAGCGCCAGCCGCCGGCCGTCTTCGCCAGGCGGTCGTCGTAGGTCGCTGTTGCCATGGTCGAGGCGGGGTTCGTCTTGCGGTTCAGGAGGAGGAGGTAGCACGCGCCCTTCGCGCCCGCTCCATCCGCTTCGACCACGAGGTTGTTCACCCAGTGCCGGACCTTCAGCTGCTCGCCGAAGCCGGTCGCGAAGGCCAGCAACTGGTCCTTGCCCGCGAAGGTTCCGTTTGGCGAGGCGAACGTGCCGTCGGGGGTGAAGCAGGCGGCCCAGGCGGCGGCCTTGCCGTCGTCGATCGCGTGGTTGTACCGGGCGTAGAGCTGCTGAATCGCAATGTGATCGTCGGTGGAAAGCGCCAAGAGACATCCCTCACGGTGAAGTGGGCGCAACTATACCCCGTCTCAGGCCAAGACGGCTGGCCACACGGACGATGCCCGCGCGCCGCCGCCAAACCGGGAATCTCCCCCATTGGCGTAGCTCAACTTCACGCTGCACGATGGGATGGAGCCAGCGCCCCTCTACGGCGGGGCGACTCTCTTCCAGGAAGCACGATGCGCAAACTGCACCTCTGGGCATTTGCCCTCACGGCACTGGCCGCGCTCAGCCTCGTGGCTGCGGCCTGCGGCGACGACGACAGCTCAGGCGGCGCCAACAACACCACGCCATCGGCCAGCGGGAGTTCGCCCACATCGGGCGGCAACGGGGGCGGCGGCTCGTCTGGCGGCGGTGGCACCTCCAGCGCGTCCGGCAGCTCCGGCCACGACGCCCTGAAGAAGGCCGCGACGGACCTCACCAAGACCACATACAAGGTCACGTACGACATCAAGGGCAACGACCCCAAGACCGGCGCCCTCAACGGCACGTTCACGCTCATTTCGAAGCCGCCCAGGTCGGTCTTCTCGGTTACTGGCACCGACCAGGGCAGTATCATCGTCATCGAGGACGGGACGTACACGTTCCTCTGCATAGAGGCGGAGGGCGCGAAGAACTGCCTCAAGTCGAAGTCGCAGGCCACCAACAGCGCGCTCCCTCTGCCGACGCTCTTCAACGTCGACAACATCGTGAAGAACATCTCCAACGACCCAGGCACGATCGTGAAGGACGCGAAGTCGCAGAAGATCGCCGGCCGGGACGGCAAGTGCTACGAAGTCACGTCGAAGCAAGGCACCGGCACCATCTGCATCGCCCCCAACGAAGGGATCGTCCTCCTGATCGACGGCACTTTTTCGGGCGCCAAGATGCAACTCACGGCGAAGGAGTACTCGAGCGCACCTGCGGACAAGGACTTCGAGCCGCCCTACCAGGTGACCGACATCTCGAATTAGCCCCGTGGCGCGCGGCATCTCCTGTTCGGCGCACGGCCGGGCAGAGGATGCCGCGACCGGGCGCGTGAAGAGGTTCCCCTGCGATGATCACGCTGCGAGCGGACGAGAACCGCTTTCTGCTCCAGGCTGAGCCCGCCGACGCTCCGGCGGTCCGCCGCATTCCCGGCGCACGCTGGAGCCAGCCGCACCGTTGCTGGCAGTTGCCGCGCCAGCCCGCCTCGGTGCTTGTCCTCGACCGCGTGTTCGGACGTGACGGCTGGGAGGCGGAGAGCAACGCGGTCATCGACGTCGCCGACGCGCGCCAGCGGCCGGTGGAGGCGGCACGCGGGCGGGCCCAGGTGCATCTCAAAGGGTCGCAACTCGGCGTCGTCTGCGCAGTCCCCGACAAAGAGCTGGTGAAGCGCGTCCCCGGCTACAGCTGGTCCCCGGCCCAGCGGATGTGGTTCGTGGCAGCCCTGCCGCTCGCGCTCGACATCCTGCAGGAAGCCTTCGGCGCCAACCTCGAAGTGGATGAAGACGCGCGCTCCTACATCGAGCTCCGGCGGCTCGCCGAGGCGCAGGCGCCGAGCCCGGGCGCCGCCGCCTTCCCGCTGAGAGAAGCGGCCCCAGCCGGCCACCACGAGCCCGTGACCGGTGAGCCCGCCCCGGGATTGGCGGTCCCGGTGCAGAGCGACCTCGCGGAGGCCGGGGGCGATGGCGTCGAACGACTCGAACGCGGCCTTGCACGGGTCGAGACCCTGCTCGAGCGGCTGCTCGCGGCTATTGAGCAGGGGCGAGCGTTCGCGCCCGCTGCTGCGACGCCCGCGAGCGTGGAGCCCGAACCACCGGCGGCAGCGACCGCCGACTGGCGCGAAATCGTCGAGCTTGCGAACACCGACCCCGCGGCCGCGCTCGACGGCGCGCACCGCATGCTCCAGACCTCCGGGCCCGACGATCGCGCGCTGCGAGCGGCTGCCGGAATCGCGGCATTCCGAGCGCGCGATCTCGCCCGTGCCCTGGAGCACCTGAGCGGGGCGCTCGACGGGCAGACTGACCTGGGTGACGCGGACCTCACGCGCCTGGCTGCACGGACGTTCACGGAGACTGTCTGCGCGCTCGCGACACAAGCCACCTGCCCGGCCAATGGACCGATCACGTCGGCCGACTCGTTCCGGAAGGCGCTGCTGACCGAGCTCGCGCGGGGCGGTGCGTTTGATGCCGGCAGCCTCGCTTCGCAGTCCACCGCCGGCACGCTGGAAACCCTGGTAATGGACCACACGCTCCAACTCGTCGACAGGGAACTGAGCGACGCCTGCCGCGTGGCGCACATCCTGGCGATCGCACACGGCGGGAGCCCGCTGGCCGCTCACCGTGTGCTGCAACTGCTGCGCGAACAGTCGCTCCACGCCGAGGCCCAGGCGCTGGCCCTCATCCTCTACGCTAACGTGCTGCTGGAGACCGAGAGCGCGAGCGAGTGGCTGCTGCGCTGGCCTTCCGGGGAGCAGGAAGCGCCCATGGACGACGGGGGCTGGCTCGTGGCGACGTCGCTGCCGGCGCTCCGCCTCCTCAATCGCGACCTCGCGGGGCCGGCGGCACTCGCCCTGCTGGCGATTGTCGCGCCCGGGCCAGCGGACGCCGTCACGCTCGCAGACCGGCGCGCGCTGGTCAGCCTCGTCCCGCCGAATGCGCCTGGGCGCCATTACGCGGAGTTCCTCGCCTCATTCCGGCTGGCCGCACGCGGCGAGCGGCTGAACATGCGCGAGTTCCCGGGGTACGCCGCGACCCTCGCGAACGTCGCCCTGGAACGCTCGTGGGCGCACCTCACCGAGGTCTACATGGCCGGCAGCGGCACGGGCAGCGGCGCCGCCCAGGAAGCGGCCGGGGCGATCTATCCCGCGCTCCTCGGCCACGGCATCTCAGCGCCGGAACAGCTCGTCGAGCTCCTGGACTTGCTCGCGCTCTCGCCCACCGCCGACAACGCGCTCAACGCCGTGGCCACGGTGACCGAAGACCAGGCATTCAAGGGCGCCAGCATGCTCGACCGCACGCAGCGCCTGGAGATCTACCGCGCCGCGCTCGACGCCGCCATCAAGAAAGGCCACGACAACGACGCGCGCGAGGCCTTCCAGCGCCTCGTCCGTGCCCTCCAGGACGAGCCCGGCTCGTCCCAGCTCCGCGCGCTGTGCGCCGACGTGCGGGAACGCGCGTCGCGACGCCTCCGCATCCCGGCCCTCATGGTCCTCGTCGAAACCCTCCTCGAAGACGGCGCAGAGGCCGCCGCCGCGATGGAACTCGTCCGCGACGTCATCAAGGCAGGCCGCGACGACGTCGAGGACCCCGAAGGCCAGCTCATTGGCCTCCAGTACGCTTACCCGCAGCTGCGCGAGCCCATCCAGCAGGCCATCCGCGAAAGCGGCTCCGAGCCCGCCCTCATCGACGCCCTGCCCTCTTTCCCGGGGCGGTCCATCGTCGTCGTGGGCGGGCGCCAGTCGATGAAGAAGCGCGCTACGCCCGTCCTCGAGGGCTGGGGGGTCGACGTCAGCTGGCTCGACTCCGCCGAGGCGAAGACCGGCAACCAGTTGCCCGCCCTCGTCGCAGGAAAGGCCGACCTCGTCGTCGTCAACACCGCCTGCGTGAGCCACGCCTCGAGCGGCCGGGCCGCCGACGCCGCACGCTCGGCGGGCAAAGACCCGTACCTGCAGGCGTCGAACGGCGTCGGCACCATGCTCCTCCGCGTCCGCGAGCAACTCGAAGCCCTCGGCCGCGTAGCAGAGCCCGCGCCCGCGAAGCCCTCGAAGGTGAAGGCCATCAAGCAGCGCGTCCGCTGACTCAGCCGCCGGCGACGGCCGGGACGATGCTCACCTCGTCCCCATCCTTCAGCGCCGTCCCGAGCCCGTCCATGAAGCGCACGTCGTCGCCGTTCACGTACACGTTGACGAAGCGGCGCAACTGGCCGGTTTCGTCCATCAACCGTTCCCGGATGCCCGGGAAGCTCTTCTCCAGGTGTTCGATGCAGTCTGCCAGGTCCAGGCCAGTGGCCTGCACCGTGGACTGGTTGCCTGTCAGTCCCCGCAGCGGCTGCGGGATGCGCACATTGATCGCCAAGGCTCATACTCCTGTGTCGTCGCCCGCAGTTGCGTCCCTCGCTCGCGCCTGCGCGGGAGGGGCCGGGGGGTGAGGGCGGCACCCGCCCGGCGCATGCGAAGCTCTCTTTGCCTGGTGGTGGACGGGCTACCCCTCCACCACGTCGCCCGTCACCGGGTCCACGCGCACGCCTTTCGCCTGCGCCCAGGCCAGGCCGCGGTCGATCTCTTCCGGCTCGCCTTCGAGCTCCAGCACCACCCAGCCCGTGCGGTCGTCCACGTCGGCCATGCGCACGTTGGTGATGACCCGGAACTCCTGTCCGAGCAGATAAATGATTGGCTCCCGGATGAGGTTTTCCGGGAACGTGAACCGCACGCGTTTCACAGCCATCAGGCCACCGCCTCTGCGGCGCGCAGCGCCGAATATGCCCGTTCGAAGCTTTCCATGGTCGCGTCGATCTCCAGCGGCGGCCGCAACGCGTCTGTCACGGCCTCGAGCGTCTTGAAGCCCGCGCCCGTGATGAACGCCACGGTCGTCTCGCCGGGCTCGATTCTACCCTGCGCCGCAAGCTGCTTCAGCGACGCCACGGTCACGCCGCCCGCGGTCTCGGCAAAGATGCCCTCCGTCTCGGCGAGCAGCTTCATGCCCGCGACGATCTCCTCGTCCGTGACCATAGCGCAGGCACCGCCCGTCTCCTTCAGCTGCACCAGGCTGTAGTAGCCGTCGGCGGGGTTCCCAATCGCCAGCGACTTCGCAATCGTGTTCGGCCGCTGCGGACGGAAGTTCATCGAGCCTTCGGCCCAGGCCGTCGCGACCGGCGAGCAGCCCGTGGCCTGGGCGCCGCTCATGCGCGTCTTCGGCGCTTCGATGAGCCCTGTCTTCGCCAGTTCGTCGAAGCCCTTGCGGATCTTGACGAAGAGCGAGCCACTCGCGATCGGCACCACGCAATGGTCGGGCGCCTTCCAGCCCAGCTGCTCGGCCACTTCGAAGCCGAGCGTCTTCGAGCCTTCGGAGTAGTAAGGCCGCACGTTCACGTTGACGAAGGCCCAGCCGTACGCGCCCGCCAGCTCGGCGCAGAGCCGGTTCACGGCGTCGTAGTTGCCGCGCACCTTCACGAGCGTCGGCCCATAGATGCTCGACCCGACCACTTTCCCCGCTTCGAGGTCGTGCGGGATGAAGACCACCGCCTCCATGCCCGCGGCCGCCGCGTGCGCGCTCACGCTGTTGGCGAGGTTGCCCGTGCTTGCGCATGCCAGACGGTCGAAGCCGAGCTCCCGCGCGCGGGTGCTCGCCACTGCCACGACGCGGTCCTTGAACGACCACGTCGGGTTCATCGTGTCGTTCTTGAGGTACAGCTTCGGAAGGCCCAGCGCCGCCCCGAGGTTCTTCGCGTGAATCAGCGGGGTGAACCCGGCGCCGATGTCGACCGCCGCGTCGGCGTCGCAGGGCAGGAAATCGCGATACCGCCAGAGGCTCGCCGGCCCCGACTCGATCCGGCGGCGCGTCACGTCGCGCTTGATGGCGTCGTAGTCGTAGGCCACCTCGAGCGGCCCAAAACAGAACTCACAGACATGGAGCGCCGCCAGCGGATACTCCCGGTGACACTCGCGGCAACGCAAGCTGGTTGCGTACGTCATGCTCAATCTCCCTCTCCGGCGGCAGGCCGCCGGGACACTTGCGCCCTCTCACCCGGCCGGGTGCATGCGGGCTCAGAGATCTCGTTGGGAGCGCCCCTTCAGCGAGGGGCTAGCGCATGACCATTCGGCCCGGCACGCAAACCATTCCAGTTCTCCTCTTCCGCGTGGGCCGACCAAAGTTCGAGCGCTGGCGCTCTCATCTTCCTCTCTCTGCGAGAGGCCGGAGTTGGCACCTTATCCCGCCGGGACAGGTTGCCGGGGTTTCGCAGGGCCGGTTCCCTCCACCCCATCTCGATAAGCGCGGCCACGGCGCGGGGAAATCCAACCAATCTTATGTGACCTTCGCGTCTCGAGCCAATAGGGGAAGGCGCCCTCATCCCCCGGCCCCTTCTCCCGCCCGCGGGCGAAGGGGGAGCCGCGGTGTGCCATCTTCGGTAAAGGTCGCGCAGCGGGCCATGGTCAGTGATCCTCCTCTACAAAAAAAGGTGCGTTGAAGTCACCGATCGGCGAAAAACCGGGCGCCTGGCGTGGGCTGGTCGGCGTGACGGGCGTGGTGCGAGCCATGGACGGAGGGTGCGGCCGCGGGGTGGGGAGGTGGAAGGGGTGGGTGTCGCTCATCCGGCGGGCAGAGCGGACGAATGGCGTTGCCCAGACCGTACGGACCCTCAACCCCCAACCCCCTTCTCCCGCCCGCGGGCGAAGGGGGAGCCGCGACACGACCCATGTCCCGGCGCAAACGGCTCCCTTCTCCCTCGGGCGACTGGCCACCGCAGAATTCCACGCAACAGGGGCGCTCGTGCGCCCCCGTTGCAGCAGTTGCCTGCCCGAACACGAACTCGCTGTTAGTCGTGGGGCTTGTGGCCGTCACCATGGTGCCCGTTGTCCTCACCATGGTGCCCGCTGTCTTCACCGTGGTGCCCGTGGTCGTCGCCGTGGTCGTCGCCGCAGTCGGCGGAGGCAAGCCCGGTGATGTCGCCGAGGTTGCCGTCGCTCGCGTTGACCCACGTGCCGTTACACTCCGTGCGGTAGATCCAGCCCCACCAGGGCTGGTCAAAGCCGCCAACCGCACTGAAATACTGGCCCAGCCAGGAGACGTATCCGGGGCAGACGCTGGTGGTCGCGTCGCAGGCGTAGTCGAAGGTTCCAACGAAGCCATGGGTGGACCACCCAGGCGAACTCAGGAGCGTCCCGGTGATGGTGGCACGGAAGCCACCCTCGAACGTGCCGGTGATGCCAGCCGCCACCGTGCCCGTGTTTTGGGGGCTGAAGCCTGCGATTGTGGTGAACGAGCCGTGGTAGCGCACGACCGCGCAGTACGTGCCGCTACCGGTTTCACGGACCTGAATTTGGCGGATGTAGTCGTCGAACGCCCAGTTGTTGCCCCCCACTCCCGAGTCGATATCGTTGACTACCTTCTCGGTGACATTGATGACCATTCTCCCCGAGCCGCACTGGGCAGCGTTTAGCTGGCTGCCCCAGTTGAGCGTTGGGTCCGAGGCGGTGGCCGTTGTGGCGCCCAACAGGCCCGTCGCAACCGCCATGACGGCGACGACGAGGATTCCGAGCTTAAGGAAGCGGTGGTGAACCGATCGTCCAAGCATTGCCAGTTTCATCTGGTGGTCTTTCTCCCGAAGGTGGTGGTCGCCGCCCTCCCTGCGGGGGCCAGGGCGTAGGCGCGGGCGCATGACGCGGCCCGGCGCTCGTCGAATCCGATGCCATAGGGTTCCAAGTGGGCGCCGCGTTTGCGGCAGCGAACCCGGGAGCGCTCCCTTCCGGGCCGCAAAGAGAGGGAAAACCTGCGGGAAAGCGCCCTCCAACGAGAGGGCCGGGCGCTCAGCCACTACTACTTAGCGTCTGCTAGAATAGTGCTCCGCAAGGGTGCCTCGAGCTCTCCTTGCAGCCGCCCCGTGCCGGTTGCTGCCGGTACGGGGCTTTTCCTTTCCCATATTTCCAGGTCGCCGGGGTGTCCGCCGTCCCGGATCGGTGCATACCCTGTCCGATGCGTCTCGGCGCTGTCAATGGACCATCGGGCCCCGCGCAAGGGCCTTCCGGCCAACGCGACAGCGGATGACGCGATTGGATGGTGTTCCCAGGTGGGAAGTTGCCGGTCACAGATTCAGGCATTGCATAATGGTCCTGATTTGTACAGAAAGTCACCATTCTGTCACCTGGCGCTGCCGGGGCTCCATCTTGTACAGGAGTACTAGCCGGCAGCGGGTGCAGCTCGGATGCCTCAACGGCGGAACCGGCTCGCTCGTTGCCGAGGATCGCACCCTCCCTCACGGTCGGGGTACTGAGCGGGTTCGGCTGCTCTCAGAGGGAGGAGCGCAGCGGGGCTTGCTCGTTTCCGGGCGGCGCGCTCTCCCTCACGACCGGGGTACTGATCGGGTCGTGAGCCGACGGTGGAGCTTGCTCGTTGCCGGGGATCGCACCCTCCCTCACGGTCGGGGTACTGATCCTGCCGGTGGCCCTACCCGGGGATGAGGGACCCCTCGCTACAGGAACGGGTTCGCCGCCGCCACCATCCCGAAGCCTTCGGCCACCGGGCCACGCACGAGGCGGCCCTCCCACGTGCTCAGCGCCTGCGCCAGTGCGGGGTCGGCCGCAAGTGCGCCGGCGACTCCTCTGTTCGCGAGCGCCTCGACGTACGGCAGGGTTGCGCTGGTCAGGGCCTGCGTGCTCGTCTGCGGGACTGCGCCCGGCATGTTGGCCACGCAGTAGTGGACGACGCCCTCTTCGATGTAGGTGGGGTTGCTGTGCGTCGTGGGGCGGCTCGTCTCCGCGGCTCCGCCCTGGTCGATCGACACGTCGACGATGACCGCGCCCGGCCCCATCGAGCGGACCATCTCGCGGCTCAGCACCTTCGGCGCAGCCGCTCCAGGCACGAGCACGGAGAGGATCGCGAGGTCTGCACCGTTCACCTCCTCGGCCACGCTCTGTGGTGTCGAGACGCGCGTGGCGATCCGCCCGCCGAAGTTCTCCTGCAGGCGGCGCAGCCGCGCCAGGTCGCGGGACATGACCACGACCCGCGCGTCGAGGCCCACGAGCACGCGCGCGGCGGCCGTCGCCACGGTCCCGGAGCCGATAATGACGACACGCCCCGGGGCCACGCCCGCGACGCCACCGAGCAGCTTGCCGCGTCCCGGGCCGGGATGCTTGAGCAGTTGCGCGCCGATCTCCGCCGCCATGCGCCCCGCGACCTGCGACATGGGCGCGAGCAACGGCAGCGAGCCATCCGGCTTGCGCACGAGCTCGTACGCAAGCGAAGCGCAGCCTGCCGCCAGCAGCCGTTCGGTGAGCGGCCGGTCGGTGGCGAGGTGGAGGTAGGTGAACAGCGCGCAGCCAGCGCGCAGGAAGCCGTACTCGCTGGCGACGGGCTCTTTCACCTTGACCACCAGGTCGCATGCCGCCCAGGCGTCTGTGGCAGCGCCAACGACCGTCGCGCCGGAGGCCGTGTACGCCGCGTCGGTGTGCCCGGAGCCTTCGCCGGCCCCCGTCTCGACCAGCACTTCGTGGCCGAGGTGCCGAAGGGCGAAGGCACCCTCGGGCGTCAGGGCGACGCGGGCTTCGCCATCCTTGCGTTCACGTACGGTGCCCACGCGCATGGTCCCACCCCCTCTTGTGGCGAACGCCATGCTACCGGATTCACCGGACCGTAACCGCCTGGACCCTCCGGGCACCAACTTCTCTCTCAGCGGCTGGCGCCGCCCGCCGACTACTAGCCCGTGGGGGCTGTGGCCTCCCGGCGGAGGGCTGGCGGGATGTTCGTAGCTGGTGGAACGCGCGTGGGATGGCTCGGCCGCGCCATTGCCTGGTCGGCCGTGGTGGCTGCCGTCGTACTGGTGCCTGCGGCGAACACGTTGCTCGGCGGAGCTGGCGGCGCGCGCGCTGAAACCCCGGCAGCCTTTCACGACGGACACCTGCACCTGGCCGTGCCCAGCGGTGGCCAGTGGTACAACGTCGACATCGCCTTCCTGGTGGAAGGCCCCGAAGACCCGGCGAAGGACGCGGCCACCGCCGCGAGCATCGCGGCTCGCTTCCCCGGCGCCGTGCGCGCAGACGAAGGCGGGGCCTCGGCCCAGTACGTGCGGAACGGCTACTGGTGGCCCTCGCACACCGCGTCGTGGAGCTACAACAGCGCGGGCAAGCCAGCCGGCCTCTCGGGCGAGCTGGACGCTCTGCTGGCGGCGACGGCCACGTGGGGCGCGGCCGGCGCCAACTTCAGCTACTCCGGCGGCGACCCGACGACGGCAAACACGGGCGCATGCAGCGGCGGCGGCCCGGACAAGCGCAATACCGTCGGGTGGGCGCCCCAGCCCGGGGCGACGCTCGCCGTCACGTGCAGTTGGTACTTGCAGACTGGCAACCCCGCCACCGAGACCGAGTTCGACATGCAGATCGACCCGGCATGGAACTGGACGACCGGCGCCTCGCCGCAGATCGACCTGCAGAGCGTGGCCCTGCACGAGTTCGGCCATGCCCTTGGCCTCGGCCATTCCACCGACTCTTCTGCGGTGATGTACGCCAGCTACATGTCCGGGACGCTCAAGCGCACGCTTCAGCCCGACGACCTGACCGGCATCCGCGCCGTGTACGGCGCCTCGACCCAGCCGCCGGCCTCCGGCACGCCCGGGTCCGCGCCACTGAGCCCGCCGAGCCTGGCGTTGCGGCCCGGCGCGAACCTGCTGACGTGGCCGGGCACGACTGCCGCACCCGGCTCCGCCCTCGGCTCGGGCACGAACGCCCTCCAGGCCGTCTACGGCTACGACCCGGCGACCGGCACCTGGCAGCGGTACGTCCCCGGCGTGCCGGCCTTCGTGAACACGCTGAGTTCCCTGCAGCAGGGACAGGCCTACTGGTTCGTAGCTACCGCGAACGCCCAGATCGCCGCCCCATAGGGCTCTCCCTCATCCCGGCCCTGGTACGCCCGCTGTCCACGACTGTCGGGAATTCGTGGGTTCCGCCCAATTCGGGGTCCAAACCGGTTTCAGTTCGGGAGAATCCCGGTATCGTCGGAGTGGATGAAGAGGTGGTTGGTAACGGCCGTCGTCGCGTTCTGCGCGCTCGGGGCCTCGCGCGGGCACCTGGCGCCCGCAGTCCATGCCGAATCCGCCCGGACACTGGACCTCGAGGTGACGACGGCCTCTGGACGCCCGGCGCTCCTCCAGTTCCTCGTCCGCGCGGAGAACGCCGAGGCCGCCTCGCGAGCCGCGCTGGCCGCCCTGCCGAAGCTCGCCCCGGGAGCGGAGGTGGCCGCGCCCGGCACCGTCTCCGCCCAGTTCGCGCCCTGGGGATGGCACTGGGACGGGTCCGAGATACCAGTACCGCTCGCCTACAACGCGGACAGCGCCGTGCGCGGAGTCAGCGGCGACCAGTTCGTGCGGCAGGCGCTGGCGGCGTGGAGTGTGGTGCCCGGCTCGCGCTTCGGGTTCCGCTACGCGGGGCTTACCGGCGCCCGTCCGGACCTCGCCGCGGGCGTGGCAGACGGTCTCAACGTCGCCGGCTGGGAGGCGCTCGACTGTGCGAGCGGGTGCGTGCTGGCGGTCACGAGCAAGTCGCCGGGCACGCACGAGTCTGACGTCGTGCTCAACTCCAACCCGGAAGCGGCCCTCGGCAACGGAAGTGGCGGGACGGCGGACGTGGAGACGATCCTCATTCACGAGGCCGGGCATGTTGCCGGGCTCGAGCACAGTTGCCAGCCGCTCCTCGGTGTGTGCACGCCCGAAGAGCAGGACGCGGCGATGTACTACCGCTACCAGGGTGTACGCCACCAGCTCGGCATCGACGACGTCGCCGGGATCAGGGCGCTCTACCCGGATGGCGCGTTCTCAATCGCGGCCCCAACGGACGGACTCCCCGCACGCACGGGCTCCGCGGCCATCCAGGTCGAGGTGGTCGAAGGCTGGAATCTGCGGGTGCTTCCGCCGGGCCCGCTTTCGAGCACCATGCAGGCACTGCCGTGCGTGCGAGCCGTGTACGCAGTGACTCCCGATGGGCTCTGGGCGGTGTGGGTGCGTGGCGCGGCGCCGTCGCTCAACAGCCTTTCGGAGGCGGCTGCGGGGGCGGCGTACTGGCTGGCGACCTCGGGCGCGTGCTCGGCGGCGTTCACGGCTCCCCGGTAGGGCTGAGGGAGCGAGCGCCGGGCCACGACGGACCGTGGTCTTGCCCTCGCTGCCTGACCCGGAACAGCGGACGACGGCCGGCTGGCTCAGAAGCCCAGGTAGTCCGCCGGGTTCACGGGTGCGCCGTTCAGGCGGATCTCGAAGTGCAGGTGCTCGCCGGTGGTGAAGCCCGTGAGGCCCGAGATGCCGAGGACGGTGCCGGCGCTTACGCGCTGCCCGGGCGAGACATTGATCTGGTCCATATGCGCGTAGAGCGTGGTCCAGCCGTCGCCGCAGTCGACGATGACGTGGTAGCCGTAGCTGTAGGTGAGGTACTCGACGGTGGTCACGACGCCGTCGCAGGCCGAGAAGATGTTGGAGTGGTGCAGGCCGTAGAGGTCGAGGTCGATGCCGGTGTGATACGAACCGCCACCGCGCGCGGTGCCAAAGGGGTCGCTCACGTCGCGCCACTGGGCAAGCGGGAAGTGGAACCGGCCGGCGCCGCCTGGAGCGGGCCCCGAGCCACCGCCTGTGATCGGGCCACCCGAAGGCGGGCGTTGCGGCGGCGGTGGGGGCGGCGGCTTGACGGTCGCACCGGGGAGCAGGATGTATGCGCCCGATTTCAAGTCCGCGGGGTCGGCGATGCCGTTCGGCTTGTAGTCGACGACGGTGCTCGCCGTGATGTTGTCGTACTTGCCGACGATGTTGTCGACCGTGTCGCCGAAGCCGACTTTGTAGAGGATGCCGTCCTTGCGGGGGACGACCAGCACCTGGCCGCGCTGGATCAGGTCGCGATTGGAGACTTCCGAGTTGTTTTCGAGCAGCGTGCGGAGCGAGATCTCGAACTTCGAAGCGATGGAGCTCGCGGAGTCGCCGGGCTGAGCTTCGTACAGGACGAAGGGCTGGCGCGGGTCGACGATGTCGGCCAGGGGCTTGACCCCGGCACCCTGCTCGCCCGAAGTGGCGGCGGCAGCGGCCACACCAGAAGAGAACGACGAAGTGGGGGAGACGCCGCCCGCGGTGCGCACGCTGGAGACGTCGGCACGCGCGACGAGTGCGCTCACGGAGTCGCGGGTCTGGTTGCTGGTGCCGGGGCGGAGGTAGGTTGTGTCGGCGCGGGGCTGGTTGTTGCCAGCGAGGCCGGAAAGAGCGAAGGCGGGAGGGGGCAGTGAAGCCGTCGCATCCGAGGGGGACGGAAACTTTGCCGCGAAGGCGACGGCCAGGACGGCCAGCGTCACCACGAGCAAGTGGACCGTTAATCGGCCGTGTCGCTTGCCGTGCGCATGTGAGCGCGCACGAGTCCCCTCAGTTCCCATAACGAAGTCGGTCAGGATTGCGTGCGGAAAACCGCCGCCCGCAGGCTGAGCACTGCCTAACCTTGCTCTTTTCCTCCTTCTTCGCGCTATCCCGGGCTGTGCTGATGACCGGGACAGGACCCCACTAGGGGAGAGACCTTAGAGGTCGGTCTTCAGACTTGCGAGGAACTCCTCGTTCGTGCTGGTCCGCGCGATCCGTTCGAGCAGCCGTTCGGTTGCTTCGAGCTGGTTCGGCGAGTTCTGCGAAATCATAGCGGTCATGCGCCGCACAAGCCAGACGCCGCGAAGGGTCTTCTCGTCGAGGAGGAGTTCCTCGCGCCGCGTGGAGCTGGCCTGGAGGTCGATGGCGGGATAGAAGCGCCGTTCGGCGAGCCGCCGGTCGAGACGCAATTCCAGGTTGCCGGTGCCCTTGAACTCTTCGAACACGACTTCGTCCATGCGGCTGCCGGTGTCCACCAGACAGGTCGCGAGGACGGTGAGGGAGCCGCCTTCTTCGCACTTGCGCGCGGCGCCGAAGAGGCGCTTGGGCGGGTAGAGGGCGACCGGGTCCACGCCACCCGAGAGGGTGCGGCCGCTCGGCGGGAGCGCGAGGTTGTAGGCGCGCGTCAACCGCGTGATGGAGTCCATGAGGATGACGACATCCTTGCCGCTCTCGACGAGGCGCTTGGCCCGCTCGAGGGCCATCTCGGCCACGCGGGTGTGGTCTTCGACGGGCTCGTCGAAGGTGCTGCTCACGACTTCGCCGCGGACGCTGCGCTGCATGTCCGTGACCTCTTCGGGGCGCTCTCCGATGAGCAGGACGATGAGGTGCACGTCCGGGTAGTTGGCGGAGATGCCGTTGGCAATGTTCTTCAGGAGCATCGTCTTGCCCGCTTTCGGGGGAGAGACGATGAGCCCGCGTGAGCCGCGGCCAATGGGCGCGATCAGGTCGATGATGCGGTGGGTGAGGTTGTCGGCCGTCGTTTCGAGCTTCATCTGCTCGTTGGGGAAGATGGCCGTCAGGTTCTCGAAATACGGGCGCCGCTTCGCGGTCTCGGGGTCCATGCCGTTCACGGCTTCGACCTTCAAGAGGCCGTAATACTTCTCATTGTCCTTGGGATGCCGTACCTGTCCCGTGACGTAGTCGCCGGGCCGCAGAGCGAAACGACGGAGTTGCGACTGGGAGACGTAGATGTCGTGGGGGCCGGGGAGCATGCTTTCGCCGCGAAGGAAGCCGTAGTTGCCGTCGTCGCTGACTTCGAGGAACCCGCCGGAAAAGACGTTGCCGCGGGTTTCTGCCTGTGTCTGCAGGAGGCGGAAGATCAGGTCGGGCTTGCGGAGGGAGACCGCGTCTTCGAGGCCGACCTTCTCGGCGACCTCGATGAGTGCCTCGCGCGGCATCGACTCGAGTTCGGCGATGTTCAGCGGTACGCCGGAATTCCGCTCACCACGGTCGCCGCGCTCCTCGCGGGGAGGGCGATCGAAGCGGTCCTGCCTCGCCGGGCGGTCACCGCGGTCGAAGCGGTTGGCACGTTCGGGCCGTTCGGGCCGTTCGGCTTCAGCGGGCCGTTCCATCGTGGTTGTTTGACCGTCCTGTGCGGGTTCGAATGCTTCGTCCATCAGCTCTGCTTCCTGGGTATGCGCGTCCGTTTGACTGGGCTCTTCCTGCCTTCGTCGTCGGATGGCCCGGCGTGCCGGGGCGCGGGAGGGGGAGGGTGCGTTTTCGGTCAATGCAGTAGGGGGTTCCAGAAGAAGGCCGCGGCGCCGGTGGCGTCTATCTCTCGTGCAGCCATCACCAGAATACGATCGCCGGAGCGAAACTTGCAACCTGTGATTTTCGGCAAGCCATCCTTCTGCTGGCAGGCGCTCCTTCCGCTACGATAGGGCCACCACCCGGAGGGGTCTCTTCCCCATGCAGCTTCCCATCGCAGCCCGCCCGCTGTTCCTGGCAGTCGTCGCCCTGGCGCTCGTCCTCGCGGCCTGCGGCGGTAAGCACTACGCCACGGACAAGAACGACGACGACTACGACCTCGAAGCTATGGAACTGCGCAACGCCGACCTCCCCGAGGGCATCCTTCTCAGCCAGGGCGAAACTTTCGACAACAAGGACTGGGCGCAGGTGGTCGGCGCCGACGACCCGGACGTGACAGAGAAAGCGCTGGACCGGCAGGGGCGGCTGCAGGGCCACGTGGCCTTCTACACCTGGGATAACCCGGTTGAGCACCTGGGCCATGTCATTTCCGTCACGGTGCAGTCGACGCTGTTCGTGGACGCGGCGGCGGCGAGCGACTCGCTGACGGGTCAGCACAACGGCGACGGCCTCTGCGGCCTCCTGATCAACAAGACGGACTTGCCGGAGGAGTTCCCGGTGCCTTCCCTCGGTGACCAGGCGATCGGGCTGCGGGTGGTCCAGAACCAGCAGAACTTCGGGAAGTCGGTGGACATAGTGATTTGCTTCCGCACGGGCCGCGTCGTGAATGGGATACAGCAGTCCGGGTTGGAGGGCACCGAGGATGTCGCCCTGGCGGTGAAGCTGGCCCAGCGGATGCTGCAGCGCGTCGACAGCGCCTTCGCCGGCAAGGCCGACCCGCTGGACGAGCCCGCCGTCAGCCCTGGCGGCTAAGCGGGGCCGGGCATCCCGGCGCCCGGGGCGCTTCGCAGCGAGTAGATGGTGCGGCCCTTGGCGCAGAGGCGGCCTTCAGCGTCGAGGATCACGACTTCGGTCACGGCCAGAGAACGGCCCATGCGCAGGACGGTTGCCTCGGCGTAGACGCAATCGCCGAGGGCTGGCCGTAAGTACGTTATGTTGAGATCGGCAGTGCCGGCGGGCTGGGAGCCCGGCGGGAAGGCGGCGAACAGAGCTTCGAGCATGGCGACGTCGACCATGGCCGCGAGCAGACCGCCATGCACGCTCCCGCCCACGCCGCCGAGGGTGAGCGGGCCGGTGCGCAGGCGGATGCGTGCGAAACCGGCGCGGGACTCTTCGAGGGTGAGGTTCAGCGCGTGGTGGAGCGGGAGTGCTGCGAAGGCGCGTTTGCGCGCTTCCGCCGGCCCGCCGGGGCCTACGTCTACCACGGGGCAATAGAGGGCTTCGGGGAGCCGGCGGGTGCGGTGCCGTAGTCGCCGAAAGGGCTGTCGCGCCAGTCCAGGGCGGCTTTCAGCCCCTTCTCGCGGGCGACGCGGCCGAACTCGGCGCCGCCGGGGCGAACTCGCCCCAGTTCCTGGATGTCGCCGCCGACCGCCAGGGCCGTGCGGATACCCATGATCTCGTAGACGCGGTTGACCTGACGCTTGGTCATCTGCAGCATCGCCGGGTCCACGTTTGCGATGCGCTCGGCAAAGGCCTCGGTGACCTGGGCGAGCTGGCCGACAGGGACGGCGCGGTTGGCCCAGCCGATCTCCGCAGCTTCCTTGCCTGTGACGCTGTCGCCCGTGTACAGGAGTTCGCGGGCCTTCTTCTGCGGCATGTGCCAGGGGTGGTAGATGATGTCCACCGGCGTCATGGCACGCACCGGCGGGTAGCCGATGATCGCGTCCTCGGCGACGAACATCAGGTCGCACATCGTCGCCAGCTCCGTGCCGCCGGCGAGACAGTAGCCGTGGACCTGGGCGATGACGGGCTTGGTCAGTTCCCAGATTTGCCAGTAGCCGCTCAGCAGGTGCTGCGGCCATTGGCCCTGGCCGGGATGAATCGGGCCCACATTCGGCAGGCCGCTGCGCTTCTCGACGTAGTCGCGGTCGTCCTGCGTCTTCGAGATACCGGAGAGGTCGTATCCGGCGCTCCAGGCGCGGCCCGAGCCGCGAAGGATGATCACGCGGACATCCGGGTCGAGCTCGAAATCCTTCATGGCGTCGAACACTTCGGCGCGGAGGTTATGGCTGAGGGCGTTCATCTTCTCGGGGCGATTGAGCTGGATGATGCCGTGGCGGTCTTTCTTGAAGGTGAGGATGTCGAGGTAATCGGTCATAGCGGCCGGAATTCTAGCAGGCGCGGGACGTGGCCCGCTCGAAGGCAGCCGCTAGGCGCTCAACGGGCGGCCCGCGCTGCCGCCAACGTCGAGTCCGTGCCGTGTGCTGTCAGCGCCGGGGCCGTCACCGAGGGAGCGCTCGAACGCGCCGAGGAGCGAGAGCAACAGGTCTTCGACACGGCTCCGCGTCCACTGACCATTGCGGCGCTCGGGGCCGGCCGCCACCAGCCCGCCGCCCGGGCCGGGTGACCCGAAACTCACCGAGATCGACCAGCGCGGGCTCCCGACGCGCCTTCGTTCGGTAAGGGAGAACGTCAACACGAAAGCCGAAGCGATCATCACCTGGAAGGCCGTGTCTGCGCCCGCGCGCTCGGGCGGCGGGGAAACCGCGAGCGTGACCGCTTCGCCATAGACGTCGCCGACTTCCAGGACTGCCTGGTGAGCCCAGGCGTGAAGCGTGGCGAGGAGGCGGAACTGCGAGTCGAAGTCGTGCGTCCCGGCGAGGCCGCGGACGAGGCGGCGCTCTTCCCACGAATCGTGCAGCGCCTGCACTCTGCTGGAGAACGGCTCGCCACTCATCATCCCCTCACCGGGCCGCTACTGGCCACCAGCCACGTATTCGGGCACGAAGGTTGGGCTGGCCTCGTGGGCGCCTCGCGGGCTGAAGGAGTAGGCGGTCTTGAGCAGCAGCGGCGCCGCTATGGTGGTGGCGACAGTCATCACAATGGCGATAGAGAACACGCTCTGATCGACCAGACCCTCGGTGAGGCCCACGGAGGCAACGACGAGCGCGATTTCGCCGCGGCCCACCATCCCTGCACCCACGCGCAGCGAGGTCGCAGCGGATTCGCCGCAGGCCAGGGCCGCGCCCCCGCAGCCCACGAGCTTTGTGGCGAGCGCCACGAGGATGACCGCGGCGCCCATCGCGGGCGCGGCAACAAGGTCGTCTGCCGTCACGTAGGAGCCAATGAACACGAAGAAGATCGGGATGAAGAGCGAGTAGCCCAGCCGGCTGACGGGCTCCGTGATTGTCCGCCCGAGGTCGGTGCGGGAAAGCATGACGCCAGCGAGGAAGGCGCCGGTGACGTCGGCCAGGCCGCCGAGCTTGTAGGCCGCCCACGCGAAGACGAGCGCGAGCCCGAGGGCGAGGGCCACGCGGGTGTCGTCGGATTCGAGGCGCGTGTGGTGCTCAACGACAAGGGGCATCACCCAGCGCGCGATGACGAAGGCGCCCAATCCGAAGATGGCGAGCTTGAGGATGGGCTCCCAGACGCTGCCGCCGCTCTCCGCGACGATGAGGGCACTGAGCACGAGGACGCCGAGAACGTCGTCGATGATGGCCGCGCCCATGATGATGCTGCCTTCACGGGAGCGCGTGCGGCCGAGCTCTTTCAGCGTTTCTGCCGTAATGCTGACGGAGGTGGCCGTGAGGATGGCACCGAGGAAGAGCGCGTGTCCCTGTTCCATGCCCCAGGCCATGCCCACGCCCCAGCCTGCGGCCATCGGCAGGACGACCCCGCCAATGGCGACGAGCAGTGCCGGCCGCCCGACGGCCTTCAGGCCCTGCGGGTCGGTCTCGAGGCCCGCAAGGAACATGAGGAGGACCACACCGACCTGGGAGAGGTTCCCGACGAAGTGGTTTTCGCCCACGAGCCCGAGAACCGCCGGCCCGGCCACGAGCCCGGCAACGATCATGCCGAGGACGGATGGCATACCAAGCCGAAGGGCAACCCCGCCGGACACCTTGGCCAGCAGGAGCAGGCCGGCGATCAGGACGAAGGAATCGGTCGAGCTTTCCATGAGCCCCATTCTGGGAGCTGCACGTTTCGCGCCGTTTGCGGGCGTGTTACGCGTGGTTTGCCAGCTTGTTTCCGGCGTGTTTCTGTTCGCCGGGTTGGGCGTGCTTCGGGGACGGACGCCGGGACTCCCCTTGCCCGAAGGCCCTGGCCCCCTCCACGCGGACGGGAAGGGGGCCAGGGCCAGGACGGGAGCAGGTTACGCGGGGGTCACCCCCGGGATGAACGTGCCGGGCTCGAGGCCGCGCTCCGAGGGCATGTCCTCCACCGGGTAGGCGTGCGTGCCCATCTCCGGCAGGTCCAGGCCGCGGAGCTCGTCTTCGGGCTTCGAGCGCAGGATGCCGACAGCTTTCATCGCGTAGAACAGCGCGAACGTCGTCCCGAACGACCACGCGGCAATCGCTGCCACTCCGATGAACTGGGCAAGCAGTTGGTAGCCGTCGCCGAAGAACGCTCCCTTGATGGGCGAGCCTATGACGAGCCAGTCGGGGGCCGTTCCGTCGGCGAAGAGCCCCACAGAGATGACACCCCAGGCGCCACAAACACCGTGGACAGAGAAAGCGCCGACGGGGTCGTCGATTTTGAGCTTCGTGTCGACGAAGACCATGGACGCGCAGACCAGCACCCCGGCGATGCCGCCGAGGATGACGGCGGAGATGGGGCTCACATAACCCGATGGTGCTGTGATCGCGACGAGGCCGCCCAGGATGCCGTTGATCATGTATCCCGGGTCGAACTTCCCGACCGTGGCCTTGGCGTAGGCCATGGCCATCACGGAGCCGGCGGCGCCGGCGAGCATCGTCACGACCGCGACTTCACCGATGCGCAGGTTGCCGCTGCCGGACGCGCCGAGAGACGAGCCCGGGTTGAACCCGAACCAGCCGAAGGCAAGGATGAACGTGCCTATAGCAGCCATGTTCAGGTTGTGGCCGGGCAGCGAGTTGACCGTGCCATCCTTGTTGTACTTGCCCAGGCGTGGGCCAAGGACCATGGCACCGGCGAGCGCGGCCCAACCGCCGACCATGTGGACGACGCCGGAACCGGCAAAGTCGACGTAGGGGCGTTCGAGGCCACTGTCTTTCAGCCCAAAGAGCCAGCCGCCGCCCCATGCCCAGTTCGCAACGACGGGCTGGACGAGCGCGCCGACGAAAACACCCCAGATGAGGAAGCTGATCCAGGTCCAGCGTTCGGCCACGGCCCCGGTGAGGATGGTGGCGGCCGTGTCCATGAAGACCATCTGGAAGAGGAACAGCACGGCGATGCCGACATCGAGCGTGTTCGGCGCGAGGAAGAAGCCCTTGTAGCCGAACAGGCCGTAGTCAACCCCGGAGATGCTGACGGAGACCTCTTTGTTGAGCGTCAGCAACCCCGCCCCGAGGTTGGTTGGGCCGGTGAGTCCGACGCCGCCGAAGGCGATGGCGAAGCCCACGGCCCAGTACGCAAGCATGCCGACGCCGTAGACCATGAAGTTCGTCATCATGACGTGCATCGCGCTCTTGGCCCGGCAGAAGCCCGTCTCGACCATGGCGAAACCGGCCTGCATGAACATGACGAGGTAGCCCGTCACGAGCACCCAGACGAAGTTGATAGCCAGGCGGTTCTGGTTCACGTAGCCCGCCAGGTTGTAGGCGAAGGGCTCTTTCTCCTTCGCGTCGGTGAACACCTTTGCGGTGGCGTCGGCGTCGACTGCGCCGTCTGCGCCGATCACAGCGAAGCCCTGGCCGCCGCCAATGCCGATGCCGGCGAGGTCCTCCGCGGTGCCAGTGGTCGTGCCGCTCGGATCGACGTCGTTCGGGGAGCTGCCGTCATCCGGGCCGTCCGCGAGCGCAGCGCTGGCGCCCAGCGCCAGGACCACGGCGAGGGCGGGGGCAATAAGCAGTGCGTACCGGAGCCGCACGAAGCCGCCGCTCGCGACCGCACGCTGCCCTTTCAGGGCCGGGAGGCGGCGCGAGACGACGCTCATGACGCTGTCCTGCCGCGGGCCGGCGGTGCGGAAGCGGAATCCGCCGTTGCCCGTCTTCCCGACGAGCACGACGCCCTTCTTCGACACCTGGTACCCCTGGAACTCGTCCCATGGACGGAAGAGGACGCGTCCGAGAGCGACGCCCTTCGAGGTGAAGCGATAGCGGACGGGCACCTGCACCACTGCGAGCGTCGCGGCAGCGAGCAGGAGCTCAATGCCCGTGTGGACGAGGCCGCTCACGGCCCCGAGGACGAGCAGTCCGGCCACGGCGTAAACCGTGCCACGGTGATACTGGAGGCGTTCGCGAAAGGTGAGCGAGACCTCGCCCAGGGGCGAGCCTTCCGTTGCAGCGGCCCGCAATGCGGTGACACGTCCCAGGGCGATGGCAAGACACCCCAGGACTGGCGCCAGGAACAAGAGCGTTTCCATGGATTCCCCCTCTTTACGGCTGAGCGGTTTTACGATTGGGCGGTTTTACGGTTGAACGGTGACGGCCGGCTGGCTGACGCGGTGGAGCCGCGGAAGCAGGTTGCGTGGCCGGAAGGCGAGCGGCGAAGGGCTCGAGCGGTAGTAGATCCCCTTCGACTTGTCCTTGCAGAAGTTCGCGAGCTCGAGCGCCGCGATGCGGCTGACCGTGTCGGGCGGCTCGAGCTTGAGCGCCTCCTCGAGCTGCACGAAGGCCTGGTCGTAGAACCCGAGCCGCGCCAGGAACTCCGCGTGCTTGGTGAGGCAGATGAAGCTCCGTGGCGCGAGGCGCACGGCTTCCTCCACTTCGACGCGGGCGTCGTCCACCCGCGTTGTCCGCAGATAGGCGATGCCCAGGTAGGCACGCGCAACCGCGAACCCCGGCTTGGCCGCGCAGATCGCCTCCAGCTCGCTGGCGGCAGCCGCCGGCTCGCCGTCGGCCAGCAGGCGAATTGCGTGGCGCAACTCCTCAGGGCCGCCGGAGACGCGGGACGCGGCCCCGGCCGGCGGCGACTCTGCGGCTGGCCGCCGCAGTGCCTGGCCGCAGGCTACGCAGAACCGCTCGCCGACCTGCGCCGTCTCTCCACAGTGCCCGCAAAACGACGTTGACATAGGTGTTCCCTCCCTTCTGCCGCCCGCACGCGGCGCGTCCTTTACGCACGTGGGAGGGAAGGGCGAGCACACGGCTTCGCCCTCTCCAGCTGCGCGGTCAGAGCCACCGCGGCCGTTGCCGGTCCGCGGGGCTGCCACTCCGAGCCCCACTGCGCCTGGATTGCCCTGAAGGCTAGAGACGGTTGGTTACTGGCCGGTTTCCGGGCCGTTTCACGCGGATTTCGCCGTGGTGACGTTCATGTTTCGGCTGCCGCTATACTCGCGCGATGCCGCGCATGGACCTTGCCTCGCTGGACCAGTTCCTCGCACAGCCCCACACGGGGGTGATCGCGACGCTGCGGCGCGACGGCATGCCCTACACCGTGCCGGTGTGGTGGCTGTGGAAGCCCGACGAGGCCGGCCCGGCGCTGAGCGGCCCCGCGCTGGACGACGGCCCGCGCGGGCACGTCTGGCTCACGAGCACGTACAGCCGGGTCTGGTGCCGCCAGCTGATGCGCGACCCGCGGGCGTCGCTGTGCATCGAGAGCGGCCCGCCTTTCACGGCCCACGTCGAATTCGACGGGACCTGTGAGGCGTTCGAGCGGCCGGGGTTCGACATCTGGCCGATGTCCCGGGAACTGGCGGAGAAGTACGTGGGCCGCGGCGACCCGGCGAACGCGGAGGCCGTGGAGAAGTTCTTCGCGAACATGCAGAACGAGCCGCGCCTGCTCTTTCGCCTCACGCCGCAGGTGACGCGCGCCATCGACATGCGCGTCTACCGGGGCAAGCGCGCCGACCGCGAGTTCCAGGCGCGAGAGGTCTGAGCGACGGTCAGGCCGGGGGCGAAACTGGCTGGAGCCTGACGCCGAAATGCTCCCAGAGGGCCGCGTCGCGGCTCGCTTCATCGGGGAGACGGTGAATCGTGCGCTTCCCACCTTCGGCAATGGTCAGGCGGTTGCCACTGACCGTAATCCGCCCGCCTTCCGTGGGCAGCGTGCAGAGGGTGTTGCGCATGAAGGGCGACTCCGGCGCGGTCTGGTGCCAGAGACACATGCCGGCGAACTCGACGAGCGCGTGGGGCGCGAGCGAGAAGCGGTAGAGCTCGGCCCACTTGCCGTTCGCACCGAGGCCCCAGGTCGACCAGCCGTCGCCATCATGAGAGAGCCGGTACCCGCCAGAGGGCTCGCCCTGCGGCGCGGGGTCGTCGAGGCGGACGGGGATGCGCGAAGAGTCGCCGAATCCGACGTCGGCGATCCAGCGCTCCT
>Ga0315281_10002206_pt1 | contig 28938 bp, 25 predicted proteins | sample YL17G07_0_MG_FD_204540 | JGI IMG/M metagenome (GOLD analysis project Ga0315281, IMG submission 204540) | Sediment microbial communities from Yellowstone Lake, YNP, Wyoming, USA - YL17G07_0 | ecosystem: Environmental > Aquatic > Freshwater > Lake > Sediment | place: USA: Wyoming | collected...
TCCAGACTCGGCGTCGCGCTGCCAAGGACGACGATCGCGCCTTCTGCGCGCGCGCGCACCATTGCCAACTCCCTGGCGTGATAGCGCGGCGCCTCGCCCTGTTTGTACGTCGTCTCGTGCTCTTCGTCGACAATGATCGCGCCGAGCTTTTGCAGCGGCGCAAAGATCGCAGACCGCGCCCCGACTGCAATCCGTCGCTCGCCACGCTGGAGTGCGAGCCATGCGTCATAGCGTTCGCCATCGCTCAGCGCCGAATGGAGCACGGCAACGTCATCGCCAAAAACGGCGCGAAAACGGTCGACGGCCTGAGGGGTCAACGCAATCTCGGGAACGAGAACGATTGCCGTCTGCCCCCGTTCGTGGACGATCTTCTTCAGCAGCTCCAGATAGACGAGCGTCTTGCCACTGCCAGTGATGCCGTGGAGCAGCGTCACATGCCCGGGCGGCGCCGCCGCAAGCGTATCGATCGCCTGCTGCTGCGCCGGGGTCGGCCGGTGCTTTGCCGCCGCCTCTCCCCGTCGAGCAGCAAATGGATCACGAGAGAGGGTTTCGGTCTCGACGGCGAGATACCCGCGCTTGACGACCGCGGCGATGACGGAATCAGAGACGTGGAGCTGCCGGTGCACCGCGTCGACCGGCGCCCGTCCACCAAGCGATTCCACGAACTCGTACAGCGCGCGCTGCTGTGGGGCGCGGGCAAAGACTCTGTCCCGCTCGATCAACGACTCGAGATCACCGGCAAGCGCGAGGACGCGCCGCGTCTTTCGCGCCGGAGTGGGGTCGGCAGCCCCGGTCAGCGCGACCGGCAGAATCGTCCGCAGCACGACGCCGATCGGCACGACGTAGTACGCGCTCATCCATTGCGCGAGCGAGATAAGCGACTCGGCGATCACCGGCGCCGTATCGGGCAGGTCGTGAACGGGCTTGATCGTCACGCCCGGGCGTGGCTCCCCCGGGCCGAGGATCACCCCGAGGAGTTTCTTGCTGCGGAACGGGACGACCGCGCGCATCCCGACCTGGGCCCGTCCCGCGTCCCCATCGGCGACGGAATAGGCGAACGTGTGGAACAGCGGGAGTGGTAGAGCGACGTCGACGATCATCGCGCCTTACTACGACCTTGCTCGAACGCCGAGTCCGGCTGCGGTGGGAAGAGAGATTCTGCCGGCCGCAATCGTTGCGCCGACAAATGGATCGTCGGACAGCAGCGCGGCGCCATCGAAGTCGGCGTAGTCGAGGAGCGGTGCAAAGTGCGCGGCGGCGGTAATGCCGAGGCTCGTCTCAATCATGCACCCCGCCATCACAAGCATGCCGTGTGCGCGCGCCGTCGCAATCATGCGCAGCGCTTCGCGCAAGCCGCCGCACTTGGAGAGCTTGATGTTGATCCCATCGGCAACGCCGGCGAGCCGCGGGATGTCGGCGGCAACGACGCACGATTCGTCGGCGATGATCGGCAACGACGACCGGTCGCGGACGAAACGCAGGCCTGTCAGGTCGTTCGCCGCGACCGGCTGCTCGACATATTCGATCCCGAGCGGCTTGAGGATGTCGATCATCGCCAGCGCCTGCTTGGGCGTCCACGCCGCGTTCGCGTCCACGCGGATGATCTTGCCGTCCGCCGCCGCGACGACGGTCCGAATGATTTCTTCGTCGCGGTCCGACCCGAGCTTCACTTTGAGGACCGGATACTGCCCAGCCGCTCTCACGCGACGTTCGAGTTCCTTCTTGTCCGGCGCGATGGGGATGGTGAAGCTCGACAAGGGGGCGGCGGCCGGGTCGAGGCCCCACAGCTTCCAGAGCGGAACGCCGAGCCGTTTGCCAACCAGATCGTGCGCGGCGGCGCTGATCGCCGACTTGACCGAGCCGTTGTTCCGCAGGGCGGCGTTCATCTGGGTCTCGAGCGACTCGAGCGCGAATGGATCGCAGCTTTCGACGATCGGTTTCAGGCGCTCGAGGGCGCCGATCGCGGTCTCCGACGTCTCACCGTAGAACCGATTCGGTGCCGCCTCGCCCCATCCCTCGGCTCCGTCGGCGTCGCGAAGCGTGACGCGGACGGTCCGGTGCTCGGTCGTCCCGCCGCGGGCGATGACGAAGGGGACCGTGGTGTGGACGGTCATCGTCTCCCACGACAACCTGGTCATCGAACGGCGATAGCGCGCGCCGCCTCGAACGACATCAGACCAGCTTCGCGATGCGCAGCACCCCCAACAGGGCGACACCGACGGCGATCTGCAACCCGAGCAATATCCAGAAACCACTCGCGTGATGGGCGAGCGGAATTGTGTCGAAGTTCATTCCCCACATGCCGCTCATGATGACGAACGGGAGCGTCACCGTCGCCACGAGCGACAACCCCTTGGTCGCCATGCCGAGGCGATTCGATACCTGCGCGAGATAGCTGTCGAGCGTGCTGCTGAGCAAGTCGCGGTAGGTCTCGAGCGAGTCGTTGATGCGCAGCATGTGGTCATAGATGTCGCGGAAGTAGACCTGCGACTCCGGTGACAACAACGCGCTTGGACGATTGGTGAGAATGTTGAACACTTCTCGTTGCGGCGAGAGGTGGCGGCGCAGCGAAAGTACGGTCCGCTTGACGCCAAAGATGTCGCGCAACGCGTCCTTGTCGAAGGCCTCGAAGACCCGGTGTTCGAGGGTGTCGACAAACTCGTCGAGCTGATCGAGGAGTGGAAAATACGCATCGACGGCGGCGTCCATGATCGAGTGCGCGACGCGGTCAACGCCGCGTCCCATGATGTCCGGACTCCGCTCGACGCGGTCGGCAACCGCCTCGACCGCTTCGGACCGACCGGCGTGGACGGTGACGAGAAAGTGCTTCCCGAGGTAGAAACAGAGGTTGAACGTTTCGAGGTCGTACGGATCGTCGGTGGATTCGAAGAACCGCACGCCGCGAACGATCATGAACAGATAGCCCGGATACTCCTCGAGCTTGACGCGGCTGTTTGGGTTGAGCGTGTCCTCGATCGTCAGCGGGTGAAAGTTGCAGACGTGCTCGAGGATGGCGACGTGCGGGCGGCAAGTGATATCGAGATCCAGCCAGAGCATTCCTTCGCCAGCCTGGATTGCCCGACTGATGTCGGTCGGAGAGAGATCGCGCTTCGTAGACCCGTCGGGTGCCAGATAGACTGTCCGCGGTGGGTCGGAGTCCCGCTTCGGGAGCGGTATCTCGTGGGCAGGAGCGGTCTGTTCGGTCACGCCCGAAACCTATGTAGAGCGTACGCAAGCACCACCCCTGTCAGAGCATCGACCTCATGTGGCGGACGCAGGCCACGCCGAGGCGATCGGGCACATACCCACCCTCCAGCGCGCTGACCACTCGCCCAGCACAGTGGCGCTCGGCGAGCTCGACGAGCCACTTGGTCAACGCGTCGAAATGCTCGAACTCGAGTGTGAAGCCCCCGAGCGGATCACCGGCCAACGAGTCGAACCCCGCCGAGAGCATGATCAGGTCCGGCACAAACCTGACGAGAGCGGCGTCGACCGCCCCGCGGAATGCATCGACGTACTCCTCGGGCGGCAAGTTCGCACCCATCGGCATGTTCCAGACATTGCCATGCGGCCCGCGATCGCTGGCCGCGCCCGTGCCCGGATACCACGGCCACTGGTGCATCGACACGAAATGGATGTTCGGGTCGTGCTCGACCAGCGATTGCGTGCCGTTCCCATGGTGCACATCCCAGTCGACGATCAGCACCCGGTGGGCCGAGTGCACCGACCGCGCATAGTGCGCGCCGATGGCGACGTTCCCGAAAAGACAGAAGCCCATCGAACGGTCGCGGAGCGCATGGTGCCCCGGCGGGCGAACCGCGCAGAAGCTCCGCGCCGCGCGACCGTCGAACGCCATGTCGACCCCATCGAGCACCGCGCCCGCCGCCGCCAACGCCGCGTTCCACGATCCTTCGCTGACGACGGTGTCGGGGTCGAGTCGGCCCCCGCCCCGCTCGACCGCGTCGCGAGCATGCGCGATGTAGGCCGGGTCGTGGACCAGAGCCACCTCGGCTTCGGTCGCATGGCGCGACTCGACATGGAGCAGCGCCGTGAAGAGGTCGGGATCGTCGCGCAACGCGCGCGGAATCGCCCGCAACCGCCCGACATGCTCCGGATGGCCCCAGCCGGTGTCGTGAAATCCGACGTCGGCGTGGGAAATGTAGGCGACGGGCATCCAGTAATTGGTAATTGGTAATTGGTAACTGGTAATTGGTAACTGGTAACTGGTAACTGGCTACCAGCTTCCGTTACCAGCTACCAAATACCATCTACCAATTACCGCTTTACCGGCCTTCTCCGCCTGTGCGTCAGCAAAAAGATCGACGCGTTGGCCGCACCGTCGCCGACTCGTCGAGGACTTCACATCCGCGAAGCTTCATCACGAATTCATCGGGAAGGCTTGCGACGACACCAAGGCCGTCGAGCGCCGCGCGCTTGACAACCGCTACCGTCGCGGTCGGCGACACAGAGACCCGAACGACGTCCCACACTTCGGGCATCTCCACCCGGATGGTAATCGACGGCTCGCCGGCGCGCGCCAGATCGATCGTGCCATTTCGCGCCCGGAGCGCGGTGACGAATGGCGCCTTGGCGACAGCGCTCATGTCGCGGACACCGGCGGCAGCGATGCGAAGAAACGACCGACCTGCATCTCAAAGAGATAGGTCGATCCGGTCACGCGAGTTCCGCCAGCGCCCGCACTGGCGGCGATGGCGATCTCTTCACCACCCTGTCCCCGAAACGTGCAGTACCCTGGGCCTTCCTGGTCGAGAAAGGCCGCGTACAGCGCCGACCGCCTGCTGAAGAATCCCTTCGCGCGGGCGAGCACCTCGTCGGCCGAGAGCGTCGTCGTGAATTCCTGAAGCGTTCCCTTCGATCGTTGCATAGCTGTTTCGTCCTAGTGAACCGAGTCGTTCCGCGCCGTCGCCGTCCCCAGCGGGAGATCGACGATGAACGTCGTTCCCTCGCCTTCGACCGACTCGAGCAGGATGTCTCCGCCGAGCAGCCTGGCAAAGCGCCGCGCAAGCGTGAGACCAAGGCCGGATCCGCCGTAGCGGCGAGTCGACGTTCCGTCGAGCTGGCGGAACTCTTCAAAGATGTAGCCTTCCGCGTCCTTGGGGACCCCAATGCCGCTGTCCTGGACTGTAAACCGAACGCGGTCTCCCGCGACCGACGCCCCAAATGTCACATGGCCGGCGTGCGTAAACTTGTACGCGTTTGACAGCAGCGCGCCGAGGATCTTCCCAACAAGACGACGATCTGTTTCGATCATCGTGGAAAGCGGCATCGTCACGTCGAGCAGCACGCCGGGCCGGCGGCCAGGGGTCGAATCGAGTGCTTCCTGCATCGGATCGCGGATGTCAAAGCGTGTGACGGTGACGTCGCCACCGCCGCGGCGAAGGGTCGTCAGCTCGAGCAGATCCCCGATGAGCGAGAGCAGGTGTTCGCTCGACGCCTTCACGTGCGCCAGCGTTTGTTGCTGGTCCGACGTGACGGGGCCGGCGACGCCCTCCTGCATCAGCGAGATGTAGCCGATGACCGTCGTCAACGGCGTGCGGAGCTCATGCGAGATGTTGGACAGGAACTCGTCCTTGACCCGGCGAGCGTCGAGCAGGGCCAGATACTGGCGCTCGAGCTCCGCGTTGGAGGTGCCGAGCGCGGCGTTTGACGACCGGAGGTCGTCGATAAGCTTGGCCTTCTCCGCCGTCGCCGCCATCTGATCGGCAACCATCTGGAACAGGTGACGCGCTTCAGCCGACGGCGTCCCAGACTCCTTGAAGTAGAAAGTGATCGCACCGAGCACGGTGTCGCCGGTCTGGAGCGGAAGGGCGACCAGCGACCGAAAGCCCAGCTCCGTCGCAACTTCTCGCCAATCGCTGGCCGACGGATCGGCGAACACGTCCGGTACCTCGATCACCTTGCGCTCGGCGGCGGCCTGGCCACTTGGTCCCGACCCGAGCTTGACCCTCAGCTGAGAGAGGAATTTGCCATATCGCTGCGGCCAGTTGTGGACGGCCCCGAGCGTCATCAGTTCGGAGTTGTTCTCGACGAGGTAGACACAGGCAAACGAGGCGCCGACGAGCGGGCTCACTCTGTCGAGGGCGAACTGGTAGACGTCGCCTGGGCGCTCAGCGGTGAGAAAGGCGTGGACGATCTCACGCACCACCATGAGCTCTTTGAGCCCGAAATCGGTGCCCTCGGCAACCGGCCGGTATCGATCGAACGACGGCGATAGCGCTCTCGTCACGCGCGAGAATGTAAGTACACGGGGCGTACTCGGCCAGCGGCGCGTTGTCGCTCGCCGGGACTCCCCCTAAGCCAGCTGTCTCTCGATCGCCCTCACGAGTGGGCCAAAACCCAGCGGGCTGCTCGAGACGCGCATCGCAAGCTCCTGAGCCAGCTCTCGCTGCCCCGCCGCGAACAGCTCGCCGAGCATCCACGGACCGACACGCGGATTGCGCCACCAATCCTCGTTGTGCCGCTGAATCAGAGTCTCTGTGAGCAATGCCTGGAGCTGCCAGGCGCGAAGGTAGCGGGCAGCGTAGTACCGCGGATCGACATCGACGAACGCTTCCGCGGGGTCGTATCGGAAGCTCGTTGCTCGTGTCAGGCGCTCGACATACCGCTCCGGCAGCTTGTCGAACGGAATCTGGCCACCGTGCAGTTCGATCTCGTAGAGCAGTTTGGCCGAGTATCGACGCAGCATGTGCAGTTCGGCAAAGGCCGCGGACCGGACAAACGCGTCGAGCTTGGTCGCACCGAGCGCCGTGTACCGCTTCAACCAACCGGCGTCGTGCAACTGATGATCGAAAAGCATCGCATATGCTTCGGTAATCGAATTGTCGCCAAGCCAGCGATACTCGAAGGGTAGATCGCGATCGGTATTGGCGAAATGGAGCGCGTGGCCAAGCTCGTGGAGGAACGTCGACCAATCTGATTGACCGCCGTGCGGGCGGAGGACGAGGTACACCTCGTCGGGAACGCGGACGAACGCGCAAAACGCCCGAGATCGCTTGCCGGCACGCTCCTCTGTGTCATAGACGATGCGCCCTCCGGCGATCGGGTCGAGTCCCATCTCGCGCACCTGGCGACGGATCTCCCACTCCATGGAACTGGCCGGAAATTGTTCGTCGAATTCGTGCCCGCGGAACAGTGCAAGAGCGTCGGAGCGCGTCGCATCCCGCGGCTCGATGTTGAGCGACTTGCGGACGAAGCGCGGATAGGCGTCCTCCCACAGGGCCCGCGTCTCCTCGAGAAACGCTTCGCATTGGCTCCCCAGTTCCTGCAGCGAAATTCCGCTGAGCGCTTCAAAGGTCGCGTTGTATCCGTCGGCGAGATCCAGCGCCTCGACGATCTGTCGCTCGCGCTCGAACCGCTCCCGCCGCATCGGCGCCAGTTCCGCTCCAACGAGCGTGTTACGAGCGCGCTCGATGAGTTGCCGCTCGCGGCGATCGGTCGAATTGGCAATGGTGATCGATGTCTGCTGGTACTCGATCTCGCGCGTGCCGTCGAGATGCACGACGGCCGAACTCTCCCACGCCATCGCGCGCTCGTCGAGCGGGGCAAGCTCGCGAGCGCTCTGGAGGTCGGCGAGCCATTCGAGGAGCATGCGCGCTTGGCGATGCTCCTCACTCCCCGGCGTGGTCTGGCCAAGTTGGCCGCGGACGAGGGCTAAAGCCTCCGGGCCGACCACCGACGAATGCCGCTCATAGATCGGCTGCAGTTCGGCGGTCGGCTTGAGCCCCGCACCGGCGAGGTAGTACTCACGCGAGATCTCTTCCCCGAACGACTGGCCCTCACTGCGCACCCGTTCGATCGAAAGCGACTTCACCCAGCGATTCGTTCGGAGATAAGGTCGCGAACGCGATCGGACGCGACGCGGTCCTGGAGCAGGGTGTCGCGGTCGCGGATCGTGACGGTGTTGTCGGTCATCGTCTGTCCGTCGATCGTAATGCAGAACGGCGTCCCGATCTCGTCCTGCCGGCGGTAGCGGCGGCCGATCGCACCAGACTCGTCGTAGAACACCGGAAAACGCTTGCGCAATTCGGTCGCGAGCTTTTCCGCGTACTCAGGCATGCCGTCTTTCTTGACGAGCGGAAAGATGCCAGCCTTCACCGGCGCGAGCGACGGCGAGAGCTTGAGCAGCGTACGGCCCTCCTCTTCGCCAGCGACGGTCTCTTCGCGGTAGGCGTTGACGAGGACAGCGAGCGTCGTCCGATCGGCGCCGACAGACGTCTCGACGACAAACGGGATGAACCGGTGGTTGGTCGGTTGATCGAAGTATTCGAGTTTCTTGCCCGAATGCTCCTGGTGGCGGCCGAGGTCAAAGTCACCACGATGGTGCACGCCTTCGATTTCCTGAAAGCCGAGCGTGCCGCCAAAATCGAACTGGATGTCGAACGCCGCCCGCGCGTAATGGGCGAGCTCGGCCTTGTCATGCTGATGAAAGAGCAAACGACTCTCGTCAAGGCCGAGGGACCTGTGCCAGTCCATGCGCTGCGCCTTCCAGTATTCGAACCACTCCATGTCGGTTCTCTGTGGAGCCTGCGCCGCTGGATCGACGAAGAACTGCATTTCCATCTGTTCGAACTCGCGGGTGCGAAAGATGAAATTCCCGGGCGTGATCTCGTTGCGAAACGCCTTGCCGATCTGCGCGATACCAAACGGAACCTTCTGCCGCGTCGCCTGCTGAACGTTCAGAAAGTTGACGAAGATGCCCTGCGCCGTTTCGGGGCGAAGGTAGACGAGCGAGGCACTCTCCTCGACCGGACCCATGAAGGTCTTGAACATGAGATTGAAGAGCCGCGGCTCGCTGAGCGTGCCCTTCATGCCGCACGCGGGGCATTGCCCGTCGGGCTGCCCTGGCGTTCCCTTGATCTTCGGATCGTCGGCGCGGAAGCGCTTCTTGCAATTCCGGCAATCGATGAGCGGGTCGGTGAAGCCAGCGACGTGCCCACTCGCCTCCCAGACCTTCGGATGCATGAGAATCGCCGCGTCGAGGCCCTCGATATCGTCGCGGGCTCGAACCATCGAAAACCACCAACGGTCCTTGAGATTCTTTTTCAGCTCGACGCCGAGCGGTCCGTAGTCCCAGACGGATCCTGTCCCGCCATAGATCTCGGAGGACTGGAAGATGAAACCGCGTCGCTTGCAGAGCGACACGAGCTTTTCCATCACGTCAGGTTGCGGCATTTGGGGGCGTCGGTGGAGTACGAAGCTTGAAACGAGCGGGCGATCTACAGGTGCAACGCGGTGCCGGCCAGGAACGTTGGGCCGGTCGCCGGCGTCGAGGCCGGCTCGAAATCGTGACTATGTATCGAGCTCCGCGCTCAAGGTCGGCTCCGGCGGGATGACGCCACCGACGATCCGCGCCACGATCCTGTCCCCGTGGAATCGCCCGTTCTCGATGAACACCTTGTTGGCGTCGAACCCGGCGACCACCACCCCGGCGATGAACACTCCGGGGATCGACGTCTCGAGCGTGTTCGGATCGTGGGACGGAATTCCGGTCGTGGCGTCGATCGGCACGCCCATGTCGCGCAACAGATCGACGTTGGGCGCGAAACCCGTCATCAGGTAGACGCGCGCCGCTGGCAGCTTCGACGGCGTTCCCCCAGAGGATACCGTGACTGCGTCGCTGTCGATCCGCGTAATGCGCGTTCCCCAACGCACAGCGATCGACCCATCCTTGACCCGATTCTCGAAGTCCGGCAGCACCCACGGCTTGATCTTTTTGTCAAACGATGGTCCGAAGTGCGCCAGCGTCACCCGCGCACCGCACCGCCATAGATCCAGCGCCGCTTCGGCGGCCGAGTTCCCGCCTCCCGCGACGACGACATCCTGATCGAAAGCTTCGTGGCCCTCGTGGTAGAGATGGGTGACGTGCGGCAGATCCTCGCCGGGTACGCCAATCAGGTTCGGAGATCCGAAATATCCAGTCGCGATGACCACGCCTTTGGCTCGGCGCGGGGAGACTTCACGCGCCGTCCGCACCTGAAAATCCCCAGCCCGCCCGCCGATACTGACGACGCGTTCATTCTGGTGGACGGGGATGGCAAAGTGCCTGACGATCGTGCGATAGTAGGCCAACGCGTCTCGCCGGGTCGGCTTCTCCGTCGCGATGACAAACGGCACCCCGCCAAGTGAAAGCTTTTCGGCGGTCGAGAAGAACGTGGCGTAGGTCGGATACTGGGCGATGCTCGCGACAACGACGTTCGCGTCGACGACCGCGACACTCAGGCTCGCACGCATCGCGGAGATCGCCACGGCCAGGCCACATGGCCCGGCGCCGACGATCAACAGGTCGACCGGATCGGACCTAGGCACTCCTACAGCTTCTCAATGATCTGATCTCGTCTCGTCCCGACGCCAACGTACGACACCCGCGTTTCGCTCAACTCTTCGACCCGGTCCAGATACTTCCGCGCGGCAACGGGCAGGTCGCCGATCTTTCTGGCGCTGGATGTCGACTGCTTCCACCCGTCGAACCATTCGTAGACCGGCTCGCACCGGTCGAGCAGCGTCACCTCGCCCGGGAATTCATCGTGGACGTCATGTCCAACACGATACCCAGTGCAGATCCCAAGCGAGTCGAGCGTGTCGAGGACGTCGAGCTTGGTCACCGCCAGGTCCGTGAGACCGTTGACACGGGCCGCGTACTTCACCACGACGGCGTCGTACCACCCGCAGCGGCGCGCCCGCCCTGTCGTCGCGCCGAATTCGTTGCCAAGCTGGCGCAACCGCTCGCCGAGCACCGGTTCCATTTCTGTGGGCAGCGGTCCGTGACCGACGCGCGTGGTGTACGCCTTGACGACCCCGAGCACCGCATCGATCGCCGTCGGTGCAATGCCGACCCCGACCGCGGCGCCACCGGACGTCGTGTTGCTCGATGTCACGAACGGATATGTCCCATGGTCGATGTCGAGCAGAGAGCCCTGTGCGCCCTCGAGCAGCACTGCCGCGTCGCTCTTCCGCGCCCGATGAATCATCAGGCTGACATCCTCGGCAAGCGGCAGCAGGCGCTCGGCAAGCCGCTCGAGCAACGCAATCGTCTCGCCGGCGTTGGCACGCTTGTCGCCTTTGGAGCGCGCGAGCTGCGCATTGGCGTGCTCGGTGCCCCGCTCGACGAGTTCGCTGAGGCGGGTGGAGTTGCGGAGGTCGAGCACACGCACGCCGCGGCGGGCGATCTTGTCCTCGTACGCCGGGCCGATCCCGCGCCCGGTCGTTCCAATGGCAGCGCTCGCCGCGCTCGCGCCGTCGATCAGCTTGTGGTACGGCAGAACGAGGTGCGCGCGATCGCTGACGTACAGGCGGCCCTCGACGTCGATGCCGTCCTTGACCAGTCCATCGATCTCGGTGAAGAGGGTATCCGGATCGAGCACGACGCCGTTGCCGAGCGCGCAGCGCACACCTCCGTGCAGAATGCCGCTGGGGATCTGGTGCAGCACGAACACCTTGTCGCCGATGTGCACTGTGTGGCCGGCGTTCGCTCCACCCTGGTAGCGCACAACCCAGTCAGCGCGTTCGGCGAGCACGTCGACGAGTTTGCCCTTCCCCTCGTCGCCCCATTGGGCGCCGACGACGACGACCGTGCGGGTGGTCTCGTTGAACATTCGGCGGAAGGTCTGGAGTGAGAGAAACTGGCGGGCAAAAAAAACCGCCCCGGCGGATCTGCCGGGGCGTTGATGGAATCTATCAACATCGGCAGGCCCGTCAACTTCACCTCATCCCGGTCACCCTCGTCTTGCGCGCCGCCACCATCTGATCAAAGTCCGGCTGATCGAGATAGGTAACGTCGATCCAGCAGTGCGCCATTTCGTCCACCGTCCGATCGCCCCAGCCCACCCATTGCCCCGGATCGGGATTGTTCGGGTTTGCGGCGGTGTTGTCATGCCACGCCGTGAACACCAGCGTCGTCCCCTTGGGCAAGAGCGGCGCGGCGTTGTCGGCGTAGACGTAGTTCACGTGCCAGTTCCACTGGAAGTTGTTCACCATGCTCAAGGTCTCGCGCTTCCCGTCGGGGTAGATCGCCTCCATCGACATGGCCTTTCCGCGCATGTGCATGTGCGGCTGAAAATTCTCGAGCCGCGCCGCCGCCTGGAGCGTGTAGAAGTTCTGGGTGATTGTCTTTTCGCCCGGAGGAATGTCGAGATCCGACCCGCGCGACATGTCGAACATTCTGAGAACTGTCCGGTGCTTCGGGATCACGCCCTTCGGGTAGAAGTACACGCCGAGTTCGACGACGTTGTCCTTCACCTCTTCACCGATCGCGTGGAAGTGGACTTCCCACCGAATTTTCGAGCCCGGCAGCATCAGCTTGCCCGCGTCGGCCGGAAAGATTTGCCCGACTTTTCCCACGGCCCATTCCATGAAGAGGCCCGCGTTCGCCTGGTGGTCGTGCGCGCTTTCGGCGAGTCCGGTGATCCCACCCTGCTCATCCTGAATGAGATAGGCGAGCGCATGGTGCACAACCCGGCGGCTGTCAGGCCGAGCCGGCTTGACCTCGATCGCGCGAACCCACCGCGGTTCCGTGAGCCCAGTCTCGACTGTCGGGCGGTACCATTTGTCCTGCGTCGCCGAGGCGATCGTGTACGGAGTCGAACGAATCACCATGTCGGGCGCTCCCAGCGAATCGGCGAGCTGCCAGCGATTCGGATCGGGCATCTTCACGGGCGGGGGCAGGTCCTTCTTGTCGCCCATCGGCGCGCCGCCGTCGATCCAGCGAATGATCATCGCGATTTCCGGCTCGCTCAGCGACCTGTCGTTCTTGAATTCCTGGATGCCGACCGACTTGTCGATGTGCCACGGCGGCATCTCGCGCGCGGTGACGCGGTCCTTGATTTCAGTCAGGTACTTCTTCGCGTCGTCGTAGGTCAGCAGCGACATGGGCGCGATCGAGTTCGGTTGATGACAGACCTGACACCGCCTCTGGAGCAGCGGCGCGATCTGCTTCGCGTAGGTGACCTCATCTTCGCGGCCACCCGGAGCGGCAAAGCCAGCCACGAGGCCTGCCGCGAGGAGCGCCAACGACGAGCGAACCGTGAAATGGATCATGGTGTCACCGTCACTCTGATGAATTCGTTAGTCCAACAGCACTGCGCGTGACCCGCTCCAGCTATTCCCGACGCGTCGTTCGCACGAACACGCAGAATGTACTCTCCCGGCACGGTGAAGGTCGCGGTGGTCGTCGCCATTCCGCCGGCCGCAGCAACCCGTGCGGTCAGCGGCGCAAAGGTGACCACGCCCGGCCCCTGGTGCTTGAAAAACGCGAGGGACACGCTCGGCGCCGCGCCGCGACCGGTCGCGGCGACGCCCCCTGCCGACTTTCCGTCGTCGCGCGCCCAGACCGTCACCGTCAGCGGCGTATTCACCGCGGTCTTGAGCGGCCCAACTGTAATGCCGCCCGGGCCGCGCCCTTCGGGGCCGGTCTCGGAGAACCTGAGCGCCGGCGGCGTATTTTCCGAGCCCGCCTCACCCTGCAACGCGTCGATTTCCCAAGCGGGCGCGAGACTGCCCGAGATCGCGTAATTCTGTCCGCGGTTCTTGAGCGTCCAGGTGACTTTGTTCTTTGCGCCGAAGTTGGCCGGGACGATCACCGCGAAGACGCCCCAGTGACGCCGCGGCTGAAACGACGTCGGCTGACCCTGGTTCGCGGCACCCGGCGCGATGCTGTTGTCCGGTCCAATCGGGACCTCGAAAACCTCTTTCGAATTTCGATTGAAGTAGCCGAACGAGATGCTGAAGCTGCCGTCCGGATTCCTGTACCATCCCTCGAAGGCCGGCGTCACTGACTGACCCGAGGCCCGAATCGGCGCCAGCGACGCCTGCGCTAGCCCAACCTTCGGTTGGGCGGCGGCACACATCAACAATGAGCTAGCGACAGCGAGCGGTCTTCGCCCCACGAGTTCTCCCCTGAGCCACCGCTAATCTTGCCCTCAGTATCGCCGGCGCAAGCCCCGAAACTTGGGGGGAGCCCGCTCCAAGCCGCTCCTTAGCCCGCAAACGCGGTCCCAATCAGCCAAGCACCCATCACCAGACCGATCACCACGTTGACCGCCGCCCCAATCACGCGCCCCACGAGCGCGCCGGTCGCTGCCTTCGTCGCACCTCCGCTGGTTGATCCGGTCGTAAGCTCCATGGCGAGCGCACCAACGAACGCCCCGACAAACGCTCCCAGAACCGGCCCGACGATCGGGACCGGGATTCCAATGAACGCACCGACCAATCCGCCAATCACCGCGCCCCATCCGGCGCGTGGTGACCCGCCGTACTTCCTCGCGTACCGCCCGGCGAGTGCCAGATCGACCGCCGCACCGATCAGCGCGAGAATTCCTACGCACGCGACGGTCAACCAGCCGATCCCGCCACTTGGCAGCAGGATCCGATACCCCACGGCGGCCGCGACCATGACCCACGTCCCTGGAAGGCCGATCGGAATCATCAGCACCGAGACACACACGATCGCTCCAAACAGCAGCACTCCCATTCAGGCAAGCTCCTCGACGAGTCGGGCGAGAACGCGTGCGGCAGCCGGAATCCCGATCCCGCTTATGTGTTCCCGGTTGTCGCGCGCCGTGTGGATCCGGCTCAGCGTACGCAGCGTACCACAGCTGAGTGTCACGGTCTGCCACCCGGCCGCCGCAAACGCGACGGAATCGGTCAGCACACCCGGCAAGAACCAGATGGTGGTCGCACGCGACCCCACCGCTCTCGCAGCCGCGAGTGCCTGGCGGCCGAGGGCGGCCGAGTTGCCGTAGGGCATCACCACCAGCCTGCCCTCGTCGTCAATCAAATCGCAATTGATCGCGATTGCAGGATCTCGGCCGACGACCCAGGCCCGTGCGCCGGCCGCCGTCAGTTCCTCGGCGTCCGTGATAAGCACGCCGAATGATGTTGCCGGAGCGACCGATGCCGCCGCTTCAAGAACCGCAGCCACGCCCGATGCGTTGTCGGCCGCGCCATCACTCTTCGATCCGACAATCGAGAATGCCAGAATACCTCCGCCAACCAGTCCGCAGACCACGATTACCGCCGGTAGTGCGGGCCACAACCCCGATGCCAGCAACGCTGCACGCACCGGCAAGCCGAATAAACTCACGGCGAGAAGCACGACACCCACCGTGCGTACCGCGGTAGAAACCGGCTGGGACTTTGAATCGATATGGGCTACGAGCCAGACCCGCGGATTCGCGCCGCGAGCTGCTTCGACGTTGAAGGCCGACTCAGAAAGCCAGGACGTCCGCGTGGCTTGCGACCCGCCAAGCCACGCCGACGCGAGCGCCATCGCTGCAGTCGAGAGCGCCGCGCTGGTCGCAGCCTCGGTGACCCCTCGAGCGCCGATGATTACCGTTGCGACGACCAGTATCGCGCCAAGCGCTCCGAGGATCGGCGCGCCGTATCGGCCGGGCAGCGCCGAGTACGCGAACGGTCGCCTCGTGACGGTGAACCCGAGTCCCCGCAGTGCGTCAGCGCAGTAATCGAGTGCCGACGCGGCGGCATCGCTGCCTGCGGGACGGGGCTGCTGTGCGAGCGCGTCGAGATGTCCCAACGGCTCTAGGCCGCGACCAGCTCCGCCGTCTGCAACAACTCCGCGACGTCCCGCCGCTCAGCCTGACCGAGCGGAAGCAACGGCGACCGCGGGGACCCTCCGACCAGCCGAATTGCGTCGAGCGCGGCCTTCACCCCGGCGACGCCGAGTTCGGCAACGATTTTTGTGTGCAACGGCGCGAGTCGGTCCTGGGCGAACGTCGCAGCCGACACGTCACCTCGCTTCGTCGCCGTGAACACATCGACGGCAAGCGAGGGCGCAAAGAGCGACACGCCAAGGATGCCGCCAACGGCGCCGGATTGGAGCGCATGCTGCAGCAAAGCCCCGCTGCCGACGAGAACCGAAAACCCTGCCGATCGCGTTTCCACGAATCCGGCGAGGATCTCACGATTGTTCGAGCTGTCCTTGATCCCAATAACGTTCGGATGCTTCGCCAGCTCGGCGACGACCGGATTGGGCAGGGAGAAGTGCATGTACTTCGGAATGTTGTACAGGATCACCGAAATCGGGCTCGCATCGGCGACAGCCCGGTAGTGATTCAACAACGCCGCCGGTGTCATCGCGTTGCTGTAGTAATGCGGAGCGACGACGAGCACCGCGTCGGCCCCGCGCGCCGCTGCATTCTTTGCCAATCGTATCGCATACCGCGTCGATTCCGCGCCGGCACCGACGATGACGGCTTTGCCACGTGGAACGGCGTCGCGCGCGATTTCGATGAGCGACGACCGCTCCGCTTCATCGAGGAGTGCAGCCTCGCCAGTCGACCCAGCGACGACGACGCCGCTGAGTCCCGCGTCGAGATGCGCCTTGATATTCGCCGCGAAGCCAACTGAGTCGATCTCGCCGCCGCCGACAAAAGGAGTCGCCAACGGCGCAAAGATCCCGGCCAGCGACAGCGTCATGACGCGGTGATGTCGAAACCGCCGCCGGTCTGGATGCCCTCGAGCATGCTGGCAGCTGGCGCGGCCGGTGCCGCTACAGGTGCGACCGGCGGGACGACGGCCTTCTGCGCGGGCTTCGTCGCCCCGGAGAACATCGTCATCTTCAGCTCAAAGTCCGACGGATTGCTCGCCGCCATCCTCGCCGTCTCAAACGTTACATCGCCGTTGTTCACGAGATCCGCCAGGCACTGATCGAACGTCTGCATTCCGTAGTTTTCCTTGCCTTCTTCGATGAAGTCCTTGATCTCGCCGATCCGCTCGCCGTCGATGATCATGTCGCGAATCGCCGGGGTAACGATCATGATTTCGGCGGCGACAACACGCCCCTTCCCGGTGGCGCTCGGCAACAAGCGCTGCGATATCACTGCCTGCAGTGATTCGGCAAGGCGAATACGGACGACATCCTGCTCTTCGGGCGCGAACATTGCCATCATGCGGAGCACGGTGCTGGTCGCGTCCGGCGTGTGAAGCGTCGACATTAGCAAGTGGCCGGTCTCGGCCGCCTTCATTGCCGTGTCGATCGTCTCGGCGTCACGCAGTTCGCCGATGAGAATCACGTCCGGGTCCTGACGGAGCGCGGCGCGGAGTCCCATCTGGAAGTCAGCGGTATCCGAACCGATCTCGCGCTGCGTGACCGAACACTTCTTGTCGGCGTGCAGAAACTCGATCGGATTCTCGAGCGTGAGAATGTGACCCGACTCGCGCGCGTTGATGTAATCAACCATCGCGGCCATGGTACTCGACTTGCCCGAACCCGTAACGCCCGTGACGAGCACCATCCCGCGCTCGAATTCGGCGATCTTCGCCATCACCGGCGGTAGGCCGAGTTTCTCGAAGCTCGGCACGACCAATGGGATCGCCCGCATGATGATCGAGAACGCGCCACGCTGCTTCATGATATTGACGCGGAACCGACCGACGCCCTCGAGCGCCCATGAGCAATCGTAGTCCGTGATCTTGTCGAGGCGAGCCTTGTCAGCCTCGTTCGTCATGAGGTGAAGCGCGATCGACTTGGTTTGCTCCGGAGTGAGCTTCTGATTCGTCAGCGTGACCAGATCGCCGTGGATTCGCGCGCGAAAGCAGTCGCCGGCCTTGATGTGCAGGTCCGAAGCGCCGCGTTCGACTGCTGCCTTGATGATTTTTTCCATGTTCCGAGCTCATCCCGAGCGAGCACGTGACCGGCACAATTGCGGCCCGATGCTCTTGAGGGTTAGTAGCCAGCGTTCTTGTCTACCACGTTGCGAAGCGCGTCACCACGGACGTAGCGTGTCCAATTGTCGAGGAATAACTCGAGTTGTCGCGGCCAGAAACGGCCGGGCGAAACCGGCGAAATGTGCGGTGTGACGAGTACCCGCCGAAGCTGCCACAGTGGGCTGGTCACCGCCAGTGGCTCCTCGGGAAAAACATCGAGAACGGCTCCGCGAATGCGACCTCGTTCCAGTCGGTCGATGAGCGCTGGCTCATCAATCAGCGCTCCCCGGGCAACGTTGACGACGATCGCGTTCGACGGCAGCAGATCGAGACGCGCCGCCGTCAGCAGGCCGGCCGTCGCGGCCGTGAACGGTGCGGCGAGAACGACCACGTCGTGCTCCGGAAGCGCGGCGTCAATGTCGTGGAGCGCAATCACGCGCTCAAACCCTGGCGGCACGCCGAGTTCCACGCGCCGACGCACACCGGTGCAGGTCGCGCCAAGCGCCGACAGTCGCCGCGCGGTCTCTCCGCCAAGCCCACCCGTGCCGACGATGAGGGCGCGCACCGAGTCCATCTCGCGCAGCGGCGCATCGGCTGCGACGAAAAACGACTTATCCCACTTGCTCTCCCGCTGTTGCTCGATCGCGACATCGAGACCGCGTAGAAAGTGGAGAATGCCCGCCACAACATGCTCGGCGATCGGGATCGCGTGAATGCCCGCGGAATTCGTCAGCACGACGTCGCTCCGCCTCATCTCTTCGTGGAGCGCACTGCCCACGCCGGCAGCAGCGGAATGCACCCACCGCAACCGCCCCGCAGCGGCGAACAGATCGCGCGGAATGCCGAACCCGAAATACACTTCGGCTTCGGCAACCGCCGTCATGACCTCGTCGCTCGGCCGTGGTGGGCCGTCGCCGTCGGAGCTCGTTGGCGACTTGATGATGTGCACGCGCCACCCGGGAGGGGTGGCCTTCAACAGAGTGGCGGCCCCCGCGGGAGGGAGTGACCAATTCACGGAACGGGCAGCGACGTCAGCGACGAGGAGACGGACGGCGGTAGCGGGCATGCCAGCTCAGTCGGTCGGCTTACGTCGCGCCGTGAACGGTAACGACATCGCCGCGCTCCATGAGCCGCTGAGCCACGACCTCGAACTGCACCGACGGACCGGTCAGCTGCAACTCAAACGTCCTGTCCCGCGTGTGGTCATACGTTTTCGCCGACGTTACCCGAATGCCCTCATCGGTCAGGGTCGCCGTGATCGACTCGATCGTCGTTCCAGGCTTCGCACGAATCGTCACATTGACAACGCGGCGAACGCGGCGAAGCGTGTGCTCGAGCCGTCCCAGGCCAGCGAGCACCACCGTCACGAGAATCCCCGTCCCCGTCGCGGCGACGTAGTTGCCGGCACCGATCGCGATGCCGATGGCCGCCACCACCCAGATTGTTGCGGCAGAGGTGAGCCCGGTGACCATCCCCCCGCCCTGCATGATCGTGCCGGCACCCAGAAAACCGACTCCCGAGACGATCTGGGCGGCAAGTCGCGCCGGATCGCCGATTCGCGTTCCGTTCTGCATCACCATCGTCATCGAAACGTCGGTGAGCAGCGCCGCGCCGACGCAGATGAGGATGTTCGTGCGAAGCCCGGCGGGTTTTGCCTTGAGTTCGCGCTCCAGCCCGATCGCGCCGCCGAGGACAACGGCGAGCGCGAGTTTGCCCAGCAACTCGATTTGGAAAATCTCGATGAACTGGGAGGACGCGGGCGAGCTTACGGCGGCTATGAGGTTGAAAATGTTGATACTCCAGTGTGACGGTGTCGGTAACAAACCCAACTCAATCAATCCCCATGGCCGATCGCACAGCGCCAAGCGTTGCCCCAGCGAGCTTCCGCGCGCGTTCCGCGCCGGCGGCAAGAGCATCTTCCACCCGTTTCGGATGGGCCGACAGTTCCCTGGCGCGAGCGCGAATCGGCACGAGCTCGGTCTCCATCGCCCCGTGCAGAACCTTCTTGCAATCGATGCATCCCCATGCTGCGGTCGAACATTGCACCGCAACGTGGGCCACGGTCTCAGGCGAACTGAACGCCTTGTGGAGCTGGTAGATGTTGCAGATTTCAGGCGTCCCGCGATCGGTCTTCCTCACCCGCGCCGGATCGGTCATCGCCGGTCGCAGCTTTTCCCATATCGCCTCGGGTGCTTCGATCAGGCCAATCGTGTTACCAAGCGACTTGGACATCTTCGCCTGGCCGTCGAGGCCCATGATGCGGCGAGTCGGCGTGAGCAGCGCCTGCGGCTCCGGGAAATAGTCCTTCTCGGGTGAAAATGCATTGTTCCAGCGGCGTGCGATCACCCGGGACAGCTCGAGATGCTGCACCTGATCCTCGCCGACGGGCACCTTGTCTGCACGATACAGCAGAATGTCAGCCGCTTGGAGTATCGGGTAGTTCAACAGTCCCGCGTTGATGCTTTCCTGCTTTTGCGACTTGTCCTTGAACTGCGTCTGGCGCTCGAGTTCCCCAAGCGGCGTGATCGTGTTGAGAATCCAGGCCAGCTCCGTATGTTCCGGCACCGCCGATTGCACAAACAGCGACGCCCGTGACGGGTCAATCCCAGCCGCGAGCAGCGACACTGCCATGTCATGGCGGCGCTGCCGGAGTTGCGCTGGCTCGTAGGCGGTAATGATCGCGTGGTAGTCGACGATGCAGAAGATCGACTCGAACTCGGTCTGCAAGCGGACCCAATTCTTGACCGCCCCGAGATAGTTTCCGATGTGCAGCTCGCCAGACGGCTGGATTCCACTGAAGATGCGGGCCATTTGCATAAGACTACGAACCCGACCTCCCTTTGTCATCCTGAGCGCAACGAAGAATCTGCATTGCCCACGCTAGATAAGCGCACGTCGACGCCGTCACCGTCGGACACCCGGGCCCTCCTCGCGACCTGTGTCGCGGCGGCGGCGAAAGCGGCCGAGGTCGTGCGCGCCGGCGCCGCCCGCCGCGATCAGCTGGTGTGGGAGACGAAGTCTCGCGCCGACTTTGTGAGCGAGGTTGATCGCGACTCCGAGCAGGTGCTCGCCGACGTGATTCGAGGCCGCCACCCCGACGCCCGGCTCATCGCCGAAGAGGGATCGCCAGACCTCCACGCCCTGAACGGCCTCGTGTTCGTCGCCGACCCCCTCGACGGCACGACGAACTTTCTTCACGGATTCCCATGGTACGCGGTGTCGGTCGCCGCAGTCGTAGACGGTGAGATAATGGCCGGCGCCGTGCTCAACGCCGCGACAGGTGAGCTCTTCACCGCCACCGCTGGCGGCGGCGCGCGCCGCGCTGGCCAGCCAATCTCCGTCTCGACAATCGCGGATCCGCTGCGCGCCCTCATTGGCACCGGCTTTCCGTTCAAGGCAGGCAACGACTACACGGACCGGTATCTGGAGGTCTTGCCGCAGATCATGCTCCAGTCAGCGGGCATCCGCCGGGCCGGCTCGGCCGCCCTCGACCTGGCCGACGTCGCCTGTGGGCGCTTTGATGCCTTCTGGGAGATGATGCTCGCCCCGTGGGATATCTCGGCAGGCATACTGCTCGTCCGCGAGGCCGGCGGCATCGTCACCACCCTTGCCGGTGACCCTTGCCCCATCGCCCATACTTCTGTCGTCGCCGGTAATGTCGCCATGCACGCATGGTTGCTCGAACGACTGACCGACTGATCGACCTGCAGCCAGAACTTCACCTTCCGAGTACTCTCCTGCATGCGCCTGGTTGAATGTGTCCCGAACTTCTCCGAGGGTCGCCGGCCCGAGATCGTCGCCAAGATCCGCGACGCCATCGCCGCAGTTGAGGGAGTCGTCGTCCTCGATGTCTCGTCCGATGCGTCGCACAACCGGACCGTCATCACGTTTGTGGCGCCAATCGAGAACGCCGTCGACGCAGCTTTTTCCGGCATTCGGACCGCCTCGACACTCATCGACCTGACCAAACACACCGGCGAACATCCGCGAATGGGCGCCACCGATGTCGTCCCGTTCATCCCGCTCGAGGGAACGACGATGGAAGACTGCATCGTCCTCGCTCGAACCCTTGGGGCCCGTGTGGGAAGTGAGCTCAAGATTCCCGTCTTTCTATATGAAAGAGCCGCAACACGTCCGGATCGTGAGAATCTCGCCGATGTTCGCCGCGGGGAATTCGAGGGACTGCGCGACTTAATGGCGAAGTCCGATGGCAATCGGTTTCCGGACTTCGGCCCCGGATCGATTCATCCAACCGCCGGCGCAACGGCCATCGGTGCTCGCCCCTTTCTCGTCGCCTACAACGTCTACCTCGGCGACAAGTCCAACGTGCCGGTGGCGAAGGAAGTCGCCAAAGCCGTGCGCGGATCGAGTGGAGGTCTGCGCTATGTGAAAGGCCTCGGTCTCGAGGTCGATGGACAGGCGCAGGTCTCGATGAACCTCGTCGACACGGAAAAGACGCCGCTCCATCGCGCGTTCGACATGGTGAAGATGGAAGCCGAAGCACGCGGCGTGTCCCCAACGTGGAGCGAAATTGTCGGTCTCGTGCCCGAGCGGGCGCTTTTCGATACCGCAGCGCGATACGTGCAGCTCCAGAACTTCTCGACGGACATGGTGCTCGAGCACAGAGTTCGCAGCGCCGTACAAGGCGGGCAGTCGTTGTCCGGCTTTGTCTCGTCGGTCGCTGCGGCCACGCCCGCGCCGGGAGGAGGCAGCGTCGCCGCCCACGCCGGCTCACTCGCTGCGGCGTTAGCGCAGATGGTCGCCGGGCTCACAATTGGGAAGAAGAAGTACGCCGCGGTGGAGGGTGCGATGAAAGAGGCCGCCCTCAAGGCGTCCGCGCTGGTGACCACACTCGGCGGACTCGTCGAGCGCGACGCGAAGTCCTACGAAGCGGTGATGAATGCGTACAAGTTGCCGAACGAGCCCGCGGCTGCTTCAGCCGCGCGGACGAAAGCGATCGACAATGCGCTCGTCGGCGCCGCAGCCGTTCCGCTCGAGACTGCCCGCGCCTGTGCCGACGTCGCCGAACTGGCGTCCCTGGTTGGGGAAAAGGGCAACACGAACGCAATCTCCGATGCCGGCGTCGCCGCTTTACTGGCCGAGGCAGCTTGCAAGGGCGCGGTCCTCAACGTGCGCATTAACGTTGCATCCATGACCGACAAAGCCCTGGGAATCGGCTTGCTGAAGGAAGCACAACAGATGCTTGCCCAGGCTTCAAAGGCGGCTCGTGCGGTCGAAGCGATTGCCGAGCGGCATCTGGCCTGACAGAAGGTCGGTCTGAGCGACGCTACATATACAACGGCCCGGGAGCTCTCGCCCCCGGGCCGCTTTTAAGGACCAATTACCAGTTACCAGTTACCAGTTACCAGTTACCAGTTACCAGTTACCAGTTACCAGTTACTAGTTACTAGTTACTGCTTCGAATAGATCGCGTTGAACAAGAACTTGAACGATTCGTGCGGCTGGCCACGGAACGTGATGTCAGGCGAGAACATGAACAGTTTGCCCGTGCCAACCGCCGCCTCGATGCCGACCGTACCTCCCTCGAGGTAGTTCTGCCCCCACGCCCAGCCGCTGCGCAGTGGCTTGTCCGTATCAAACCACATGATGGGTTTCACGTTCATCAGCCCTGCGTTCGGCAGCAGCCGATAGACCGGATCGTTCTTGTAGAAGATGTCGATGTGATCCGGCATCCCTGACGTCGCAATCGACTTCGTGTCGACAGCCGCGCGAAGGATCGACCCAGGCACAAAGTACTCCTCGGCCACCAGATGCTTGTCCGCCTCGCCCGGAGCGCGCGAGACGAGGTAATCCTTCATCGGAAGCCCAAGCGCTATGCCGAGCCCGGACGCTGAGCCATTGGCGACCACTACACCACCGCTCTCGAGGAACTTGCGATACGTGTCCGCCGTTGGATTGCCGCCACCCAACGGAACGCAGGCCGGCGCAAGATCTGGATCGGTACTCACCGGCCGTGCTCCACCACCGCCCGGTCCGCCAGGTCCGCCACGTCCTCCTCCACCACCCCCACGACCACCGCCGCCAACAGTCCCATTCGGCGAACCGTCGGGCAGGACAAGCACATCGTACTTCGACCGGAAGTCGGCAGCGTCGAGCGTTCCTCCGCAGACGACGTCGAACGCGAACTCAAAACGCTCGAAGACGTAGCGCGTCCACCCGGACGGCATCGATCCGTTCGGGCTGTCGTAGAGCGCAATCCGGTGCTGCGCGACCTTGAACGCGTCGCTCCCCGGCTTCGCCATGGTCCCGTCGGCATCGACGCCTAGATCCGCGGCGCCTGTATTGATGATCGGCGTCGTCGTGGCGTTCGCGACCACGTAGAACGATCCCGCCCCGTAGGACTTGCTGTTGACGGTCATCGCTGACCCGGTGCGCCAGACTTCGCCACCGGCCTTCAACACGCGGTTCACGACCGTGAACGCATCATTCTGCGCTGGCGACAGCATGTAGCCACCACCACCCTGAGGCGGGGTCACCTTGCCCGGCATCGGTTTGGCCAGTCCCTCGATCAACTGCATCGGGCCAGACACCGTCTCTTGCGCCTGGTCGAACTGCACACCCATCTGGAACGCCACGGTCCAGCCGGCGTTGTCGTACGGACGGCGCGGCGGGCCACCAGGATAGGCAAAATCATTCGGGTGATCCTGCGGCGCGAACATGTCCATCACGTGCGCACGTCCCGCTTGCGCCGTGTTGACCACATACGACCCAATCGGATAGCTCTTGCCGGCAACGGTGATCGGAGCTGTGGTCCGATTGACCTCGACGCCGATGTAGCGAAGTGAATTGATGAACTTCGTCGCCGTCGCGAAGTCGGGCTGGTTTGACGGAACGATGAACGCACGCGGATCGCGCCGAGCCGGATCCTTCATCACTGCCTTGTACAGGTCCATCGACATCCCACCGCGACCACCTCTGCCCCCACCCCCTGCCGCCGCCCCAGGGACGTCGCCAACGGGAGCATCAGCCGCGCCGCCGCGTCCACCTCGCCCGCCGCCAAGCGCAACCGCCGGGCGCGTCGCCGAATCTGCGCGCGCAATGTCCTCTTCGGAGATCGTCCAGTAGTCCCTGCTTCCGCGCGCAATCTGGTTCGATCCCATCTTCCAGATGTTGTACAGGAACTGATCCTTGTAGCGCTGTGCGAGATCGAGAATCGCGTAGTTCGCCGTCACCGAGTAATCGATCGACTGACGAAAATGCCACACCTGCGGCTCGATCGGCGCCGGCAGATCTCCCCGCGGCAACATCTGTCCGATAACGACCGGAATGTTCTCCGGCGTTGGACTGCCAATCGACTCGGTGAGAATGCCGATGATGTTCTGGAAGTACGCTGTGGTCCTGAGACCGCCGTTCCACCACGTCGAATAGCTCGAACCGGAGCGCATCGTGAAGCCGGGCTTCCCTTCCTGAAGGAACCGCTGGTGCATCGCGGCGCCGACCATGTCGAGGCCCATCACGATCATCGGATCGAAGTTGTAGTTGAACGGGTCGCGGAACGGCGGCGAGAAAATCACCGTCCCGGCCGGGCCGGTCTGGTGATGGTTGTACATGATCTGCGGATCCCATTCCCAATACATGAGCTTGTTCATGTTCTGGGACTCGGGCAGATTCGACATGTAGAAGTCGCGATTGTTGTCGTGGCCCGCGTACTTCTCGTACAGTCGCGGGCTGCCGGTGCGACGCGCGAGCGAGTCGGGACTCGACATATAGCTCTTCGCGACCATCTGCATGCCATCCGGATTGGCGTGCACCATGATGACGATGACGTCCTTGAGGATCCTCATCGTCTCTTCGTCGTTCCGGCTCACCAACTGCCAATTCGTCTCGATCAGCTGGTTGGCGCCGAGGACTTCGGTCGCGTGCAGGCCGCCGTCGATCCAGACGACAGACTTTCCCTCCTTGGCCATCGCTCGCGCCTGGACCGAATCGATCCCCTTGGCGTCGTGCATCGACTTCGCGATCTGCTTGTAGCGATCCAACTTCGCGAAGTTTTCCGGAGCGGTGACGATTGCGGCGAGATGCGGGCGGCCCTCAGCCGACTTGCCGATCTCGATCACCTTCATCCGGTTGGACTCGCCGTCCAACTTGCGCCAGTAGGCCATGAACTGGTCGTAGGTCGGCAGGAAGTAATCATCGCCGATGTTGTGGCCGAAGAATTCCTTCGGCGTGGTCAGCTTGCCTTGCGCCTGGACCGGGGCGGCGGCGATTGCCGCAAGCACCACCGGCAGCAGTAACGGGCGCCAGAAAAGGCGGCTCCGTGTTGACATCAGAATGCCTCCGAACAAGGGGGGAAATCTCCGGGGACCTACACCCGGAGTACGTTATCCCCCCGCGGATCGCTGGGCTAGCCGCCACACGCACCCTCGGCTCCGTCGCCGCCCCGGCCCGTATCCGCTACCGGTGGTGCTTGCGCCTGGTCGCCTGAACGCTGCCGGACGAACCGTCAGGCCGTCAACACCCTCGGCCCGTCAGCGGTGATCGCCACCGTATGCTCAAAGTGCGCCGACCGCGACCCGTCCACGGTGACAATGGTCCACTTGTCGGCGAGCGTCCGCGTCGCCGCTCCGCCGGCGTTCACCATCGGCTCGATCGCAATCGTCAGCCCCGGTACGAGCTTCTCCTTTCGTTTCGGCTTTCCGTGGTTCGGCACCTGCGGCTCTTCATGAAAAGCGACGCCGATCCCGTGTCCGACCAGGTCCCGGACGACGGTGAAGCCCGCCGACTCGACGACACCCTGCACCGCGGCACCGATGTCCCCGATGTGGTTGCCCAGCTGGGCCGCTGCGATGCCGGCGTCGAGCGCCTTCCGGGTCACCTCGAGCAACTTCGACGTCGCGGCATCGATCGCGCCAACGGCGACCGTCGTCGCACCGTCGGTGAAATACCCGCGATATCCCACGCCGACGTCGAGCGACACGATGTCGCCTTCCTTGAGCACGCGCTTCGGCGACGGAATCCCGTGGACGATCTCGTGATTGATCGACGCGCAGATACTCCCCGGAAAGCCATACAGACCCTTGAACGCCGGAACCGCGCCCTCATGGCTGCGAATGAACTGATCGGCAATCTGGTCGAGTTCCCCGGTCGAGATTCCTGGGCGGACAGCCTTCCGCAACGTTTCGACCGTGGCGCCAAGAATCCGCCCACCTTCGGCCATGAGATCGATCTCTCGAGCCGATTTCAGCTGGATCATTTGCGAAGCGCGGCGAGCGCGCGTTTCGTGACTTCCCCCACGCTGCCGACGGCGTCAACCACAGCCACCTTTGCCCCGGACGCCTTGTACCAGTCGAATACTGGCGCCGTTTGCTCGGCGTAAACGTCGAGCCGATTCTGTACGGCTGCGGGTTCGTCGTCCTTCCGGCGAATTAGCGTGCCGCCGCACTTGTCGCACTTCTCACCTGGCTGGCGACCGCGGTATGGGGTCTGGCACGTGCTGCATACCGTGCGGCCGCTCATGCGTCGCACGATCTCGGCGTCCGCAATGTCGAACGCGATGACGCCGTTCACTTTCCGCCCAAGTAGTGCCAGCGCGTCACGCAATCCCTCGGCTTGCGGCACCGTCCGCACGACCCCGTCGAGAATGGTTCCCTTGGCGTAGCGCGGCATGCGGAGTGCTTCTCCGACGATTCCGAGAATCACGTTGTCGGGGACGAGATCGCCGCGGTCCATATAGCTCTTGGCCTCTAGCCCGAGCGTCGTGCCGTCCTTGATCGCGCCACGCAACACGTCGCCGGTGGACAGCGTCGCGCCGCCGAGGGCCAGGGCCAGTTCCGGCGCCTGGGTCCCCTTCCCTGAGCCTGGTTTTCCGAAAAGGACAATGTCCATGGAGTTCGCGAGACGGTGGGAGGACCTGCTCGGCGCTCCACTCGATGGTGCCAGACTTCCTTTCCTAGAAGCTTCCTGCCGGCCCTTGTCTGCCACGGAACTTCACCCGCCCTTTCTTCATGAACCCATCGTACTTCCGCAACAACAAATGCTGTTGCATCTGCGTCAGCGTATCGAGCGCCACGCCGACGACGATCAGCAGTGACGTACCGCCGAACGAAAACGGTGTGTTCACGACACGCGCGATGAAGATCGGGAGCAGTGCGATAACTGTCAGGAAGGTCGCGCCTGGCAGGGTGATTTTCGAGACAACGTCGTCGATGTACTCGGCCGTCTTGGCGCCGGGCTTCACGCCGGGGATGAATCCACCCTGCTTCTTCAGATTCTCCGCGAGATCGACCGGATTGAAGATGATCGATGTGTAGAAGTACGTGAAGAACAGGATCAGGCCCGCCGACATGATGTAATAGACGGTCGTGCCCGGCGCAAAGTAATCGGCGAAATCCTTGATTCGCTGATCGCCAAAGAAGGTCGCAATCGCACCCGGAACGACGATCACCGACTGCGCGAAAACGATCGGCATCACGCCGGCCGCATTGATCCGCAGCGGAATGAAGCTCCGCGAGGCTTCTCGCTGTCGCCCGCGCGTCATCGTTCGTTGCGGGATCTGAATCGCGACTCGCCGTGCCGCCATGGTGATCGCCACGACACCGGCGACGACCCCCACCATCATGACCACAACCACCAACAGGTTGAACGACTTGAGCGCGCCAGTGCTGACGAACGTGAACGTCTGAAGGATGCCTGGCCAGATTCGCTCGATGATCGAAAAGAAGATCATGAGGCTGGCGCCGTTCCCGATGCCGCGCTCTGTGATCTGCTCGCCGAGCCACATCACGAACACCGCGCCCGTGGTGAGGAAGAACATCATCTGGAACCGGAACCAGAAGCCCGGCGAGAGGACGGCGTTCAGCGATTCCACAAACAGCGCGAAACCCCATCCTTGAACCGCGGCCAGGCCGACCGTGGCATAGCGCGTCCACTGGTTGATCCGTTTCCGGCCTTCTTCTTCCTTCTGCATCTTCTCGACCTGCGGCAGCACCGCGCCGGCGATCTGGACGAAGATGCTCGCCGAGATGTATGGCATGATCCCGAGCGCGAACACCGTCGACCGTGAGAACTGGCCACCGGTGAACAGGTTGTAAAGGCCGAGTAGTCCACCGCTGTTCGACTGCTGCTGGAAATAGTCGAGCAGGGCCTGCGGGTTCACGCCTGGCGCCGTGACATGCGCGCCGATGCGATAGATGAACAAGCAGAGCAGCGTGAAGAGGATCTTCTCCTTCAGCTCCGGCGTCTTGAAGATGTTCTGGACCGCCGAAGCGGCATTGGCTTGAGCCATGGGAGAGCGCTACT
>Ga0315281_10002207_pt1 | contig 28930 bp, 35 predicted proteins | sample YL17G07_0_MG_FD_204540 | JGI IMG/M metagenome (GOLD analysis project Ga0315281, IMG submission 204540) | Sediment microbial communities from Yellowstone Lake, YNP, Wyoming, USA - YL17G07_0 | ecosystem: Environmental > Aquatic > Freshwater > Lake > Sediment | place: USA: Wyoming | collected...
AGGAAAGCACGCCGAGCAGGTCTGCTTGATAACGTTCGGTCAGGGGTTTCATGATCAGCGTCTCCTCGAAAGGTGGGCTACGCGGATTTTAACTTTTTTGGTTCCGGCTCGTCCGGCTTAGGTTTATGGAAACCCTGACAATGATGCCCCCGGATTCAGATAAGGATTCCTGATGGCCGTATTCGCCTATAAGGGAAGGAGTGCGCGCGGCGATATGGTGCAAGGCACTCTGGATGGTTCCGATACAGGCGCCATTGCTGACCAGTTGTTCCGCATTGGCATTACGCCTACCGAGATCAAGCCATCCGGGAGCGTGCGTGCCGCTACCGTCAAGAGCACCTCGCTGTGGCGCTCCCTGAATGCGAGGAAAGTCGAGCCTCTGGATTTGATGCTGTACAGCCGCCAGATGTATACGCTTCTCAAAGCGGGGGTGCCCATCATGCGTGCGCTGGCAGGCTTGCAGGAATCGTCGCAAAACCCTGCTTTTGCCGCCGTATTGCGGGATTTGCGCGAAAGCCTGGACAGCGGGCGGGAACTCAGCATCGCGATGCGGCAGCATCCAAAAATATTTTCGCCGTTCTACGTCAGCATGGTGCAAGTCGGGGAAATGACCGGCATGCTGGATATAACCTTCTTGCGCCTGTATGAACATCTCGAGTTTGAGAAGCGTATGGGAGAGAGCATTCGCGGTGCATTGCGCTACCCGATGTTTGTGGTGATAGCCATGGCGATAGCCATCGTAATCGTGAACCTCTTTGTTATTCCGGCGTTTGTAAAAGTGTTCGAAGGCTTTCACACCGAATTGCCATTCCTCACCAGGCTGCTCATCGGCTTCTCCGGTTTCATGGTGCATTTCTGGCCGCTGTTGCTGGCAATGGTAATCGGTGCGGTAGTGGGTTTCCGCGCGTATACCAACACGCCGCAGGGCAAGTACAAATGGGACAAGTACAAATTCAAGATACCCATCGCGGGAAAAATCATCTTCAAGGGAACGCTGGCGCGGTTTGCGCGCAGCCTGGCGCTGGCCTTCAAGAGCGGCATCCCCATCGTGCAGGGGCTGAATGTGGTAGGCATGGTGGTGGACAACGAATTCATGCGCTCCCGTGTCGAGCAGATGCGTGACGGCGTCGAGCGCGGCGAAAGCATATTGCGCACGGCCCTGGCGACCGGCGTATTCAACGCCACGGTATTGCAGATGATCGCGGTGGGTGAAGAAACCGGCGATATGGACGGCCTGATGTTCGAGATTGCCGGCATGTACGAAAGCGAGGTGGAGTATGAAGTGAAGACACTCAGCCAGCAGATCGAACCCATCATGATTGTCGCGCTGGGCATCATGGTGTTGATCCTGGCGCTGGGCATCTTCCTGCCGATATGGGATCTGGGCAAGGCGGCACTGCACAAATGAGTAAATCCCCCCGTCAGCAAGCTGCATCCCCCCTTTGTAAAAGGGGGGTAGGGGGGATTTGTCAGCGCGGCTTTACCCTGATCGAGTTGATCATGGTGATCACCATTGTTGTCATCCTTGCCGCAGCGCTCCTCGACCGCGTGTGGTTCTATCAGGAACAGGCAGAAAAGACGGCGATGGCCGAGGTGGTCGGCGCGATACAAAGCGCGCTGACCATGCAGCATGGGCGCTTGGTGGTACGCAGCATGGAATCCGAAGTTACCGCGCTGGCGATGGATAATCCGATGAGATGGCTGTCGAAGCAGCCGCACAATTATTCGGGCGAATTCTATGATCCGACGCCGCGTTCGGTTGCGCCGGGGAATTGGGTATTCGACCTGAGGTCGCGCGAGTTGATCTACGTGCTTGACCGCGCCGATCATTTTATTCCCGGCAAGGATGGAAAAAAATGGATACGTTACCGCGTCAACCTGCTGTATGACCCCGCCTTGGGCGCATCCGGCAAAGCCGCAAAGGAATTGGCCGGCACCCTGTTCGAGCCGACCGAGCCATACAGGTGGTTTGATTAAGACGCATCCGGTAACTTGAACTGGCCATTCATGCGTGCAAAACAGGCACGGTAACTTGTTGCGCGTTGCAAAATCCTTATTTGCAAAATCTGGTTGGTTGGTTAGAATAAGAAGCTTACTGGAGTTTTCGGTGCACCGTGTTCCCAATCCGGCCAACATCGTTCGGTTTTGTGTGGCAATTAAACGAGGAGAGTGCAAGATGAAACAACAACAAGGTTTTACCCTGATAGAACTGATCGTGGTGATCGTGATTCTCGGTATTCTGGCGGCGACGGCCTTGCCGAAATTTGCTGATCTGCAGGCTGATGCGCGATTGGCCAAAATCAATGGCGCCCGCGCTGCAGTGCAGGCAGGAGCGGCTTTGGCGCATTCAATGCAGTTGGTACAGAATCTTAATGCGGCTTCCGCAGTAACTATGGAAGGTGTGCAGATTAACATGGTAAGCGCTTATCCTACAGCGGCCGGAATTTGGGCTGTCGCCAATTTATCCTCGGATTACGCATCTTCTGTGACTGGCGCCACCCCAGATGTTTTGACCATTACGCCTGATACGGGACATGGCAATTGCTCGTTTACCTATACCGAGGCATGGGCATCTGCTTCCTCCCCGGCAGTTAGCGCAGCACCTGCACGCACAAGCTGCTAATTAAGGGTTGTGTAGCATAATGGGGGCGGGGATTTCTCCCGCCCCTTTTTCTGTGGCGGATCAAGAATGGATAGATCGCGCAAGTTGATTGTTAACCGGATGCTCGGTTTTACCATAGTCGAACTCGTCACAATCATCGTGATCGCCGGCATTCTTGCCGCCTTTGCCGCCCCGCGTTTTTTTGATAACAATGTGTTTCAGGAGCGCGGTGCGGCCGACCAGGTAAAGGCCGCGTTGCGGTATGGGCAGAAAGTGGCGATTGCGCAGCATCGACGTGTGGTTGTGGAACTTTCTGCTGGTGCAAATCCGATTTGTGATACGACGGTGACGGCTAGCGGTGTCAGTTGTGTGATTTCAAATAATTCGACCACTGCACCAACACTTCACAATGTGTATTTTGATGCTTTGGGGCGCCCTGTTGATTCGGCTGGTGTGCCTAAAACTGCGCAAGATTCGATTGCAGTTGGCGGCACAACCATCTACATCGAGCAGGAAACAGGCTATGTGCATTAGCCACCCCAAAGCAAATCCCCCTCTGCCCCCCTTTGGCAAAAGGGGGGGCCGGATGGCGGGCGTGGCTTTCCCCACTTTGCCAAAGGGGGGCAGGGGGGATTTGAATTTACGGTTTGCTTCTCGCTCCCATCAACGCGGCATCAGTCTCATCGAACTCGTCATGTTCATTGTCATCATCAGCATTGCCGTGACGGGCGTCCTGCTGGTGATAAACAGGGTTACCGGGCACAGCGCCGATACGCTGATTCGCAAGCAAGCCATCGCAGCAGCAGAGTCGCTGTTGGAAGAGATCGAGTTGCAGGATTTTATTTCCGCTTCCGGTGTGACGGCATGTCCTCCCAATCCAACGCCTAATCCTGTGACGCAGGTGAATCGCGCTTCTCAATATCACATCGTCTGCGATTACAACGGCTTTGCCACGTCAGGGATATTTACGGTAGCTGATGCGGCGGCGGCATCGGCAGTGTTGGCGAATTACACCGCCAGCGTGGCCGTTAGCGGCGTCGCGCTGGGCACAGTTCTGGCGGGCAGCGCGGTGCGCATCACCGTAACGGTGACCGACCCACAGAGCAATCAAATTGCCATTGATGGGTACAGGACGAGATACTGATGCGATTCTTGTTCAACAAACAAGCCGGTTTCACCCTGGTCGAGATGATCGTGGTGATCGTCATCACCGGCATCATCAGCGGCATGGTGGCGATGTTCATCAAGGCGCCGGTGCAGGGCTATATGGATAGCGCGCGCCGTGCCGAGATGACGGACATCGCGGATACCGCGTTGCGCCGCATGGCGCGCGATGTGCGGACGGCAGTGCCGAACAGCGTGCAAGTAACGGGCATCTGTCCCATTTGTGCCGTGGAGTTTCTGCCGACCAAGGCAGGGGGTCGTTACCGAGCAAGCCCCAAGCCATCAGGCGCGGTGCAATGCGGCGGTACGCTGGCCGAGGATATACTTGACTTCTCTATCGCCGATACCTGCTTTGAGATTATCGGCACGGCTATCCCATTGGTAAGGGGAGCCACGGATGATACGAGCGATCAAATTATCGTTGGCAGCACCCAATCGGATGGCAATCCTCCTTATGACAAAACGTTTGCTGGAAACGGGGTTCGCCGCCCTTACACAGGGGCGACGGGAACATTAAGCAGAGTGCAAATCCTAGGGGAGCAATTCCCCGCTTTTGCCGAGTTGCCGGGGCAGCGTTTTGACGTTGTGCCCGGCGATCAGCAGGCGGTGACCTATGCCTGTGAAACTAATTCAATCCCAGTTGCCGCTGGCGATGGCACGTTGAGGCTGATGCGTTATTGGAACTATGGATTTACCCACACGCGGGGTGCCACGAAAGCCATCCTCGCCGATAAAGTCAGTGCATGCACCATAGACTATGACCTGCCCAATCAGCGCTTCGGTTTGCTTGCTGTGCGGCTGACGCTGACCAGCGGCAACGAAAACGTTAGCCTGTATAACGAAATTCATGTGAACAACTTGCCATGATGAAAACATTGCGAACAATGCAACGCGGTTTCAGCCTGGTCACCGCCATTTTTCTTTTGGTGGTACTGGCAAGTTTGGGCGCCGTGATGATGACATTCTTTACCGCCCAGCAGCAAAGCTCGGCACTGGATGTGATGGGCTCGCGTGCCTATCAGGCAGCGCGCGCCGGAATCGAATGGACGGCTTATTATGTAGCGAACAGTCAATCGAATGCGGCGGTCGCAGTACCACAGTGTGTCAACGCCACCAATCTGGGGGCGTTGGGTGGCACGCTGTCGCCCTTTTCGGTCACTGTGTATTGCCAAGCCGCCTCGCACGTCGAGGGTACGGATCCGGTCGGCAATCCCATTCACATCTGGGTCTACGACGTAAGCGCAGTGGCGAATGTCGGCACACTGGGCGGCACGGATTACGTCGAGCGCGTCATCAACGTGAAGATGGGCAAGTAGTAATGCGACTCTCACCCAGCTTTTCTGTTTTTTTCATCCCAACACCATAACCTCTCCAATGTGTTGCAGTTGATTATTGAGCCCAGCCTGTACACGCTTCTTCGAATTTCATCTTCCGTATCTCCTGTAGCCATTTCGTCTGGTTCATCTCCCCCCTCCTATGGGCTGAGTTAAACCGGACAAATCATGTGCTACAAGTCCGGACAGTTTATTTGCTCCCTACAGCAGAAAATAAACATTTGCCAAAGCCGGCGAGCCTTCATATAATGCGCGCCCTCTATCGCAATTGAAATTTTAAGGAGTTGCCATGGCAAACAGCGCACAAGCCAGAAAGCGCGCAAGACAAGCGGATAAACAACGTGGGCACAACATGGGCCTGCGTTCGGAATTGCGCACAGCAATCAAAAGGGTGACGAAAGCCATTGAAGCGGGCGACAAGGCCGCCGCAAAGGTCGTGTTCAGCGAATCTACCAGCATCGTGGATTCCATCGCCGACAAGAAGATCGTCCACAAGAACAAGGCATCGCGCCACAAGAGCCGCCTGTCCGCCGCCATCAAGGCGATGGCCTGAGACTGCCCTTTCGGCTGCACCGAATACAAAAGCCGACACCTCCCTGTCGGCTTTTGTTTTTGGAATAACTTTTTCCTTGCGTGGCAAGGGCAAATTGGCTCAATATACGCGTCCTTACAGATTTAACAATACGGCGGCTTTGCCGCCGTCTTTCATTTTATGTCGCATTTGATGAACACCTACGCCCGCCTGCCAATCGCCTTCACGCACGGTGAAGGCGCCTGGCTGTGGGACAGCAACGGCAAGCGCTATCTGGATGCGCTCGCCGGCATCGCCGTCAATACGCTGGGGCATGCCCATCCGCGTTTCACTGCTGCGCTTAATGCGCAGATCGGCAAGATGATCCACGTTTCCAATCTCTATCAGGTGAGAGAGCAGGAACAACTTGCCGACAAGCTGTGCGCGCTGTCCGGCATGCAAGAGGTATTCCTGTGCAATTCCGGCTGCGAGGCCAATGAAGCGGCAATCAAGCTGGCGCGCATGTTCGGCCACCACAAGGGTATCGAAATACCCAGCATCATCGTAATGGAGAAGGCGTTTCACGGCCGCACCCTGGCCACCTTGTCCGCCACCGGCAGCCGCAAGGTGCAGGCCGGCTTCGAGCCGCTGGTCAAGGGTTTCGTGCGCGTGCCTTATGACGATCTCGCGGCCATCCGCCAGGTCGCCGAACATAACCACGATGTCGTGGCTGTGCTGGTGGAACCGATTCAGGGCGAAGGCGGCATCCGCACCCTGGATATCCATTATCTGGAACAACTGCGGAAAATCTGCGACCAGCACGACTGGCTGATGATGCTGGACGAGGTGCAATGCGGGATTGGCCGCACCGGCAAATGGTTTGCCCACCAGCACAGCGGTATCCTGCCGGACGTGATGACCCTGGCAAAGGGCTTGGGCTCAGGCGTGCCTGTCGGCGCCTGCCTGGCAGCCGGCAAGGCAGCCGGCATTTTCAAGCCGGGCAACCACGGCTCCACTTTCGGCGGCAATCCGCTGGCAAGCCAGGCTGCGCTTACCACGCTGACCATTATGGAACAGGACAAGTTGCTCGACCATGCCACAAGCATAGGCAACTTCCTGCAGCAAGGCTTTCATGCGCGTCTGGGCCAGCTTGCCGGAGTGACGTCCATCCGCGGCCAAGGGCTGATGATCGGCATCGAATTAAATAAGCCCTGCGGGGACTTGGTGCAGCGCGCGCTGGAACAGGGACTGCTGATCAATGTCACCGCCGACAATGTCATCCGGCTGTTGCCATCGCTGGTGTTCACCCAAGCGGAAGCGCAGCAATTGCTGGACATGTTGTGCCCGCTAGTTACCGATTTCCTTTCGCAGGGTGCGTAGCATGGACATCAGACATTTTTTGCAATTCAAGGATTTCAGCCGCGCTGAATTCGAGCATCTGTTTGAACGCACGCGCCTCATCAAGCAACGCTTCAAGGCCTACCAGACCTATCATCCGCTGGTGGATCGCACGCTGGTGATGATTTTCGAGAAAAGCTCCACGCGCACACGCCTGTCGTTCGAGGCGGGGATGCAGCAACTCGGCGGCAACGCCATCTATCTCAACACACAAGACTCGCAACTGGGGCGCGGCGAGCCGGTGGAAGATGCGGCACAAGTCATCTCGCGCATGAGCGACATCGTGATGATCCGCACCTTCGAGCAGGGCATCATCGAGCGCTTCGCGGAAAATTCGCGTGTACCGGTGATCAACGGCCTGACCAACGAATATCATCCCTGCCAGATTCTCGCCGACATCTACACATTTATTGAGCAACGCGGATCAATCCAGGGCAAGACCGTGGCATGGATCGGCGATTCCAACAATGTGTGCAATACCTGGCTGCAAGCGGCGGAAGTGTTTGGTTTCAACGTGCATGTATCCACCCCGCCCGGCTACGAAGTGGAACCAGAGCGCGCCGGACTGTTCGGCGAAGACCACTACGAAGAATTTGCCGACCCGATGGATGCCGCGCGCGGGGCCGATCTGGTGACCACCGACGTGTGGATCAGCATGGGCTTCGAGCGCGAAAACGACGCCCGCCGCAAGGCCTTCGCCGACTGGATCGTGGATGCGGAAATGATGTCCGTGGCAAAACCGGACGCGCTGTTCATGCACTGCCTGCCCGCCCATCGCGGCGAGGAAGTGGACGCCGCCGTGATTGACGGTCCGCAGAGCGTGGTGTGGGATGAAGCGGAAAACCGCCTGCACGTACAGAAAGCTCTTATGGAATACCTGTTGCTGGGCAAGGTAACCAACTGAAAAGAAGATAATCTGTTAAGGGCACCTCTATAAATCCAAACTCCGTTGCGATACTGCGTTGCTCAAGAAATTTTAACGCTTACATATCAAACATATGCGGCGCACTAAAATTTCTTTCGCGCCTTGTCTCGCTTATAACCAGCCACTTGGCTACCGTCTTTTGGTAGCTTAGTGGAATGGCTAGTAGTTCCATCAGGATTTTAAATTTATAGAGGCCCCCTTAAGTTGATTCCAGAGCACCAGACTGCAATCCTCTCAATGCGCGAGGGTAAGTTTGACCAGTCGGTTCCGGTTGACGTCAGTGATGGAGTCGGCAAACTGGGGCGTGAACTGAATGAGTTTGCCAGAGTGACTACACTTGGCACAAAGTTTTACCCCGAAGGCAAAACCCACATCCCCAAAACTCCGCCCACTATTTTTGTACGGTTTTCCGCAGAACGTTACGAATCGCGTCCGGGGTTTTCATGATGTTCATGAAGCTGTTTTTACCCATCATGCTCAAATCGGGAAAATCAATCGCAATACGAAAACGGGCATACAGCGCATAAACCTTGTTGCCCGAAACCAGAATTTCGTAAGGTAAATGCGCGGTAGATTTAACATCACGGAAATCAATTTCTTTCATGATGAATTGATCATCCATGTAGTTATCAACTTCTGTGGCAGCTTTCATGGCGACCCCGAATACACTCTCATTTTTCCCTGGCACATCTACACGGTAAACTTTGGTGACCCCGTTTTTATTGGCAGTCAGTTTTGCATCCACTGACTGAACAGCCTCTTCGTAGCTGGCATATTCCGCCAACAAGCTTGGCTCGTCGAAATATTCCATACCCATCATATAGTGATACCTGCGCGCTTGGCTGGCGGTCATTCCCTGCGCACCAAACTCTTCCACCTTGCCCAGCGCAGCAGCCAATCCAGCCGCAACACTGCTCAAGTCGCCCTTCATGCGATACACATTCGCCATGTATATGGGATTGGTATAGCTCACCTGCACCTCGTCATTTACTTTGGTGACAGACACCCTCTGTATCGCGCCAAAACCACCATGTTCAGAGGCTGCCGCATTCTTTTTCAATTCCTCATTGGTGACAATTAAAATAGCAGCATCTGGGTAAGGTGAATATTCCCCAATCACGGTAAAACCCCCTGCCAGCAACGCAGTTTTTGCTTGCTCGGATTTCTCGGCAACCTTTCCCGCGCTTTTTGAAGCAAGAACAAAAGGTTTCAATTTTTCATCAACGGCCATCGCGTTGCCTATACTGAACAGCAATAATGCCGACAACAATATATTCTTGAGTGTCATTCGTTTCATCATGCTTCTCCTTACGGTTTGTTTAGCTACGGTTATTAACTTACCAGGTTCTCATGGGTTTTTGGGTTAAACCAGGCCAGTTTTTCCCTGAGCGTAACTACGCCGCCGACAATAATCAAAGTCGGCGCTTGCAGTTTTTCAATCTGCGCGATTCCGGGCAGCGTCGCCAACGTGCCGGTGAGGACGCGCTGATTTTGCGTGGTTCCCTGCTGCACGATGGCGATCGGAGTGGTATCCGGCAGGCCGTGCGCGATGAGTTCGGCGCAGAGTGTTGCCAAGCCGTGCAAGCCCATATAAACCACGATGGTCTGGTTTGGGCGGGCCAGCGCGTCCCAGTCGAGATTCGTGCTGCCGTCTTTCAGGTGTCCGGTAACAAATACGCAGGACTGCGCATGGTCGCGATGCGTCAGCGGGATGCCGGCGTAAGTGGAGACGCCGGATGCTGCCGTGATGCCGGGGACTACCTGGAACAGGATGCCGTGCTCGGCGAGGGTTTCGATTTCTTCACCACCACGCCCAAAAATGAACGGGTCGCCACCCTTGAGGCGCACCACACGCTTGCCTTGCTTGGCCAGCCGCACCAGCAGTTCGTTGATTTCTTCCTGCGGCATGGTGTGGTTATCGCGTTTCTTCCCGACGAAAATTCGTGTCGCGTCACGCCGCGTCATTTCGAGTACCGGCTTGGATACCAGGTTGTCATACACCACCACATCGGCTTTCTGCATCAGCCGCAAGGCGCGGAACGTCAGCAAATCCGGATCGCCGGGACCCGCACCGACCAGATACACCTCACCTGTTTGTTCCGGTTTTTCACTTTCCAGCAGACTGAACAGCATGGCTTCTGCGCCGGTTTCGTCGCCTGCCAACACCTTTTCGGCGACCACGCCTTCCAGTACGTTTTCCCAAAAGATTCGCCGCTTGCCGGGGTTGGCAATACGCGCCTTGACGGTGTCGCGGAGCCGCGCGGAAAATGCGGCCAAGCGACCGTAACCTTGCGGAATCAGCGTCTCCAGCTTGCCGCGCAACATTCTGGCCAGTACAGGGGATGCGCCGCCGCTGGAAAACGCCACCATCAGAGGTGAACGATCCAGAATCGACGGCATGATGAATGTGCATAAATCTGGATTGTCCACCACGTTCACCGGAATATTTCGCGCGCGTACCTGTTGCGCAATCTGCTGATTGACTGTGCTGTCGTCGGTCGCGGCAATCACCAGTATTGCTCCGTCCAGGTGTGCTGGCTGGAAGCGTTCCGCGACATGCTCAATGCCGGGCATGCTGGCAAAAGCAGCAGAAAACTCTGGCGCGACCACTTTTACTGTTGCACCCGCATCACCCAGCACAGACGCTTTGCGATGGGCAACCTCGCCGCCGCCAACAACCAGGCACAGCTTGCCTTTAACATTCAAAAAAATCGGCAGGAAGTCCATGTCATTTCTCGCGCTTATCGAAAAAACCGCGCTTATATTTTATAAATTCAGTTAGCTGCCGCACGCATCGGGCCGCTTGATTTTTCAGTTTTGACACGCTGAATAAAAGCGACAAAGCGGGTAGCCCAGTAGCAACTGCCAATGGTGCGCAGATGTGTATATGAAGCCAGCAGGTTGTGCAGGATGAGACCGTCCTGTTGCCCATTGATGCCGAATCCACGCGCAACATGGTAAGCGAACTGGCTGTCGGGAGGAAGGTTTTCCAGGCTTGAATAATGAAATTCGTGCGCCCTGATTTGCTTGGCAGGCGCGTTCGGGCGCGGCCACGGGTGGGCTTCATCTTCCTTCAGATGGACGTAGCCGCGACCGATGGGCTTGTCATGCATCTTCACATCGCCGGGTATAGCACCGGCCATTTGATAAACGCGCCCCTGATATTCGATACTGCGCGAAAGGTACATCAACCCGCCGCATTCGGCATAGGCAGGCATACCGTTTTCGATAGCCTGTTTGATCTGCGCGCGTAGCGTGCTGTTGGCCTCCAGCTCGGCAGCGCAGGTTTCCGGGAAGCCGCCGCCGATGTACAGTGCATCCACTTCCGGCAGGCGTGCATCGCGCAACGCATCGAACGGCACCAGTTCCGCCCCTGCCGCTTTCAGCGCGTCGAGATCGTCAGCGTAATAAAAACCGAAGGCACGGTCGCGCGCAATGCCGATGCGCACTATTTCGCCGATAGGCAGCGGGCTCACCACGGCAGGAAATTGAAGAATGTTTTTCACGTTTGCCCCCTCTCCCCCAGCCCCTCTCCCGCGGAGGGGAGAGGGGGGCAGTGGGAGAGGGTTGGGGAGAGGGGCTTGCGGCACATTCAGCGGAGCCTTTTGCGACAGCGCGAGCAGTTTGTCCAGATCGACCTGTTCCGCGATGGCTTCGCCGATCTGTTTGATTTTTGCCGTGGCGACATGCGATTCGTTGCTGGGCATCAGGCCGAGATGGCGTTCGACGATGCTGAGCCGTTCGTCGTGATGGATCGCGCCGATCACCGGCACGTCGGTGTAATGTTCGATGACCTCGCGCAGCTTGGCTTCATGCCGGGACCCGCCGAGGTTGTTAAGAATTACCCCGGCAATATCGATGTCGCGGTCGAAAGCCTGATAGCCGAGGATCAGCGGCGCGATTCCGCGCGTCATGCCGCGCGCATCGATCACCAGGAATACCGGCAGGTCGAGCAGCTTTGCCAGTGCGGCGTTGCTGTTGCTGCCATCCAACGCAAGGCCATCGTAGAGCCCCTTGTTTCCTTCGACCAGATTCACTTCCGCGCTATGCCGCGCGAAGGTGGCGACAATATCGTCGCGCTCCATCAGGTACAGGTCGAGGTTGCGGCAGGCGCGTCCTGCAGCCCCATTTCCAGATGCCAGGCCGAGCCACATCGGGTCGATGTAATCCGGGCCTTTCTTGAACGGCTGGACAACGTGCCCGCGTTGTTTCAGCGCGGCACACAGCCCTATACTGACCATTGTTTTCCCCGAAGACTTGTGTGCCGCAGAAATCAGCATACGTTTCATCAGCCGGCCTCCTGCTTGCGCCGGTCGGGGATGTCATGCGGCAGGGAATTGAGCACCCGTACGCCTATGGTGGTGATCAGGAAGGCGATAGCCAGGCCGCCGCAGCCAAGCAGCAATTCCGGCAGGGAAGGGGTGTAGTTTGCGATCTGCCCGTCGCCGAAACTGCTGGTTGTTTCATAGCCGGGGAAAATGGATAGCGGATAAGCTTGTCCGCCTATGATGAAAACATAGAGCAGGGCGAAACTGCCCAGGATGACCAACAGCGAAGCGGCGACTGCGCTCCCTGTTTTTTCGGAGGCAGACGATTTTCCAAGGTTGGGGAGGAAGATCAGCAGCAGCGGCAGCAGGCTGCCGAGCAGGACATAGCCTCCCCAGAACATCCATGGATAGATACCGCCGTCGGACAGGATGAAACGTTCGAAGCCGGCCTGCTTGGCGAAATACAGGTTGGTCAGGTGATAAGCCGCGACCATGTACAACGTGCCGAGCACGAAGATGCCGAGCAGATTTTTCATGCGCTTCAGAATCGCTGGATCGAGAGTCATGCCGTTCCAGGCATACAGCGCCGATTGCACTACATGGAACACGGCCAGTCCCCAGGCAAAGGACATGACGATGAACATCGGCGGCAGCAACGCCGAAGCGTAAGCCTGGCGAGCGACGAGGAAGGCGAAGATCAGTCCGGTACCCGTGGTGAGGATGATGCGCCAGCCGAACACGATGAAGCCGACGGGCTTGCTCCAGCGGTTCATGCGTTGCTCCATCATGGCCCACAGGTAGAGCGCGGCGAGTGCGAACAGGCCGCTGTACAGCAGGACGTTCCAGGCGAACACCGAGGTTGTGTTGTAGTTGGTCGCGGCGACAATGACGCGGTCGGGGCGCCCCAGGTCCAGCATGAGAACGGCCAGCCCTCCAGCCAGCAGCGCGATCGAAAGCAGGCTGGATAGCGGCGCGCGCGCCTTGTACGCGGTCTTGCCGAACACCGAGCCGATGGAGGCGACGTTAAGCACTCCGGACGCCGCAACGATCATGAAAATGGCGAACACGTGCGGCAAGCCCCACACGATCTGGTTGTTCATGCCGGTGATGACATGGCCGTGCTCTTCCATCATATGTGCAGCGAACAATCCCAGCAATACCACCAACATACCTGCCGCAACCAGGCCGTAAAAATAGCGTGGTTCATTTTTGTTAAACGGGTTGGTTGGCATGGTTTATAGCCCTTGATAACGGATGCCGGTATTAAGCCCCAAATCGGCACGCACCTGGGTGGATGCGACGGTGCGTATTTTTCTGGCAATCTCACTGTCGGGATCGTTGAGGTTGCCGAACAGAATTGCTTTATTCTGGCAGGCTTCGGCGCAAGCGGGTCGCTGGCCGCGATCAACGCGATGCACACATAGCGTGCAGCTCTCCACCGTGCCCTTGCCGCGCGGCACATCGGGATTCTGGTCGTGCAGCGGTTCATGCACGAAAGAACGCACCTTGTACGGGCAGGCCATCATGCAGTAGCGGCAGCCGATGCAGCGATGCTTGTCCACCAGCACAATGCCGTCGGCACGTTTGAAGGAGGCTCCCGTCGGGCAAACATCCACACAGGGCGGATGCTCGCAATGCTGGCACATCATCGGCAGCGACAGCTCGCGCCCGCTTCCGGCATCCTTGAGTTCAATCTTGCGTATCCATTGCGGGTCGGTCGGCTTAAGATGAGACTCGCGCAGCGAGTCGTTTGCCCCCTCGCCCGCTTGCGGGAGAGGGTTGGGGAGAGGGGAACGGGCTTGCCCGTTCGCGCCTCCAGACAAGCCGTTCTCCCTGTTGCAGGCAGTCACGCAATCATTGCATCCTGGTTTGCATTGCGCGGTGTCGATCAGCATGCCCCAGCGCACTTTGCCGCCGGCTGCTTGAGGTTGTCCATGCGCCGCATCAAACAACAGCATGCCGGGCGCGATGGTGACCGCCGCAACGCCAAGCGAAGTCTTCAGGAAGCTTCTGCGCTGAACGTCGATATCAGTCATTTTGCGTTTCTCTGCAACCATGCGCTCTTGCGCATGCCGGAATGGCATTCGAAGCAATCGATATTCACCGCTTCATAACGATGGCACGCGACACAAAAACTGTCGACCCGCGCAATCACGCTGTCATCCTTGCTGCTGGCATGGCATTCGATGCAATTCTTCAGGCTGAGTTTCTCCTCGCGTATGCCTTTACGCACTGTTTCATCGCGCTGATGTTTGAGCAGGTGCATGTGGTTCTTGCGCATCCACTGCGGGTCTTCCACGCACTGCCCGCCCTTGCCGATGTCCGGTTTGGGCGCATTGGAACTCGCCGCCCAAGAGGGCGCGGCGGCAAGCAGCAGGATGAGCAGGAAAGCTTTCATGTTTTATGGTCCAAAGGTAAAAACAATTTTGTAGGTCGGGCTATGCCCGACAACGGCGGGCATAGCCCGACCTACAAAATGTACTCCATGCAGCCTCATTACTCACCTAATCCCATCTGGATATAACCTGTCGGGCACACATCCGCGCAGATATGGCAGCCAATGCACTTGTTGTAATCGGTATCCACATAGCGTCCGGTTGTTGCCTGGTTCTTCTTGACCCGGTACACGGCGGTTTGCGGACAGTACACCACACAGTTGTCGCATTCGAAGCACAGGCCGCAACTCATGCAGCGCTTGGCTTCGGCCAGCGTCTGTGCTTCGGTCAGCGCAATCAGCCGCTCGTCGATGTTGCCCAGCACATTATTGGAATCAATCGTCAGCATTTGGCGCTCTATGCGCGGCGTATGGTTGAAGTGGCCGAGGAATAAGGAATCGGCGGGAATGATGGAGCGCTCGGAACGGTTGTCGAAGTTGTGAATGGCGGCTTTGCTGGTCCAGGTGCCGCGGATGGGTTCGGCGACCGTATCGAACTTCACTCCGGACTGTTCCATGCTGTGCGGCAGATTGAACAAATTCTTGTCGACCTTGGGCCGCTTTTCGAGCGGCTTGCCGGAAACATATGCATCGATGCCTTCGGCGGCGATGCGTGCATGGCCGATCGCGGTGGTCAGCAGCAGGGGCGTGATTGCGTCGCCGCCAATAAATACCCCCGGATGGCCGATAGCCTGGAGATTTTTGTCAACATTGGCCAGGCTCTTCGCATTCTTGAACTGGTCCATGTCACCCCAGTCTACGTACTGACCGACGGCGGACACGATCAGATCACAGGGAATGTCGTACTCAGAGCCTTCCTTCGGCACCATCTTCTTGTTGACCCAATCGACATTGATGACGCGCAAGGCCTTGGCCATGCCCTTCTCGTCCTTGACAACCGAGACCGGAGCGACACAGGGCTGGATCTCGACGCCTTCCTGGATGACCGCGTCAATCTCGTGCTTGGAAGCAGGCATTTCCTTGACATGGCGCCGGTAGGCGATCACCACCTCGGCGCTCTTGCGCCAGTGTTGTGCGCCTTTCTGGCTGCGGCCTCCATCGCATTCGCGGGCGGCGACGATGACTTTGTTGAGGTTGCGCGATTCGGCGTCGGCATCATAGGCGCCAAGGCGGCGCGCCACGGCGGCGACATCCATCGCGGTATCGCCGCCGCCGATGACGACGATGCGTTTGCCGGCATATTCCATGTTTCCTTCATTGAAGGCACGCAGGAAGGTAATGCCATCGGTGCAGTTCGGGGCATCGGAGCCGGGAATGTCGAGCGTGTTGCCGGCCTGGGCACCGATGCCGATGAACACGGCATCAAAATCGCGCCTGAGTTCGTCCATGCTGACATCCTTGCCAACACGGGTGTTGAGGCGAATTTCGATGCCTCCCATATCAACGATGCGCTGGACTTCGGCATCGACAATTTCACGCGGTGTGCGGTAGGCGGGCAGGCCGTAAGCCAGCATGCCGCCCGGCTTGCTGTGGGCTTCGAACACGACGCAGGCATGGCCCTTCTTGCGCAATTGATAGGCGCAGGACATACCGGCTACACCGCCGCCGATGATGGCGATGCGCTTGCCGGTTTCCTTTTCCGGTTTCGGGAAGCTCAATTCCTTCTCGATCGCGTAGTTTCCAAGGAATTGCTCGACCGAGTTGATACCGACGTACCCCTCGACCTTGGTGCGATTGCAGTCGGTCTGGCATGGGGCTGGGCAGACACGCCCCATGATGGCAGGAAAAGGATTGCACTCGGTCAATCGCCGCCAGGCATATTCCTGCCACGGCATGGACGGCTTTCCATCGGGGCCAACAGGCGGCTTCTCGATGCCGCGCACGATATTGAGGTAGCCACGGATGTCCTCGCCTGCAGGGCAAGCACCCTGGCAGGGTGGTGTCGACTGGACGTAGGTCGGGCACTTGTAGCTCCAGCTCGCTTGAAAAATCTTATCGTTCAAGCGGTGCATTTTGCTGTCGCCATCCTTGTAGCGGCGAAACGAAAATTTTTGCGGGGATTCGGTTATTGCTGACATGTTGTCTTGCCTCCAGAAAATTATTGCTTATCGCCCAAAATGATGGCATTGCTGACCAACTGGTGCACACCGCCGATCATTCTTCTGTCGAATCCGTAAATGGGCATGATCTTGGTGAACTGCGCCTTGCAGATGGCGCATATCGTTGCCATGAAATTGACTTTGTGCTCGTCCACAACCCGTTGCAACACTTCCATGCGCGGCAGAGCGCCTTTGACGCGCAGCTCCAGCAAATCGTCGGTCAGCAGGCCGCCGCCGCCGCCGCAGCAGAAAGTCTGTTCGCGCGTGGTGTTCGGCGCCATCTCGACGAAGTTGTTGGCAACCGCCTTGATGATGTTGCGCGGAATTTCGAATTGCCCGCCGGCAAAATCGCCCATGCGCGAGCCGCGGGCCACATTGCATGAATCGTGGAAAGTGATGATGTGCTTGTCGTTGGCTGCCTTGTCGAAGGACAGCGCGCCCTGTTCGATCATGTCCCAGGTAAATTCGCAGATGTGCATCGGCTGTTTGTAGCGCTGGTCGAGTTGCTTCTGCAACAGCATGGCAAACCGGTCATTGGCATCCGCCCCATCGCCTGCTCCGGTCAAGGTATTCAAGAAGCTGTAAGCAACGCGCCAGGCATGGCCGCACTCGCCTATCACGATGCGCTTCACACCCAATTCCAGCGCGGCGGCACGGATACGCATGGCGATTTTGCGCATCTGCTCGTAATTGCCGATGAACATGCCGAAATTACCCGCCTCGGAAGCCATTGAGGAAAGCGTCCAGCTGGTGCCGGTGGCATGGAACACCTTGGCATAGCCGATCAGGCTGTCGATATGCGGTTCAGCGAAAAAATCAGCAGAAGGCGTAATCAGCAGCACTTCCGCACCCTTCACGTCGACAGGGAAGCGCACATCGACGCCTGTGGCTTCTTTGACATCTTCTTCCAGACCTTGCAGCGTATCCAGAAGCGCCGGGCCGGGCAGTCCCAGGTTATTGCCGATCTTGTGCACCTTGCCGATGATCTCATTGGAATATTTCTGGCCGTAACCAACAGAATCAAGAATTTCGCGAGCCGCCATCGTGACTTCGGCAGTGTCGATACCATAGGGGCAGAATACCGAGCAACGGCGGCATTCAGAACACTGGTAAAAGTAGGTGTACCATTCGTCGAGCACCTCGCGCGTCAAATCGCGCGCACCGACCAGCTTCGGAAAGAGTTTGCCCGGCAACGTGAAATAGCGCCGATACACACTGCGCATCAAATCCTGGCGCGCTACCGGCATATTCTTCGGGTCTTGCGTGCCGATAAAGTAGTGGCACTTGTCCGAGCAGGCGCCGCAGTGAACGCAGGCATCCATGTATACCTTGAGCGAACGATATTTGGACAGCAGTTCGCCCATCCTGGCGATGGCGCGATCATGCCAGTCATCAACCAGTTTTCCGGGGAAACCGATTGCTTCCTGAATTTTATCGTTCGCGACAAACGATCTGACATTTTCCATCGCACCCGGTTTCAACGCCGGGATAATGGGAATGATGCGGTATGCAGGGGCGGTGATCGTGGCGGCCATGGCTATGCCTCGTTCTCCAACTTCGCAGCCCAAGCCGCCAAGTGGCGTTTTTCACGCGGGTTATCCGCCTGGTTGCGGCTGGGGGAGAAAAACACTCCGGGGGCATGCAGCAATTTGCTGACCGGAAAAATCAGCAACAGCACAGCCACCAGCAATAAATGCAGGTACAAGCCAAAGTGCGCGGGCAACGGTTGCCAGTCGAAGTGCATCAGCCCGAGAAAGAAACTTTTGACCGCAACCACGTCGGTATGCGCAACGAACTTCATCGACAAACCGGATACTGCAATCGCCATGAGCAGAACCAGCATCAGGTGATCGGAAGGAGTGGAGATATAGCGGATGCGCTCCACGAACAAACGCCGCGCCCATAGTCCGGCCAAGCCAAGCAACATGGTTATGCCTGCATACATGCCGAAAGGTTGAACGAATGCCACCCAACCCCAGACTGGCTCGATGAAATAGCGCAGATGGCGTAACAATACGAGTATCAGGCTGGCATGAAACAACCAGCCCAGGCCCCAAGTCCACAAATTCGCCTTGAACAGGCTTTCGAAAAACACCACTTCGCGCGCCATGCGCAGCACTACTCCGCCGGTGCTGATGGGGGCTGGGGTGGTGGGTATCTTGAGCGGCGCGGGAGTGCGGGCGTAAACGTAAATCCTATATCCGAATCCCAGCGCGAACAGCGCGAATGCGAGGTAGAACAACAAGGCAAAAAGCGTGCTCATTGGCAGGGGGCGGGTGTCAGTTGTCATGTAGGGTGCGTTTTACGCACCAATTGCAATGGTGCATGGAATGCACCCTACGACATTTCTCTGAAATCAGATGCAACCTGTCGGTTTCGGCAATCCGGCAATTTTGCATGCCTGTTTGCCCGGGCCATAGGGGAACAGGCCGTACAGATACTCGCTATTGCCCTTTTCCGCGCCAAACTTCTTGCCGATGGCTTTGGTCAGCACGCGAACCGCCGGCGCAATTTGATACTCCTCAAAATACTCACGCAGGAAGTTGACCACTTCCCAATGCTGGTCGCTCATGTTGATGTTCTCGGTCTGAGCAATGTAATTAGCGATTTCGGTATTCCAGTCGGCCAGATTGGTGAGGTAGCCCTCTTCATCTGTCTCGTAGGATTTGCCGTCAACTTCGATATTGGCCATGCTATTTCTCCTGTTTGTTTATGAATCCTGTTTGTTTATGAGTCTGGGCCGGGCGATCCGGAATCCAAGGTAGGTCGGGCTACGCCCGACATGGTGGGCATAGCCCACCCTACGTTAAAGCCATGACTGGCAATTCTTGTTGCTGGCGGCGAGTTCGACAAAGCCGCCGTAATCGACGGGCAAAATTCCTTCGATGACGCGGTCGGCGAATCCGCGCGCTTCGATGTCGGGTTGCAGGACATATATTTTGAAACGCCCCATCGCCTCGCGTATCTTGCCTTCGCACGCGTTACCGGATGTGGCGGCATAGACGGCGTCTTCGATAAGCAGGATTTCTCCTGACTGGGCGACGCGCAAGCAGCTATCGAGCGAGCCATTGGTCAGCGGGGATTTGTTGATGATGTGCAGCATTTAACGGTTCTCCTTTAACGTGAAACTCGCGCAGCGATTCGTTTGCTCCCTCGCCTGCTCGCGGGATAACCAGCGACTTGGCTGCGGTCGTTTGCAGCCTAGTCGAATGGCTAGTTGTTTCACCCAGAGGGTTGGGGAGATAACCAGCCACTTAGCAATCGTTTTTAGATTGCTTAGTGGAATGGCTAGTAGCTCCATCAGGGGAACGGGCATGGCGTGTTTCATCATCATGAGCAGTATCTTTGCCATGCCCGTCAGAAACTCAAGACCACATCTTGCTGGTCCATCAATTCGCCCATTTCCGCGCGCCCGAGCACGGTAACATCCACCAGCAAATCTTCCGTGCTGAGGCCGCGCGCTTCCAGCGACTCCTTTTCGACATACAGCTTCTCGATGTCATAGCCTTCCAATGCACGGTAAGCGGGGGAGAAATTCTTGGTTTCGATCCCCTTGGTCTGCTGCCCCTTTTTCAACTGGTATACGCCGTCATCCAGGAAAACCAGGGAAACATCCTGGTCGAATGCGGCGGTAATCAGCACCACTTCGAGCGACTCCAACGCATAGATCGTGCCATGCGGAGCCTTGCGGTTCACGAACATGAATTTTTTGATAGTGCTCATCTTGCCCCCTAATCGCCGAATACAACCAGGCGGTCGGTTTTAATTCCCGCTTCCGTTAACTGGCCCAGCCCTGATATACGGAAGCCCTGCGCCAGGTTTTCTTCCTTGATGCCGCGGCGCAATGCCGCAGCGACGCAAACCACCAGATCCACGCCATGATCCTCGTTGAGCTTGCTCCAGCGATTCACAATATGGCGGTCGTCCTGTGGCGGCTCGGTCAGCTTGGAGGCGTTATTCACCCCGTCGTGATAGAAAAACACGCGCCACACCTCATGGCCTTTCTCGATGGCCGCCTTGCAGAACAGATAAGCCGTATCGCTGGCTTGATGCTGGTAGGGGCCTTCGTTAACAACAATGCCGAATTTCATGTGAACACTCCCAATTCAGGTCTCAATGGTCAGAAGCGAATATGAGTCGAAGCATTCAGGGTGGCACGGGAGCCGCGCCAATCATCGATCAGATACTTGGTGAACGGCAATCCGGTTTTTTCAAAGAACTGCGGCCAGCCGATGCGTTCGACCCAGTCCGCCATGCGCTCCCATGGGCGGGCGTCTTCCTTGTAAACATGCAAAATATTTTTTACTACTTCAGAAACTTCATGCCATCTCGGCGGATTATTTGGTAAGCCGGAAGCGACCATTTTCATGAAAGTCGGCTTGCCGCGCGCATTGGAGTTCTTCCCGCCCACCCAGATCGCCAGCTTGGAATGTTCCGGGTCATTGATCTGCATCGGCGGGCAAGGCGGATAGCATGCTCCGCAGCACATGCATTTAGCTTCATCGACTTCCAGAGAAGGCTTGCCGTTCACCATCGCCGGGCGAATCGCCGCGACCGGGCATCGTGCAACTATCGTGGGGCGCTCGCAAACATTGGCCACCAGATCGTGGTTGATTATCGGCGGCTTGGTGTGCTGGATGACGATCGCGATATCGGCTTGCCCGCCGCAATTGATTTCGCAGCAGGACGTGGAAAGATGCACGCGGTTCGGCATTTCTTCACGCTTGAACTCGTCGATCAACTCATCCATCAATGCCTTGGCCACACCTGAACCGTCCGTGCCCGGAATGTCACAGTGCAGCCAGCCTTGCGTGTGTGCGATCATCGAAACAGAATTGCCGGTGCCGCCTACCGGGAAGCCGTTTTTTTCCAGTTCTGCAATCAGCGGATCAACCTTTTTCGCACTGGAGACCATGAACTCGATATTGGAGCGAATGGTAAATCGCACATGGCTTTCAGCATACTTGTCGGCGATATCGCACAGCTTCCGGATGGTATAAACATCCATTTGCCGTTGCGTGCCGGCGCGAACCGACCAGACTTCGTCACCGCTATGCGAGACATGATGCAACACGCCGGGGCGCGGGCGGTCATGGTATTTCCAGTTGCCGTAATTCTTGGCCAGCAACGGATGCAGATACGGCTTGTTGTCGGGTACGCCGGTCTCTTTCGGCTTGCGCATTTTTACAGGTGCATTCATGTTCTATCTCCTCAGGCAGCTTGCTGCTTGTTTTTTTTCTGGGCATTGATCTTGGCGACTTCCTCATCCCAGCCATCCATACGGATGTAAGGATTGGTGCGCGGCGTGGAAACCATATTCACATCAACATCGATTTCCATCGCTTCAAGGAAACTGGCCAGTCCGATACGCTCGATCATTTCTCCGGTGCGTTCATGTTCAAGCGCATTTTCCGCGAAGAAATCAATGGTGCGCTGACCGAGGTCGATCAGTTTTTCCAAGTCTTCGTCTGTTTCCAGTTTCATGAACGGAACGATTACGGTGCCCATCAAGTCGCCGATCTTGAGGGTGCGTTTTCCGCCTACCAGGATGGTGGCGCCTTTATCTTTGCCCGGAGCCAGCGCTCCGGTCATCACGTTGATGCAATGCATGCAACGCACGCAATTGTGATTATCGATTTCTACCGCATGGGTGTCGTTGACGGCGACGCTGGAAATGCTGGGGCCGCTCTTGACGTTTTTGATTTGCTTGAGCTGGAATGTTTTGGTCGGGCAACGCGCGACAACGTCATTCACCAATTCATCCATGCCGTGCTTGGCAAACCATTTTTTCGCCAAAACCTCATCGGTGCGGATGTTGTCGCGCCAGGTTCCAATCACTGCCATATCCGAACGCTGGATGGAATTCATGCAATCGTTCGGGCAGCCGGAGAATTTGAACTTGAACTTGTACGGCAAGGAAGGGCGGTGCATATCGTCAAGAAAAGTATTCAACACGGCACGGTGCGCTTTGGCCTCGTCGAAGCAGGATTGTTCGCAGCGCGCAGCGCCCACGCAAGACATCGAAGTGCGCACCGCAGGGCCGGCGCCGCCCATGTCGAAACCCAGTTCATTGATTTCGTCGAAGGCCTTTTGTACATTTTCCGTGGTCGCGCCCTGGAACATGATGTCGCCGGATTGGCCGTGAAAGGCGATCAGGCCCGAGCCATGCTTCTCCCATAAATCGCACATCGTGCGCAGTATCTTTGTATCGTAGTGCATACCGGGCGGCGGCATGATGCGCAGCGTGTGAAACTCGGCACAATCCTTGAAAACCGGCTGGCCGCTCTCATCCTTGAGTTCGGTAAAGCGCGGGATAACGCCGCCGCCATAGCCGTACACGCCGACCGTACCGCCCTTCCAGTAGCCTTTCTTGGTCCGATAAGACGTTTCAAGCTGGCCAAGCAGGTCAACCACACTGTCTTTGTCCTTGGCCAACGCCTTCAAGCCGGTCACAAAACTGGGCCACGGGCCATCCTCCAGTTGATCAATGTTCGGGGTATCATGCATTTTCTTGACCATAATCTTCCTTTCAGTCGCGTTGCCCAAGGCTTGCTGCCGACAATCTATTAATGACACGGCAGAGGCGGGGGTTGTGATTCGTTTGGATCTGCCCGGCGGCTCGCCCAATTTTCATCAATTAACGTACTATACGGTGCATCCGTTGTGCATTCCATCACTCTTAGCGGCTATCATCAATAACCCTAAAGGGTAATGCTTTGCCTTCCCGCCAGTAGTATTTCAAAACCAGGCGAATTAACGATAGACTGACGCCCTGTCTTTTCAACCCTCGAAATTTTATGGACGGAATTAGTAGCCCCCAAGAAACTGTCTTAAAAAATCGCGAGGAGGCGTGGATGCAAGGCGCACGGAACGCATAAACCGGAATGTACTTAAAGTACATGAGGATTTTGAGTGCCACACAACGCCGCAGACGCCATCCGCAGTAGTTTTTGACAGCTTCTAAAGCCTGAATCGGCAAGAGGGACATAATGGCGCAAATCAGCGTATTAACAAAATTCAAGGTTCCCCTGGGCAGCCAGGAAATCGAATTGCAACAAATAGATCATGTAGAGGGCGGAATGAGCTTGTTGCGCATCCGCATTCGTGAGGGCAAGCGTTTTACCATTTTTGACATCGATCCCGCCACGGCGCGGCAATGGGCGGCTGTCATGCATAGCTGGGCGGATTCACAAGAACAACCTGCACAGCAACAACCGGCGAGTGGCTAAAAAATTTCAGAGATGCCAGAAATGCCGGAGATGATCGACATGGTTTTCGATCTTGGCGGTGGAACACTTTCCGCAGCTTATCCCTTTGCGTTGTGGGCAGCGCTGATATGCCGCGCCCCACGCCTTGCGGAAGAAAAACTTGTCGGAGTTTTGCCGTTGCGCACGGCGGAAAGCAATGAAGGCATGCTGCTTCCCAAACGCGCCAAATTGGTATTGCGTTTGCCGGCGGCGCTTGCCGAACATGCCGCAACAGCCCTTTCAGGGCGACGGCTTGACGTAACCGGGGAGGGCACCATGCAGTTGGGCAAATGCAGGCCGCGTTCAATTCTGCACTCCCCCACCATTCACGCGCAGTTGGTAGCAGGCGCAACCGACGAAATGCTTTTTACAAATGGCATTATTAACCGGTTAAGCGAGATGGGAATTGCAGGCAAATTGATCTGTGGCAAACGTGGCACTCTTGCCGGCGACCGGCAATCTATCCACGGCTATAGCCTGGTTATACATGACCTGAAACCGGAAGCATCCCTGCATTTGCAATATGCGGGGTTGGGGGAAAACCGCCAATTTGGTTGCGGCATTTTTGTGCCTCATAAAGTTATTTCCGGTTTGGGGTGATGACTAATTTTTTCTTGGACAACAACAATTTTCAATCGAGCTCATTTATCGTAGGAGCTCGACTTGTCGGGCGATTCAATCGCGCAACAAGTTGCGCTCCTACAATGGCTAATCAAAGAGTTTTTAACGGAGGTTAATCATGGGATACACAATTGCAGGTAACGAACTTGAAACCGATCCGGAAGGTTACTTATTGGAGCCGGATTACAGTGAGGAAATAGTTGGCATCATTGCCGCAGCAGAAAACATCGAGTTAACACGCAGGCACTGGCAGATTATCAATTATTTGCGTGATGAATACCGTGAACATGGCCACACGCCCAACTTCCGCAACATGCTGAAGGGTGTTAATGAATTTTGGCCAGAGGCAGATAGCAAAGCACTGTATGATTTATTTCCGACAGGCCCGGCTAAACAAGGCGCGAAAATTGCCGGCTTACCGCAACCATTGGGCAAGGGCGGGTATTGAAACGACGAAGAACGTATCCGCCATCCCGGCTACAGGAATGACGGTTCAGAAACCAAAAGGATATCTACAATGAGCACTCAAGACTTTCACGCCAATATAAAACTGGATTTGCGCGGCCTGACCTGCCCTGCGCCGCTGCTCGGCGCCAAGCGCGTGGTTGATGATCTGAAAAACGAACAAGTATTGCTGTTGATCTCGGATTGTCCAGGCACCCGCGACGACCTTTACGCCTGGGCAGAACAGACCCACAACCAAGTATTGAAAACGGAAGCGATACCGGATGGCGGCACGGGCTATTACATCATGAAGGGCAAGGGAGAAGCACGCAAGGCGAATGTGATTCTCGATATTCGCGGTGTTGTTTGCCCCGGGCCAATCGTGGAGGCCAAGAAGCTGCTGAACGGCATGAATTCAGGCGAGATTCTCAAGCTTGTCAGCAACTGCCCCGGAATATATTCCGACATCGTCGGCTGGGCAAGCGTGACCGGCATAAAAATCCTCGACACCGTTGAGGCATCCGCAGGCGAATTTGAGTTTTTTCTGCAAAAGGGCTGATCCGAACCATCGGCTCACCCGACATGCGCATCAAAAGCCATTGGTTCAAGAGTGAACGTGAAAAAACGCCGCAAGAAATTGCAGGGGCGCTGGCTTTTATCATCTGGCGCATCGGCGACAACACGCTCAAAAATACCCGCAAAGCAGATTTTGAGATTGCCATCGGCACGCAGTATTTTGCCTTTCTCACCGAATTTCTGGTGTTTCTGATTCAGGTCGCGGACCGCATTGCCTATCGCCAGTTATCCGCAGAGACGCGCTTTGTATTCACCAGCACATTGGCAAACCGCGTGGCGGAAACCCTGGCTGAAAATCAAAGCAGGCTGATGGGTAACAGCATCAGCGAATATAAGCAGCGCTTCATCGACAAACTCAACCAACGCGCGGGAGAGTATGCCGAATTTCACTATGACAGCGATGGCCCGGCGTTTGCGTTTACCCGTTACCTTGCTTACTGCATGCGCGAAGTCATGGATGAAAAAGATATCACTTGGGTCATCGACCAGATGATGAGCATCGAGGCGCCGGGAGCCGTAAACATGGTGGAGAAAACCATGCGCGACCTGTTCGGGACAGAACCGGGACAACCGCGTACCCGCAAGACTGCTGGCGGGGATTGAGCTAATTCCTTTTTCCAAGCAATAGTGAAATTCAAGGGGGGTTCCGCTATTGATCCAAGTGGAACTGTACACGATGTTGCTGTGGAAACATTGACCGAAGCAGAGTCAGAGCCTGACCCTCCAGCATTCGTGCAACTTACTGTTCGAGTAAGACTAGAAAAAACAGGGCCAATATTTTCTGATCCCGAAGGAGCTGATAGAGAATGACCATCCCAATTTGCTGTACACGATGTTGGATTATTAGTAGCTGACCAATGAAGAAGCGAAGACCCTCCGAAACTGACTGGATTAGTATCGAAATAAGCAGTGACAACGGGTGCGGAGGCGGATGTGCGACAGGAGCGGACCGTGCCGTGTTCGTCACCAAAACATCCGTCAGCATTCTGGATATTGACTCGACTCCACCCGGCCTCAGTATCGCCTATGACAGAGTAGAGGGGTTCATCGGCCCCGCATACCAATCTGGAGGCGCACCACCAGTAGTGGGTATCATGAAGAGCGACGGTAAGCTCGTCAGCACGTTTGTGTATGGCAACCGACTTATCATGATTTTCCAGAATTAACGATGGATTAGGAATGCCCACCGCTCAGAGAGGCCAGCACCGCAATGATTTAATCTCTCCGAGTAAATTTTCCGCCCCTTGGGGCGAAAGCCAGCAGCTTGGAAAGCGTTGTTAATACCCCGCTGCTTGCGGCGGGGTGCTTTATTTCAAACGTGCGAAAGGAACACCAGCGATGCGTGACATAGCCACGGAGACCTACATGAATTGCGCAGTGGGTGCAACAGGATGAATTCGACCGGACAGTTCTCGCGGTGAAACGGTAGACGGTTTCCAGCCCGTTCTGCTTGCCGCCGAATTTCTGCAAGAGGAAGGGAAAATTCTTCTTCAAGAAGTGCATTGCGAGAGTCAGTCAGGCCACCGACTTGTCGACGCAATCAAATTCATCAGGCTGAGGTAGGCTCAAGCCTGTTGAGACATGCACTCGATTGAGCCACTTGGCTCAGGGTTTTGCATTTAACACTGATCCCGCATACCAATCACGATCAGATTTTCGCTTGTTTTTCTAGCAGGTTATTAACCGCCACCCGCCCCTTCGTCTGTTGCAGCCATATCACCAAAATCAACGCCGCCCCGTATAGCATTTGCCGCACATTGGCGGCGATGCCGCTGGGCAGACCGACGAAGCGCAGTGCTTCCGGCACGAGGATCATGAACGCCGCAGCAACGAGGCTGCCCCACAGGTTGCCCATGCCGCCAACGATGATGATGGAAAGGACGAAAATGGATTCGTGGATGGTGAAGCTGGTCGGGTCTATGTAGGAAACGTAATGGGCGTACAGCGCCCCCGGAACCGCCGCCAGCATCGCGCCCAGCACGAAGGATTGCAGCTTCGCCAGCCCCACGTTCTTGCCCAGGCTCTGGCAGAAAATTTCATCCTCACTGATGCCCACCAGAATGCGCCCCAGCGCCGAGCGCTTGAAGTTGTGCGCCACCCAAAACACCAGCGCGTAAAAGCATCCCGCCAGCAGTACCCACTCCCACTTTTCCGTCAGCGGATGCCCGAACAAGGACACTGACGGTATTCCCGGAATCCCCATCGGCCCGCGCGTCAATTCCATCCAGTTGTTCATCACCGAAAACAGGATGACACCCATGCCCATCGTGCAGATGATGAAATAATCCTCCACCGTCCGCAACGCCACCAACGCCACCGGCAAGGCCACCACTCCCGCCACCAACATCCCCAGCGGCAGGTTCACCCACAACGGCCATCCGTACTGCGTAGCCAAAATCGCCGACGTGTATGCGCCCACCCAGAAGAACCCCGCTTGCGCCAGCGAAATGAGTTGCGTGAAGCCGGAAGCCACGTTCAGGCTCAACGCAACCATGCCGTAGATCAGGACGAAGACGATTAGATGAAGAAGGTAATCCATGCTTCAGATTTCGATTTTCTTGAAGTGGCGACCGCTGAGGCCGAGGGGTTTCCAGATTAGGAATATGATTAGAATTAAAAATGCAACAGAATCCATCCATTTGGCATCAAGATAGTAAGCTGCTGTATGCTGTGCCAAGGCAAGAAATATAGCCGCAAGAGGGAGGCATCTTATGCCACCTGTCCCTCCGATGATCATTACAACCACACTGTTCAGCAACAGTCGGAAACCCACCGTGGGGCTTATATCAGAATCAAGTCCAGAAAGAATGCCACCAGTTGCTGCAAGGCCGGAACCAATAGCAATTGCCCAACCGATTACTAAGTTTTTATCAATTCCAAGGAGTATACACAGGTCTGGGTTGCTCGCCACGCCTCGGATGGCGTGACCCAGCTTGGTTTTTTCCAGAAGCATAACCGTGCTCGCAAACAAAAACGTGCTAATTATTACGATCAGTATTTGCGAGTTCGAGACAAAAGCGTTTCCAAACTTTTGCCCCTCCATAACCGGAGCAGTGCGAAGAACCAGGGTTTCGTCGCCAAATCCCAATGAAATTAGATTCTGTAAGACGACATACAAACCAATCGAAGCAACCAATCCTACCCAACCTAAATTCCGCAGTTGATGGGTTTGTAGGTGCGAATTCATTCGCACGTTCAACGAGTTATGTGCGAATGAACCTAAATTCCTCCATTAGCCGGTTGCTGGCTGCGGCATATTAATTACCGTGAGCATTGGAATTTGCTGAACTTGTGATTTTGCGGCAATGATTTTTGCGACGATGTAGCGAACAAGAGACTTCCAGCG
>Ga0315281_10002208_pt1 | contig 28923 bp, 21 predicted proteins | sample YL17G07_0_MG_FD_204540 | JGI IMG/M metagenome (GOLD analysis project Ga0315281, IMG submission 204540) | Sediment microbial communities from Yellowstone Lake, YNP, Wyoming, USA - YL17G07_0 | ecosystem: Environmental > Aquatic > Freshwater > Lake > Sediment | place: USA: Wyoming | collected...
GCTCGAAGAGCAGCAGCAGGCGCTCCGGGCGCGCCCCGGCGGGCCCCAGCCGGTCGCCCAAGTCCGCCAGGCTCATCCCGGCCAGGGCGCGCAGGGAGGCGCCCTCCAGCCGCTCCCGCAGGCCGTCGGTCTCCGTGGCGGGGAGGTTCAGCACGCCCGCGAGAAGTTGCTCCAGGGTGAGCGCGGCGGCGTCGCCCCGGCGGGCCAGTGCGGCGGCCTCGGCGGGGTGCGCGGCGCCGGACGGGGGCGCGGCGGCCCAGCGGCATTCCGACCGCAGGGGGCAGGCCTCGCACCGGGGCGCCTCCCCGCAGGGGCCAGGGAGTCCCAGCGCCGTGAGTTCCCCGGCGAAGGCGGAGGCGAGGAAGTCGGCGCGGTGGGGGGCCAGGTCCGGAGCGGTGCCGGAGTCCGCGCCCCAGCAGGCGGCCTGCCAGCGCCGCAGCGCCTCCGCGGTCAGCTCGGGCTGGAAGCGCCCCTGGGCAAAGCGCAGCCAGGCGCGGTAGCCGCCCGCGCTGCCCACGGGGTAGAGTCCCACGGACTTGAGCACCTCCGGCGCGCGCCAGGCGAAGCGCGGCGGGAAGAGCGCCTGCCAGGCGTGCAGCAGCCGCTCGGACACCAGGGGCGAGCGCGGGGGGCCGTCCAGCAGGCCGCCGCGCCACAGGTCGAAGTACCGCGCCAGGGTGTCCCGCAGCACCGCCCACGGCTCCGGGGCCAGGGGCGGGCAGTCCGCCAGCTTGCGGGTGATCTGCTCGGGGGTGAAGTAGAACGGGTCGGTCTCCGCCGCCAGGCTGTACAGGGGCCGCCACTCCCAGCGCAGGCCGGCCGGGCTCATGGCCAGCCCCAGCCAATCCAGCAGGTGCGTCACCAGCGCGTGATAGAGCAGGGTGGGGAAGGGATAGGGCGCCAGCGGCGGGGGCGCGGCGAAGAGCCGGTCGAACGCCGCCAACGCGCGCGGCGCGTCGGGCAGGGCCGCCAACCGCGCCAGGAACGCCCCCTCCGTCGCCGCCATGGCTCCCCCTTTGGGCTTCAGCCCGCTTGGACGCGCAGCAGCCCCGGCAGCTCCGCCAGGAAGCGCCGGAACAGGGGCCAGAGTTCCGCGGGCGTGGTGCCGTCGCGGAGCACGGCATTGCCCAGGTCGTCCAGGGCGATGAAGCGCAGGGCGCGCTGGGAGGCCTTCTTGTCGTGCAGCAGGAGCGCGGCGAAGCGCGCCTCGTCCAGCGGCGGCAGGCTGACGGGCGTCGCCAGCGGCTGGAGCAGCGCCCGGATGCGGTCGAACGCCGCGGCGGGCAGCCCGCCCCACTCGCGCGAGGCGAAGGCGGCGAAGAGCATTCCGATGCCGACGGCCTCGCCGTGCAGGCAGCCCTCGTAGCCGGTGTGGGTTTCGATCAGGTGGCCCAGGCTGTGGCCGAAGTTGAGGACGGCGCGCACATGCTCCTCGCGCTCGTCCTCCTGCACCACCCTCGCCTTCACCCGCACCGAGCGGTGGATGACATCCGCCCAGAAGTCCCAGTCGCGCCCGCGCAGCTTCACCGCGCCGGCCTCCAGGTCGTCGAAGAGCGCGGGGTCGCGGATGATGCCGTGCTTGATCAGCTCGAACAGCCCCGCGCGCAGCTCGCGCTCCGGCAAGGTCTTGAGGAAGTCGAGGTCAATCGCGACGCCGCTGGGCTGCTTGAAGGCGCCGATGGCGTTCTTCCCCAGGCGGTGATTGACGGCGGTCTTGCCGCCCACGCTGCTGTCCACCTGCGCCAACAGGGTGGTGGGGACCTGCACGATGGGCAGGCCGCGCATGAAGGTGGCGGCGGCGAAGCCCGCCACGTCGCCCACCACGCCGCCGCCGAAGGCCACCAGCACCGTGCGGCGGTTGGCGTCGAGCGCCATCAGCCGGTCGTAGATGCCGGCCAGGGTATCCAGGGTCTTATGGCGCTCGCCGTCGGGCAGGACGATGGTCTCCACCCGCAGGGGCAGCTCGCGCAGGGCCGGGCGCAGCGTGTCGGGATACAGCCGCGCCAGGGTCTCGTTGGTGACGATCACGACCAACTCGCTGGCCACCCGCGCCACCAGGCCCGGCAGGTGCGCGGCCACCGCCCCCGCCCCGATGTGGATCGGATAGGCGCCGCCGGGCAGGTCAACGGTGAGAGTTTTCATGTGCGGTTCGGTTGGCCCCGCTGCGGGGACTCAAACGGGTGGTCGCTCGGTCGCCCGCCCGGTCAGAAATCCCAGTGCAGGGTAACGCCCCGGTCCGATACCAGGATCAGCTTCTGGGGCTCGCCCCCCCAGATGAAGGAGTAGAGCGCCCCCAAGCCGAAGCCGACGCCCACCCAGAGGGAGACGTTGCCGGTGGTCTCGGCCGCCTTGGCGCGGTTGTAGTGGCGATCCGCTTCGTAATGGGTGGATTGGGCCAACGCGGCGGTGCCGGCCAGCTTGTATTGGGCATAGCTCTGCCGCGCCAGCAGCAACTCCTGGTCTTCCTCGCTGAAGGCATTGGAAGCCATGCCCAGGAACACCAAGGACGCGCCCACGTAGACGAAGCCCCAGCCGGCGGTATCTTGGCGGGGGTACTTGGCAAGGTACAACTCCTCCGCGCGGGCTTGCCCGGCCCCCAGCAGGGCGATGCACAACAGAGACAGGGTGATGCGCCGCATTGCCGATCGCCTCGCTTGTGGCTAACCTGGATGGAACCATGCCGGGCCGTGCCGGTGGCCGCCGTTGCCGCCGGCCGGGCGGGCAGGGCCAGTCTCCGGCAAATCGGGCGCGGTGTCAAAACATCGTGCCGCGACTCCCCGCATGACCGGCGCGCCACCATGGAAGCAAACCTGATCCCGATCCTGGAAGCCCTGCCGGACAGCCCCGGGGTGTACCTGCACAAGGACGCCGCGGGGCGCGTGCTCTACGTGGGCAAGGCCAAGAGCCTGCGCAGCCGGGTGCGCTCGTACTTCCAGCCCGCCGCCGACCACGACCTGCGCATCTCCTCCCTGGTGCGTCAGGTGCGGGACATCGCCGTCTTCCAGACGGGCACGGAGGCCGAGGCCCTGATTCTGGAAGCCAACCTGATCAAGAAGCACCGCCCCCGCTACAACATCAACTACAAGGACGACAAGAGCTATCCGTTCTTCAAGCTGACCGTCAACGAGCTGTATCCCCGGCTGTTCCTGGTGCGGGAGAAGTTCGAGAAGGACGCCGAGTACTTCGGGCCCTACGCCTCGGTGAAGGATGCGCGGGAGACGCTGGCGATGATCCGCCGCCACTTCAAGCTGCGCACCAGCAAGATGAAGCTGGACGGGACGCGCACCTACCGGCCCTGCCTCAACTTCCAGCTCCGGCGCTGCCTGGCGCCCTGCCGGGGCACGGTGGAGGCGGACGCCTACCGCCGCATCGTCGGCCAGGTGCGGTTGTTCTTCCAGGGGCGCGACCGCGAACTGTTGGCGCGCATGGAGCGGGAGATGGAGGAGGCCGCCGGACGGCAGCGCTACGAGGAGGCCGCCCAGGTGCGCGATGCCATGGCCGCCGTGCAGCGCACCCTGGCGCGCCAGCGCGTGCTGGTGCCCGATCCCGACGCCGACCAGGACGTGTTGGCCGTCCACCGCGAGTCGCACCTGGCCGGCGTCGAGGTGTTGTTCGTGCGCAACGGGCGGTTGATCGGCTCGGACTTCCTGCTCATCGAGCACACCGAAGGCATGGATGACGGAAAGGTGCTCGGCGGGGTGATGAAGCGGCTCTATACCCGCCCCGCCGCCCTGCTGCCCAAGGAGATCCTCATTCCCTGCGCCATCGAGGATCAGGACGTGCTGGAGGATTTCCTCACCCGCGAAAAGGGCGCGCGGGTGCGCATCGGCGTGGTGCAGCGGGGGGACAAGCGCCATCTGGTGGACCTGGCCCTGGCCAACGCCCAGCGGCTGCTGAAGGAGCGCATGGCGCACCGGGTGGACGATCAGGCCATCCTGCAGGAGGCCCAGGCCACCCTGAACCTGCGGCGGCTTCCGGTGCGGGTGGAGGCGTTCGACATCTCCAACATCCAGGGCACCCACACGGTCGCCTCCATGGTGACGTGCGAGAACAACCGCGCCCACAAGGACGCTTATCGCAAGTACCGCATCCGCGCCCTGGGGGGCCCGGACGACTTCGCGGCCATGTTCGAGGTGCTCAGCCGCCGCTACCGCCGCGCGCTGGACGAGGGGCAAGCCCTGCCCGACTTGATCCTGATTGACGGCGGCAAGGGTCAGGTCAACGCGGCCCGCCAGGCCCTGGATCTGCTGGGCATCTCCGCCACCCAGGCCGATGTGATCGGCTTGGCCAAGGGGCGCACGGAAAAGCGCGCGGGGCGGCGCCCCTTGCGGGGGCAGGACTTCGAGTATGTCGTCAAGCCGGAACTCAAGGGCGAGATCCACCTCAACCGCAACAGCGCCACGCTGCACTTTCTTCAGCGCATCCGGGACGAGTCCCACCGCTTTGCCGTGACCTTTCACCGCAGCCTGCGCACGCGCGCGGCGCTGGCGATGGAACTGGAGCATTTGCCCGGGGTGGGGAAGAAGCGTGCCCAGGCGCTGCTCAAGCACTTCGGCAGCCTCAAGGCGGTCAAGGAGGCGCCGCTGGAGGCGCTCAGGGCCATGCCCGGCTTGCCGGAAAAGATGGCTCTGCGCATCTGGCGCACCTACCACGATGACGTGGAGGACCTGGCGCCGGCGGTGGAGGGGTCCGCCCCAGCGGGGGCGGCGGCTGGCGGGGCCCCGCCGGACTAGCATCGGCGCGCCCGGTGTGCCCTTCGGGACCGCTCATCCTGTGATCTTTTCTTGGACTGGTCATGGCCATTTTTCGTTCGGGCGACGTTGAATAGGAGCGGCTCCGGGTTCGCCGCCGGCCCAGTGCGCGGCCCAGGGCTGCCCGGGTGCGAGCGGCACACATCGCTTTCTGGCCAAGTTATTGATATGACGGGCGCTGAGCACCATTCAGGACGACAGGCGGAAGCGCAGGACCGCCCACATCAGGTAGGGTCATGGTGGGCGGGGTCACCGGCCCGGCCGCCAAAGCTCGGGCGCATCCCAGTGCGAAAGGCGTGTGTTTCAAATGAGTGAAGAACCGAAGATTCGGCTGGTGGTGTCCAAGCAGCGGCTATACGAGGAACTGGGTTGCTTGCAACAGATCCTGGAGGAGTATCGGGACTTCCTGCAACGGATCGACCCGCCGGCGGATTGGTTGGGCGAGGCGCAGGAACTGATGCGGCAGCATTGGGCCCGTCTGGATCGGGCCAAGATGTCCGTGCAGACCCTGGACCTGGCGGGGGCGGTGATCCGGCAGGTGCTGATGCTGCATCCCGGTTCGCGCGTGGTGCTCGACCTGGCGGATTCCAGCGCGGCCGGGGGTCCCGGTGCCACGGCGGACCCCAACAGCGCGGCGGCGGCGAGTGCGCAGGCGGCGGCGACGTTTCCGGCCCTGGTGGCGGAGATCAATGCGCTGGCCAGCAACGCGCCCCTGGCGATGCAGGAGAAACTGCGCTTCCTGCTGGGGAGCCTGCTGCGGTTCGTGTCCAGCCTGGAGGTGGAGGACATCCACAAGGTGGAGGACATCCTGGCGGAAATGAACCTGCTGACCTCCAGCCGGGAAAGCCAGAGCGTGCTGCGGGAAATCGCGCTGATGGCCCGGGAAATCTACGATTCGATCAAGGCCATGTCCGACGGCCTGCCCTTGGACGCCCTGACGGAAAGCACGGAGGGCATGTCCGAGGCGGTGCGCAAGCTCAACGGGGTGATCCAGCGGCTGGAGCAGGCGGCCACGCAGAACCTGGATCTCATCGAGGGCTTGATGCAGTCTCACGTCAAGGACGCGGCCGTGCTGGACGGCATCCATACCGGCCTGCGCTACGCCCAGCAGCGGTTGGGGGAAAGCAAGGTCAGGCACCCGGAACACGCGGCGGCCCTGGAGGGCATCCAGGAGCGGCTCGCCAACACCGTGGCGGCGGGGATCATGCACCTGCGCAAGCGCCACGAGGAGATGTCCGATACCCACATGGCCCTGATGGCGCAGCAGGGTTTTCAGGACCACACCGGATCTACCCTCAAGCGCACAATCCAGTTCGTGGAATCGTTGCAAATGCAGTTGATGGGTCTGCTGGAGAAGTACCGCGCCGTCCTGGAGATGTCGCTGGGGGTGCCGGATCTTTCCGAGCCGACGGCTGGGGAAAAAGAAGAGGCCCTGCGCCAATCCCAGGATCAGGTGGACAGCCTGCTCGCCAACCTGGGATTCTAGCGGGCTGCGCCACGGGCGGCGGCTACACCAGTTCCCCGCGCAGCACGGTCACGGCCTGTCCGGCCAGTTTGACGCGCTCGCCCTCGGGCCGGACCCTGAGCACGCCGCCCCGGGCCGAGGCCTGGAAGGCCAACAGATCGGTCTTTCTCAGGCGCCGCGCCCAGTACGGCCCCAGGCAGCAGTGGGCGGCGCCCGTGACGGGGTCCTCCTCGATGCCCGCGCCCGGGGCAAAGAAGCGGGAAACGAAGTCGAAATCCCCGCCACCCGGCGCCGTCACCATCACGCCCCGCAAGGACACGCGCTTCAGAGCGCCGTGGTCCGGCGCCAGGGCGCGCACGATGCCCTCCTCGCGCACATGCACCAGGTAGTCGGACTGCACCCGGCCCACGTGCTCCACGGTGGCCGGGACAATGCCCAACGCCGCGAACAGTCCCTCCGGCGGGGGCGCGCGGTGCTCCGGCCGCGCGGGGAAGTCCAGCTCGATCCAGTCTCCCGCGCGGCGCGCGGTGAGCAGGCCGCTCTTGGTGTGGAAGCGCGCCTCGCGCTCCGGCGCCAGGCGGCCGACCTCCCACAGCACATGCGCCCCGGCCAGCGTGGCATGGCCGCAGAGTTCAATCTCGACCTTCGGCGTGAACCAGCGCAGCCCGAAGCCGTCCGGATGCGGCTCCAGGAAGGCCGTCTCCGACAGGTTCATCTCCTGGCCAACGGCCTGCATCCACGCCGCGTCGCGCGGGCCGTCCAGCAGACACACGGCCGCCGGGTTCCCCGCGAAGGGCCGGTCGGCGAAGGCGTCAACCTGAATCAACGGAATTCCCATGGAACCTCATGCGGGGGGATGGTCCATTCGGGCAGGGTACCCTGACCCCAGGCCCAAGCACCGGGAGCGGAGTCCGCTCCGGGTTGCCTACGGTTCGCGCGTGGGCGGGTCCAGCACCAAGCGCTTGCCGCCCGGAAGCAGGTACGTGCGCAACAATTGCAAGCGCGACACGTTCAGGCCCCGCTCGCGCCGCTCCGTGGACTCGCCGGGCGCCGGCGGGGAGGCGGAAGGGAGGATGCGGAACGCGAGCGGAATCGTGTTGTCGGGCCGAATATCGGCGGATGCAATGATCGCGGTTCGCTCGCGGGGCGCTTCGCCGTGCTCGAAGACCCAATGGGCAATGGGCCGCCCGCCCGCCAGGACGTCCACCTCGAGCCGCGGCCGCAGGCTGTCCACGGCCGCGGAGACATCGGCCCAAAGCATCAGATCGGTGCGGGTGGTTGGCCGCAAGGGCAGCACGAGACCGGCCCACGGTCCCAGCGTCCAAGAACCCGCCGCGGTGCAGTCCGACCAGCCCTCCAGCTTCAGGTGCCGCGCCGTGCAGATGGCCCCAAAGTCTACCTCAGCCGGCAAATAGAGCACGGGCCGCGCATCTTGGGCGAGATAGAAGTGGAACAGCGCATGGCGAAACCGGGCCGACGCGTTGGTGGTGCCAGGATCGGCCACCAGGAGATCCAATCCCGGCTCGATCTCCGTGATGGAGCCGGTGATGCCGGCCAGGGTGCTCCAGCGCCGCAGAAACTCCGGGGACTCCCCCAGCAGGGCCCAGCGGTTGCCTGTTGCCGGCAACTGGTCGCCGACGTGATACACGTCGGCATTCCGGTTTTCCGGCAGCCCCACAATGGCGCCCCCGGAATCGAAGTTGATCCAGTACGTGAGCCAGTAGTCGCCAACGACCACATTCACCTGGGCCTGCCGCAGCAGGCCCAGCAGCTTGGCATCGGTGGCCAGGCGCCGCGTGTTTTCCCCGCGGATGGCTGTGCCGGGCCAGGGGTAGAACGCCGCGTTGTAGCCGACCAGCGCCAGCGCGGCGGCCACGGCGGCCACGGCGCCCGCGCGTCCGCGGCGGCCCAGCGCATAGAGGGCGGCGGCCCACGCCGGAACGAGCACGAAGTACAGGGGCAAGACGTAGCGCACGGTCCAGCCGCGCAAGCTCCCGCCGAAGCTCAACGCATACACGCCCAACACCGCCAGCCCGATCAAGCCGAACAGGAGTTGGGCATCGCTGAAGGGGAGCCATGCGCCGCGCTCCGCCGCGTCCGCGTCCTGGGGTCTTGGCGCTTCGCGCGCGGCCCCGCCGGGCAGGAACAGCAGCAGCAGCGCGACCGCGTACAACGCCACGACGGCGGCCTCCACCGGACGGCTGCCGAGCCAGTTCACCGGCGCCGGATAGGGGCCCCCGTTGAGCAGCAACTGGCGGCCCAGGTTCTCCGTGACGGCGTACCAGAGGTTGCCCAACACCGCGCGGGGATTGGATGGAGACAGGAAGGGGTCCACCCCCACATCCCGGGCGATGAGGATGAAAAGCAAGCGCGGGCTGTAGCCCAGCAGAAACGAGGGCGCCGCCCAGGCCCAGAAGCGGCGCCCCAGCAACTTGCGCCTCCGCAGCAACAGCCAGAGGAAGACCGGCCCCAGCACCGTCACCGTCAGGGGATTGGTCCACAGGGCGAGGCCGGCGGAGAATCCCAGGGCGACCAGCCAACCCCACCCGGTGCGGCCCCGGAAGACCTCGCTCCCCAGCCAAAGCACCAGGGCCGCCAGCAGCATCGTCTCCGGGTAGTGGATCGGAGTGATCGTCAAATACAGGACGCCGGTTGCCGGAAGCGCCAGCAACGGCAACGCCAGGCAGCCTTGGATCCGGCCCAGGGTGCGGCGGACGAAGAGCCAGGCGAACAGGACGAAGCCCAGCCCCGAGACCAGCCCGGAGGTGGCCAGCGCCACGCGGGACGGCCCGAACACGGCGGCGTAGCCCGCGACGAGATAGCACGTCAGCGCGCCGTGCCGCTTGCCCGCGTAGAAGACCGGATATTGCCCGTCCGCAACCGCCCGGGCGCATATTCCGGAATTCACGGCATCGGAATCCATCTCGAACTTGTGCACCGGAAATGCCAGCGCCAGCCGCACAGCCACCACGAGCGCGATGAGAAGGATGCCGCACACGGTCCAGCGGTCGAAGCGGCCCCGCAGACCGCGCAAGTAGCTGACGCTGGTGGCTCCCAGGGAATGTTTGGCACGCACAGGACCCGCTAGGTAAGGGTGATCGGATGCTCCGCGACCCGGACGCCGGCCTTGAGGGCGGCATTGGGCAACCCTGGCCGGATCGCGAGGCCGTTTCTCGGGATGGGGACTTCCCGCACAACCCGCGCGCGGAAGACGCGGACGCCCGTGGCATTGTTCCCGCTCCCCACGACGGGTACGGGCCGCAGCCGCCACTTGACCCTGCCGCGTCCGCCCGGGCACGCCCAGCACCCGCGCGTTCCCAACCGGCTGGCAGGTAGCGGAAATACGAGTGAACGCGGATTTGTGGGGGCTTTACCCCGCCCTTTTGTCTGGCTCGGCGCCAACGCGCCGGGCGCCCCAGCAGGAAGCGGAGCTCCCTGCACCCGGTATAGGGGTATCGGGACCGGACGATCATGATCGGCCATACGGTGCGCAAATCGGCTCCAGGAGCGGATCCGGGAATCATCTGCAAAACCCTGTGCTCACTTGACCCTTTGGTTTTCGCGGCGGCCGTATCGCCGCGAAAACTTGCCCGGGGGGTGCGGGGGGACTTGTTCCCCCGCTTGCAGTTCGTTCTTCCGCGACCGGCTAGGCGGCCAGGGCCAGGCCCAATGCCAGCACCAGCGCGGACAGCCAGAGGCTCCACAGCCAGAAGCCCGACCGGGCGAAGGACTGGTCCGGCGGCTGCACCTCGTGCAGCGGCACCCCGGCCAGCCCGGCCTGCCAGTCCCGCACAGCCTGCGCCAGAAAGCCGATGAACGCCGGGTGGTCCTCGATGGCCCGCACCCGGTGCGGCGTCAGGCCGCTCCGCCGCGCCAGCTCGAAGTAAGTGTGCCCGATTTCATACAAGGTTTCGATATGATCGTTCACGAAACTCAATGGCAAGAACACCAGCTGCCGCACGCCCTGGGCCGCGAAGGTGGAGAGAATACGGTCCGTATACGGCTGGAGCCACTCCGCTGGGCCGACCCGGCTCTGGAACGAGAGTTCGAAGCGCCAGCCCGCGAAGCGCCGCTTGAGCGCCTCCAGAGACCGGTACAGTTCCAGCTTGTAGGGGTCGCCCCGCTCGATGTAGGTCGCGGGAAGGCCGTGGGCGGAGCAGAGAATCACCGTGCCGTCGGGTTGCAACCGCGCATCCGCAAGGCACTCCTCCAGGCGCTCGGCCAGCGCGGCGAGGTAGCCCCCGCTGTCGGGATAGGAGCGCAGCGCCCGGCACCGGCCCGCGTAGCCGGCCTGGGACAACTCCGCCGCCAATTGCTGAAAGGAGGACCCGGACGTGGCGTGGCTGTAATGGGGGTAGAGGGGCAGCGCCAGCAGGTCGGTGATTCCAGCGGCCACCATGCGGGCGGCCGCGCGCGCGGTATCTCCGGGCAGATAGCGGTGGGCGATGTAGACCGGGAGTGGATCCGGGACGGACTCGCTCCCCGCGGCGGCGGCGCGCGGCTGTAGGGCTTCGGCCAGGGCGGCCGCGATGCGCTCCGTCGCCGCCACGATCGGGGAGCGTCCGCCGATCTCGCCGTACTGCCGGCCCACCTCCACCGCCCGGCGCCGGGCGATGGCCGCGGCCAGCCGGTCCTGCACCCACCCGGGCGCCGGCAGTTGGATCGTGTTGGGGTCCCGCAGGATCTCGAACAGGAAGCGGCGCACTTCATCGCGCGAACGCGGGCCGCCGAAGTTCAGCAGGACGACGGCGAATCGTGAGCCCGACTCCATCGCGGCAAGACCGGTGTGGGGGAGGCGCCCGGGGCGCGCCGGGTTGAGTTGAAGCGGGATTGCTACTATACTCCTAACAAATGCAATCCCTCCTGAACAGGTTTTCCATCCCGACGCTCCAAGCCCTTCTGGGTTCCCAGCGATTGCTCTGGAGCATCGTGTTCGCTCTGCTGGTGGCGCTGGGCTTCGCGGCCTCGACGAGCCTGATGCAGGGGCTGGGCAGCTACTTGGAGGCCCGCGCGCCTGCCGCTGCCCCCGCGCAGGGGGCGGGGAGCGGGCCGGCTCCGCGGTCGCGCAAACCCATCACCGCCTTCGATCCCATCCTGAAGGTGAACGCGTTCCATGCGCGGAGGGGCGAGGCCGCGGCAGGCCCCGCGACGCCCAACACTCCGGCCGCCGCCAGCGCCCTGCGCATTACCCTGACCGGAATCTATATCGCCGAGGGTGCGGGCTATGCCTTCATCGCCGGCGCGGACGGGCGCAGCGAGTTGGTCTATAAGGTTGGGGAGTGCGTCCCGCGCGCCGGGGAACTCCCGGTGACCGCCTGCGATGCCGCCCAGGGGCGCCTGACCAAGGTGGAGGCCCAGCGCATCGTCGTGATGTTCGCGGGCCAACCCACCGTCTTCACGCTGGAGCGGCCGCAAGCGGCGGAACCCGGCGCGCCGACGCCGGTTGCCGCCCAGCCCGCGGCGGCCGCGGCGCAACCCGTGCCGCCGCCCCCGACACCGCCCGGGGGAAGCCCCTTCGCCTCCGTCCGCAATGGGTCCAACATCCAGATGCACCTGCCCACCGCGGAGGTGGAAAAGGCATTCGAGAATTTCTCCGACATCGTCAAGCAAGCGCGGGTCGTCCCGTTCACCAAGGACGGTGCCACCCTGGGTTTTCAGATCCAGCAGATCCAGCCCGGCAGCGTCTTCCAGCGCATCGGGCTGCAGAACCTGGACATCATCAAGGGTGTGAACGGTCAGGCCCTGAACACCGCCGATCAGGCGCTGCGCCTGTTCACCGTCTTCCGCAACGAGCGGGACGTGGTGCTCGACGTGCAGCGCCAGGAGGAAAACATCCGGCTCTCCTACTCCATCGATTGATCGCCGCCGGCGGGCAGGCCTGCCGCTTTGCGCCAGGAACAACGGTTCAGTTCACGAAGCGCCTGCCTGTCGTTCCCGCTCCCTGCCGTCGGCTGGGCTCTCCCGCGCGCCAGATCCCCGTGCCCGGCGTCGTATTGCGTTCGTTCCCCGGCCGGCCGCACCCGGCGCGACCGCGCTTGAACCTTCGGCGCCGCTTGGGCTAGGATGTCGCACCCCACGCACAATGCAATCCGATGGGGTGGGCGTTGCGGGAAGGTTGCCGCGCGACGCGCTCGTCCCGAGAACATCGCCCTCAGGAGCCCTGCCATGATCTTCAAATGCGCCCACCCGGACGTTGCCATCCCATCGGTCACCATCCACGAGTATGTGCTGGCCCAGGCGCAACGGTTGGGCGACAAGCCCGCCTTGATTGACGGGCCGAGCGGGCGGACGCTCTCGTTCGCGCAGCTTGCCGGGGGGGTGCGCGCCTGTGCCGCGGGCCTGGCGGCGCGGGGCTTCAAGAAGGGCGACGTGTTCGCGATCTACCTTCCCAACCTGCCCGAATACGCGGTCGCCTTCCTGGGCGTGTCCGCCGCGGGGGGCATCAACACCACCGTGAACCCGCTCTACACGGCCGACGAGTTGGCCAAGCAACTCAACGACTCCAAGGCGCGCTTCCTGCTCACGGCGCCGCCGTTCCTGGACAAGGCCAGGGAGGCAGCCGCGAAATCCAAGATCGAGGAGGTGTACGTGCTGGGCGAGGCGCCGGGTGCCACGCCCTTCGCCAAGCTGCTGGCCGGGGGCGGCGCGGCGCCCGCGCTCTCCTTCAACCCGGCCGAGGATCTGGTCGTGTTGCCGTACTCCAGCGGCACCACCGGCTTGCCCAAGGGCGTGATGCTGACGCACCGCAATCTGGTGGCCAACCTGTGCCAGGTCGCGGGCATGGAGAGCTTCGAGGGTTTCGGGGAAGATGACGTGTCCATCGCCGTGCTCCCGTTCTTTCACATCTACGGGATGGTGGTCGTGCAACTGGCCATCCTGTCCGTCGGCGCCACGCTCGTCACCATGCCGCGCTTCGACATGGAGGAGTTCCTCACCCTGCTGCAGAAGTACAGGGTGACGATCGCGCCGCTGGTGCCGCCCATCGTGCTGGGCCTGGCCAAGCACCCGCTCGTGGCCAAGTTCGACCTCTCCAGCGTGCGCATGATGTTCTGTGGAGCGGCGCCCCTGGGCGAGGCCACGGCGCGGGAGGCCGCCCAGCGCGTGGGCTGCAAGATCGCCCAGGGCTACGGCATGACGGAGGCCAGTCCCGTCACCCATCTCAGCCCCTCTGGCCGGCCGGACTTCAAGGTTGCCTCCTCCGGCTGGGTGGTGCCCAACACCGAGGTGATGGTGGTGGACCCGGTCACCAACAAGCCGCTGGGGGTGGGGCAACCGGGCGAGCTCTGGATTCGCGGCCCGCAGATCATGAAGGGCTACCTCGGCCGACCGGATGATACGGCGGCGTCCATCACGCCGGAGGGCTGGTACCGCACCGGCGACATCGGGCACGTGGACGAGCAAGGCTACTTCTACATCGTGGACCGGCTCAAGGAGCTCATCAAGTACAAGGGGATGCAGGTCGCGCCGGCGGAACTCGAGGCGCTCGTGCTGACCCACCCCGCCGTCGCCGACGCGGCCGTGATCCCCAGCCCGGACGAGGAAGCGGGCGAGGTGCCCAAGGCCTTCATCGTCCTCAAGGCGGGCCAGAAGGCCACCGCCCAGGAGATCATGGACTTCGTCGCCGGCAAGGTGGCGCCCCACAAGCGCATCCGCCGCCTGGACTTCGTGGAGGCGATTCCCAAGTCTGCCTCCGGCAAGATCCTGCGCCGCGTCCTCGTGGACCAGGAGCGCAAGACCCGCGCGGGGTAGGGCGTCCACCCATGGCCGGGCCTTCCCCGGGCTGCGACCAACGCGTTGCACCCGCGCAGGGCACTGCGGGAGCAGGTCGCCCCGGGCCCGCTCAACGGGGATTGGTTTGCCGCAAGGGATAGGGCGGAGAGAGGCAAGCCAGGCGGATCGGGCCATTGCATCAGTCCGCCGCCGGCAAGGCGGGCTTGGCGTCGGCCGGATCTCCCAGCATTTTGATTTGATTGAAAAATCTGCTCTTTGCCTCACGGGTCTTGTCCACCTTGACCGCCTGCGCCGCGCCGCCCTGCGGGGAATCTCCGGCGAACAGGCCCGGGTCAATTTCCCGGGCAAAGCGTGATGGCTTCTGCTTGAGCTCCTGCCCGAAGCGCCGCCGCACCTTGGCGAAGGACATCACCAGTTGCCGCCGCGCGCGCGTGACGGCCACATAGAACAGCCGCCGCTCCTCCTCCTCCTCGCCCCCGGCCAATGCGCGCCGGTTGGGGAAGACTTCCTCCGCCGCGTTGATGATGTACACCGTGGGGAACTCCAGCCCCTTGGCCGCGTGGACGGTCGTCAGCGTGACCATGGGCAGGCGCTGCTCCGGCTCCTCGTTGTCCAGGTGCGTGAAGAGGGCGACGCGCTCCAGGTAATCCTTGAGGGCGGCGGCGGGGTTGTTGCGGCCATACTGGTCCACGGCCAGCTCCAGCTCCAGCACCAGTTGCACGGCGCGGTCCCTGCCCTTGGCGTCGTCGTGCTCCTTCTCGACCGCGCGGTGGAAGCCGATCTCCGCCAGCAGTGCGCGGAAGACCGTGCCCATGGGCTCCGCCGCGAAGCGGCCCCGGTAGCGCTCCAGCATCTCCCCGAAGCGCTCCATGGCCGTGGCCACGGCGCCGGTGAACTCTCCGTACTGGCCCGCCTCGCGCAACAGCTCGTGCACCGGGCGGCCTTGGTGGGCGGCGTACTCGGCCAGCTTGAGCTGCGAGGCCTGACCGATGCCCCGGCGCGGGTAGTTGAGCACGCGGTACAGGCTCACCTCGTCCGCGGGGTTTTCCACCAACCGCAGGTAGGCCAGGGCGTCCTTGACCTCCTTGCGCTCGTAGAAGCGGGTGCCGCCGACGAGCTGGTAGGGGATGCCCTCCCCACGCAGGGCCTCCTCGATGGCGCGCGACTGGTGGTTGGAGCGGTAAAGCACGGCAAAGTCGGAGAGGGCGGCGCCGTCGCGCAGGTGCGCCAGCTTCAGGTGCGTGGCCACCCGCTCCATCTCCTCCTGCTCGTCCTCGGCGACCAGCCATGCGATGGGCTTGCCGGGCCCCTGGTTGCCGCGCAGGCGCTTCTCCTTGCGGCGGGTATTGTTGCGGATCACCTGGTTGGCGGCCGCCAGGATGGTGTCGGTGGAACGGTAGTTCTGCTCCAGCCGCACCACGCGGGCGCCGGGGAAGTCCCGCTCGAACTCCAGGATGTTGCCCGGCGCGGCCCCGCGCCAGCCGTAGATGGACTGGTCGTCGTCGCCCACCACGCACAGGTTGCGGTGCGCGGCGACCAGGTGCCGCAGCAGGTCATACTGCGTTTGATTGGTGTCCTGGTATTCATCCACCAGCACCTGGCGGTAGCGGGCGAAGAAACCCGCGGCCGCCTCGGGGTGTTCCAGGCACAGCCGCAGGGACAGGATCAGGATGTCCTCGAAGTCCACGGCGTTCATGCGCTGGAGGGCGGCCTGGTAGCCCGTCATGATCCGGCCCAGCATCTGCTCGCGGGGCGCGGTGTTGGCCAGCAGGTCCGCGGCCGGGACTCCCTTGCCCTTGGCCTGCATCAGCAGGAACAGCGCCTCCTTGGGATTGAGCAGCAGATTGTCGAAGTCTCCCTCCTCCATCAGGTTGCGGACGACGGAGAGCTGGTCCTGGGTGTCGAAGATGGCGAAGCCGCGGCGGTAGCCCAGGCGTTCGATGTGGGCGCGCAGCAGCTTGACGCCGAAGGCGTGGAACGTGCAGATGGTGGGGGCCTCGCCCCGGGGGAGCATGGCCGCCACGCGCCCGTTCATCTCCCGCGCGGCCTTGTTGGTGAAGGTCACCGCCAGGATGGCGCCGGCCGGCACGCCCGCCCGCAGCACCAGGTGGGCGATGCGGGCGGCGATGACGCGGGTCTTGCCGCTGCCGGCGCCGGCCAGCACCAACAGCGGGCCCGCGCCGTGGGTGACGGCCTCGCGCTGCTCGGGGTTCAGGGTATTGGAATCGAAGCTCACGGCGTCCTTGCCGGGGTGATGGAGTCGGGGCGGCGCTCCCTGCCGCCCGGGCCTGCCCCGCGGGTGTGACCTCCCCAAGAAAGCGGGATCGAGTAGCTTTGGCTCCCGAAGCATCCCTGGTTCGGTTCGTATTGACAAGCCCGGGGCTGCCAGCCTACTCCTGAGCGGGGTCCGTGAGGGAAAGTTTCACACGCTCCGCTTCCCTGCTGGGGCGGGCGGGGCCCCAAGCCCCTCGCCTCAACCAAGAACCGACCCTCATGCCCAACTCCCTCGCCCTGTGCTTCCACAACCAACGGCTGCGCCTGGTGTGGGTGGCCGGCCCGGCGGGCGACGGCCTGCGGCTGATGGCGGCGGAGGGCGCGCCCTTCCGCTACCGCCCGGCGCTGCTGCTCTACCGCTGGGAGGAGGCCGGCCCGGCGCTGGACGAGCGCAGCGCGCCCAATTACCTGGCCGCCCGCGCGGCCGCGCTGGAGCAGCAGGCGCGGGACATGGACCTGGAGCCGCTGGTTCCCGCGCTGACCCCCGAGGAAGACTTGCCGCTGGAACGGCTGGGTATGCTGACCCGCCCGGCGCTCGCGGCCGGGCCCGGCCTCGCGGCGCTCTGCATGGCGCTGCTGGCGGACGGCGACCGCTTCCGGCGCGGCGCGGGGGGCTTCGCCTTGCGCGGCGGCGCGGAGCGCGCCCAGCGGGAGGAACAGGCCCGGCAGGCCGCCGCGCAGGCCGCGTGGCTGGCCCAGGTGCAGGCGTGGTGCGCGGAACTGGACCACCGCGCCGCGGCGGATAGCGGCAGCGGCGCAGCCTGGAGCGGCGCGGCGCATCCGGCGTCCGGGGAGTTCCTGGAGCTGCTGACCTCGCTGCTGGCGCTGGAGAAGCGCTCCCCGCATTGGGCTGCGCTGGCCAAGCCGCTGGGCCTGCACGCGCTGCGCGGGGAGGAGGCCGGATTGCTCCTCAAGCGCCGTCTGGTGGCGGCGGGGGCCTTCCCCGGCTGGCCGGCGGTGTGGCTGCGCAAGGCGGAGGTGCGGCGGGGCTTCGACCCCGCGTTGGTGGAACTGGCCGGGGCGCTGGCGCGGCGGCCACCCGATCCGGCGGGCCGCACCGACTTCCGCGCGGCCCCGCGCCCTGGGCCCGTGTACACCCTGGACGCGGTTGACACCTTCGACTACGACGACGCGTACTCGATCCTGGAGGCCGACGCGCGGGGACTGGTGGTGGCGGTGCACATCGCCGAGATGCCCGCCGAACTTGCGCCGGGGCATCCTTTGTTCGAGGCGGCAGTGCTGCGCATGTCCTCCGTGTACACGCCGGGGGCGATATTCCCCATGTTCCCCCCGGCGCTGGGCCTGGGGCGCTGCTCCCTGCTGAAGGGCGAGCCGCGCGAGGTCGTCACGCTGCGCTTCCGGCTGAGCGACGCCGGCGGCGCGCTGCTGGGGATCGAGCGCGGGCTGATCGCGGTGTCCGAGAACCTGGACTACGCCCGCGCGGAGGACCTGCTGCGCGAGCAGCCGCAGACCTGGGGCCGGCTGGAGGCGCTGGCCGGGGCGCTCCAGGCGCGCCGGGTGGCCAACGGCGCCGTGCTCAGCGCGCGTCAGGAGGTCGCCATCAACCCCTCCGATCCCGCGCGCGTGACCCTGCGGCGCAAGGAGCGGCACGGGGGGGTGCATCGGGTGATCGAGGAACTCGCCATCGCCTACAACGAGGCCATCGGGAGCTACTGCCAGAAGCACGGCTTGCCCGCCTTTTACCGCGTGCAGCACCGCCGCAAGAGCACACCGGAGGCGCCCGCGCCCGGCCAGCCGGTGTACCTGCCGCCCGCGCGCTATTCCCTCAAGGGCGCGCCCCACGCGGGGCTGGGCTGCGAGCGCTACATCCATGCCACCTCGCCCCTGCGTCGCTTCCCCGACCTGGTGATGCAGCGCCAGGTGATCGAGCACGTGCTGACCGGCCGGGCGACCTTCGCCGACCGCGCCCAGCTGGAGGGCTGGCTGGGTCAGGCGGAGGTGCGCCAGTCCGCCTACGACGAAGCGGAGCGGCGCATTGACGACCACTGGGCGCGGGTCTACCTCTCCCAGAACCCGGCGCTGGACCTGGCGGCGGTGGTGCGTCGCAATGACGCCGCCGGCGCCCGGGCCTGGCTGGAGGATGTGCTGCTGCTGGCCAGCGCCGACCTGCCCCCCAACCTGGAGCCGGGCGACCGCTTCACCGCGCGGCTGGATGCGGTGGACCTGGACCGCGGCACCGTGCGGGTGCGGCCGAAGCGGTAGGCGGACGGCAGGCGGTGGACGCAAGGCGACGCCGCTGCTACCCTGCCGGTCCGTCAGGTCAAACTCCGCAATTCTCCAGAGGCGGGCCGCAGCCAACTTGGCGCGGCATCTCTCAAGGCACCGTCATGGGCAAGTTTGATCAGGGCCAGTGGATCAAGGACGACGTGGCGCCCGCCGACACCCAGGGCCGCTTCCAGCGCGCCCGTTCGGTATTCCGGGACTGGGTCAGCGCGGACGGCCGCACCGGGTTCCCGGCAGAGGCGAGCCGCTACCACCTCTACGTCTCATTGGCCTGCCCGTGGGCGCACCGCACCCTGATCCTGCGCAAGCTCAAGGGGCTGGAGGAGGCCATCTCCCTCTCCGTGGTGGACTACCTGCTGGGGCCGGAAGGCTGGCACTTCAGCGACGCGCCCGGCGCAATCCCGGACACGGTCGCCGGGGCGCGCCTGCTGCGGGAGTTGTACCTGAAGGCCAACCCGGCCTACACCGGGCGCGTCACCGTGCCGGTGCTGTGGGACAAACGGCAGGGCGCCCTCGTCAACAACGAGTCGCGCGACATCATCCGCATGTTCGATGAGGAGTTCGACGCGGTTGCCCGGAACCCGGTCAGCTACGCCCCGGCGGACTTGAAGGCCCAGGTGGACGCCATGATTGACGCCAACTACGAGCCGATCAACAACGGCGTGTATCGCTGCGGCTTCGCCAAGACGCAGGCCGCCTACGACGAGGCCGTGACGGACCTGTTCGCCGGCCTGGACCGCTGCGAGGCCCTGCTGGCGGGCCAGCGCTACCTGTGCGGTGACCGCGTCACGGAGGCCGACTGGTGCCTGTTCACGACGCTGGTGCGCTTCGATGCGGTCTATGTGGCGCACTTCAAGTGCAACCTGCGCCGCGTCGCGGACTACCCCAACCTGTCGCACTACCTCAAGGACCTCTACCAGACGCCGGGCGTGGCGGAGACCGTGGACTTTGGGCACATCAAGGGCCACTACTTCCGCAGCCACCTGGGCATCAACCCCTCCGGCATCGTGCCGCGCGGCCCGGTTCTTTCGCTGGACGGCCCGCACGACCGGGCGCGGCGGTACTAAGCCCCGGCGCGCCCCCGGCGCGGGCGCCAGCTTTCAGCGAATGTCGAACCGCAGCCGCCGGTGGGCCTCACGCAATGACGCCTCCACGGCCCGCGGCGTCGCGTCCTTGGCAAAGATGAAGCCCAGGTAGCGGTGGCCCTCCGGCAGCGGCACCACCGCCTGCGTGAGCGGAATGGAGATTTCCACGTCCAGCACGCCCGGCACGGCCCGGGCCGCCTCCACGCCGCTGACCGCGACCAGCCGCCCCGCCTTGGGGATGGGGATCATCATGACGCCGGCCGCGCGGGCCTCCCGCTCCAGCGGCAGGGGCGCCAGCGCGAGCGCCTGCCGCAGGATCAGCTCCTCCAGGGAGATCCCGGCGCCGAACCGCAGGATGCGCGCGCAATGGCCGCCAATGGGTCGCGGGGCGATCTCCACGGGCACCGGCCCGCCCGGTCCCAGCCGCAGCTCCGCATGGAGCGGCCCCGTCCGCAGGCCCAGCGCCCGCGCGGCGCGAGCCACCAGCTCCGCCGCGGCCGCCTGTGCGGCCGGGGGATGGCGCGAGGGCGTGACAAACAGGGTCTCCTCGAAGACCGGGCCGTCCAGGGGGTCCGGCTTGTCCAGAAACGCCAGCAGCCGGAACTCGCCGTCCACGAGGATTCCCTCCAGCGCCGCCTCCGCCCCGGGGATGAAGCCCTCCACCAGCAGCCAGTCCGCCTGCTCCCCGCCGCGCTCCCGCACATCCGGCAGGGCCAGGATGGCGGCGATGCGCCGCCACGCCGCGGCGAACGCCCGCGGATCGTCGGCCCGGATCACGCCCTGGCTGGCCGAGAGGAAGAGCGGCTTGAGCACACAAGGATAAGGCACCAGCGCCGCCGCCCGCTCCGGCCCCTCCGCCAACGGGAACGCCCGGAACCACGGCCCGGGCAGCCCCGCCGCGCGCAACACGTCCCGGAACACCCGCTTGTCGCGCGCCGCCGCCACGGCCTCCGCCGGGTTGCCGGGCAGCCCCAGCGCCCGCCGGGCCTGGGCCGCCAGCAGCACGCCGTCATCGTCCGCCGCCACGACGGCGTCCACGGGCCGGGCGCGGTGCGCCGTCACGATGCGCTCCGTCGCCGCGTCGGGCCGCCCGAACGGCAGCACCAGCGTGGCCTCCGGCGCCAAGGAGGCGGCGGCCGCCGCGCGGTCCGTGGCCACGGTCACCTCCACCCCCAGCCGCGCGGCCGCGTCCAGGAAGTCCCGCGCCCGGTAGGTCTCCGATCCCAACAGCAGCAGCAGGCGTTTCATGGCGGTTCGGCGCTGGGGAGCCGCGCGTGGGGCGCGGCCGCACGCGACCGCGAGGGGAGGGGAATTCGGCGCAAGGGGCGCGCGGCCGCTACGCGGGCAAGGCGGCGTCCCGCAACTCCGCAAACAGTTGCAGCGCCATGTTCTTCATCAGCACCTTGGACCAGAAGGGAATGCGGTTGCTGATCTGGACCGCCAGCTTCTGCAGCAAGTCAATATGCGTCTGGTCGGCCCCCAGGTACTCCACCACGATGTTGCCACCGCGCAGATACGGCCGGCCGTCCGTCCAGAGCGCGACCCCCCGCTTGTGCGCCTCCGCCACGGCCGAGCGGCGCGTCGGCAGGGCGTCTCCAGGCAGCGGATGGCGCTCGGCCACCAGTTGCAGGCTGGCGGGGCGCTCGCCGTCCTGCAAGACCGACCACACGTTGAGCGGGCCCAACTGGCGGTCCGTCCAGGCGGCGATGCTAAACACCGCATCGGAGAGGTCCGTGATCTTGCCGTCGAGGATCTCCGAGTCCAGCAACTCCAGGATGCGCAGAAAGCTGTCGTAGACGGAATAGGAGCGGGAGACCTCCTGCCATGCGGCCAGCAAGTCCTGCACCTCGTCCTCCTTGCGCGGCTCGACGACGAAGTCCCCGAACTCCACCCCCAGCACCAGTTCCTTGCCTCCGCGCTGCTCCCAGTCGGCCCAGCGCACGCGCCCGCGGATGTTGCGCGCCACCTTGCCGATGCCGATGATGATCTCCTCGTCGGTGCGCAGTGCCGCGCCCGCCGGCACGGCGATGCGCATCCCGTGCTCCGACACGTCCAGGATGCGCGCCTGCACCACTCCCGTGGCCGTGCGAATCTCGGTGTTCAGATCGTCCATGGGGAGGCGCGCCACGCGGCGCTGCTCACCGGAATGGTCAGGGTCCATGCGTATTGCCCCTCGCAGGGATGACGTGCCCCTGGCCGGCGTCCCCGCACTTGAGGACAATCCTTCGCCCGCCGCGCGCGGGTGGAACCAGGAACCAGGAACCGGGAAGAGGCGAGGATCTTGAACCGCCTATCCTCTGAGCCAGAGTCTAGCATGTCCGGGCGCCGGGCGACAGCCGAAGCCGTCGGACCCGCGGGGATTGAAACAAGCGGATGAAGCGCAGGGCTGGCCTCCCGTCTGCCGGTTGCCGCCCTGCAAACAGGGCGCCTATTGCGCCGCTTCCCCATCCGCACTATAAGCGCACTAGCAGGTTGCGGAAAAACGAATGGACGCGGATTTGTGGGGGCTTTGCCCCGCCCTTTTGTCTGGCTCGGCGCTGACGCGCCGAGCGCCCCAGCAGGAAGCGGGGCTCCCTGCACCCGGTATAGGGAGATCGGGATGGGACGATCATGATCGGCCACACGGTGCGCAAATCGGCTCCAGGAGCGGAGCCGGGAATCACCGGCAAAGCCCTGTGCTGCCTTGAAGCTTTTGTTTTCGCGGCGGCCGTATCGCCGCGAAAACCAACAACGCCGCCGTGGCGGCCCGCGCCGGACGCTTGCGGGAGGCGCCGGCAACATAGCGCCGCGAAAACGCGGTGCAGGATGCGGGGGGACTTGTTCCCCCGCTTGCAGTTCGTTTTTCCGCAGCCTGCTAGCGGGGGACGAGGGGCGGATGGCCGCTTCGTGGGGGGCGCGCCCCCACGATTCGCATTTGCGCAAGGGAACCATGACGGCGCTGACCGGAACCGATACGCCAGCCGCGAAGTCCCGCCACCCCTGGCTGGGGGGCACGGTGCGATTCTTCCGCACCAAGCCCCTGGGCGCCGCGGGGCTGGTCGTGGTGCTGGTGTTCGTCTTCCTGGGCGCGACGGCGGAATGGGTGGCGCCGCAAGATCCGCTCCAGATCAACTTTGGGGACATGCTGGCGCCTCCCAGCGCCAAGTTCTGGATGGGCACGGACAACTTCGGGCGCGACATTCTCTCGCGCATCATCTACGGGGCGCGCACCGCCATGCTGGTGGGGTTTATCTCCGCCTTCGTGGGCGCCACGCTGGGCCTGTTCATCGGCGTGGCCAGCGCCTACTTTGGCGGACGCTGGGACATGTTCATCCAGCGCGTGCTGGACATCTTCATGTCCTTCCCCCTGATCATCCTGGCCCTGGCCATCGTCAGCGTGCTGGGCTCCGGCACGGAAAACGTGATCCTGGCCATCACCATCATCATGGTGCCCCGCTGCGCGCGCGTGATCCGCTCCAGCGCCATTTCCCTGCGCGAGGTGCCCTACGTGGATGCAGCGCGCGCCCTGGGCTTCTCCCACGCCCGCATCATCTTCCGCCACATGATGCCCAACGTCGTCGCGCCCTACCTGATCATGCTCACGGCCTTCATGGGTCAGGCGATCCTGCTGGAGGCCTCGCTCTCCTTCCTGGGGCTGGGCGTGCAGGAGCCCACCGCCGCCTGGGGATTGATGCTCCAGGGCGGCGCGGAACTCTACGCGGAGACCGCCCCGTGGCTGCCGATCTTCCCCGGTCTCGCCATCACCGTGTCCGTCTTCGCCTTCAACCTGTTCGGCGATTCCCTGCGCGATGTGCTCGACCCCAAGCTGAGGGTGTAGGAGGGGACTTGGCCGGCCAGGCGCTCCGGTGGCCTCCCGCCGCGGCCCGCACGCCGACGCCCTACCCCCGCCCTGCCCCCAGTTCCGCCCGGTAGATCCGCGCCGTGGGATCGTCGAAACAGCAGAACACCACCCGCTTGAGACCGGATGGCCCAGCCAGGTGGTTGCGCACCTCCCGCACGGCGATGCGCGCGGCCCGCTCCGGCGGGAAGCCGTACGCTCCGGTGCCGATGGCGGGGAAGGCCATGTCGGCGACGCCCTGGGCCTCCGCCAGGGACAGGCAGGCGCGGTAGCAGGAGGCCAGCGCCTCGTCCTCTCCCGCGGCGCCGCCCCGCCAGACGGGCCCCACCGTATGGATCACCCAGCGCGCCGGCAGCCGGTAGCCTCGCGTCAGCCGCGCCTGGCCGGTGGGGCAGCCCCCCAGCGCGCGGCATTCGGCGAGCAGATCCGGACCCGCGGCACGGTGAATGGCGCCGTCCACCCCGCCCCCGCCCAGCAGGCTGGCATTGGCGGCGTTGACGACCGCAGCCACGGCCTGGCAGGTAATGTCGCCGACTTCCACGGCGATGCGGCTGGGCATAAGGGACGCTCCCATTGGGAATCACTCCGCTTCGCGCCGCAATTGACAATCCGCCGCCAGGCGCTATCGTGGGGCGTCGCCGCCGTGTCCGTCCCCGCCGCCAGCCCGCGAGCCCCGAGTGATCCCGTTTCAGCAAGCCCTGGACCTGATTCTAACGCATGCCCAGCCGCCCGGGGAGTCGGAATCCGTGCCGTTGGCGGAGGCGCTGGGGCGCACCCTGGCCGTGGACGTGACGGCGCGGGAGGACATTCCGATCAGCGACAACTCGGCGGTGGACGGTTTCGCCGTGCGCCGTGCGGATGTGGCGGCCGAGGCGCTCCTGGGCCGGCCGCTGCAGGTGCTGGAGGTGTTGGGGGCGGAGCATGTCGCCACCCGGAGGCTGCAAGCGGGGCAGGCGGCCAAGGTCATGACCGGCACGCCGCTGCCGCCGGGGGCGGACTGCGTGGTGATGGTTGAGCACGCGCGCATGGCGGACGGAATGGTAACCCTGGGGCGCGTGCCGGAGCCGGGCGAGCACGTGCGCCGGGCGGGCGGGGACATCCGCCGCGGTCAGGTGGCCCTGGCGCGCGGCCTGCGCCTGGGCGCGGCGCACGTGGGCCTGTTGGCTTCGCTGGGTCACGCGGCGGCGCGGGTGACGCGGCGCCCGCGCGTGGCCGTGCTGGCCACGGGCAGCGAGTTGGTGGCGCCGGGGGAGGCCCTGGCGCCCGGCCGGGTGCGCAATTCCAACGGCTACACCCTGGCGGCCCTGGCGGCGGAGGCGGGTGCGGAGGTGAGCGATCTGGGCCTGGCCGCCGACGACCGCGCGGCCCTCAAGCGCACCCTGGCCCGCGCCCTGGACGCGCACGACGTGGTGGTCACCTCCGGCGGGGTGTCCATGGGGGACTTCGACTACATCAAGCACTTGACGGACGAGCTGGGCCTGGAGGTGCATGTGCGGGGGGTGAACATCAAGCCCGGCAAGCCCATGGTCTTTGGCCAGCGGGCCGGCGCGCTGTTCTTCGGGCTGCCCGGCAACCCGGTGTCCGTGGTGGTGACGTTTCAGCAATTCGTGCGCCCGGCGCTGCTGGCCCGCCTGGGGCGGAGCGCGCTGGGTTTCCGCACCCTGCGCGCGCCGCTGGCGCACGGCTTCGAGAAGCATGACGGCAAGCGGCACTTCGCCCGCGGCATCCTGCACGCCGCGGCGGACGGAGCGCTGGCGGTGCGCTTCACCGGCCCCCAGGATTCCAACCTGCTGCACTCGGTGGGCCTGGCCAATTGCTTTGTCGTGATCGAGGAGGCGCGCAGCGTCGTCCGGCCGGGCGAGCCGGTGACGGTGCAACTCTTCGACGGCGAGCCGCTGCCCGGGGCCGCGCCCGGCGCGTAGGCCCACCCTCCCTCCACTGCCACCCGAGCGCGGACGCGGACATGACCGACTGGCTGACGCTGGCCCTGCTGGCCCTGACCGGCCTGATCAGTTCCGCCGTCACCGCCGCCACGGCCGTGGGCGGCGGGGGAATGATGATCGCCGTGCTGCTGCTCTTCATGGCGCCGGCGCAGGCGATTCCCTTCCAGGGCATGGTGCAGCTGGTGGGCAACTTCAGCCGCATAGCGCTGCTGCGGCGGCACATCGCCTGGCCCATCGTGTGGCGCGTGGGCCTGTTGATGCCGCCCGGAGCCTGGGTGGGGTTGTGGCTGTTCCGGGGACTCCCCCGCCATGGCATCGAGCTGCTGATCGGCGTGTTCGTCCTGCTGACGCTCTTCTCCCCGCGCCTGCGGGTGTTCCAACGGCGCGACATGCCCTTGTGGGGCTTCGTGCCCCTGGGCTTCTTCATCGGGGCAATGGCGGTGACCGTGGCGGTGGTGGCGATGTTCTCCGGGCCGTTCATGCTGCGCAAGGATTTGAACCGGCAAGCGATCAATGTCACCATGGCGACGCTGGCGGCGCTGGGCCACATCACGAAGATTGTCGCCTTCGGCTTCATCGGCTTCCGGCCGCTCGACCACTGGCCGGAATTCGTGGTGATGCTGCCGGCGATGGTGCTGGGCACGGTGCTCGGCGAGCGGGTGCTGCGCCGCATGAGCGAGGCGCTCTTCCTCTGGCTCTTCCGGGCGGCCCTGGCCGCGCTGGCGCTCAAGCTCGTGCTGTGGGATGGATTGATGCCCTATTTCAATTAGGCGCAGGGCTCGTGCGGCGGCGATGACGCCCCCGGTCGGCGCCGGTAATCCGAATGGAGTGGCGATGCGTGCGGTAACCTTGCGGGGCTTTGGCGAGCCCGACGTGCTGACCCTGACCGACGTGCCCGCCCCCACGCCCGGCCCGGAGCAGATCCTGGTGCGGGTGCGGGCGACGGCGCTCAACCGCGCGGACACGCTCCAGCGGCGGGGCAAGTATCCCGCTCCGCCGGGAGATTCGGAGCTCCTGGGGCTGGAGCTGGCGGGCGAGGTGGCCGGCTGGGGCGCAAGCGTCAAGGGCTTCAGCGCGGGGCAGCGCGTCTTTGGCCTGGTGGGCGGCGGCGCATACGCCGAGTACGCCCTGCTGGATCACGAGATGGCGATGACGATCCCGGAGGGCTGGAGCTTTGTGGACGCCGCCGCCGTGCCGGAGGTGTACTTCACCGCCAACGAGACGGTGTTCGTGCTGGGCGGGCTGGAGCGGGGCGGCGCCTTGCTGATCCACGCCGGGGGCAGCGGGGTGGGCACGGCCGCGATCCAGATGGCGCACCACGCGGGCGCCCGGGTCTACTTCACCGCCGGGTCGCAGGACAAGATCGCCCGCGCCCTGGCCCTGGGGGCCGATGCTGGCATCAACTACAAGACGCAGGACTTCGCCGAGGAGATCCGGCGCCTCACCGGCGGCGAGGGCGTGGACGTGGTGGAGGACTTCCTGGGCGCGAGCTACCTGGCCAAGAACCTCGCGGTGCTCAAGACCGGCGGACGGCTGGTGCTGGTGGCGCTGATGGGCGGCGCCAAGACCGAGATTGACCTGGCGACCGTGCAGCGCAAGCGCCTGAGCGTGATCGGCTCGGTGATGCGCGCCCGCCCGCTGGCGGACAAGCGGGCGATCACGCGCCGCTTCCAGGAGCGCTGGCTGCCCGTGCTGGTGCGGGGCGAGATCAAGCCGATCGTGGACTCGGTCTACCCCCTGGATCAGGTGCGGGCGGCGCACGAGCTGATGGAAGCCAACAAGAACTTCGGCAAGATCATCCTGACCGTGGACTAATGCCGCCCCAGCGGCGCCGTATCCTCTCGCCATCCGGACCCAGCGCATGATCGTCCTCGTCTCCGGCGGCGCCGGCTACATCGGCAGCCACACCGCCAAGCTGCTGCGCGCGCGCGGGCACACGCCCGTCGTGCTGGACGACCTGAGCGCCGGACACCGGGAGTTCGTCCGCTTCGGCCCCTTCGATCAGGGCGACGTGCGGGACGAGGCGTTCGTCGCCGACGTGCTCACCCGCAGGCGGGTCGAGGCCGTGATCCACTTTGCCGCCAAGATCGAGGTGGAGGAATCGGTGCGTCAGCCGGAGGCGTACTTCTCCACCATCCTCGGCGGCACCCGCAGCCTGCTGGCCGCGATGCAGCGGGCGGGCGTGCGGCGCCTGGTCTTCTCCAGCACCTGCGCGGTGTACGGGCCCACCCGGGCCGAGCGCATCGCGGAGGACCACCCGCTCGCCCCCGCCAGCCCGTACGCCCAGGCCAAGCTCCAGGCGGAGCAGGCCATTGCCGCCGCCGACTTCGGGCTGCGGTGGGCCTGCCTGCGCTACTTCAACGTGATCGGCGCCGACCCCGACCGCGAGCTTTGGGAGTGGCACGAGCCGGAAACGCACGTCGTGCCCAACCTGCTCAGGGCGCTGCGGGAGGGCCGGCCCTTCACGCTCTACGGCACGGACCACCCCACCCCCGACGGCACGGCCATTCGCGACTACGTGGACGTGCTGGACCTGGCGGCGGTGCATCTGGAGGCGCTGGAGCGCCTGGAAAGCGTGCCCGGCTGCACCTCCAACGTGGGCGCCGGCCGGGGTCTCTCCGTGCGGGAACTGCTGGCGGCGGTGCGGGCGGTGGCGCTGCAAGCGGGCGCGGACGGCTCCATCGCCGTGGAGGAGCGGCCGCGCCGGCCGGGCGACGTGCCGCGTCTGGTGGCGGACGATACCTACCTGCGCTCCTGGAGCGAAACGGCGCGGCGCGGCCTGCGGCCCGTGCAGGACAGCCTGCGCGCCATGCTGGCCGCGGGACGGTAGCGTGGCGGATGAAAATGAGGCCACCCGCGGGTATAGGGGACTCGCCCCGCCGCCCGTCGCGCAGGATGCGCGCCGTTATCGCTTGCGCTTCAGGTAGGCGTCCACGGAGCGGGGGTCCTCCGGCGGCACGGCCGGGCGCTTCATGTCGAAGCGGTCGCGGGTGCGGGCGTAGCCGTCGCCGCCCATGCGGCCCACGGCGCGCAGCCCCGCGGGGTCAATGTGGTAGCGCTCATTGAGGATGGCGTCGTCAATGTGCCAGTAGAGCACCTCCCCCAGGATGTGGCTGGTGTAGGGCGGCGCCGCGCCGATGCGCAGGTGGTGCATCAGGCGGCACTCCAGCGCCGCCGGCGCCTCCTGCACGCGCGGCACGTCCACGGCGCTGCCCGGCACGGGGGTGAAGCCGGCCTCGCGGAACTCGTCAATGTCCGCGCCGTATTCCCCGCAGGCCACGTTCATCCGCTCGGCCATGTCCTCGCTGACGATATGGACGATGAACTCCGGGTGCTCGCCGATGTTGCGACTGGTGTCCTTCATCCCCTGGGGCCGGTCAATCACGGAGAAGGCCAGCGTGGGCGGGTTGTAGCAGACCCCGTTGAAGAAGGAGAATGGCGCCAGATTGGCCGCGCCGGCCGCGCTGCGCGTGGAGACGAAGGCGATGGGCCGGGGCACGACGCAGCCGATGATGAGCTTGTACAGGTCGCGGGGCGCGTGGTCCCGCGAAGCGAAGTGCGCCATGGGGACGGTCCTGGGCTGGAGTTCCCG
>Ga0315281_10002209_pt1 | contig 28913 bp, 31 predicted proteins | sample YL17G07_0_MG_FD_204540 | JGI IMG/M metagenome (GOLD analysis project Ga0315281, IMG submission 204540) | Sediment microbial communities from Yellowstone Lake, YNP, Wyoming, USA - YL17G07_0 | ecosystem: Environmental > Aquatic > Freshwater > Lake > Sediment | place: USA: Wyoming | collected...
GTAGCGTGCGACGGACTTTTGGTCATTCTTATTCCCGTACGCATAGGTAATAAATCGAATAATAGTGTACACCGTTAAGGAGAGCATCGTGGCTGAAGTCTCTGCCATTATCGCATGAAGAGAGAGCCACAAGAGAATGTACGCAAATACGGAACCGGCAACAAGGAGTATGGCTGGTGCTTGCGAAGACTCCCTTGTTTCTTGCTCTGGAAGTGCCATGAAGAAAACTCCAAGAAGAAGCAGCGTCGCCGACATTAACAAAAGTACGAAGAAATGGTCTACGGGAAACTCTGGGCGCCAATTAACCATTATGCTTGGAAGCGACATTAGTGCCGGACCAAGAGTGAGGGCAGAAAGACGCTCTGCGACAGCTTTATCACGCACAATTATGTATGCAACAAATGGCAACACTGCGCTTTCAATAATAAAAGCGACAACAAGCCCAATCCCATGAAGTTCCACTGCGGTTGCGGTTGCCAACATCATTATACCAACGCCGGCATACACAAAAAATGGCTCTCGGCGTTTAGTGATAGCAAATACAACAAAAGCGGCAATCATGAAAAGCGTCATCCATCCAACAATAACGAGACTTTTCCACTCTTGTGAGACATTTGTCATCACCCATGCAAGGAGAAGCACGCCGTTCCATCCAGCAGCGATTGCGTCTGACTTAATATCTCCTCCCCGTGCTTTCAGGATACCTGCAGTGTTCGTAAAGAAGAAGAGTACGATAAATGCATATGCATACCATAAAAGCACCGACCCTTTTGCGAGAGCAGCAACATCTCCCAAGTGAGGGAGACTATAAAGGGTAAAAACCACGAGCGCAGCGAGGGTGAGCACGCGCCATCCCGTCAAAGCGACTACCCAAATTACCCCAAGCGTAACAATAAATAAATACGCAAAGAGCTCCGTATACTGGGGTGCAACCCCGGAAAGAAGTAGCGTTGGCGCGAAACTTGCAAGGATGAGGCTTGTAACGGCAAGTTGTAACAAACGATAGCGAACACTCGCAAGCGCAACAAAAGCGGAGGACAAAAGCATTATCGCGAGTGATGCTTCTGCGGGGAATATCTTGTACCCGTAGGTTGCAGTAAACGCGGATAATATGATTACGATAGAACCCAGGACCAAAAAGATGCTCCCCTGTCGTACAAACTTGGTCATGCGAATCCAACCAAACAAAAGGATACTTGCACCAGTGACAATCCCCAAAGTAACGCGTCCAAACGGACCAAGAATAGCGCCGATTACGACCAAGAACAATCCGAACCCTATAATAAGGATAAGAGCGCCCAGCTTAAGGAGCCAGTCTTCTTTGACCCATGCGCCGAATGATTCACCCCATGAGGGTTCGCGGTTCTCCGTTATAAATGCAGGGGCTTGCGGGATTTCGAGAACCGGTGAGTATGCTGGTGCTTCGGGAGAAGGCGAGGCTGTTTGTGCGAGGACAAAAGAAGGTGCTGTGTCCACGGGAGTTGCAACTCCACGATGAAGCGCGCTTACTTCCCTCTCTAGTATTTTTACACGACCTCTAAGAGAAACAAGCATCCAAATAATAATGATCAACGGAATCCAACCAAAAGAATTCATCATATAATAAATCATAATATCATCAGTATATCATTGTTCGTTTATCAAGCATAACGAAAATCATTTTCGCCTGGCCGCCCTATCTTCCGCGGATCTTCAGTGAAAAGTCGGGGCTGTCTGCGTACTCTGTCGCAAGGTCATTGATGAAGTGCTCGGCGCGTGTGTCTGCAAAAGGGAGCGTATTGTCGATGAGGCCTATCTGGTAAACATACTCGTCGGCATTTTCAGGCAGTAAATAGGTAATGTTCCAAGAAACCCTCTTGGGTGAAACCTCGTTCACATGCGCCGCGATATTGGTGGTGCAGTTGCTCGTCAGGGTGTTGTAAAACTCTGGCTTTTCTTTGAGCTTGTTCGCACGATTGATCATACTCAGAAATACCGCGCGCATTTTTTCTGGGGTTGTCTTGACGGGGTACACATACACCTTGTCATGGCGATAATTAGAACGAAGCTTTACCACATCGCGCTCATCTGCAATGACATACGTGAGTTCGTACTGGCGAAGTATTCCCTTCACCGCAGAGAACGACTCGCCTTTTTCTTTGCGAATTTCGACGGAGATGGACACGAAACGGTTATCCTCGAACTCAAAACTCAAAAACGTATGCGCCGCACCAACATACCCCGAGAACGGCTCAACGACAAAATACACGTTTTTGATCTTTGCCAGGTCGAACGTCGCATCATAATAGCCTGGCGTGTAATCGTGCGTACTCGTGTACGAAAAATTACGGATATTATGCACAGCAACCTGGTCGCCGCTTACCTCCGCATACGGAAGCACCGCCTGGTCGGTAGTCCAATCACGGTCGTTTGACGGGCGCACCAGCACGACAAGCGCCACGTACGCGACAACAATGAGCACCACCAACATGAGAAGTATCTTGCCGGATAGTTTTACGTATTTCATGTTGAACAGTGTAGCATAAAAAGGACCGCCCTTTTTCGACGCTTAGAACCTACCTATACAATTCATTCAATTTTGCGCGCGTTTGAGGACCGACAAAGCCAGTTGATTCAACGCCATATTTTGTCTGGAACGCTTTTACTGCTACAAATGTTTTATCGTAGAAGCCACCCGAGGTCTCTCCGATGAACATCCCTTGTTTTACAAGTGCCGTTTGAAGTGCAGCTACATCGTTGGGGTACGAGGAACCGATCTCAAGATCGTGAACCCATTTGTAGGTAAAGCTTGGCACCTGGGGTGCAGTACTCGCACTTGTGTTTGTCCTTGCCGAAGAACCAAGTGCATCAATCACGCTCGCGAGCTGAGAAGAGCGGCTCGCCGACGCCGTAGCGACACGAATCTGTGTTGGGCTTTGTGTCAAAATACCATACCCATTCGTCCAATCTGTCGCCGAAACTGCGGATGCGGTCATAGTGTTTGGCGACCACACGATATGTCCGGAAACGGCCGCTGCGGGAGCGATTGGCGTGCTTGCATAGTCCATACCCATACTTGCCTGCACTGAAGATCCGGTAGTCGCTTGAGCAACTGTGCCACGAAGCTCAAAGTAATAGGTCACACCTGCGGAGATAACGAGTGGTGCAGAAAATGCAATCGTTCCCCACGGCAACAGGCTAACATTCGCCAAAGCAAGCTGCCCTGCACTAAACCCTGATACCGGTGTAGTGTATGACGAGTCAGTATATGCAAAGAGATTTACTCCTTGCACCGTAGCCCCGGTTGCTGATGCGTAGAAATCAAGTTTATTTAGACTGATACTTCCGCTTGTGTTTGCCGCAACCTTGAACCGCAAGAGCTTGCCGTCAGCTATCCCTGATGAAGGAAGTGTGTCGAGCGCGATGATCGGATAACTTTTGTACACACGCACCCCGGAAACTGCGGTCGAACCGGTTGCAACAACAGATACCCCCGATGTCGCGCCGACCCCTTGCGTGTTTGCTCCGTCAATATCAATTGCAACCAACGTCCCTGCAGCTCCCGCATACCCAACCCCCTGTGGCATAAGATCCGCTTTGATGGTGAGGGTCTTGTCGGTGTCTTTGGCAATGACTATCGGAGAAATGAAGTTCACGACCGCGTGGGTGTTCGTTCCTATAAAATACCCTGTACCCGCCTGCGTAACGCCATCCCAGACAGTCACATTGACGAGATCGCTCGGGTTGCCATTCGTCAACACCAATCCGAGCCTGTTGAGATTGATTGATTCATTTGTCGCACGAAGACGATACACCCCGACGACTTTCCCATTCGTTCCTGCGGCGGCAATTGAATACGAAGGGCTTGATGAATCAATAGCAACCGACAATGTAGGCGGCAGAGCAGCGGGGGCGGACGCTGGCGTTACATTGAAAGAGATCGAGTTACTTGCTCCTTCTGCGGTGGAGATTTGAAGTTGGTACACACCTGCTGTGGTAATCCCAAAATCAGCTGGCTTTATGCCAATCGCCCATAGCCCTGTAGAAACAACTGTTGCAGGAATGATTTTGCTGACTCCCCCAAGAGAGACCGTGTTACTTGTTTGAGTAAGTCGACTACCAAGAATCGTGGACACGCGATCGAGGGGGTACGAGTAGCCACCATATACCGGGTCCAGGTATGGCGCTCGTTCACCAATAACCGTAACGGTGTTTGTTTTGAGGATGCCTATGTATTTTGGCGTGGGAAGCGACGTCGTCATCCATTGCCCCGCTGAATCAAGCGAAGCAATCCCTGGCTCCAATGTCGCCGTATATGCTCCCGCAAAAATTTGGTTTGGATTCGCAGTCAACTTTATGGTGTATGTGGCACTGGTGCCGGAAGGGATAGTAACCGGACCCATCGCGCATGTGAGAAGTCGTGCACCTTGCCCTGTCGTGCTTAGCATACTGAAGTAAACCGGTGTCCCGCCGCCACAATTGGTATAATAAGGAAGGAACGAAAGCGCCTGAGACCCTGCCGTTATTTTCACCACATAGTTTGCCACCAAAGCTACTTCTTTTTGAGCCGAATCATACTGAAGACTCATGGTTGGGATACCAATAACTTCAACCGTGGGAACAGTGACCGCAACAGCGGTAACCGAAAATGGCGCATCGCTATCGTCAAACGCCGAACGCGGAGCGGGAGCGCAGGCACTCATGCAGATAAGTCTCACAAAATATTGTCCGGCTGCCAAAAAAGCTGGGAGTGTCAATGTTGCTGACTTTGTATTCTGTTGCGTTCTTGCCGATGCAATGGCGGTATAAGACTTTGTCGTGTCCATCTGAGCCGCCCACGGAAATACCGAGACATCGATGACGCTGGCATCAGACTCTCCGCTCCAGGACACCGTCATATTCCCTCCCGCATTAAATGTTTCTCCACCGTTTGGCGACAAAACTTTAACAGGAGTAAGAACAGGGGTGGTTGTCGTCGTGGCACCATACGTAACCTTGGAATCTCCGCTGAGGTCATATTTGATTGCACTTTTGAACAAACCTAGGTCGAGAGTATTTACCAAGCCGTCTTTGTTGAAGTCTGCCTTGACACACTCAGGAAGACTTATGATTGTTTTGTAGAAACATCCCTTGAGAAAATTAGAATCGGCGTTGATGCTCGAATCCGTAAGGTCAACAGTATTGTCGCCGTTCAAATCGTACTTGAGCGCAGATTTCATCTCTGCAAGATCAGCAACGTTCACCAAGCCGTCTTTATTAAAGTCTGCCTTGGCGCACGAAGGTGATGTTGCGGTAGATTGGTAGATACAATCTTTGAACAGATCGAGGTCTGTTTTTGCTGGCGAAGAAACAGGGGTGGTTGTTGCGGTTGTGGTTGTTGTCGATGGCGCGGAAGTGTTTATGGTGAAATAATTATCACTTGAATCGTTTGCCGCTTGTTCGGGATTAACTGACGGATAAATAGTGCCAACAGAAATCTTGTACAGTCCTGGCATTAGCGATGTCGGTAAACTAAATGTATGGTTGCCGTTATTTTGAATGTTCCCAAGATTGTACTGAGCTGACGGCACAGAACCTTGGTATGGACCATACAACCCAACCGAAATTTGCTTATCTGAACCAAAATTCATCGTTGACCATGTAACCGAAAGTGTGTCCGTCGATACAACAGTCTCACCTCCGTTTGGATAGAGAAGAGTAATGGTAGTGCTTGCCGTTGTGTTTACGTTGATTGATGGCGCAGGTAACTGAGTAGCTATTGACTGAACCGAGATTGTCGCTACTGGCGTAGTACTGCAAGATTGCCCTGTTACAGGGCTAAACGCGTACCCCGCCAAACAGCCGGGGACTGCCAATACCGTAGGGGTCGGCGTAATTGATGTTGCGGGGGTTGCCTCGGTCATGCCACCAGACACGCACGTCAACGCCTTGATCTTTGCACGGGACTTTGGTCCCACCCCGCCATAACCGGGGGTTGTCGGGCTGCCGACACCGAGCTCTAACTGAAATTCCTTGACCGCAGCAAGGGTCGCGACGCCAAAATAACCTGTTGATTCGCCGGAAAGATAGCCGCGAGCAATGAGGAAGTCCTGAAGGAGCGATACTTCATCGTTGGTACGTGCATCGCGCGAGCGATAGCTCAAATTGTATTTCAAATCGATACAACTACTCTGCACGTCTTGCGTAAACTGGTCAGAGAGCGGGATTGTAGTTGCCGTCTGCGCCATCGTGAGACCGGGGAACGCGAATAAAACCAAAGCTGCCAGTAAGAATTTTTTCATGTGGACAAAGGGTACTACTCTAATGATAATACTCACATTGTCCCACATACCAAAAAAAAAGCAATTTTTTGCGTTCCCTGAAAGATACGTATATACTCGACGATATGTACCGCATCGCCCACACTCTCGCAAAACTCTTCATCTTTGCTTTTGCACTCATTGGCATCTTTTTAACATCGGGGTATGTTGCCGTGCGCACGGGACTCACCAATACTTCGGGCGTCATCGATGACCAGAGTCGGCATTTTCTCTCTCCAACAAAAGAGTATGCACGCTTCCCCCTTGCCCACACACCCGAGTGGGTCGCCTTTCGGCAAGCGGTGGCAAAGGACAAGGGCATGATCGAAGCGATCTCGAAAGAGACGGGGGTTCCTCCACGCACGCTCATTGCCGTCCTTGTTCCCGAGCAGATGCGCCTCTTTCATAGCGACCGTCCGCTCTTCAAAAAGATATTCGAGCCATTAAAAATTCTTGGCAGCCAGAGCCAGTTCTCATGGGGCGTCTTTGGTATCAAGGACAAAACTGCGCGGGCGACCGAGGCACACCTCCTCGACACAAGCTCCCCGTTTTATATCGGCGGTGCATTTGAGCACGCGCTTGATTTCAAAACAACCGAGCCCGACCAAGAACGATTCGCGCGCATCGTCGACGAGCACGACCATTCGTACGCATATCGCTATGCGGCACTCTACGTCGCCCAGATCAACGCGCAGTGGAAAAACGCCGGCTACCCCATCAATGACCGCCCCGAGATCCTCGCCACCCTTTGGAACCTCGGTTTTGAAAAGTCCCGCCCCCATGCCTCCCCACAGTCTGGCGGCGCACTCCTCGACATTGACGGCACCCCGTGGAGCTTTGGGTCTCTCGCCGGTGCCTTCTACTATTCAGACGAGATGATTGAAATATTTCCTGCGGAATAATCAACAAAAAAAAGACCGACAGATGTCGGTCTTTTTTTTGCAAACAAGCATTACTACGCCACCGCCACTTCTTTTTTCTTTTTCGGCATGATGCCGTTGGCAATGAGGAGCTTTTCAAAATCCTCGCGCTCGATCGACTCGCGTGCGGTCAGCTCGTTCGCGATTGCGTCGAGTGCTTTACGGTGCTCGGTGCATGCCGTGCGTGCGCGCGCAAATCCTTCATTCATGATCTTGGAAACTTCCGCGTCGATCTTTGCCGACATGTCTTCCGAGTATTCGCGACCTTCCACACCGCGTCCAAAGAGTGCGCGTCCGCCGGAACCCTCAAGGGCAACGGGTCCCAATTTTTCGGACATGCCGTACTTGGTCACCATGTCGCGCGCGAGCGCGGTCGCCACCTGCAAGTCATTCGACGGCCCCGTCGTAATGTCGCCAAAGACCATCTCCTCGGCAACATACCCGCCGAGCGACATCGCAATGTCATCTAAAAATTCTTTCTTTGACTGCAAGCGACGTTCTTCAAGAGGAAGCTTGAGTGTGTATCCGCCCGCATGTCCGCGCGCGATGATCGAGATTTTGTGCACAGGATCAGCGTGTGGCAAAACCGATGCCACCAGCGCATGCCCCGCCTCGTGGTATGCCGTGATCTTTTTCTCTTCCGTCGAAAGAATGTGGCTCTTGCGCTCGGGCCCGAGCATCACCTTTTCGATAGCACGAATGAGGTCAAACTGCGCAACGGTCTTTCTCCCCTCACGCGCCGCGAGGATTGCACCTTCGTTCATAAGCGAGTACAGGTCTGCTCCCGAAAATCCTGGGGTGCGCTCGGCGACAGTCTTCAAATTAATATCTTCCGCGAGTGGCTTTTTGCGCGCGTGAATCGCCAAGATCTCCTCGCGCCCCTCGCGATCGGGAAGCTCAAGCGTTACGCGACGATCAAAACGACCTGGGCGCAAAAGTGCGGGGTCAAGCACATCGGGACGGTTGGTCGCCGCCATCACGATTACTTTTTCCGAAGGCTCAAAGCCATCCATCTCGACGAGGATCTGGTTGAGCGTCTGCTCACGCTCATCATTGCCGCCACCTACGCCACCGCCACGCACACGCCCGACCGCGTCGATCTCGTCCACAAAGATAATAGCCGGTGCTGCCTTCTTTGCCATCTTGAAAAGATCACGCACACGCGACGCCCCGACGCCGACAAACATCTCGACGAACTCCGAACCCGAGAGATGGAAAAATGGCACCCCGGCCTCCCCTGCCACCGCGCGCGCGAGCAAGGTCTTGCCCGTCCCTGGCGCGCCCATCAAAAGCACGCCTTTGGGAATACGTGCACCAATATCCAAAAACTTTTGTGGACTGCGGAGAAAGTCCACGATCTCGATGAGTTCCTCCTTCGCTTCCTTTGCACCCGCCACATCTTTGAACGTAACTTTTTGTCCGATATCATCAGGGTTGATGATGCGCGCTTTTGACTGACCAAAAGAGAATGCTTGCATCCCCGACCCTTTTACTTGGCGCGAAAGGAACCAAAAGAAAAATACGATAAGGATGACCGGGAGGAGGAATGGCAGGAGGTTGATCATCCAAAAAGCAAACCCGCTCTCGCTCTTGATCTCGATGGCGACCTTGGCGAGCTCCTCTGAGGACACGCCGTAGTTCACGAGCGTTTGCGAGAGCGATGCATCGACTTCTTTCTTAGACTTCTTCTTGGAGCCGTCCGTATATTCGGCATTCACCGTACTCCCTTCGACGGAGATGCCTTTAATCACACCTGCTGAAATATCCTGCGCGATCTTCGAGATCGCCACATCCTCGACCTTGCCCTTGTTTTCCGAGATCATCGAATACAATGTCGCGATGATGAGGAATATCAAAACCGCAGTAATGAGATTTGAAAGAAACTGCCCGCCGGTCGGCATGGTCGGCATCCCCCCCGGAATTTTCCCCAGCGGCCCCTTGTCCTTACCTTCATCGCCTTTTTGTACCTTTTTGTCTTTTTTATTGTTTGCCATGATTGTTATGTTTAAAGCCAGTATACCATACCGATAAAGAGGATTTCGTGCAAGAAAAAAGGCCTCGCAAGCGAGACCCATTCAATGTTCGTATTGTTGTTATTCGATTGCCACCGTCCCATCGATGGGGTTGTGGCAGCATGCTGGCGCAATCTCAATGTTGTCGAGATTGCCTGCGACAAATTTCTTGTGCCGGCGCCCAAAAAGCTTTTTTAGAATCTTGAAGAACATCACCTTCTCCCCCTTCTCTTCGTTATTCGGAACTTCCTGCCAAAAACATAGCACTTTTCACCCCGCTTGTCAATCACCCCTCTGGACTGCTAAGATACCCCTATGTCGCTCATCGACAACAAAAAGGTGTTTTTCAACTATGAAGTCCTCGAGCGATACGAAGCAGGTATCGAGCTTTTGGGTGTCGAGGTCAAAGCGCTCCGCGCGAAACACGGCTCGCTCGAAGGTTCGCACGTAACGGTCCGCGGGGGCGAAGCATACCTCATCGGCGCCACAGTGAACCCCTACCAAGCGGGCAACACCCCAAAAAGCTACGACCCCGTGCGCCATCGCCGTCTCCTCCTCACCAAGGACGAGATTGCGACGCTCTCCGCAAAAGAGTCGCAAAAAGGCTTGACAATAGTGCCCATTGCGGTGTATAATAAGGGTCGCAAACTCAAGGTAGAGATCGCGGTAGTCAAAGGCAAGAAAACCCACGACAAACGCGAAACCTTGAAGAAGCGCGAAGCGGAGCGAGACATGATGAGAGACATCAAGCTCACCCGCTAGATCGTTGAAAATTTGTTGTGTTCCTGTCAGTTGTGCATTTTAATATGGGGATGATCGGCCTAGACAGGCGATCAACTCTGGTGAGTGCTATGCCGAGAATGCTCGAGATCTCGTTAAACCTCGAGTACACAAGTACGTGCAAAAAACACACTTGCAAAAGTAAAGGCAACAGTTTCTCCGTATTTTACGGCGAACGCTTTTACTCCGGTTTACGCTTTAGCCTAAGCCGCATTCGCGCTTCGTACGCCCTCTAGGGAGTCGCGGGTGATATAAAAAGAGGGCTCATCACTTTGAATGACTCTACTAAGTGAAAAAACATAGAGCATCGGTACTATATAATTTAGAATACTTTTGATATATAGTGCTTAAAAAAGACCTCGTGTCTTAAACAGAAGTCTTCTACGCATAGTAGACTCTTACCAGAACATCGTCTGCACGGGGGTTCGATTCCCCCCATCTCCACAAGTCGCACCGCCCAACTCTGAAAGAGTTGGGCGGTTTTGCGATTGTGCGAGATGGGGGGAATCGAAGGACAGAAGCGGTATACAAGACGAGCAGAGCGAGCGCTTGTCGCTGAGTCGGGGTCGAGAGTACTTAGTCCGCGGAGGATGTAATCATCCGAGCAGACTTAGTAACTCGTGACCGATGAACCCCGGAATCGACCCAGTAGGTCAATTTGCTAATTGAAGGACGGAGGCATCCCGAGGCTTTTGCGAGGGAGCCGAGTCGGGGTAGCGAACACTTAGGCTTTTATGAGCAGAGCGAAATAAAAGACTTAGTGATTCGTGACCGATGAACCCAGAATCGACCCAGTAGGTCAATTTGCTAATTGAAAGGCGGAGACGGGCACCTCGTGTACTCACTAGATCGCTGACGAACCAGCAGGTTCGTGCCTTGGACTCGGGGTCGAGAGTACTTAGTGCTCGCAGGCGATTTTGCAAAATCGCATCGCGCAGTGTCGATTGGAGCGCGATCACACGAGAACACCTAGTAACTCGTGACCGATGAACCTGGGAATTTTCACATCAGTGATGCCAGCATGCTACGTGATTGAGGTTCGTGCAGGATTTTTTACCGACCATGACCCAAAAATCGACGACATCCTCGAAATTGTCTTACAAATCAAGGGCTTGACAAAACGCGGGTTTACACACCCGTGTTTTTGTTTTTCGGTCGAAAATCCACCTGTTTCAATTTAGAAATAGTGCTAGGATACCTATAGAACATAGTCCTTTGGGAATCTACTAGGTAATCCTTTTCAGTTGTATTGTTCCACAATTGACTGTAGGGGGCGACTTAGTAATAACAGGCAACCCCAGCCCTGTCATCTCAGACATTAAACGAGGTAACAATGCCTACACAAATCTGTAGGCCGTTCATCACTCTTCGTAATGGAAAAGTACTGTACGCAGCCCACTACGGGCTGCAAGCTTTCTGTTTTGAAGTAGCTGAAGTACGCGCTAAAAAAGAAAAATCCCCCAAACTGGAGGATGATTCAAAAAATAAAGTCTAGACAACTTTAACTCACGCTTCAATTGAAGCGTGAGCAGAAAAAGCAATCCAAAACTCATCTGGGCCCGTAGTGTAGCGGTTAGCACACCAGCCTTATAAACAGGGAGTGCCAGTTCAACTCTGGTCGGGTCCACATTACTTTCTCTGCCCACTCTTCAATTTTAAAAAACACGAACACCCCCTTTAGGGGTTTGGCCACTTTCAGACCGTAGGTGCATGACTCATAACTTAAGTTTATTATACTATCCTTTTATAAAATATTGTCAAAGAGTTATGCACACCCCTTGACATAATATCGTAAACGGCGTAGGGTGACCGTAGGTTGTTTTTTTCTGTCACAAAGCATCACCACATAAAGGGAGGTTACCATGAACAATTCTGAGGTCTTTTCGCCCGCAGAAGCTTTACGGCAATGGGTTATCGAGCAGCATGGGTTCTATGGCAAGCCGCTCCGCAAGGAAGTATTCTTGCGCGAGGTCTGGGCATCGTTCAACTCAATCACCCGCTTCAATCAAAAAAACTCCTTCATCCAAAATGCGGGATTTGAATATCCAGATTTTGTCCCGCGTGCATACCTTGTCTTTTCGATCCTTTACGGGTCTTACGGTTACGAGCCCGATACGGCGCACATCCTCAACGACTTTATCTACGCACTCGACAAGGATCTTGAAGAAAGGGAGTTGCGAGTGTGCGAATATGCAAGGATGCAGGGCGACAATACGTTTTTCCCTGAGCTGTACCGGAGATGGATGGACATTCGCAAGATCTATGGTGCCAAGGAATTCGACTTGGAACTATTGCCCCCGACCCCGTATATCGCCTACGCTCTCCTCACTCTCAATAAACCTAAGCTTGTCACCAGAGAGAATGTTGGACTTCCCACACTGTTTGAAGAGCTCACCATAATGCGCCACAAAATGCAGAGACTTGTTGCTAGCGGGCTTCAGCACCCAACAGCCTAAAAGGCTTCTGACCAAAAGCAACTTCACTCGCCCTCCCACCAGAGGGCGTTTTTATTTATCCTATCATCTCCCCGCTTATTTCGTGGTATAATATCCCCATTACCAATTAATAAATTTTATATATGAAAACATGTTTTCGTTTGATGTCGGGAGACAGGGGTGCTGACATGGCGCTCCTCCTCTTGCGTGTCGCGCTTGGTGGTGTGTTCCTCGCTCATGGCGTACAAAAACTCATGGGGATGGATGCCATCATCGGATTTTTTGCGTCGATCGGTTTTGCGGCATGGGTCGCATGGCTTGTTGCTATCGCTGAGACGGTCGCAGGAGCACTCATGATCGCAGGGGTCATGACCAACTTTGCCGCGTGGACGATGATCATCATTCTCATCGTCGCGATCGCAAAAGTACACCTCGCCAACGGATTTTGGTCCATGAAGGGTGGGTATGAATACCAGTTCTTTATGATCCTCACCGCACTCGCCGTCGCACACCTGGGTGCCGGCAAATATGTTGCACACAAATGCGAGGGCGTTTGTTGTACCGAGCACGGAGCGTAACAAATAGTTATTCACCACAAAAAACCCCGCCATACTGGCGGGGTTTTTCGTTTACACCAACAACACCCTCATTTTTATCCGAACGTAAACGTGTACGCTTCAAAGGCACCTTGGGGAACTTCGATACGGAGCGTATGCTCGCCGATGTCACCCTTGAGATTGACGATGCGATAGAGGCGCGGGGCGTCGACAGAGACGATTCCCGAGGAAACGTCGGCTCCCGCTACGGACGTGTCAATCGGTGCGCCGTCCAAAAGGATGCGAAGTGGCACGGGGGCTCCCTTACTCTCAGCGACGAGGTTCACCGCACTTGCAGAAAAGTGGAGCGTGACCGATCCCGTCCCATCCATGTGTGCTGCCGACTCAGTGGCGACGCGCCACGCGCCATCGAGCGCGAATTTATTCAATGAGATATTCGCCGGCACCATGTAGTCACAGACGGTATCCATACAGGACGCCTTGAGCGCAGGAGTGAGTGCCTCGACGCGATGGTAACCAAAATATATTTCAGGAGTGATGCGACCCTGGGGGACGCTCTCTATCCCCTTGGGCTGCGACATGGGCAGGCTCGCGATAGTTGCTTTTTCTCCCAGGACCGTTTGCCTTTCGGCGAGAAGCTTGCGGATGATGTCTTCCGTTTCGTCATAACCACCTTCGCCGATATGGTCATACACGATGAACCCGTCAATGTCGATGAGGTACTTGCGTGGCCAATACTGATTGCGGTACGCCTGCCAGGTTGAAAAATCATTGTCCAAAACCACCGGATACTTGATGCCAAACTTTTCCACGGCGCGCTTCACATTCTCGTACTTTTTTTCGAATTCAAATTCCGGGGTTTGTATGCCGATGATCTCGAGACCCTGATCCGCGTAGCGCTCGTTCCATGCGTTAAGGTACGGCAAGGTGCGCTCGCAGTTGATACATGAGTAGGTCCAAAAATCGACGAGGATGACCTTTTTGCCGACGAGGTCCGCAACCTTTACGCTGTCGGTGTTTACGAACCCGTCAGGCGTGGTGATCTCTTTCGCCCGTTCATATTTTTTGATCTTTGCTTGAATACGGTCGCTGTCGGTCATCACTTGCTTTTTTACTTCCTCCGTATCCCCCGCTGCCGTCACGACCATCTTTGTATCTTTCGTCTTTTCTTTCAAACTCGTCTCGAGCGGTGATATCACTTCGACAGGAACAGTGTTCGGCATCCCCTTTCCCCCGGGCGCCTTCCCTTTTTCAAGAACCACGATGCTCCCCACAATGACGATAGTGGCCATAACGAGAGCGATATGTCTGGATTGGTAATTCATAATAAGGTGTTGATTATTTCAAAAGAATAGTATTAAGGATCTCGAAGTTCGCGATACGGCTCAAGTTTTCAGTAAAGACCAAGACGCCCAACGCCACCAAGAGTGCACCAAACACCATATTGATATAGTGCGCCGCTTTGCCGAACTTTCCCAAAAATCGCTCCGCCTCGCCGGCAAAGATCCCGACCAAAAGAAACGGTGCGCCAAGTCCGAGTGCGTAGGCAAGGAGGAGCGAGAACGCCGCACCTGGCGCGGATGCCGCAAGCCCCAGGATCGCCCCGAGTGCCGCGCCGACGCACGGTGTCCACCCCGCCGCAAATGCCGCGCCGAAGACGAACGAAGTGAATTCGCGCGAGCGGAATTTTTTGGTCACGCTGATTTTGTGGTCGCGCTCAAGGAATCCTATTTTAATAAGCCCAACGAGATACAGTCCAAAGAAAATGATGAGCGCCCCGCCAATGCGAGAAAGCCACGTGCGCGCATCGTACGCCACGCTTTCAAGCACCGTATTGAGTAGCACCCCCAAGATCGCGAACACCGTCGAAAAGCCGAGCACGAAAAATGCGCTTTGCGTAAACGTCTCACGGCGTGTTGGCGCATGCCCAGCACGTGCTCCCGCGAGGTACGCGATGAACCCCGGAATGAGTGGCAGTACGCACGGCGCAAGGAACGACACGAGTCCTGCCGAAAACGCAACGAACAAAGAAATATCACTGGTCATAATTATAAATTTTGGTTACTTGAATACCTTCCTAGTATAGAAAAGCCAAAGAGGCATGTCAAGTTAACTTAACATACCTCTTTGGAGACAACTCACTCTCCTCGCTATTCTAATGGCGTGTCTTTCCGTAGATAAGCCCACCAGCCTTGGCAAGCACCATCGTACCAAGTGCAACCGCAAGCCACCAATCAAGGGGTAAGTGCTTAACACTCTGGAAGACGATTCCTGCAACCAACACAACCGCACCTGAAAGAAAGGCAATACGCGCGGCAAGGAGACGGTGATATGACTCGCGCTCGTCCGCAGGGACCTCGCGCCACGCAAAAATACCAAAGATACTGACGGCTACCACAAGGAGCACCACGAGGAGCACACCGTTCATATCTGGCATCCAAAAAAACTCTTTCGGGTTAACCAGAAAAGCGAGGAGGACAACAATCACAACGGCGACAACAAGTTCGGTAAGGATATTATTTTTCATGGGTGATAGTAAAAATGCTTTCAATGGGTTTTTTAAAGAAATGTGCGAGCTTGAGCGCCAAAAGGAGTGAGGGGACGTAATTCCCTTTTTCAATGGCAATGATTGTCTGCCGCGCCACCCCCACCTCGGAAGCAAGTTCTTCCTGAGTGATGCCTTTTGCCGCGCGGAGCGTGCCGATCTTGTTCGCAATGGTCTCTCGCATCCCCCAACCCTACCACGCAGGCACACGATGTCAACAATCCCCTTGAATTTTTTATGAGAAGGAGTAAACTTTTATTCAGCATTTTGCACATTGAGGTGTTCCTATAAATCCACATATCGAGGGGATGACCATGAGCGAACAAGACAAAAGGGAGATCAGTCTTGAAGCGTACATCAATGAACAGGTCGAGGAGATAAACAGTGACTTTAACCGGTGGGTAACTGCAGAAAAATTAGGAAGGGATCCGACTCGCACCGAACTCGCGGCGAACTACATAAAGACAGGAGGGGCAAAAAGACACGCCCAAAAGCATAACCGGGACATCAAAGGCGCCGACCTTTGATTAACGAGTAAAAGCGGGACATGGTCCCGCTTTTTTGTATATTTCCTCGTTCCCCATTCCCCACACCCCATTCTGCCCAAACCGATTGACTTTTAATTCAAAATGCCATACAATCCTTAGGACTCCGCAATCTTCTTGCGGCGGTTTAATTCAACCTATATCCATTGAATCCCAAGACGAAAATCAACCATCAGATTCGCGCCAAAGAACTCCGTGTCCTTACGGATACGGCCGAAAATTTGGGGGTTCTGTCGCTCTCGGAGGCGCTCGCTGAAGCGGAAAAACGCGGTCTTGATCTCATTGAGATCTCCCCGACTGCCGTTCCTCCGGTTGCGAAAATCATGGATTATGGTAAATTTCAGTACCAGCAGAGCAAAAAGCAAAAGGAAGCGAAATCCCGCGCCCATGTTACTGAGACAAAAACACTGCAGGTAAAGATCGGTACCTCAGAGCATGACTTGGAACTTAAAGCAAAAAATGCTTCCAAGTGGCTCAAAGAAGGCCATCGCGTCAAGATCAACCTCTTTCTCGTAGGACGAACAAAATACGCGGAGATGGAATTTAAAAAGGAGCGTTTGAACAGAATCCTCGCACTCATTAGTGAAGACTACAAGATTGCCGGAGAGCCCATCAAAAGCCCCAAAGGACTCACTATCGTCCTTGAGCAAGCACCCAAGAAATAATTACCATGAAAACGAACAAATCATTCACGAAACGGCTCAAAGTAACCAAGACGGGCAAGATTCTTGCTCGCAAGCCGGGACAGAACCACTTTAACGCAAAGGCTTCCCGCTCGAAACAGCTCGCCGGCAAGCGCCTTAGTGCGTTTGCGATGACTCCCAAGCAGGCTCAGCGCTTTTTACCAGGACTTTTGAAATAATACTATGACACGAGTAAAACGAGGAACAACATCATTAAAACGCCGCCGCAACATCTTGGCACAGACCAAGGGCTACCGTTTTGGACGTAGCACCAAGGAGATCGAGGCAGGTGTCGCTATCGCGCACGCAGGTCAGCATGCATTTGCACACCGCAAGGACAAAAAGAACGTCTTCCGCCGTCTTTGGACCGTAAAGATGAACGCCGCACTCCGCCCTCTCGGATTTTCTTACTCCAAGTTCATTGATGCGCTCAAAAAGAGCAACATCATCATCGACCGCAAGATCCTTGCCCTTCTTGCAGAGAAACACCCAGAAACGTTTGCGAATATCGTGAACGAGGTAAAGTAGTGAGACATTCGACGTTTAACCACTGACGGTTCACCAGATTCGTCCTTGGGACAATTGATAAAATGCTAATAAAAAAACGCACCTTACCGGTGCGTTTTTTTAATTTCAAATTTTATATCTCACTCTTGCGCAATTACATAATCCTCTCCCCTCCTTTCCCTCCCACCGCATCATAGTTTTCATACACATATGCGGGACACTTCTCCCCAAGGTCACAGGTTTTACTGCCTTGCACGGTATTGATGAGCTTTGCTACCAGCTCCTTAGGGCTCTCGTCAAAAACCACCGTTCCTTCATCGCGTCGATGACTCTTTTCAAGCATGAAATCAAAAACTTCATCCATCTCCCATGGTCCGCGGAGTACGCCGATTGGCTTGTGATCCTCGAAAGCAACGGTAAATTCGTTGACGGTGCCAATACGACCGCATCCTACGATAACGGCGTCTGATGCGCGCGTAAGAAGAAGGTTTCTTCCCGAGTATCCAAAACCGGTATAGATAATGATATCAAGATAATCAAGCGGAAGTTTGTACACTTCCACATGCTCCTTTTCGCTTGACGCAGGAGAGAGCCCAATGGAAACCCCGCCGGCTTCTTTTGCCCCCATTGCCGCCCAGAGAGGAAAACCAGTCGTAGCGCCCGTGACCAAAATACCCCCCTGGCGCACGATTTCGCGTCCAAGCTCCTTTGCGCGTTCAAGCGCGCCTTCGCCACAATGCGTTGTGTCAGCGGCGCCTGAAACGCAGATCTTTACTTTAAAATGTTGATGTTTTTCATTTCCCATACGGTATATTCTGTAATTAGCGGTAATCTTATGATTGTACTTGTTCTTCCTCTAAAAGTCGATTTCTACAACCTCTCCCTCTTTGGGAATATAGGTATCGATACCGAGGTAGTCCCGCACGCGCTGCGCAAAAAAGAGTGCTGCACCCGGTTCTGCATGAACAACAAACACTTTTTTTACTGAGTCCTGAAGGACGGTCACGAACTCAAGGAGTGCGTTCATATCCTTGTGCGCGGAGTATCCCTGAATGGTGACAACCTTGGCACGCACGGGAATATCTTCATCAAAGATTCGCACGGTCTTAATACCCTCTTGAAGCGCGCGTCCCATGGTACCGACCGCCTGATAGCCAATGAGGAGAAGCGTGCTTTTGGGATCAGAGAGATAAAGGCGCTCATGGTGCAGGATGCGCCCCCCATTCGACATTCCTGACCCCGCGATGACGATCTTGGGCGCGGGAACATCTTTAATCGCGATTGAATCCTCGGCATTTAGCGTAAAGCGGAGCTTGGGGAATTTAAAAATGTCATCCCCTCCCTTGATAGCCGCCATCGTTTCCTTGTTGAAGTATTCCTGACTCTCGCGGAAAACCTCGGTCACCTTGATAGCGAGCGGCGAATCGACGAACACGGGGATCTCGGGAATTTTTTTATTCTCAACGAGATCGTTCAACTCGAAGAGCAGGTCCTGGGTACGCTCGATAGAGAATGCGGGGATCATTAAAACGCCACCGCGTACGACCGTGTCTTCGATAACCTCCTCGAGGAGCTTGGTGCGTTCTTCTTTATCCTCGTGGCGACGATCGCCATATACCGCCTCCATAACCAAATAGTCGATACCCGAGAGAAGGGCGGTGTCCTCGATAAGGGGCGATGGTGAGTTGCCGAGGTCGCCCGAGTACACGAGTTTTTTGCCATTGTGCTCGATCTCAAGCATCGCCGAACCAAGGATGTGCCCCGCGTCGCGAAACCGGATATGAAGCTCGCCAATAACGACGTCTTGTTCGTACGGAATTGTCTCCCACTGTGTCATAGCACGCTTGACGGCGTCCTCGTGATACAGAGGCTCATGATTGTCTGTCTTTGCCTCGCGCGCAATAACCCGCACCGTATCCTCGAGCATGAGCTTTGCGATCTCTCGCGTGGGTGGGGTAGAGTAGATCTTGCCCTTGAACCCCTCATTGATGAGCTTAGGAATACGTCCGACGTGATCCAAATGTGCGTGGGTTATAAAAAGCGCATCAATCGTCGACGGATCATAAGCGAAAGGCTTATTATTTTTGTCATCGCAAACCTTGACCCCCTGAAAAAACCCGCAATCAATCAAGATCTTTGCGCCTGCCCCTTCAAGCATGTGATTTGACCCTGTCACTTCTCCTGCCGCTCCATAAAATCCAAGTTTCATCATAGTAGTATTAATTATGCTTCTGTTTTATCCATACGACACTTGCGACAACAAGACCGCCCAATATATCAAAACAAAGATCACTCATCGTGTCCCACATATCGTTCATGTGCCCCACGGTTAGATACGAAACGACTGCTTCGTATGCCTCCCAAAGGACCCCAATTCCGAGCGCACCGAGAATTGCCCATGCAAAGATTGCTTCCTTTTGCACCTGGACGATTGGAAACTTTCCCGAAAAGAACCGCCACCACAGGACCACTCCTGCAACCCACATGCCTCCTGCAAAATGCATCGGCATATCGAACCATCGCATAAGCCAATACCAATGATACGCCTCGGCGACCATATTCACGATGGCAATCGCCAAAACAAGGGCGACGAGCACAGGGGGAAACGGTCGTGACTGCATGGGTTAATTATACTACAATCATCCAAGAACCAAAACTTAATATTTTAATAGAAAAAACCCCTACGCAGAGGCGCAGGGGTTTTTTTTCTTAGAGTTATTTGTAGATATTGGCCCTAGAGAGAATCTAGGTGGGTGCCCGCAATCACACACCACGGTGTATGAAAATATTAGGCTCCCTTGCCAATAACTTAGGAGTCAATATCTCAAATAACCCTACGTTAACTATACGCGCATGCAACATTTTTTGCAATATTGTTTTTTATCACAAAACAAAAACCTTGCAGTATGCAAGGTTTTTGTAAAATACTGCAAGAGATATTTGCTTAGAACGCCTCGTCTGCGTACACGTAATCGAAGTTTGAATTCTTGTAATCAAAAATTTCATCATCCTTGAAGAAGCGTGCAACTTCTGCCTTGCCATTTTCTACCGAGTCTGATGAATGAACAACGTTTGACTGAATAGAAAGTGAAAGATCACCACGGATACTACCTGCATCAGCATCAAAACCTTTCGTAGGCCCAACGAGGATACGGGTTGCCGAAACCGCATTGATTCCCGAGAGTACCATTACCACGACGGGTGATGCTTTCATGAACGCCTTAATCCCTACGAAAAATGGTTTGTCAGCAATGTGCGCATAATGCGCCTCAAGGAGCGCATCCTCAAGGTTGATCATCTTCATCCCCACGATCTTGAGCCCTTTGCGCTCAAAACGCCCGGTAATCTCCCCCAAAAGCCCGCGCTGAATCGCGTCCGGCTTCACAATAATAAGTACCTGCTCCTCTTTTGGATGTGCCATAATATTTTTACCCACCTAACTTTTAGCAAGATTAGTGGTGTTTTTTTATAATTCGCTTATAATATCCGCTCTTTTTACTTCACTTCCTTCTTTTTGATAAAAGTTTGGGCGGGTGAATAATTACCTGTTAAGATTGGGGTATCTTAGCACACCGCCCAAACACTTGACAAATTGCATAAAATGTGTATAATAAATATCGAGAGTAGCGCCTTAGGCATTGCTTTCCTTGTTCTTTCCAAACTTTCTTAAGGAGTTCCAAATGCGTTATGCAAATATAGCACTTTACCTGGTTTGTGCAGTAGTTGCCGGTTTTGTTGCCATTACTAGTGCACAGATGTTAAACGCAGCCCCCTACTTACCCTACAGCAGTGCTGACGGCATCTCCGATACACTTCACGCACAGCTCGTACAAGAGGGCATCTGGCAAATAATGCAATTCTGGGGACCGAAAATCGAGTTTGTCATAAATTTTGGCATTCTCGTGATACCAACGGCCATGGGCGCAGCAGTACTTTTCTTTTCGGAGAAAAAACTGTTCACGCGACAGGCAGACAAGCATCTACATATCGCGCTTCCCCTTGGAGCCCTCGTCGCCATTTGCGTGGCACAGACAGGGGTAAGCCATAATCAACAGTTTGCCTTCATCTTTAGCATTCTAACCATTATGACACTCTACACCGGCATATACCAAACGCTCGGTGCTCTCAAAACAAGGAAAGAAGTTCAACCCGCATAAAATTTATTTTACGCAAAAGCCGCATGATGTTTTATGCGGCTTTTTTTATTTATATACCCTTAAATGGTGAAGTTTAAATCTTTTCTGTATCAGCAAAATACTCCGTAAGGGCTTTGTTCATATCCTCGATGGACCCATTGAGCATCTTGAGGAGTTCAAGCTGTTGTTCTGGCGAGAGTTTCTCCATTGCTTGCGCGATCTTTTTTTGAATTTCTTCCGGTGTCATAGTACGAATTAAAATTATTTCTTCTCTCCCATAAAATGCTTCCCGATCTTCCCAAAAATTTTACCAGCATACATAGTAGCCCCCATAACCACTGGTATGGTTGCAAGGTTTGCAAAAGCACTCCCCATTCTGTGCATATCCTGTTCGTAGGCTGCGTGGGCTACCTGTTTTGCTACATCAACAGCTTCTGATGTAGTACCAAACGGGTTGCCTTCTGTCGCGGTAGCTACATCGGAGCCATTACTAAAAACATCTACTTGATGCATATAATTTTCTACCGATGGCATGGAAATGCTTTCTCCTCCTGGGGTAATAGTCGACCACAGAGGATTACCAGCCAACTCAGGGCTTTGCAAAAAATTGGACACGCTATCTGGTAACATTGAAATAACTCCCTGTAAATCATGGAGTCCTAACACAGGTACCATTGCCGCCACAAGCCCAACAACAACAGAAACTCCTACAACATGTTCTTTGTCTATTTTTGCGAGTTTATCAAAAATATTTGTAATAGCACCACCCATTTTTTCACGCAACACATTGAGTGCGGGTTCTTTCTCTTTGGTCAAAACCTCTTGGTCAAACTTAAAACCATTCTCCTTAAGCGCCTCAAGGTTAACACCTAATTTTTCAAGCTCTTCTTTGATTCCCTTATTTACCTCCATTGTCGCCTCGGCGGAGACCTCTGTATTTGTGCGGGAGATATCCAAGAGATTATTCATCTCTTGGTCCTTGTCTACCTTAGCGTTTATCCCTAGTGCTTGCTCGTGTGCAATATCTTCAGGAGACAACTTCCCCTTTCCTGTAATCTTTTGCCACAATGTACGATCCTTGTTTCTTTCTTCTGCTAGAAATGTATTAACAGACTGATTCCTCTCTCTTTTTACCTGATGCACTACATTATCTGCATTTGTTGCAGTTTCAACTTTTTCACGAAGCCCTGTTCCCTGTTTCATCCCCAGAGGAATCTTTGCCCATACAGCATCGTACTGCGCCTTGTCTCCGCTGTTCGCATATACCCGAGCCGCCTCAACCATAGCAGCAATAGCAGCGGATTCATCGGTAATTTCAATTTCCTTTTTCTCGACTGACACTTCAGAAGCCTTCGGTGCCATCTCGGCAATTTCAGCGCGTGCTGCCTCAATTTGCGCAGCCTTTTCTGCAGGATTTTCGGGGGTTGCGACCTGCGTCTCTGCGGCAAGCTCTGCCATGCGCGTCTCGGCAACGCTGGGCATTTCTTCCACACTAGCTTCTTGCGCCCCCTCCTGCCCTGCTTCTGTCATCGGCTCCAATTCCCAATCGGGTACGTCTTTCCCTTTTGTTGCCTCGTCCTGCCAGCTTTGTTTTTCCATAATGTCCTTATTATGCCCCCCCTTGAAATAAAGTCAATGGAAAAACGCCCCGCGGGTAATGTGTGCGTACTTGCTATTTATACAACTGTGCGTGCGTGCCGATATCGACAAAGGTGACCACCTCCCCTTCTTCAAAAAATATCGCGCGATAGTCTCCGGTAATATCGAAGGCCTGTCGCCTAATAATTTTCGTAGCGAAATTTTCAATTTTCGTGCGAGACGCAGGCAAAAATTATGAGGAATATCGAGATATTTCGAAGAATTTTTGACAAGTCGTAGCCGAAAATTGGGAATTGCAGCAGAAAAGTTATTAGGCAACAGGCCTGCTACTGCGACAGCCGGGATATGCTTTGTCGACAGGGTGGTTGTCGAGGATTTGGTCGTATTTGTTATTAGTAAAGATATCGAGCCGTTCAGAAAACTTCTCTCTCACTTTCGGAGAAAGATCCTTATACGATTTTTTAAACTTCTTCTTGTAGTCGAATTCCATTTCTTCAAAACTTAGGCTGCATTGAGATGCGCGATCATCTCCTTTGCGCTCTTAAAACGCGGAGAAAGATTTTTACCAGCCCTAATGTCCTTAAGAGCACTATCGAGTATTTTGCGGGTCTTGTCGTTCAATATCGGGCGCTGGACAGCTTCAATAGCAAGACCGCCCTCCACGAAAGACCTCGTAGCAAGCGTAAGCACCGCTGAAAAAGGGATGCCCTCGGCGCGTGCTTTTTTCATTGCGCGCTCCTTGAGCTTTTTGTCCATCTTGAAAATTACTTGTGTATTCATATATATATCCTATATATATCTAATATATATGTCAAGTTCGTAATAAGATCTCCATACAAACAATCCGAAAACACCGATACCCCCTTAAAACAAATTCTCCAATTTGACCCTATAGTACCAAATTGGAGAATTTGTTTGGGCGATAATTTTCAGGATGTTCAAATAAAAAGACCCTGCAACATTACAGGGTCTTTTTATTTAAACTTACATAGAAACCCTAAACAAGATACTCCACTAATAACCGCGCTGGCTCTTTTCAATTTCCGCAACTTCAGCGAGTCGTGAAGCTGTGTATGGATCACTCTTTTCAGCATCCTTGTATTTTCTTACTTCATCATTTTTGTAGTCCATATATTGACCAAAACTCTCCTCACCAGTTCGTTGAGATCTAAACTTAAAAAAACTTGTATCGCCTCTTATTGTATTTCGCCTATCTTTCAAGGATTGAAGCTCTTCCCATACATCTGGCCTCTTCTGAGCACCCCCTTCCGTATTAAGTATTTTCTGCTTCTCCGCTATCTGTTTAACTATATCAACAAGTTGGTCTGCTTCCTGACGCATTTTTTCGCCATATTTCAAAATCATAATGTTTTCTTCAGGTTCAACAACTTGTTCTTGGATTCCTTGTTCTTCTGCTGTCGCCTCTTGATTCGCTCCTGTATTCCCACCTTTGATCTCAGCGAGCAATGCATCTGCTTGGGCAAGTTCTGCTTGTCGCTTTATGGCGATCTCCTCTGCTTGTTTTGCTTGTTCTTCAGCTTCAGCTGCAACTTTTTCCGCTTCCGCTTTCTTTTGTTCCGCTTCGTCTATCCCTCGATTCATCTCGTGTGCTTCGTCGTAGTTTTCACGAACTTGCCCCTCGGCAGTCGCCTCTTCCTGTGCACTGCCCATCATCTCGGCCTTTGATTTTTCAAGTGCATCCTTTTCATCTAAAGCATTCATCATCTCCTCTCTCGACATATCACCCATTTTCATATCTTTAATCTCGTCCAAGCGCGCATCCACCTTTGCAAAATCCTCCCGTTCGGTGTTTTCGGCACTTGCTGACCCGGCTCCTGTTGATTCCATATTCATAATACTCTTATTATGCCCCCCCCCCGAAATAAAGTCAACAAAAAATCCTCAACTGCGGACTATAGGTCTAGCAAATGAGTGAGCAAATTACGAATACAACTCGGGGTGCGTGCCAATATCAACGAAGAGTACGCCACCCATAACCGTGTCTGTGTTTCTGTAAACTGCACGAATGTTTCCCGTCACATTGATACTTCTGTGATTGGCGTACTTACCATGAAGTTCGTGGTTATTCAGCCTTTCGTCGTAGATATTTTCGCAAAAAAGTTCCAATTGAATATCAAACTTATCTTTTATCTTGCTCGATAATTTAGCAAATCGTTTACGAAAATGCTTATGGAAAAATACTTTCATGTGACCCTATGTTAATTTTCGCAAATAAGCAGATGCTTCACGAGCATTCGTGAACGCAGGAGAAATATTTTTCTTTGCCTTAATGTCTTTTTCTACCTCTTTGATTACCCCCTCGAGGTATGGTGTCATGCGATACGCTGCAGAAAATTGCACCTCGCGGGTACGGACAAATTGTTTAAGCGACGCCGTCACGAGCGCCGACAAGGAAAACCCAAGCTCCGCGGCAAGCTTTTGTGCTTCTTCCTTCACGACCTTATCGGTCTTGATATTGATCATTGCTGTTTTCATAGTACCAAAAGTATATACTTTGGATGGTTTCTGTCAAGCACCTCTACCCCTGCGGGCGATAGCGGGCAAAGATCTCGGCGTTTACTTCTTCTTGAGGGAGGCCGTAGCGGAGCGCCGAGAGCTGTTTGAGCTTTTCTGCCATCGCGGGGTTGCCTGCTTCGGGTGGCATGATTGCGATATTGAACGGTTTGGTCGGCTGACCATTTACAAGCATACTCACATACGCATTGTAGTTATCGAGTCGCACGATATCCTGCGCGGAAAATGTTGGGAGGAACTTCTTTTCCAAGAACTCTGCGTCTTCTTGCCCGACGCGGAACACTGCCATATTACCCACGTTGCCAAACACTGCATCCCTGATGTTGTCGGGAAGCTGGGCAATGTACTGATGTGCAATATTCAAACTCAAACGATACTTGCGCGCCTCGGAGAGAATGGATGCAATCGAGGGCGTAGTGACATTTTGAAATTCGTCGATGTAGAGATAAAAATCATTGGGCTTTTGTCCAGAGCCGAACATATCTACACGCGAGAGCGCCGCCATCGTGATTTTACCCACCAAGACAAGACCAATTAAGTTTGCATTGATGTCACCTAGGCGCCCCTTGGACAAATTGACGAGGAGTATCTTTTTATTATCCATAATCTCCCTGAAATTGAATGCGGACTTTTGCTGGAGCACGATGGGGCGCATAATATCGTTAGAAATAAACGGGTCGAACTTGCTTGAAATATAGGGCACAAAGTTTGCGAGTCCTTGGTCGCCCGTCGTTTTCTCGGCGCTTGCCCAAAACTGCACAATGATGGGATTTTTACACCTTGAAATCTTCATGTCCCGGAACGCCTTGTCGGAAAGTACGCGGGTGATTTCGAGGAGCGTTGCCGGCTCGCTCGTATCCTCCATCAAGAGGAACGCGGCATTTTTGAAATATTGCTCGAACATCGCGCCACCGGCCGCTTTCATATCAAAGAGTTGGTTGAAAATGCTCATCATTTCGTTCACGACGAATGTTTTTTGTTCGGGACGACTAATGTCGTATTCGAGCATATTGAGCCCCATGGGACGCTCGATGCTCGATGGGTCGAAATAGATGACGTCGTCCGCGCGTTCGGGCGGAATGAGGGAGAGAATATCCTGAACATCGTTGCCATGGGGGTCAATGAAGCATACGCCATCGCCGTTCCGAATGTCCTGCACAATCATATTTTTCAAAATACTGGTTTTACCCGTGCCTGTCTGACCAATGACATATAAATGCCGCACGCGATCCTCACGCCCCATACGCACCAGCGTTTCTTTGTTGTGGTAAGTATTTTTACCGAGAACAGTGCCTTCACTCCCCATCTCCATCGGTGCGGGCGCCACGCCAGCCTTTGCCTCCTTGAGCTCAGCAGCCGTTGTTGTCGACACAGGGAAATGAAACATCGTCGTGAGCTCTTTCAGATTAAGAGGGAAACTATGGTCATCAGAAAAAATACGGAATGAAAATTCGTAAATAGCGCGCATGAGGTCGCCTTTCACGAGGCGCTTCCACTTGATGCCGTTTGCTTGTGGTTTTGAAAATTGATTGAACGCAGCCTCAAGCTCGGTAAGGATCGCCTGCGCGCGCTCCTCAGTCGCTGCCGAAGCAACGATGCGAATGTTCGTATCGACGATCGGTGACGCAATCTTTTCGGTGATGCTCTCGATCGGCGCCTGATCGATCTCTCCCTCTTCTTTTTTCTTGACCCCAAAAAGGAGCTCTTTCGTCGCCGTGGCAAACTCCCCCGCAAAACGCATCGCTACGTGTTCAAGCGCCTTTTTGACGGGCGTGCCTTTCTTAATGTCCTCGCGGATACTCTTGTAGTGCTCGTTCAATCCCTTACCGGTAGGCTTGATGACAAACTGCACTGCCGCCCCTTCCCCCTCATGTTGCATCTTGCTGAAAGCGCCAAGAAGTACGTTCAGGGGATCCTGAGGAAACACCTCAAACGTCTTCATGGCGAACACCGTACTGCCGACCGACTCCGCGACAGATACAAGCGTCGCCCCTTTTTCGCTAAACGGATTGTAGTCTTCTTTGTGTTCGCGAAGCTTGGCATCGGGATACACCGCGAGCACTTGTTTCTCAAAAAGGTCTGCACGTTCGGTTGGGACCGAAGCGTAAAAGACAATCTCGCTCGAAAAGTTGGAGAGCGCGAGCTCAAGCGTGAAATAGTTTTTCACATCAAGCCACCCAGCCGAGGGGTTTTCAATCGAAAGCATTCCCGCGTAAAACTGCTCCATTCCCGTTACGAGCTGCGCGAATTCGCGCTTTTCCCCCGTGGGGTCAATAGGCGGGAGCGTTATTTCATATAAACGCATACGGAGGGCACGAAACAGCACGCGTTCTTTTGAAACACCGCCAGCCATATTATCATCAAGAAGAAACTGTACCAAGAAGCGGTGGAAATCATCCTCGAGGTGGGGGTCGTTTAATTTCTCCAAAATAGCGAGGGCATTTTTGATACCACGCTCCATCATCACACGCACAAGCTCGTCAATCGTCTCTTCGTGCTCTTTGCCCATTTTCAAAACACCCTCCTCAAGCTCGTGAGCCTTGAGCTGATACTCAGGAGCGAGCACCTGCGCAATAGGTTGTGCGCGATATTCTGCAACTTTTTCCTGCGCGACAGCGGGACGCTCAAGCGTCTGCCCCTCGACTCCTGCGGCACGCTCGTGCTCCGCAATCTGCGCACGCAAATACGCAACCTCCTCCTGGGGGGATGCAAACTTACCCGCCACCTCTTCTGTGCGGGGTTTCATTTCTTCATTACGCGAACCAAAAAATGCCATTACCCTGTATTATATCACAGGCGCCTACAAAACCAAGTTTTCGTCGAAGTTTTGTAGGCTATTTTTTGAGCATCTTTAAATACTCCTCCCGCGATATTTTTGCCGTTTTTAAATTATTGAGAATAATAAAAGTCTGCACTTCTCTGACTTTTGGGATTACTACCGGACGATTATGTCCTGCTTTTGTGTATACAAGATGGTCTCCGTTCATTCTATTAAAAACCCAGCCTTGTTGTTCAAAAAATTTGGCGAGGTCTTTCCAGTGTACCGGAGATATTCTAGGCATTGTTTTATACCGTCATCTCTAAGGGGGCAAAGGAAATCACTGGCGAAACCCACCTTTTTTCTTTTTTTACAAAACCCGCCTCTCGTAAAATGCTGTTAAGCGTGCCCATCTCCTTGGCGGTTTCAATAAAGAGAGAGATAGCATCCTTGAGCATCTCTTGTGCTTTTTCGGGGGTCTTTCCTTGAGAAGCCACGTCGAGCTCGGGGTTGTAGGCGATATAGTATTTATCTTCTTTCCAGACCTTAGATGTTAGAAATAATCGTATGTTCATGACCATATCTTACCACACCTATCATCAAGCCGTCAAAATTTCGAATTT
>Ga0315281_10002210_pt1 | contig 28901 bp, 23 predicted proteins | sample YL17G07_0_MG_FD_204540 | JGI IMG/M metagenome (GOLD analysis project Ga0315281, IMG submission 204540) | Sediment microbial communities from Yellowstone Lake, YNP, Wyoming, USA - YL17G07_0 | ecosystem: Environmental > Aquatic > Freshwater > Lake > Sediment | place: USA: Wyoming | collected...
GAGCGCGTCGTCACGAAGGGAACGTACGGTCCCGCGCAGGACGCGTCCGCGTGGACGAGGGAGCCTGTCGATCTGAGTAAGGTGGACGAAGTCGGCTTCGCCGATCTGATGCCCGGCAGCGGCCACGGCTCCGGCGGCTACGTCAACGTTGCGTCGTTCGAGGTCTACGGTAAGCCGGTCAGGCGTTAGCGGACATCCCCGCGGTTGCCGGCCCACTTCCAGCCGTCGGACTTCCGCTCCATGCGCTTGAGGCGGACGCGGTTGTCGGACGGATTCTTGTTCGGCGACGCCCAGATGCGCATCGTGTCGCCGGGCTTGAAGAAATCCTTGGGGATGCCGGCGCGCTCGAGCTGCGAGACGCTGACCCATTCGGCGGCGTAGGTTTTCTGTTCGCCGAAGCCGGCGCGCTCGGTGCCCTGGACGAACAGCCACGCGTGCGGGTTCCTGTACTGAAATTCAACGAGGTCGCCTTCGATCTCGATGGTGTCCGCCTCGATGTAGGTGACCGCGAACGAGTGGTGCGCAAGCGCGGGCGCGCTGCGCAGGACGACGACGACGCCGGCCGCGATCGCAAGCGAGACGACGAACCGCTTCATTGATTGATCCTCTTCGCTAACTCAAACAGATCCGCTTTCGTGAGCACGCGGTCGGGGTTCGGCGCGTGCACCGTGACATGACGCTCGAAGTCGATCGCGAGTGTGTCGAGAGTCGCCATCAGCACGGCAATCGACGGGCTGACCGGTTGTCCGGGCTGCGGCGCGTTGAAATCGGCCGTGAAGAGAATCTTCTCCTTCGGCAGGTAGGCAATCAGCATCGAGTCGCTGTGCTCGAGCTTGGCGACGTGATACAGCATCAGCGACCGCGTCTCGTCTTTCAGCTCCATCTGCTCGATGACGCCTTCGACCTTCGGCTTCTTCTTCGACTTCGCCATGACGTCGCCGGCGAGCGTGCGCGGCGTGCCGAACGACGCCTCGGTAAAGAACTTGGCGTTGTCGTCCACGAGAATCGTCACGCCTTCGGCGATAAACGGCGGCAGGCCGCCGGAATGATCGAAATGCGGGTGCGTGCAGACGACGTATTTGATCTTCTTCGTCGGGAACAGCTTCTTCGTTTCAGCGATGACGGCCAGGCCGCGCGCCTCATTCTGTCCGCCCTCGAGCACGACGACGTAGTCCTTGAACTCGACGGCCAGCGACACGTAGCCGCCGGTGATGCGGTAGACGCCGTCCGCGAGTTTCTCCGACGCCGCGGGCGGCAGCGGGGGAGGTGGTGGCGCCGGTGGCGGGCCGGCCATGCGATGCTCGAGGTCGGGCGGATTCGCGAGCGCGGCGCCGATGGTGGCGACGAACGTCTGCATGCTGATCTGCCGCTGATCGATCCGCGCGGGCACCATGAGGCCGCCGAAGCTCTGGTAGTTCTTGAAGAAGAACTCGTGGTGCAGATCGCCGATGATCGGATGGTCGACCCAGGTCTCGACGTGCTCGACGAGGTTGTCGGCGTCGATGTAGCCGCTGACCTTATACGGCAGTCCTGACGGCGCTTTCTGCGCCGGGCTCCAGGTCACGACCTTGTACTGCACGCCGTTGATCTTCTGCGTCTTCACCGTCGCGTTGCCGGCCGCGGCGCCCTTGAGGAATCCCCACGGCGTGACCCAGATTTCCATCTGCTGCGCCCACGCGGGCGTCGCCGGCGTGATGATCTGGTTGTACGTGCCCATCGGCGGCAGCGGGCCGCCGCGTCCGGCGGCAGGCGGCTGCGTGTCGCCGGTCGCGCGCGACGCGGGCTGCGTGAAGTCGATCGTCCGCACGTAGTTTCGGATCGCGGTGGAGGCAAGACCGAACGAGATCGTCCGGCTCTGTCCGAAATTGCCGGCGGCGGCGGTTCCGGCGTACGTGATCGAGTTCAGGCCGACCACGCCCATCGCTTTGGACGCCTCGTCGATCACTTTCTTCGCGCTGTCGTCGCCGGCCGCCTGAGCCGTCGTCAGCGTCGTGACGATCAGCGCCGCCGCGAATGTCTTCCACATATCTGCAGGTCTCTCTTGAAGGGGAGCAGAGCCGGGGAACGCGGATGGCGTCCCCCGGCGCCGGCGACAGTGTCTGCGCCGTGAAGCGGCGGCGACCCTGAAAGGGTCGCCCTACGAGGACAATCTTACCAAAAGGGCCGGCCTACTTGGCGCGGCCTTTGTAGCCCTGCGCGACCATCGGGATCGTCCAGACCTGCGCGACGTTGGCGAGTTCTTCGCCCGCTGCGGTGATGCCGCCGCGAGCGAGGATGAACAGCGTCTTCCTGTCCTTGCCGCCGAACGCGCACGTGATGACCCCGCGCGGGGTCGGGATGACGCCCAGGTTCTTGCCGTCCTTGGCAATCACTTCGACGCCGGCGGCCGTCGTCACGTAGAGCCGGCCCTGCGCGTCGATCGTGCTGCCGTCGCCGCCCCCGCCCGCCAGCTTCGCGAACTCCCGCTGGTTCGTGAGCGCGCCGTTCGCCTGCACGTCGAACGCCGCGACCGTCTGGCCGTTGGTGACGTAGAGCGTCTTCTCGTCCATGCTGAGCGTGACGCCGTTGGTCGTCAGGTTCTCGCCGTAGCGCGTGACCTTGCCGTCCTTGTCCGCGTAGAACAGGCCGCCCATCGTGAAGTAGACGCCGCCCTTGCTGTCGGCGACCAGGTCGTTGAGGACGCCGCCGATGCAGTCGATCGGATCGCCGTTATACATGTCGGCGTGCACCTTGCGCGTCGGCGTCAGCTGCTCGATGCGCTGGTGCAGTCCGCGCTCGACGATGAACATGTTGCCTTTCGCGCTGATCGAGAGCGCACCGCCGGTCCGCGTGTTCGCGTACGCCACCGTCGTCTTGCCGTCCGCCGCGAGCTTCAGCACGGCGCTGCTGTCGTTCTGCGCGAGCAGCAGGCTGCCGTCGTTCAGGCCGACGATGCCGTCGCCGTTGTTGCCGGCCTGCTGCCAACGGAACGTCCAGTTCTGGCCGCCTTTGATGACGTCGGGAATGTCCGGGACCGTGTACTCGCGCGGTCCGGCCGGCGCCGCGGCGCGACCGCCGCCGCCGCGAGCGCCGGCAGGGCCGCGTCCGCCGCGCGCGGGCGGCGCTGTTTTGCACGTCGCCGTCAGCAGGGCGTAGCCGGGATCAAGCGGCGCCTGCACGGACAGCGGGGTGACGTCCCCGGGCGGCAGCCGCGGGGCTTCGGTTTGCGCGAGCAGCAGGGCCGAGCCCGCCACGGACAACGCGACGGTCAGGATGCGTGTCGATCTCATGGGTCAGGTCCTCCAGAATGGCGGCCAACATCTTACATCCCGTGGGCAGGCTATCATCGGGATTGCCGATGACGCTGTCCGCGTTCCTCTTCGACGAGTTGTGGCGCGAAGGCGTCCGTCAGATCTTCGGCATTCCCGGCGACTTCGTGCTGAATCTCTACGAAGCGCTCGAAGCCGACGGACGCTTCCGGCTCGTCCGGCTGAGCCACGAGCCGGCGGTCGGCTTCGCCGCGGACGGCGCGGCGCGGATCACCGGCGGGCTGGGCGTGTGCTGCGTCACGTACGGCGCCGGCGGCCTCAACATGATCAACCCCGTCGCGTGCGCGTACGCGGAGGAGTCGCCGCTTGTTGTCCTGACCGGCGGACCGGGACGCGCCGAGAAGGCCGCGGAGATCCACGTGCATCACGAGGTGAAGACCTTCGAGTCGCAGCTCAAGGTCTACCAGGAAGTCACGGAGTACGCGGCCATCCTCGACGACCCGCGCACGGCCGCCTCGCACATTCGAAAAGCCCTTGAAGTCGCGACCAAGCTCAAGCGGCCGGTCTATCTCGAGATCCCACGCGACATGGTGAACGCCGAGATCGACGTCCCCGACGTCATCGAGCACGTCCCGCTGCCCGTGGACGACGCCGCGGTGAAGGAGGCCGCGCAGGAGATTCTCGCGCGGCTGACGAACGCGGAGCGGCCCGTGATCATCGCCGGCGTCGAAGTCCATCGCTTTCGCCTTCGCGATCAGGTGATCGCGCTGGCTGAAGCGCTGAACGTCCCGGTCGCCTCGTCCCTCCTCGGGCGCGGCGTCTTCCCGACGCGCCATCCGAACTTCATCGGCACCTACCTCGGCGTCGTGTCCCCGGCGCCGCTGCGCGAGATGGTCGAGCGCGCCGACTGCGTCCTGCTGCTGGGCGAACTGGTGAGCGACACCGGACTCGGCGTCTCGGCAGGCTGCCTGAGCGACACGAACCTGCTGATTGCCGTCGCGCGCGACGTCTACATCGGACGCCATCGCTATAAGCACACCCCGCTCGACCGGATCGTGGCAGCGCTGCTGGCGTCGCCTCTTCCGCGAAAGACGATGCCCCCGCATGCGCCGTCCGATCAGCTGTCGCCGGAAGTGCTCGAACGCCCGAAGGACGACGAGCCGATCAAGGTCCGCCACCTCATCGGCGCGTTGAACGAGTTTCTCGCGCCGCGCGCCGACACGCCCGTCGTCGTCGACACGGGCGACTGCCTCTTCGCCGCCGTGGACATCCGCGCGAACGAAGTCATTGGGCCTGGCTACTACGCGACGATGGGGTTTGCCGTGCCGGCGGCGCTCGGTATCGAGATCGCCAGCGGCCGCCGGCCGATCGTGCTTGTCGGCGACGGCGCGTTTCAGATGACGGGCCCGGAGATCTCGCAGGCGCCGGTGTACGGGTGCCGTCCGATCGTCGTCGTCTTCAACAACACCCGATGGGAGATGCTGCAGGCGTTTGTCCCGGATGCCAACTACAACGCGACGGTCGCGTGGCCGTTCGCGCAGCTGGCGAAATTGTGGGGAGGGCGCGGATTTACGGCGCACACGCCGGCCGAGTTCCGTCAGGCGCTCGCGGCCGCGTGGGACAGCGATCGCTTCTCGCTCATCGACGTCTCCCTCGAACGCGGCGACGTGTCGCCGATTCTCCGCGGCTTCGTTCAGGCGTTCAAGGCGCGCCTCACGGCTTAATTCAACGGCTTGAGCTCGGGCTGCGCGCCGGCCGGCAGCGGATAGCGGTCGACGTTGAGCAGCATCGACACCGTGTGATACCAGCCCATCACGCCGATGAGATCGACGATGCCTTTTTCGCCGACGGCGGCTTTCGCGGCGGCGAACGTCGCGTCGCTCACCTGTTTCGTGTTCAACAGTTCGCTGCAGAAGGTGTAGACGGCTTCTTCGTCCTTCTGCATGCCGGTCGGACGCTTGCCGTTCTGAATCGCGTCCACGATGGCGGGGTTCAGGCCCGCTTGCAAGGCCGCGCGCTTGTGGGCCATCCATTCGTACTGCGACGTCCAGTACCGGCCGGTGATGATGATGGCCATCTCGTTCAGCTTGCGCGGCATCGACGGGTTGAAGCGCGTCGCCGCGCCGAACTGCTGGGCGATGTTGCCCATCTCCGGACTTCGCAGCAGCACGTTGAAGGGGCCGTCGGCGCCCGATCGCGGGCCGGCGACCAGGTCTTCGAGCATCTTGCGCTGGGCGGGCGTCATCTCGTCCCACGTGAGCGGCTTGAACCGGTCGCCGCGGAACGTGATGTTCTTCGGATCGGGCTTGGGCTGCGCCTGCGGCGCCTGCGCCGAAGTGACGCCGACGAGCGCCACAAGCGCGGTGCAGACGATCAGCAGCCGAGACATTCTTGAGATCTTCATCGCCGAGTGTCCTTTTCTGCGGCTCGCGCCGCGCTGAGGATGTTGCGCAGGCCGTAATTGCCTTCGTGGCACGCGTACTCGAACATGCCATAGCCGGGATCGCGCGTCAGCGGAAACGCGATCGTGAACGGCCGCGTCCACGTCTTCGGATCATCGATCTTCGCTTCGTACTGAATCGTGTCCGCGTCGACGCGCGTGAACCGTTCCACGACGTGGAGCGCGTCGCTGTGGTAGATGGCGCGCCCGTTCGCGCCGATGCCGGTCCTGCCGTTGAAGTTGGTCGTGTCGACGACGAGCGTCGCGCCGTCCCAGCGGCCGACCGAGTCGCCCATATAAGTACGGATGGCGGGCGAGACGTGCTTGCGGCCGTCGGTCGGAATCATCCGCGCTTCGTGGATCATCTCGTTGCGGATCGCCACCCAGCCCGGGCCCTGCACGATCTGGTTGCCCGCGTTGTAGCCCACGGCGACCATCGACCCAACGAGCCCGCGCGTGATGCAGCGGTCGTAGACGCTCAGATCTTCCGGTCCGCTGAAGACGCCGCCGCCGCTGTTGTCGTAGTAGCGGCTCGGCGGAATCGCCGCGGTGCGCATCTGGCCGTCAGGCGTCATCGGGGGAATGCGACCGTTGCTCGGGTCGACCACGAGAGAGGTCTGGTGCGACGGCCGGCCGCGCTCGCCCCAGTGTCCCGGCGGTCCGGTGCCCGCCCCGGTGAGGATGGCCTGGGCCGTGGGGACGGCCCGCGGGGCGACGAATTCCTCGTCGTCCTGCGCCGCCTGACGCTCGGCCTGCGCCGCGCGCGCCGCGAACTCTTCGTCGGTGAACACGGCTTTGTCGCCGAGGTTCGCGGGCCGCTCGAGTGGGACGCCCATCATCGCCGTCCCCGGCCACTTGCCCTGGAGATCGGGATCGCCCCATGGCGTGCGCGGGACGACGTACTTGGATTGCGCAACCGCCGACGCGGTCGCGAAGACGACGAACAGGAGAATTCGCCGGGTCATGCGCGCATTGTAGCGTCGGCGACCCTAAAAGGGTCGCCCTACGTACGCAATAACTCCAACAACGCCGATGACACGGCGTCAGGTTTCTCGCGCGGGAGGAAGTGCCCGGCGCCCTGGACGATCCGGCGGTCGACGAGTTTCGGAAACATCGCCCGGTCGGCCGTGCCGTCCGGCGACGGCCTCGCCAGCCCGTCGTCCGCCCCATATATAAGGATGGCGGGCACGTCGATTTTCGGCCGGGCGGCGAGCTGATGTTCGACGGCGTCGAAGCGGGGATCCCCTTTCGCGTTCAGGTTGCGGTGGCGATAGGAATGAATCACGCAGTCGACGAAGTCCGGGTTGTCGAATGACGGCGCGGTCCGGTCGTACGTCGCGTCGGAGAACTTCCACGTCGGCGACCACTGCTGCCACAGCAGCCTGCAGAGCGCACGGCGATTCTGCGCGAGCCCGGCGCGTCCGCGTTCGGTGTTGAAGTACCACTGATACCAGAACGCCGCTTCGGTCTGAGGCTGCGCGGGACGCGGCGCGGCGAAGACATCCTGAATCGAATAGCCGCCGACGAGCACCGCGGCGCGCACGCGATCCGGATGGAGCGCGGCAACGACCGACGCCGCGCGGCCGCCCCAGTCGTATCCCGCGACGGCGAAGCGCGGCAGCGTGAGCGCGTCCGCAAAGTCGATCAGATCTTGCCCAATCGCGGCCTGCTCGGCCATGCGCGGCGTCGCCGGATCGCGGAAGCGTGTCCTGCCGTACCCACGGAGATAGGGCACCAGCACGCGATACCCGGCCTGCCCGAGCGGCGGCGCAACGCCGTCATACGCGTGCACATCGTCTGGAAACCCGTGAAGAAGAATGACGGGGAAGCCGGTCGCCGGTCCGCTCTCGATGTAGCCGATGTCGAGCGCCGGCGTCTGGACCGAGCGTTCCAGCGGACCTGATTGGCCGAATCCAGCAGCCAGCGCCACGCCGGACGATTTGAGAAAAGTTCTCCGATTCATGGCAGGTCTCTCCGGGACGATGCTAATCTTTTCTCGATGAGCCTGTTCAAGGTCAATGTCACGGCGCGGAACCCAAAGGACGAAAGCCTGATCACCCCGCCCACCGAGGTGCTGGTCGACACTGGGTCTGAACTGACCTGGCTGCCCGCGGACCTGCTGTCCGGCATCAAGGTCACGCGCATATGCAAGCGGAGCGTCACGACAGCCACGAAGCAGATCGTCACGCGCGAGACCGGCTATGCGATCTTAAACGCCGAGGGCTTCGAGACTGTTCGTGGCGACGAGCACTATCGTGGCCTGACGGCGTCGTCCCGCACGACCTGTCCGCCTTTCATCACGAACTTCACGCGCTCCATCTCGGTGACGTCGGCGAGCGGGTTGCCGCTGACGGCGATGACGTCCGCGAACTTGCCCTTCTCGAGGCTGCCGACGCGATCCGACCAGCCGTAGTTGAGGACGCCGGCCGCGGTCAGAAACGCCGTCTGCAGCGCCTGCGCCGGCGTCATGCCCCACTTCACGAAATACGAAAACTGATTCGCCTGTTTGCCGTGCGGGTACCGCTCGGGCACAGCGCCGCTGCCGAACGGCGAGGGGACGCCCGCCGCGAGCAGCTTCTTGAATGTGAGTTCGCCCATGGCGAGGCGCGACGTCTTGCCACCAGTGAGCTGCCGATCTGACGCGTCGAGGCCGATGAGATCGTCGAGCGTCATCATCACCGGGAGCTTCTTCTGCTGGATGGTCTTCAGCAGCGCGTCGTCTTTATAGAGCTCCAGCAGGTGCATCGGCAGATCGACGCCCGCGTCGACGCACGAGCGCATCCCTTCGCCGCCGTACGTGTGGCACGCAACTTTCAATCCCATGCGGTGCGATTCCTCGACGATGGCCTGGACTTCTTCGAGGGTGAGCGACGGAATGGCGACGAGCGAGCCGTCCGGACGGAACTCGCGCAGCTCGTCGCCGACGAAATCCTGCGTCGTGTAGATCTTCGCCCAGTCGGCGCCGTGGAGCTTGAGCTCGCGGACGGCCGCGCGCGCGAGCCACGGGCCGTTGATGTTCTTGTTGTCGGTGTAGCCGCTGAAGAGGCCCGGCACGGTGTTCGGTGTCTGCACCGACCCGCGCGGGTTGAGCGACTGTCCCGCGACCTGCATGCGCGGTCCTCGGACCAGCCCGCTGTTGATCGCGTTGCGCAGCTCTACGGTCCCGAACCCGCCGCGCGAGTCCATGTCGACGATCGTCGTGAAGCCCGCGTCGAGATCGCGCTGCGCGCTCTGAATCATCACGAACGTGTGATGCTCGAACGACTCGTTCGGGACGTTGAGCGCGACGTGAACGTGCGCGTCGATCATGCCCGGGAGGACGGTGGCGGTGCTCAGGTCGATCACGCGCGCGCCCGGCGGGACGACGACGCCGGCGCCAACCTCCGCGATGCGGTCGCCGCGAATCAGCACGACCTGGTTCGTCAGCATCGCGCCTGTCTTCGCGTCGAACAGCCGTCCCGCGCGGATGGCCGTGACCTGCTCCTGTGCAGCGAGGCCGGCGACACAGGCGACGGCGACAACGAGCGCGGCGAATCGCTTAGACATGGGTACGCAGATTATGCGACGTCTTCGGGCCGGCTTGCTGGCGGAAACTGCAACGTCAGGCCGTCGATCTGCGAAAACACTCGGGAATTCAATCGTTGAATTCGGGCACGCTCTTCGCAGGCCGACGACGCTACAATGAGCGCAATGCTTGGGAGGGATCCCGTGAATCCGGCCGGTCCTGGCGTGAAGCTCACCTACGACGACTTCGTGTTGTTTCCCGACGACGGAAAGCGGCACGAGCTGATCGACGGAGAGCACCACGTGACGCCGCCGCCGAATATCAGACACCAGCAGATCCTTGGCGAACTGTTCGGTTTTCTGTGGACGCATCTTCAGGCGCACCCGATCGGACGCGCCTTCCTGGCGCCCCTCGCCGTCGTCTTCTCACGTTTCGACGTCGTCGAACCAGACCTCCTCTATGTGTCGCATGAGACGGCGGCGCGAATCCTGACGCCTCAGCACGCGCAAGGCACTCCAGAGCTCGTCGTCGAAATCGGTTCGCCCAGTACACGCAAGCGGGACGACACGATCAAGAAGCGTCTGTATGAGCGGGCTGGCGTTGCCGAGTACTGGATCATCGATCCGGAGAAGCACGTTGTCCGCATCCTGAGGAACGCGGACGGGCAGTTCAAACCGCCGATCGAGCTCTCGGCCGCGGCGGCCGACGTGCTGAGCACGCCCCTGTTGCCTGGTTTCGCGCTTGCACTCACACGCCTGTTCCGCGACTGACGCTACTCCGATCCGTCGGCGCGCGAGACCTGCACGTCGCGTTCGTCGCCGCGTCCCGTCACGCGCACGCGCCACGGATTACAGCACACTTCGCAGTCCTGCACGAACGTCCCGCGCACCTCGGGCTCGACGTAGATCTCCACCTGCTCGCCGCAGTAGGGGCAGGTGACGAAGAACTCGCTGCGCATGTGTCAGGACGGCTTCTTCTTGAGCGCACTCAGGAATTCCGCCGGCGTCTCCACGCGCATACCGTAGCGCAGCGCCGAGAGAAAATGGCGGCGGTTGTCAGTCACGACGACATGAGCGCCGGTGGCGCGGGCAATCTCCGCAATGTGCGCGTCGTAGATGCGGCCCCCGGCGATCTGATCGCGTGCGGCAGCGAGCAGCAACGGCGCGCGATCGGCGACAGGCAGGTCGTGCACGGCGATTCGTGAAAACACCTCTTCCCGCAGCAGCGTCACGGCGTCGCCCGGCGCGACCCGGAATTCCGGCGGCAGCCGTGTGGCCACCGAGAAGAACTCGAGGCAGCAGTGCCAGGCGGTCGCTGGCGCGTCCACCCGTTTTTCGCTGACCGCGTGCAGCAGCGACTGCGCGGGCGCGCTCTGAGGGCCGAAGTCGACCAGCCCGGCGAGCAGGACGCTCGTGTCGAGGAACACGCTCATGGCCAGCGGTTCCGCTCTTCTTCGATGAGCGCGGCGATATCGAGGCTCGGCCGGGACGCCGCGGGCGCCGTCGGCCGCGCGACGAGCCGCTTGCCGATCTTCACGAGCCGCGGGCCGGCGGCGACGCGCTCGATCCGGATGCCGAGCTCGTCTTCCGTGATCTCCAGTTCGGCCCCGGGCGAGAGACCGGCACGCTCACGCACGGCCGCGGGAATGACCACGCGTCCCGCCTTATCAATGGTCGTCTTCATGCCATTACGATACCATCGCTGGGCGCCGGAAACCCGGCAGCGATGCTGCGCTCTGCGAAGAGTATCCTTGATGCAATGATCGCACTCGCGCTCGCGACGCTGCTGACGAGCCTGCAGCCGGCAGGTTGGGACAAAGACGTCCGGCTCGCCGAAGCCGTCGATCGCAATCCCGATCCCCGCATCGTCGAAATCGATCTCGACGCGCGCATCGCGCCGGTGGAGGTGGCGCCAGGTGTCAGTGTGGACGCGTGGACGTACAACGGCGGCATTCCTGGACCGCTCATCCGCGTGCGCGTCGGCGATCGGCTCATCGTGCATTTCTCCAACCACCTGCCGCAGGCGACGACCGTGCACTGGCACGGGCTGCGGCTCCCGATTCAGATGGACGGCGTGCCCGACGTGTCGCAGCCGCCCGTGGCGGAGGGCGGAACGTTCACGTACGACTTCGTCGTGCCGGACGCTGGTCTCTATTGGTATCACCCGCACGTGATGTCGGCCGCGCAAGTGGGCTTCGGCCTGGTCGGCGCGCTGCTCGTGGAGGATCCGGCGGAGCAGGTCGGCGTCGCTGACGAGACGGTGCTCGTGCTGAGCGACATCGGCATCGACAATCGCGGCAAGCTCGACTCGCCCGACAGCGGCGGATCGACCGGCATGGCGTTCGGCCGCGAGGGCAGCTCCGTGCTGGTGAACGGCCGCGTGCGTCCGCGGCTCGTCGCGCGATCGGGCGCGCCCCAGCGCTGGAGAATCGTGAACGCCGCGAAGAGCCGCTTCTTCCAGATGGATCTCGACGGACAGAAGATCACGCGGATTGGCGGAGACGGCGGCCTGCTCGAACATCCCGTGACGCTCGACACGCTCCTGCTCGCCCCCGGCGAGCGCGCCGACGTCATCATCACGCCGACGCTCAAGCCCGGCACCGAGCTCGAGGTGCTGTCGTTCCCCTTCAATCGCGGGTACGGCAGCGTGGAGTATCGATCCGTCGAGCAGCTGCTGACGCTCGCGATCGACAAGCAGTCGCCGTATGTGGGCTGGTCGATGGCGCCCACACATCGTGAGATCGAGCCGATCAGCACCGCCGGCGCGACGGCCGTGAACATCGAGTTCACCCTGGCCCAGCGGCCCGAGGGCACGTTCGAATACGGCATCAACGGCGTGCCGTTCGCGAAAGATCATCCGATTTCCGCGAAGCCCGGCGAAACGCAGGTCTGGACCATCACCAACAAGACGAAGTGGTCGCACCCGTTCCATCTCCACGGGTTCTTCTTCCAGGTGCTCGACGACAAGGGCCGGCATGTCCAGCCGCTCGAGTGGAAAGACACCGTCAACGTCCCGCTCGAGCAGACCGTCCGCGTCGTCGTCCGCTACGACGATCGCGCCGGGAGCTGGATGTTCCACTGCCACATCCTCGACCACGCCGACGGCGGGCTGATGGGCATGGTCGATGTCGGCGTCCCGCACGTGGACCACACGCATTGAGCGAATTTGTAGGCCGGCGGCCCTGAAAGGGCCGCCCTACTTCGGTCCGGGTTAGAATCGCCCCTATGCGTATCAGTGCATTTCTGGTCGTCACGCTTCTTGCCGCGGGCGCCGTCTCCGTGTCCGCGCAGCGCGGCTTTGGACCGCCGACGATGGCGCCGTCGAAGCTGCGGTCGGTGCCGGCCGAGACGACCGCCGCCAAGGTGAAGGATCCGAACTGGAAGGCGCCGCGCACGGCGTGGGGCGCGCCCGATCTCACCGGCATCTGGACGAGCGACGACATGCGCGGCATTCCGGCGACGCGGCCGGCGGCGCAGAAGGATCGCGAGTCGCTGACGCCCGAAGAGTTCGCGCGGCGGGCTGGCGGCGACGAGGCGTCGCGCGACCGCGCCGTCAATCAGGAAACCGTGCTGCGCAACGAGTTCGGCGTCCGCACGTTCGGCTACACGTCCTTCGTCGTCGATCCGCCGGACGGCCAGATGCCGGCGCTGACGCCGGCGGGGCAGGCGAAGCAGCGCGCGTCGTTCGGCGTCGGCACGTTCGGCGGCGGGCCCTTCAACGACTTCAGCAACTTCACGCTCTACGACCGCTGCATCACGCGCGGCATCGCGGGCATCTTCCCGGTCCTCTACGGCAACGGCCTGCGCATCATGCAGACGCCGAACGACGTGATCGTCAGCTACGAGATGGTGCACGACACGCGCGTCATCCCGCTCGACGGGCGGCCGCACGCCGGCGCGAACATCAAGCAGTACATGGGCGACGCGCGAGGACACTGGGAGGGCGACACGCTCGTGGTCGAGACGACGAACTTCACGGATCGCGTCGGCGGGTTCAACGGGCCGAACAGCGAGACGCTGAAGCTCACCGAGCGCTTCACGCGCATCGACCCGCAGATGATCGACTACCGCATCCGCGTCGACGATCCGGTGATGTACACGGCGCCGTTCACCATCCGCTACACGATTACGCAGCAGCCGAACTACCAGCTCTACGAGTACTCGTGCCACGAAGGCAACGGGGCCGTGGGGAATGCGCTTTCGGGCGAGCGGGCGTACGAGCGGGACGTGGCCGAGGCGATCAAGGCCGGCCGGCCGATCCCGAGCCGCGCGCCGATCGGCATGGAAGTGTACGGGAACGCGCCGCTCGAAGGCCGCGAGCAGGTGAGAGAATTCGGAACTGGGAGGTAACGATGAAGAAGCTGTTGTTTGTCGCCGTCGCCGCGCTCGCGTTTCTGACGCCGCGCATCGTGAGCGCCCACCACGGCTGGGGCGGCTATCTCGACGCGGAGTTCGAGATCAGCGGCACGGTCGAAACGCCGGTGAGCCTCGCCGGTCCGCACGCGACCATGACGATCAAGGGCACCGACGGCCACACGTGGCTGCTCACGCTCGCGCCGCCGCCGCGCACGTCGGCCGCGGGACTCAAGGACGGGATGCTCCCCGTCGGCGCCAAGGTCACCGCGCACGGCCATCGGCATCGCGACAACAACCGGTACGAGGTGAAGACCGAGCGGCTGACGGTCGACGGCAAGGCGTACAACGTCTATCCCGATCGCACCTGACGCGTGCACAGCTACGCCGCATGGCTGCAGGCGTCCGCGCTTGGTCATTTCATGCGGGAGTCCGGCGTCTGGACGTACGCCATCGTCAATCTGGCGCACGTCCTCGGCATTGCGACGCTGTTCGGATCGATCCTCGTTCTTGATCTCCGGCTGATCGGCCTCGGGCGCCGCGTGTCTCTCGCGGCGCTCTCCTCAGCCATCGTCCCCGTCGCCACCACAGGATTCGTGATTGCCGCCGCGACCGGCCTCGGTCTCCTCGCGACGAAAGCGACGGAGTACGTCGGCAATCCGTTTCTGCTGATCAAGTTTCCCGCCATCGCGCTCGGGCTCGTCAACGCCGCCGTCCTCCACCGGACGCCCGCGTGGCGCGCGCACGAGGCGCGCGATCTGACGCCGGCGGAGCAGACGCGTCTCGCGGTTCTCGGCGGCGTGTCGCTCGTCTGTTGGTTGACGGCCATCGTCGCGGGACGGATGATCGCGTACTGGTAGCCGTGGTGAGCAACTTCGACGCGTCCCTTCAGCACGTTGCCGCGTATGCCGAGCGCGTGACGGAACTGAACGCCCTCTACCGCGCGGGCAAGCTGAAAGTGCACGTGCCGCGCGGACTGCACGAAAGCGAGGCCAGCCTCGACGACCTCGTCGTCCAGCTGCTGCCGGCGTCGCATGCCGCGCTGCAGGACGCCTCGCAGGGCCTGTTCTTCTCGCTGCCCGTCGCGTTCGATCCCTCTGAGTCGGTCGGTCCCTATCTCGCCGCCGCCGATCGCGACGCCGCGGGGCTGCCGTACCGTTTTCTCGACATGGGCGCGCAGATCGCGACGCACGCGTTCGGCGAAAACGATCCGGACGTCGTGCGCGCCGTGCTCGACTCGCTGCCGTTCATCACCGACCGCTACGCCCACTCCGAGTATCAGACGACGCTGTCGCTGAAGCTGAAGTCGGCGCTCAACCGGATCGCGCCCACGGGCACGCCGCGGCACTTCATCGTCAACACGGGCGCGGAAACCGTCGAGAACGCGATCAAGTCCGTGCTCATGAACCGCGTGATGACGACCGACGAGAAAGACGGCGGGTTCGTCGTGTCGTTTGAAGGCGCGTTTCACGGGCGCACGCTGGGCAGCCTCGCCGTCACGCACCGCAAGAAGGCGCGCCTCGGGTTCCCGACGTTCGACTGGCCGCACATCCCGTTTCCCTTCGAGGAGAAGCGATCGCCGAAAAACACGCTGCGCCGCGAGGAGCGGTCGCTGAAGCAGCTCTGGGATCTGCTGGTGTCGGGGAGGCTTCCGAAGGCGGAGAAGAGCAAGGACAGCTTCAAGCGCGAGATGGATGCGATCGACGAATTCCTGGCGAAGCCGGATCTGGACGGCCATGCGGTCGCCGCGTTCGTCGCCGCGCAGCGCAACGAGCTGACCGCCGACGTCCTCAAGCGCGCGCAGCGTGTCGCCGCCGTCCTCGTCGAACCGATCCAGGGCGAGGGAGGCGTCCGCGGCACGACCGCGCGGTTCATGCGCAAGCTCAGGCTGCTGACGCGCATCTACGACGTCCCGCTCGTCTTCGATGAAGTGCAGACCGGCTGGGGCGCCACTGGACGAATATGGGCGCACGACCACTTCGATCTGCCGTGCCCGCCCGACGTCGTCACCTGGGCGAAGAAGGCGCAGAACGGCGTGCTGTTCGTCAGCGAGGAGCTCGCGACGTTTTTCCAGGAAGAACGGAAATTCAACACGACGTGGGAAGGCGACTCGACCGGCATGGTCCGCCTCCTCGCCAAGATCGACGCGCTCGATCTCGACGAGGTGTGCCGGACGGGACAGCGGGCGAAGGACGGCCTCGAGGCGCTGGCGAAAGCGCATCGCGAGATCATCGGCAACGTCCGCGGCCTGGGCGTGATGCTCGCGTTCGACGTCATCCGTCCCGACTGGAGCGAGCCGCTGCGCGACCGCGCGTTCCGCCGCGGCCTGCTGCTCCTGGGCGCGGGCGCGCGCAGCATCCGGTTCTATCCGCGCTACGACACTGAAGCCTCAGCGATTGACGAGGCGCTCGAGATCCTGCGCGCGTCGATCGAGGATCTGGTCGGCGGCCGCGTGCTCTCGGACGCGTCGCAGGCCATGCGCATCCGCGTCGGCACGCTGACGATGCCGCTCGACACGGTGGAGCTGGTCGACGTGACGCCGGCAAACTTCCAGAGCCTGCAGACGCAGATCCTCGCGCTCGAGGCCGAGCGCTACGATCCGGAGTCGCCGCTGCTCAAGTACCCGGCCGAGACGCTCGAAGCGACGCTGAAGAACGCGAAAGCGATCGGGCTCGCGCTGCGCGACAAGGTGTCGGGGCGTCTCATCGGCTACGCGCTCGGCAGCGCGCTCGAGGATCACGACGAAGAGGGCATCAGCTCCGATCCGCGGGTGGGCGAGAACGATACGTTCTACCTGCAGGCGCTGACGGTGCCGCCGTCGGCGCAGAACGCGTCCGAGCTGGAGAACTACCTGCTTAATGCTGTTCGTGAGAAGGCGATCGCGGCCGGCTTCTCGTACCTCTCGACGCTCATCGAAGCGAGCGAGAAAGACACGGGGCCGATGTGGCTGCAGGAAGGCGTCGTGCTCGAGCGGATTGAAAATTATCTGGGCAGCGGCGCGAAGTTTGTGTACCTTCAGGCGCCGCTGCCCCAGTCCCTAGTTTCCTAGAACGTCCATTCCGCGCTGATCTTCGCGAGCCGCGCCGTCAGAACCGTGACCGGTGTCGCCCACGCGCCGCCCGGAGCGAACGCCTGGTTATAGGTCAGGATCGCGCTCGAATTCAGCGCGTTGTAGAGATCGACGCCGATCATCGTCCGCGTCCGACCGAATTTCAGGATCTTCGCGATGCGGAAATCGAGCTGGTTCAGCCGATCGCCGTACACCGACCCCGGTTGCAGCAGGTTGATGGTGACGTTGGCTGGGTTCCCGGCAGCGGTTCGGCCGAGCGCAGTAGCGACGGTCGCGCCGGGCACTGGGTAGTTGGCGGCGAGCAGCGCGCCAGGCTTGCTCTGGAACACCGTGCTGATCTGCACGTCGATCTTCGGGACGACGTACGACGCGAGCCCTCTGGCCTGCGTCAGAACGCCGTACGCGACGTGGCAATACGGACTCAGCGTGTTGACGGTGGAGCCCACGAGACCAGCGCCGATGCCCGCGCTCAGCTCCGGCAGGTTCGCTCGAACGGCGCAGTTGTCGGCGACGGTCTGGCCCGTGCTGGTGCCGCCCTGAAGTGTGAGACCCTGACGGGTCCGCACGTTCAGCGTGACGTCGATGCCGTTGAAGTACTGGTACCAGTCCCCATAGTTACTGGAGTCTGTGACCAGGTTGCTGATCTGCCCGAATTTGGTGGGCACGACGTCGTACAGGCCGGAAATCGTATAGCCGCCGCCGCCGGGCAGCCGCGAATCCGCTGGCGCGGTGATGCTGAACGGCGTGAGGTCGGAGTTTGACAGCAGTTGGTTGTCCGAGACCGTGAAGCCGTGGTACCACCGCCGGCTGTAGGCCACTTCGATCGACGCGCGAGGCAGGATCTGCTGCTGAATCGACGCTCCGAGGCTCCAGTCTGACGCGCGGACGCCCCAGCCGTTCAACAGCGCCGCGTCGTAGTTGTTGGTTAACGTGCTCGTGCCAAAGGCCGCGTTCGAGATCGCGCCGCACACGTCGCCGCCAGTCCGTGATAGATCCTGGGCGCCGATGTTGCGCAAGTCGCAATCGGGCACGAAGTTCCTGTTCGTGTCGGTCCAGCTCCGCGTCACGCTCAGTGGCGCAAACGCGCCGCCCGTGCCGGGCATCCGGAGCGTCGGGTTCGCGTTGGCCCAGTTGTTCGACACGCCGGCTCCCTCGAGGTACTTGCCCAGGTTGGCTTTGATGGCGGTCTTGCCGGTTCCGAAGACATCCCAGGCCATGCCCATCCTCGGCGTGATGTCCTTGTAGGAGTTGACGCCTTCGGTCAGCGGGATCGTGATGGCGACCGGCAGGAATCTCGACGGTCCCTCCTTCTGCTCGGGGTACCAGCTCGTGGACCTGTCCAATCGAAGCGCTCCCTGCAGGCTCAGGCGGCCGTGCGTCCACTGTTCCTGCGCGAAGAACGCGTGCCAGCCGCCGTCCCCGTTGTTGACCCACGGCGAAACCGACTCGGTCAGCTGGTTCGGCACGCCGTTGTTGAGGCGGAACGCCAGCTGCTGCGTGTTGGTCGACCATGTTCGATAGTCCGTCATCAACGTGCCCTGGTACCCGACCTTGAAACTGTGCGCGCCGGTCACATACGTCGCTGACGCGCGCCAGCTGTACGAAGCCGCGGTGTTGGTGCCGAAATCCTGCGAGCGGTAGACGAGGCCTGCGATGTTGCCGTTGGCCGCGCACGACGGCGCGCACTGTTCGACGATGTTGATGAGATCGCGTGTGGGGTTCGGGTTGCGCTCCATGTTGCCCCACCCGTAGTACACGCCGCCAAATCCGGCGTCGAGCAGCAGCCGGCTCGTGACGGGCGAGGACCACGTGACCTGCGGCACACGCAACGGGAGCGTGGCGGCGACGCCACGAGCCTCCGGCGCGACGCGTGGCGGGTCGGTAATGCCCGTCGTCAGGCCCGAGCACTTCCGGCAGTTCGCCTGCTCGTCCCAGAAGCCGCCGACCTTGTTGCGCGGCGTGACCTGCCACGTCACCCGCATGCTCGCGTTCTCCCCGGTCCGATCCGAGTACGCAGGCTGCGTCACGTCCGCCACGTACAACCACTTGGTCGGGTCGCCGAGGTTCGCGTTGTTCCAGATGTTCGCGATCGCTCGCGTGCTGCCCTGCGTCCGCGCGTTCACGAAGTACCACACGCGGTCTTTCGCGATCGGGCCGCCGAAGGATCCGTTCAGGTCGTAGACCTTCGTGAGCGGGAGCGGCGTCGCGAGCCCGGAGGCCTTCAACGCGTCCGTGAAATTGTCGCCCTGCAGCTTCTCGCCGGTGCCGCTGAAGAAGACCGCGCCCGTCACCGAGTTGCCGCCCGTCTTCGGCACGATGTTCATCACCAGCCCGGCGGTTTCTGACTCGCCCAGGCCTCCGGATGTCGTGAACGAGACTTCCTGGGCGTTTCCGACATCCGCAATGTACGAGGGCGGTTGATTGCCGCCGGGCGGATTGCCGATGTTGAGGCCGTCCACCGTCATGCGGCCCTCGTTGTTGCGGCCGCCGTGGATCGGAAACTGGGTCGTGGAGGTTCCCGTCACGACATCGTTCAGGTTCGTGATGACACCGGGCACCACGTTGACCATGGCGTTGTAACTGCGGACCGTCGGGATGGCCTTCAGGACATCGTTGTTCAGGTTCATCTCGCGCTTCGCGCTCTGCACGTCCACCACCGGCGTTTCGCCGGTGACCGTGATGGTTTCGGCGACCGCGCCGACCTTCAGGTCGGCGTTGATCGTCGCGATGAACGTGCCCGTCAGCTCGATGCCTTCGCGCTTGAACGTGCTGAATCCCGTGAGCGTCATCGTCACGCTGTAGGTCCCGGGCGTGAGGCTCTCGATGCGGTACTGGCCGGTGCCGTCGGTGACGGCACTGCGGACCTTTTCAATAAGGGCGGGGCTTGCGGCCTCGACGGTGACGCCGGGCAACACCGCGCCGGACGCGTCCTTGACGACGCCGGTGAGGGTGGCTTGGGCGAAGGCGGAACGGGGAACGAGCAGGAGGAGAGCCCAGACAGCAAACAGGCCCGCAACTCTGACGACGCGCATAACTGGCACCTCGCGTAGGTGACGACGATTCCCGATGTGAACGGGCCGGTTATACACCCGTCGCGGCGTGCCCAGATCATGCTTTTGGGGGCTGAGGAAGCGTTTGCGGCGGCGAAACCAAAATTCCGTCGCCGTACGGGTAGGCGGAGGGCCGGACGGCCCTCCGCCTTTCTTGCTTAGAAGTTGAACTCCGCTGTCACCTTCACCATCCGCGGCGTCAGAACGGTGATGGGCTGTAGCCATGTGCCGCCGGGAACGAACGCGGCGTTGTAGGTCAGCACCGCACCCGAGTTGAGCGCGTTGTAGAGATCGACGCCAACCATCGTCCGGCTGTTGCCGAACTTGAGGATCTTCGCGACCCGGAAGTCGAGCTGGTTGATGCGGTCGCCATACATCGAACCTGGCGCGACAAGGTTCACAGTGACGTTGGGCGCGTTCCCCGCGAGGTTCCGTCCGAGCGATCCCGCGACGGCGGCGTTCGGCGCGGCGTAGTTGGCGGCGAGCAGCGCTCCGGGCTTGCTCTGGAACGTCGCCGACAGCTGAACCTGTCCCTTCGGTACGACGTATGACGCCAGCCCGCGGAATTGGGTGAGGACCCCGTACTCGACATGGCAATAGGGGCTCGTCGGGCTCACCGTCGAACCCACCAGGCCCGCGCCGATGCCCGCGCTGAGTTCCGGCAGCGCCGCCCGAGCACCGCACGCGTCGGCCACGGTCTGTCCGGTGCTCGTGCCGCCCTGGACGATCAGGCCGCCGGCGGTCCTCATGTTTAGCGTCAGATCGACGCCGTTGAAGTACTGATACCAGTCGCCATAGACGCTTGAATCGGCGATCAGGTTGTTAATCTGACCGAACTTCGTCGGCGCGACGTCGTAGAGGCCCGCCACCGTGTAGCCGCCGCCGCCCGGAAGGCGCGAGTCCGCAGGCGCGACGACGCTGAACGGCGTCCAGTCGCTGTTGGCGACCGCCTGGTTGTCGGTCACGGTGAAGCCGTGATACCAGCGGCGCGTGTAGGCCACCTCGACCGACGCGCGGGGCATGATCTGCTGCTGCACCGAGGCGCCGAAGCCCCAGTCCGACGGCCGGACGCCCCAGCCGGAAAGCAGGGCCGGGTCGTAGTTGTTGGTCAGGATGTTCTGGCCGAACGCCAGATTCGACATCGCGCCGCACTCGCCGTTGGCCGCCGTGTTCAGCAAATTGCAGTCGGGCGCGAAATCCTTGTTCGTGTCGGTCCAGTTGCGCGTGACGCCGGCTGTGCCGAACGGGGAGGTGGATTGCGGGAACCGGAGCGTCGGGTTCGTGTTGGCGTAGTTGGTCGAGACGCCGACGCCCTCGAGGTATTTGCCGAGGTTGGCCTTGACCGCCGTCTTGCCGTTGCCGAACGCGTCCCACGCGACGCCGAGCCGAGGGGTGAGGTCCTTGTAGGCGTCCACGCCCCTGGTTGCGGGGATGACGATTGGCGTGGGCAGGAACCGCGACGGTCCTTCCTTCTGCTCAGGGAACCAGCTCTGCGCGCGATCGAACCGCACCGCGGCCTGCATCGTCACGCGCTTGTGCGTCCACTGCTCTTGCGCGAAGATGGCGTCCCAGCCGGCGCGCGCGTTGTTGATCCAGGGCGAGATCGACTCGGTGAGCTGGTTCGGCACGCCGTTGTTCACGCGATACGTGAGGTTCTGGCTGTTCGTCGTCCAGGTCCGGTCGTCGGTCATCAGCGTGTGCTGATAGCCGACCTTCAGGCTGTGTGCGCCGGTGACGTAGGAGACCGATCCCTTCCAGAGGTACGAGCCGGTGTAGTTCGCGCCGAAGTCCTGCGAGCGATACGCCAGGCCAGGGATGCTGCCGTTGGCCGCGCAGCCGGCGGCGCACTGCTCGACCACCCGGATGAGATCGCGCGTCGGATTCGGATCGCGCTCGAAGTTGCTCCAGCCGTAGAACACGCCGCCGAAGCCCGCTTCGAGGAGCAGACGGCTTGTGACCGGCGACGACCAGGTGGCCTGCGGCACGCGGAGCGGCAGCGTGGCGCCCGTCCCGACGGCCTCAGGCGAGACGCGCGCGGGATCGGTGATGCCGGTCGTTGCGCCCGTGCACTTGCGGCACACGGCCTGTTCGTCCCAGAACCCGCCGATCTTGTTTCGCGGCGTCAGCTGGATGGTGATGCGCCCGCTGCCGTTCTCGAACGTCCGGTCCGAGTACTCCTGCTGGCTGGTCGGCACATAGAGCCACTTGGTCGGATCGCCGGCGTTCAGGTTGTAGTAGACGTTCGCGATCGCTCGCGTGGTGCCGCCCAGATGCCCGTTCAAGAAGTACCAGATGCGGTCTTTCTGGATCGGACCGCCGCCCGACGCCGTGAGGTCGTAGACCTTGGTGAGCGGCGTTGCGGCCGTGAGGCCCTGCGCCTGCAGCTCAGGCGTGAAGTTGTTCGACTGCAGTTTCTCGCCCGTGCCGCTGGCAAAAATCGACCCGTGAACCGTGTTGCCGCCTGTCTTCGGCACAATGTTCATGACCAAGCCCGCGGTCTCGGCTTCGCCCAACCCGCCGGCGGTCGTGAACGACACTTCCTGCGCGTTGCCGACGTCGGCGACGTAGTTGGGCGGCTGGTTGCCTCCAGGCGGGTTCCCGATGTTCAAGCCGTCGATCGACATGCGGCCTTCGTTGTTGCGGCCGCCGTGAATCGGAAATTGCGTGACGGCTGTGCCCGTGACCGTGTCGTTTAGGTTCGTGATGACGCCGGGCACGAGGATGACCATGGCGTTATAGCTGCGGACCGTCGGAATCGATTTCACGATGTCGCTGTTGAGCGTCATCTCCCGCTTCGCGCTCTGGACGTCCACGACCGGCGTCTGGCCTGAGACAGTGATCGTCTCGGACAGCGTGCCGACCTTGAGGTCGGCGTTGACGGTCGCGGTGAACGAGCCCGTCAGCTCGATGCCTTCACGCTTGAAGGAGCTGAAGCCCGACAGCGAGAACGTGACAGTGTAGGTGCCCGGCCGCAGGTCTTCCACGCGGTACTGGCCGGTGCCGTCGCTGACTGCCGAGCGGACTTTCTCGATGAGCGCGGGGCTCGCGACCTCGACGCTGACACCGGGGAGTACGGCGCCTGACGCGTCCTTGATAACGCCGGCGATGACGGCCTGGGCAAAGGCTGCCGTGGGAAGGAGAACAAGCCAGACCAACAAAACCACACTCTTTACGAACACACGCATGCTGCTACCTCGTTTTGACTGCCGATATTTCAGGATATCGTTTTTTTATACACCAAGGAGGAGGGGAAGGAGCTATACCGATTCGGGTTTATTGCACGTTTGGCGAGGCAGAAACCAAATTTCCGTCGAGCGCGAACGTCAGGAGCTTCGGCGAAAACGGCGTCGGCTGATTGCCCGGGCCCGCGTTGCCGCCCGCCGCGGCGGCGCCGACGCCGCCCATCAGGGCGATGTACTGCTTGCCGTCGAGTCTGTACGTGATCGGCGGACCCATGCCGCTGCGCAGGCCCGTCTGGATCTCGGCGAGCTTCTCGCCTTTGTCGGCGCTATAGGCCAGCAACCGGCCGTCGTTGACGACCTGGAAGACCAGATTGCCCGCGGTCGTCAGCGTGCCGCCGCCGATGCCGCCGCCTCCGGGCTGGCGCCAGCGCATTTGCTGCGCGACGGGATCCCAGGCGACGAGCGCGCCCCGCGGGCCCGAATCGCCGAGTGGCTCGGGTCCCGTCGCGGGCGGGGAGGGAACCGTGGCGGCCGGCATCGGGCGAACGGTGCCGGTCATCATGCCGGGACGCGGGTTGAATTTTGTCTCGGCTTGATACGTGAAGCTGTTCGACGTCGACGTCGGGATGTAGACGAGGCCCGCGATCGGATTGAACGCCATCGGCGACCAGTTGTGCGCGCCGCCGCCGCCCGGCGAAATCGAAATCGGATCGAGACCGTAGTACGCCTGCGGATTCACGATCGGCCGTCCGGTCTTCGGATCGATCCCTTTCGCCCACGTCACGCGCGAGAACGGGCCGGCGGAGATGAATTCGCCGGTCAGCCGATCGACCACGTAGAAAAACGCGTTCTTGTTCGCCTGCATGATCACTTTGCGCGTGCGACCGCCAATCGTCAGGTCGGCGAGGATCAGATGCTGGACGCTGTCGAAGTCCCAGATGTCGCCGGGCACGACCTGGTAGTGCCACTTCAGCTCGCCGGTCGACGAGGAGACGGCGAGGATCGAGCAGACGTACAGGTTGTCTTTCGGCGTCGACGTCCGCAAGGTCTGCGCCCACGGTTCGGCGTTGCCGGTGCCGACATATATAAGGTCCGCATCCGGGTCGTAGGCGAAGCCGTCCCAGACGGCGCCGCCGCCGCCGACCTTCCACCAGTCGCCGTCCCACGTCGCCGCGGCCTTCTTCATCGCCGCGTTCTCGAACGGCTTCGACGGATCGCCGGGGACGGTGTAGAACCGCCACGCCTGCCGTCCCGTAGCCGCGTCGAAGGCGGCGAAGAATCCCCGCGTCGGGCGATCGCCGCCGCTGGCGCCGATGATGACCTTCCCCTTTGCCATGCGCGGCGCCATCGTCACCGTGTAGTGCTCCTGCGGATACGCGACGCGCGCTTCCCACTGGACCTTGCCCGTCTCCGCGTCGAGCGCGATCAGCCGTCCGTCGATCGCCGGCGCGATGATCATCCCGTTGTAGATCGCGAGGCCGCGATTGACGACGCCGCAGCAGATCTTTGCCCGGACCGTTGTCTGGTTCACCTCGGGATCCCAGCGCCAGCGTTCTTTGCCGGTGCGCGCATCGACGGCGAACACGATGCTCCAGTTGGTGATGCCGTAGATCGTGCCGTTCCAGACGAGCGGCGTCGCTTCCTGTCCGCCGCCGCCGGAGCCGACCTCGTACGACCACGCCGCGCCAAGCCGGCTGACGTTCGTCGTGTTGATGTCTTTGAGCGGGCTGAACCGCGCTTCGCTCTGCGTGAGGCCGTAGGTGAGCCAGTCGTCACCCGGCGCTGACTTCAGCGCCGCATCGTCCACCCGGCGCACTCGCGCGCCAAGCGTGACGACCGTGAGCGCGCAAACGAAGGCCGTGAGCCTCATCGCATCCTCCATACGTAGCGTCCGGCTTGAGCCGGACGGCCGCGAGAATACCAGATCGCTACCGGCGCTGGGCAACCAGCGTTCGATTGGCGATTGACGCACCCTCTCTTTGATAATTGGGCGCTGGTCGTCATAATCGGCGGCATCGCTCGCGTACCCGTGGGTAGAACGGGGATTGCCGCTGCGCGGCCGAGCGCCAAGGAGTTCCCATGCGAATGGCCGCATTGACCGGTCTCGTTTGCGCCGTCTTGTTTCGTGCGGCGGGGTACGCGGAAAGCCCGTCAGTGTCCGCTGCCGCCTGCGAACGCCTGGCAAGGTTCTCGGCCCCCAGTACGACAGTTGTGCTCGCTCAAGTTGTTGCGGCCGGGACATTCATACCACCCGGCGGCGGTGCGACCGCGGCTCGAGGCGCGACGAGCCTGCCGGCTTTTTGCCGGGTGGCGCTGAGGATCGCGCCCTCGTCCGACTCGGACATCAGATCCGAGATCTGGTTGCCGGTGTCGGGGTGGAACGGAAAGTTTCTGCAGGCTGGCAACGGTGCGTGGGGCGGATCGATTCAATACGGCGCGCTCGGCGACGCGCTGCGTCGGGGATATGCCGCGGCTTCCACCGATACCGGCCACGTCGGCACCGATGCCAGTTTTGCGATGGGCCATCCGGAGAAGCTGATTGATTTCGGCTATCGCTCAGTCCATGAAACGGCAGCGCAGGGCAAGGCGACGGTGGCGACGCTTTACGGCGTCAGGCCGCGTCTGTCGTATTTCAACGGGTGCTCGGGTGGCGGCCGGATGTCTTTCATGGAGGCCCAGCGATTTCCCGACGATTTTGACGGCATCATCGCGGGCGCACCGGGTTACAACCGCACCGACGTCGCCTTTCAGACGCTCGGCATGGCGCAAGCGACGCACGTCAGCCCGGAGAGTTTCATTCCGGCCAGCAAGTATCCCGCGCTTCACCAGGCTGCGTTGGACAAATGCGACGCGCTCGACGGCTTGAAGGACGACCTCGTCGCGGATCCGACGAAATGCCAGTTCGATCCGGCCGTGCTGGAGTGTAAGAGCGGTGATGGACCGGGCTGCCTGACCAAAACGCAGGTCGTTGCCGCGCGCAGGATCTACGCACCGGTGATCGATCCAAAGACAGGGCGGCAAATATCCAGCGGTCTCGAACCCGGAAGTGAACTCCAGTGGGGCAGCGTTGCAGGCAACGAACCACACTCGATGTACAACGATCTTCTCAGATTCGTGGTTATGAAGGATCGCAATTGGGACTTCAGGACGCTGGATGTCAGCCGACAGTTGGAGCTGGCTCGAAGGGCTGACAACGGCGTCCTGTCGGCGACATCCTTGGAGCTGACGCCATTCGTGAGCCGCGGAGGCAAGTTGCTGATTTACCACGGCTGGGCCGATCAGAACATTCCGCCACAGGAGTCAGTGAACTACTACAAGGGCCTTGTGAAGACTATGGGGATGGAGAAGGTCGGCGACGCGATCCGACTGTTCATGGTGCCTGGGATGGGACACTGCGGTGGCGGTGACGGTCCCAACGAGTTTGACATGTTGGCCGTGCTTGAACACTGGCGTGAGGACGGGAAGGCCCCGTCTGAAATCCTCGCCTCGCAGGTGAACGGGGGACACGTGTCCCGAACGCGTCCGCTTTGTCCGTATCCCCAAATCGCGAAGTACAAAGGAGCCGGTAGCATCGATCGCGCCGAGAACTTCGTGTGTCGCGCCGAAATACCTAAGCTTAGGTAGACAGGACGTCCGGCTAAAGCCGGACGCGACGTTCGAGATTAGAGGATCCCGCCGATCTCGTGGGTGTGTCTGAAGAGGCCCGTCACGGTCATCGAGAGGAACTGGTCGGGCGTGCCCCATTTCCCGTCGAATTCCTTCGTCGGTCTTTCCGCGAGGATGTCGCTGATGCCCTTGCCCTGGCGAATCATCGTCTGCACGCGATCCTTCACCGTGCCGAGCATGTCGTGCTCGGCCTGCAGATCCTGCTTCGTCTGCAGCGGGCCGTTGCCGGGGACGATGCGCGTGTTCGCGTCGCCGACCTTGAGCAGCGTCGTCGTCGCCTCGATCATCCCGCCGATCCAGCCGCCGGTGGAGTAGTCCATGATCGGATAGCGGCCGACCGAGAGCACGTCGCTCGCCATCAGCACGTTCGCGCCGGGAAAGAAGACGTAGATGTCGCCGTTGGTGTGCGCCGGCGCAAGCGGGCCGTACTCGATCGTCTCGCCGCCGAACGTCATCCTGCCCGGCGTGGTGATTTCCTGTTTCGGAATCGCGTCGGCGGGACGAGGCTGATACGTGCGCTGCTGCGCCTCGACGTAGACGCGCGAGCGGAGCCAGCGCGCCGTGTTGTGATGCGCGATGATCGTCGCGCCGGCTTTCCCCAGCGCTTCATTCGACCCGGTGTGATCGAGATGCCAGTGCGTGTTGAACAGCACGCGGACCGGCCGTCCGCCCGACTGCAGGGCGACGAGCGTCAGCAGCGCGGACGTGCGATCGGGCAGGCCGCCGTCGACCATCAGCGCGCCGTCCGGCGTCGTGAGCAGCGCGATGTTCCCGCCGTCGCCGGAAATTTCGAGGAGGTTGGGGGCGAGCCTGGACGAGACGATGGGCGCGGGCGCGGTCTGCGCGGCGCTTGCGCGCGGCCAGGCGAATCCCGCGGCGCCGGCCGCCATTGCCGTCAGAAAACCCCGGCGATTCGTGAGGTTCGGCATGCGATACTCTACCCCTAATGACGAGCGCGTTGGTCGCTGCCGCGCTACTTCTTGCCGGCCGTCTCCAGGCGGCCCCGGCCCCGGCATCTTCGCGCGCCCTCCTCGATCAGTACTGCGTTAGCTGCCACAACCAGCGCGCGAAGACCGCGGGCCTGCTGCTCGACAAGCTCACTCCCGATCAGGCGCCCGCGAACGCGGAGTCGTGGGAGAAAGTCATCCGCAAAATGCGCGGCCGGCTGATGCCGCCCGCCGAGGGCGCGCGCCCCGAGGACGCCAATATCGACGCGTTCATCGCGTCGCTCGAGACGTCGATCGATCGCGCGGCCGCGTCGACGGTGACGCCCGGGTCCGTGCCGCTGCATCGCCTGAACCGCACCGAGTACGGCAACGCGATTCGCGACGTCCTGGATCTCACCGACACCGACATCGCGCAGCTGCTGCCAGCTGATGATGACAGCGACGGGTTCGACAACGTCGCGAGCGTGCTGAAGGAGTCGCCGGCGTTCATCGAGGGCTACATCGGCGCCGCGCGCGAGGCGGCGCGGCTGGCCGTGGGCGACGTGACGTCGCCGGCCGTCGCGAGCGTGTACCGCATGCCGGCGGCGTCGCCGCAGCGTTCGCACGTCGACGGCATGCCGCTCGGCACGCGGGGCGGCATCCTGGTCCGGCGGTACTTTCCGCTCGACGGCGAGTACAAGTTCGACGTTACGCTGCGGCAGTCGCAGATCTACGTCAAGGGCCTCGAGTTTCCGCACACGCTCGTCGTCCTCATCGACGGCGTGAAGGTGTTCGAGCGATCGCTCGGCGGCGACGCGGATCTCAAGGCGCAGGATCAGGAGCTGGCCACGGCGGCGCAGGCGATCCAGGCCCGGTTCAGAAACCTTCGCCTGCACGTGAAGGCCGGCCCGCACACCGTCGTCATCACGTTCGTTGCGAAGACGTTTGCCGAGAGCGATGAAGTGCTGCAGGGCTACTTTCGCGACATTAACGTCAGCGGCGGCATGAACGGCATCCCGGTGCTGGAGAAGTTCGAGGTCACGGGACCGTTCAAACCCGCCGGCGCCGGCGACACGCCGAGCCGGCGGCGCATCTTCACGTGCAGACCGGAGTCCCGACGAAGCTCGCCCGAGATCGACGCGAGCGAAGTCGGATGCGCCACGAGAATTCTCACGACGATTGCGCGTCGGGCGTTCAGGCGGCCGGTGACCGACGCCGATCTCGTCATGCCGATGAAGTTCTTCAGGACGGGCCGGACAAAGTCCCCAGGAGGCGACTTCGACAAGGGCATCCAGACGGCGCTCAGCTACATCCTCTCGAGCCCCAAGTTCCTGTATCGCGTTGAACGCGATGACGTCCCGGGCGTTCACCGCATCGCCGATCTCGAGCTCGCGTCGCGCCTGTCGTTCTTCCTCTGGAGCAGCGTGCCGGACGACGAGCTCCTGGCGGTCGCGAGCGCAGG
>Ga0315281_10002211_pt1 | contig 28900 bp, 29 predicted proteins | sample YL17G07_0_MG_FD_204540 | JGI IMG/M metagenome (GOLD analysis project Ga0315281, IMG submission 204540) | Sediment microbial communities from Yellowstone Lake, YNP, Wyoming, USA - YL17G07_0 | ecosystem: Environmental > Aquatic > Freshwater > Lake > Sediment | place: USA: Wyoming | collected...
CCCGCCGCAGATCAACACGTTGAGGGTCTGCTTTTTCGAGACCTGAGAGTCGGCTCAGGGTCGGGAGTACGCCTTGATCAGCTCAAATTCAAAGTCGAAAAGCGGCCATTGAATTTCAGCAACCCCGAAGCCGACTTTGGTCAATTCGTGGTCCCGGCCATCACCTGACGGTCAGTGATTCAAGAAACTAGTCTATGAAAAGCCGGTGTCAGCGACAAACGGGGCGCTCGTGAAATAAGCAGAGTTGTAGACAACGACAACGGTTGAGCAGATCAGATTCCGCACAACTCAAATCTGACTTGTCTTCCCAAAGCCGCTGCTGCGCTGGCCAGCGTAGTCAGCGTCAGGCTGGTATCCGTTTCATCCAGCAACCGGTTCAGTGCGGCACGGCTGGTATACATCTTCTTCGCCATCGCCGTCTTGGTTAGCTTCTGAGCAGTCATCTCCTGCTCAATTTGCCACGCAATGACACGCTTCACCGCAACCGCCGTTGCTTCTTCGAGTTTGGCCTCTTCGGCGAGGAAATCGTCGAAGCTGCTGCCAATATGGGGATTCCTCATTTCCGTCTCCTCAATTGTTTCACGACTGAAGGGTTTCGGCGTAGGCCCTCTTGCACCCATCGCTACCAACGACACTGACGAAGGTCGTGCTAAGAACCGGCGGGTAGAACTGGTAAAGCAATGACATTCCGGGAGCTCAGCGTCCGAGAGCGGCAAGTCACGCTTCACGCAACGCCAGCATCGGCGGATGATTCAACGCCGCGCGCGCCCCCAGCCAGGCATTGAGCGCCACACAGGCGAGTCCCGCGAGCGGCCCGGCGAGCCAGATCGCTGCGTTGAACTGCCACGGAAACTGGAACACGCGCTCGGCAAGCACGTAGCCGATCGCCGTCGCCCCGGCCGAGGCCAGCGCGCCAGCCACCAATCCCAGTGCAAGAAACTCGGCGCGCTGCGCCGCCGCCACCTGGGCGCGGCTCGCCCCCAGTGTCCGCATCAGCGCCGCCTCCTGCAGCCGCTCGTCCTGGGTGGAGAGCAGCGCCGCGTACAGCACCAGCACACCCGCAACCAGCGCGAACAGGAATACGAACTGCACCGCGCGTATCACCTGGTCAAGCACGCCGTTGACCTGGCGCATGACGGCGCTGACGTCGATTACGGTGAGGTTCGGAAACGCCTGGGTCAGGCGACTGCTGAAGTTCGCGTCCGCAGTCGCCAGGCGGAACGTGGTCATGTAGCTCGCCGGGAAGGCCACTAGCGCCCTGGGCGTGGTCACGAAAAAGAAATTCGGCCGCATCGAGTCCCAGTCGAGCTTGCGCAGGCTCGTCACCGGCACAGTGGTGCTGGCGCCACCGCCGCTGAAACTCAAGCGGTCGCCGAGTTTGATTCCCAGACGCTCGGCGATCCAAACCTCGACCGACGCCGAGCCCAGGGCGAAGTCCCCGGCAGTGAACCAGCGCCCGCCGGTAATCTGGTTTCCCGGGGGGATGGTTTGCATGAAGCTCAGGTTGAACTCGCGGTCGATCTGGCGCTTGGCGCGCTCATCGGCGTAATCGGCCGCGCCCACCGCGCGGCCGTTGATCGCAGTCAGCCGCGCGCGCACCATGGGGAAGGTCGAAGGCGCCGCGACTCCGTTTTGCACCAGAAATTTCTCCAGCGGCTGCACCTGCTCCGGCTGAATATTGACGACGAAGCGATTGGGCGCATCCTGCGGCAGCTTGGTGCGCCAGGACTCCAGCAAGTCGCCGCGGATGAAAGTCAGCAGCAGCACGGCGGTCAGGCCCAGGGCCAGGGCCACGATCTGCACCGCGTTGGCGCGGCTGCGCCGGCGCAGATTCGCGAGACCATAGCGCCATGACACGCTGCCCGCGCGGCCCAGGGCGGAAAACAGCCGCAAAGCCCCCAGGCCCGCGAGCCAAAACAGCAGGAAGGCCGCGGCAAAGCCGCCGAACACGGTGGCACCCAGCTTCAGCTCACCCGCCTGCCACACCAATAGCGCCGCCAGCGCACCCAGTCCCAGCGCGTAGCCGATTAATGCGCTTTGTCTGGGCGCACCGACCTCGCGGCGGATGACGCGTATCGCCGGCACGTTCTTCAACTGCAGCAGCGGTGGCAGCGCAAACCCGAGCAGCAGCAACAGTCCCGCGGCGAAACCTTGCAGGACCGGATAGAAGCCCGGCTGCGGCAGGGATGAAGCGACGAAGTCGGTCAACCAGCGTGCAATCACCGCCTGGCCGGCGAAGCCGAGCACGCAGCCTACGGCGCATGCCGCCAGCCCGAGCAGCACGAATTCCCAACTGAACAATGCAAACAGCCGGCCCTGCACGGCGCCAAAGCAGCGCATCACCGCATAGCCGTCCAGATGGCGCTGGGTGTAGCGGCGCGTGGACAACGCAATGGCGACGGCGGCAAGTATCACCGCAAGCATGGCCGAGAGGCCCAGGAACTGCTGCGCGCGGTCCAGGCCCGCGCGCACTTCGGGGCGGGCGTTGCCCAGGCTTTCGATGCGCTGCCCGGGACCGAGCCTGGGCCTGGCCCAAACCTCGTACGCTTCGGTGCCTGCGCGCGCGCCGGCGACGTACAAGTGATAACTCGCGCGGCTGCCGGTCTGAATCAATCCGGTCGCGGGCAGATCGTCCACGCGCATCAGCAGGCGCGGCGCAATGTTGAAAAAACTTACGCCGCGATCGGGCTCCAGCGTCAGCACCGCGCCCACGGTGAAGCGCGCATTGCCGAGCTCGATCTGCTGGCCCGGCTCGACGCCGAGCGCCGCGCTCAGGCGCTCGTCCAGCCACACCGACCTCGGTGGCGGGATGGCGCCGGTTTCGGCGTCCTCGGCATTCAGGCGCGGCGCGATGCGCAGTTTGCCGCGCAAGGGGTAGCCCGCGCTCACCGCCTTGACCCCCGCGAGCTGCGCCGTCTCGCCCGCGCGCGCCATGCTGACAAAGCTCACGCCGTCGGCGCGAGTAAGGTCGCGCTTCGCGATTTCCTCGCCCAGGTCCGGAGCGAAGGGACGATCGGACACCAGCAGCACATCTGCGCCCAGCATCTGGTTGGCCTCGCGCGTCAGCGCCTGCCACACGCGGTCGGCGAAGAAGGCGACGCTGGTGACGCTGGCCACGGCGATCACCAGAGCCAGCGCGAGCACGCGCAGTTCGCCCGCGCGCCAATCGCGCACCAGCATTTTCATTGGAAGGGAAAGGCCGGCGGGCACTTGTGGAACTGGCTTCATGTGACAATGCGCCCGCCCGCCAGGCGTATCTGGCGCTGGCAGCGGCGGGCGATGGCATCGTCGTGCGTGACCAGCACCAGCGTCGTCCCCGCGGCGGCGTTGAGGGCGAACATCAGATCGATGATTCCGGCGCCGGTGGCCGCGTCGAGATTCCCGGTGGGTTCGTCGGCCAGCAGCAGCTTCGGCTGCATCACGAAAGCGCGCGCCAAAGCGACCCGTTGCTGCTCCCCGCCGGAGAGATATTTCGGATAGTGGCCGAGACGCTCGCCCAGGCCGACGCGCTCGAGCATCGACGTCGCGAGTTGCGCCGCGCCGGCTGTGCCTGCCAGTTCCAGCGGCAGCATGACGTTTTCCAGCGCGTTCAGCGCCGGCAGGAGCTGGAACGACTGGAACACAAAGCCGAGGAGTTTGCCACGCAGCGCCGCGCGACCGTCTTCGTCCAGCGCGAACAGGTCCACGCCGTTGAGATGCACGCTGCCGGCGCTGGGCGTATCCAGCCCCGCAAGCAGGCCCAGCAGCGTGGATTTGCCCGAACCCGAGGCGCCGACGACGGCGACCGCTTCGCCCGCCATGACCCCGAGCTCGATCTCATGCAGAATAGTAAGTTGGCTCGCGCCGTTCGGCACCACCTTTGACAGGCCGGCGGCTTTAACCATAGACGTTGCGATCGATGGGGTCATGCTGCTGAGATTACTGGTCACCTGGTTGATTATGTGCCTGCCTCTCGCGGCGTCGGCCGGCGGCACCATCCTGATCTATGGCGACAGCCTGTCCGCCGCCTATGGCTTGAGCCAGGACGCGGGCTGGCCCGCCCTGCTGCAGGCGCGGTTGAAGCAGAAAGCAGGGGATTATACCTTGGCCAACGCCAGCATCAGCGGCGAAACCACGAGCGGCGGCGCGGCACGCATCGCGGAAACGCTGAAGATGCACCGGCCCTGGCTGATCATCGTCGCGCTGGGCGCCAACGACGGCCTGCGCGGGCTGCCGCTGGCGCAGATGCGCGCCAACCTCGCGACCATCGTGCGCGCAAGCCGCAAGTCCGGGAGCCGCGTGCTGCTCGTCGGCATGCGCCTGCCGCCCAACTACGGCGAACGCTATACCCACCAGTTCGCTCAAATCTACGCCGATCTCGCGCGCGAATACAAGACTGCGCTCGTTCCGTTTCTGCTCCAAGGCGTCGCCGACCGGCGCGAGTTGTTTCAAGCGGACAACCTGCATCCGACGGCCGACGCACAAGCCATCATGCTGGACAATATCTGGAGGGCGCTCGCGCCCTTGCTGAAATGAGGCAGCTCGACGGCATGGGCGGCGGCGTCTCCTCGCTGTCCAAGGTGTGCGTGATCGCGCCCTCGGGACGCGGGGACGCCGCCAACGCCTGAGCCGGAAATGCCGCAGCGCTCCGGCGCCGAAACATCGAATGCATTTACGCTGGGTATTCCGGGTGCGGTCCGGGCTGACGCTGCGCCGCAACATTGAAATACGCGCGACCTCGCTGGACTAATGCGGCGCAAGTGTTTAGCATGATTTCGTCAGGTTGCGCCGGGCGGGCGCAGATTGCATAGGCCTGCGACACCTGCAAGCGCCGACCGCACTAACAACAAAGCCCATACCTATTACGCGCGTTTCATCAATCCCACTAGGAGGAGGCAAAGATGACTTCAAGCAAAAAGTTTACGCGGCGCCGTTTTCTTGCGACCACGGCCGCCGCGTCCGCGGTCACACTCGCACCGCCCTTCATACGCACGGCGCGCGCCGCGGGCGGCCTTTCGGTGGGTTTCTGGGACCACTGGGTACCGGGCGCCAATGATGTGCTCACCAAAATCTGCAACGAATGGGCGGCGAAGGAGAAGGTCGACATCAAGATCGACTACATCACTTCACAGGGAGATAAGCTTCAATTGACCATCGTCGCCGAGTCACAGGCAAAATCGGGCCATGACATTCTCCAGTTCCCGAACTGGATGGCCTCCGATCAGGCGAAGAACCTGACTCCGGTCGACGACATCGTGAATGCGGCGATCAAGAAGAACGGCAACCCGGTGGACGTGGTCGAGTATCTCGGCAAAGTGGACGGCCACTGGATAGCGGTACCGGGAACAACCGGCAGCCAGCTCAAAGGACCCTGCGGGCGCATCGATCTGCTGAAGAAATACGCCGGACTCGACGTGGTCAAGATGTATCCGGGTCCCGGCGGCAAGCCGGACAAGGCGCTGCAGGACCAGTGGACCTGGGATGCTTTCCTCGCGGCTGCCGAGAAGTGTCACAAGGGTGGCAACCCCTTCGGCCTCGGATTCGGGCAGACCACGGATTCCGTCGACTGGGTCGGCGCGTTGTTCCATGCGTATGGCGCGCAACTCGTGGACGCCAAGGGCAACATCACGGTCAAGTCGGACGCGGTGAAACAGGTGCTGGAATATGCACAGAAGCTGGTAAAGGTGGTGCCGCCGGACGTGTTCGCCTGGGACGACGCCTCGAACAACAAGTATCTGATCTCGGGGCAGGGTTCCCTGATCATGAATCCGCCCAGCGCCTGGGCGGTCGCCAAACGCGACAATATCAAGGTGGCCGAGCAGTGCTGGACCTTCCCCTCTCCCAAGGGTCCGAAGGGCCGCTACGCACCTGGACTGCCGTTCTTCTGGGGGGTCTGGAAGTGGTCGAAAAACATTCCGGCAGCGAAAAGCCTGCTGGCACACCTGTCGGAGCGATCAAGCATCGAGCGGCTGGTAGCGGCGAGCGGCGGCTATGACATTCCGGGATTTTCTGGTCTGCGCGACTTCAAGACCTGGGCCGAGGTAGGCCCGCCCACGGGCACGGTGTACAACTATCCGCCGCGCGCCGACCAGATTGTGTCGATTGCGGCCTCGCCCGCGCCGGTCAGGATCGCCAACCAGATCTACACCCAGGCGACTATGACCAAGATGATCGCCAAGTGCACCCAGGGCGGCGAGTCGATCGACAAAGCGATCGGCTGGGCCGCCTCGGAACTCGAAGGATTCATGCGCACCTGAAGCCCGACAGCTAAGGCTTTCGTTCTGGTGGCGCCGGTCAGAAGCGGCGCCCGCCAGAACGCGCAGGCCGGTTGAGCGCATGGGAGGAAGGTCGAATGGCTGATGCCGAGAGCCGCGCTGGGCAGTCCCCGGCGCCGCGTCGCATGACGATGAAGAAGTTCGTGCGCCGCAGATCCACGATCGCCTTCTTCATGGCTCTGCCGCTGATGCTGCTCATCGCCTTGCTCGTCGTCTATCCGGCGCTGTTTTCCATGTATCTCGCGACGCTCAACAAATCGATGGAGCGCTTCGTCGGCTTCGGCAATTTCGAGTTCCTGTTCAATCGGAACACTTTCTGGATGGTGGTGAAGCAGTCGTGCATCTTCGCCATCAGCGCCGTATTCTTCAAGGCGCTGATCGGCTTCTTTCTGGCCCATTTCGTCCACACTATCCCGGCCAGGGGCCAGCGCAAATGGCGCGGCATGCTGCTCGTCCCCTGGGTCATCCCGCCGGCGATGAGCACGCTCGGCTGGTTCTGGTTGTTCGACCCATCCTACAGCGCCTTCAACTGGCTGTTCGTGCGCATCGGCATCGATCCGGTGAACTGGCTGGGCGATCCGCTGTGGGCGCGCATCTCGGTGATCCTGGTGAACGTCTGGTACGGCGCGCCGTTCTTCCTGATCATGTACCTCGCCGCGCTCAAGTCCGTGCCCGAGCAACTGTTCGAGGCGGCTTCGATAGACGGCGCCAACTGGTGGCAGAAAATCTGGTACATCACGCTGCCGATGATGCGCAACATCATTTCCATCACGGTGCTGTTCTCGCTCATCGTCACCTTCGCCAACTTCGACATCGTGCGCATCCTGACCAGCGGCGGTCCGGTGGACCAGACGCACGTGTTCGCCACCTGGGCTTTCAATCTCGGCATTCAGGGCAATGACATCCCGCTCGGCGCCAGCGTGTCGCTGTTCATGTTTCCGATCCTGGCAATCGCGGCGATATTCATCCTGCGCGGCGTGAACCAGCGCGGCAACGAGGCCTGACCATGACGGCACCCAGCGCCATCAACGTGTCGAGGCACCCCGCGCGCCAAGGCAGCATCCAGCGCAGCCGCCGCTGGGCGCTGATCTGGTCCTATGTCTTCCTGGTGATGTTCGCCGTATTCTTCCTGATGCCGCCGATCTACATGTTCGTCACCTCGCTCAAAAGCAGCGCCGAGGTCTCGGCCATCACCAACCCGTGGTGGGTGTATTTCCCGACGTTCGACAACTATGCGGCGCTGCTGGGCTCAGGCACCTACATAACGTTCTTCCGCAATTCTGCGGTCATCGCGATCGTAGTAGTCGTCATCACCATGCTGATCAGCATTCCGGCCGCCTTCGCCCTGTCGCGCATGAAGTTCTGGGGCTCGACCACGCTCGCGACCGGCGTGTTCCTAACTTATCTCGTGCCCGACACGCTGCTGTTCATCCCGCTGTTCAAGATTTTCGCGTTCGTACACGACCATACGGGGATCGAGCTGATCAACCACTGGTGGGCGCTGATGATCCTCTACCCGACGCTGACCGTGCCCTTCGCCACCTGGATCCTGATCGCCTACTTCGCCTCGATTCCGAAGGAGCTCGACGAGGCGGCGCTGATCGACGGCGCGGGCTACCTGCAGATGCTGACCATGATCTTCATTCCAGTGGCGCTGCCAGGCATCGTCGCCGCGGCGATTTTCGCCTTCACCGTCGCCTGGTCGCAGTTTCTGTATCCGCTCGCCTTTACCACCTCAGCAGACCAGCTGGTGCTGCCGGTCGGCATTGTCACCACGCTGATCAAGGGGGATGTGTACAACTGGGGCCAGATCATGGCCGGCGCGCTGCTCGGCGCCGCGCCGCCGCTGGTCATCTACGCCTTCCTCATGGACTACTACATCGCCGGCCTCACCGCCGGCGCGACCAAGGGATAGCCGCATGGCTCAGGTAACGTTGCGCAATTTGGTCAAGAACTATGACGACACGCCGGCCGTCCGCGGCATCGACCTCGACATCGCCGACAAGGAATTCGTCGTCCTGGTCGGCCCGTCCGGCTGCGGCAAGAGCACGACGCTGCGCATGATCGCCGGCCTGGAGGAAATCACCGGCGGCGACGTCATCATCGGCAGCGAGGTGGTGAACGACGTGCCGCCGAAAGACCGCGACATCGCCATGGTGTTCCAGAACTACGCGCTGTACCCGCACATGACGGTGTACGAAAACATGTCTTTCGGCCTGCGCCTGAAGAAGGTGGCGAAAGACGAGATCGCGCGGCGAGTCGAGAACGCCGCGCGCATCCTCGACATCAGCGAGCTGCTGCAGCGCAAACCGAAGCAGCTCTCGGGCGGGCAGCGCCAGCGCGTGGCGATGGGCCGCGCGATCGTGCGCGACCCGAAGGTGTTCCTGTTCGATGAGCCGCTGTCGAATCTGGACGCCAAACTGCGGGTGCAGATGCGCACCGAGATCAAGAAGGTGCATCAGAAAGTCCGTACCACCACCGTCTATGTGACCCACGACCAGGTCGAAGCGATGACGCTCGCCGACCGGGTCGTCGTCATGAACGGCGGCCTGATCGAGCAGGTGGGCACGCCTAACCAGCTCTACCATTTTCCGGCGACGAAATTCGTCGCCGGTTTCATCGGTTCGCCGGCGATGAACTTCGTGCCTTGCGCGATCGAGGAAGCGGCGGGCGCATTGCGCGTACGCCTGACCAAGGACACGGCCTTCCCGGTGCCGCAGGACCGGACCCGGCGTTACCGCGAGCACGTCGGCAAAACCCGCCTGCTGTTTGGCCTGCGGCCGGAACACATCGTGGAACACCGACCGCATCTCGAGCCGAACCAGCACGCGTTCGAGGTCGAACTGGAGGTGACCGAACCGATGGGGATGGAGACGATGGTGTTCTTTCTGCTGGAGGGAACCGAGCTGTGCGGCCGGGTCAACCCCGATGCGGGGGCGCAATCCGGAAAGCGCATGAAGCTGGTTGCCGATCTCGGCAAGATGCATCTGATCGACGACGCGAGCGGGAAAGTGCTCTGACGCGCTAGAGCACGGCCAGACCCTGCCCGGCCACCATGGTGCCGATGCGGCACGCCGCATCGAAGCCGTGCTTCCTGAATTCCGCCAGCACCTCGGCCGCGGTATCGGCCGCGCAGGCGACGAGCAGGCCGCCGCTGGTCTGCGGATCGGTGATAAGCGCGCGCTGCCAATCGGGGGCGCCGGCGGAAAGGCGCACCTCCTTGCCATAGCCGCTCCAGTTGCGATCACTTGCCCCGGTCACCGTGCCCTGCTCTGCCCATTGCCGCGCTTCCCCGATCAGCGGCAGATCTCCGAAACGCACCTTTGCGCCGAGTCCGGAGCCGCGGCAGATTTCCAGCAAATGCCCGGCCAGACCGAAGCCGGTAATGTCGGTCATCGCATGCACGCCGGGCAGCGCCCCCAGCGCGGTGCCCGGCGTGTTCAGCTTGGTGGTGCAGGCGATCATCTGCGCGTAACCGTCCGCCGATAGCTTGTCTTTTTTCAGCGCGGCCGACAGGATGCCCACGCCCAGGGGTTTGCCCAAAATAAGGATGTCGCCCTCCTTGGCGCGGTTGTTGCGCTTGACCCGGTCCGGGTGCACCAGGCCCAAGCCCACGAGACCGTAGATCGGCTCCAGCACGTCGATGGAATGTCCGCCGGCAATGGGTATGCCGGCTTCGGCGCACACCGATTCGCCGCCGGCGAGGATACGCTGGATCACCTCGACCGGCAGCTTGTTGAGCGGCATGCCGACGATCGCCAAGGCCATGATCGGGTAGCCGCCCATGGCGTAGATGTCCGACAGCGCGTTGGTCGCGGCGATGCGGCCGAAGTCGTAGGCATCGTCGACGATGGGGGTGAAAAAATCCGTGGTTGCGACCAGCGCCTGGCTGTCGTTCAAGCGGTACACGGCGGCGTCGTCGCTCGATTCCGTGCCCACCAGCAGGTCCTTGGGCAGATTGCGTATCGGCGTCGCCGCGAGCAATTCGGTGAGAATCCCGGGCGCGATCTTGCAGCCGCAGCCGCCGCCGTGGGAGAACTGGGTCAGGCGTAATGGGACATCGGCAGGCGTGATCATCGCGGCGGGACTCCGTTGGACTGCGGTGTTTGCGTGTAAACTCGGGGTTGATTCTAAAGCGACCGCATTCGGTATTGAAGCGGCCAATGCGGAAGAACCGTGAAATTTCCGAACGTCGTAACCGTAGCACAGCTGGCCGAGTTTGACGAGGTCATCGACGTGCGCTCGCCGTCAGAATTCGCCGAGGACCATGTGCCCGGCGCGGTCAACTGTCCGGTGCTCGACGACGCCGAGCGCGCCGCGATCGGGGCCATGTACAAGCAGGTCTCGCCATTCGACGCGAAGAAGCGCGGCGCGGCGCTGGTGGCGAAAAACATCGCCCGCCATATCGACGAACAATTCGCCGCGCATGGCAGGGGCTGGCGCCCGCTGGTGTACTGCTGGCGCGGCGGCAAGAGAAGCGGCGCCATGGCCCATATCCTCGCCGAAATCGGCTGGCATGCGGCGCAACTAGAAGGCGGTTATCGTGCCTACCGGCGCGAGATCCTGGCGCAATTGGCCGGGCTGCCGCGGAAGTTCCGCTACCGCGTGGTCTGCGGCGCCACCGGGAGCGCCAAAACCCGCCTGCTGCAGGCGCTGGCCTCGGCCGGCGCGCAGGTGCTCGACCTGGAGGACCTGGCCAGCCATCGCGGATCGGTGCTCGGAAATCTGCCCGAGCAGGCGCAGCCGACGCAGAAAATGTTCGACAGCCTGGTGTGGGACAGCTTGCGCAAGTTGGATTCGGACAAAACAGTGTATGTGGAAGCGGAAAGCAAGAAGATCGGCCAGCTGCAGGTGCCCGATGCGTTGCTCGCATGCATGCGCGCCAGCCCCTGCGTGCTGATCGAGGCGCCACTGGCCGCGCGCGTCGCCTTTCTGGTGCGCGAATATGACCATTTCCTCGGCGACCCGCAGGACCTGAAGGCCAAGCTCGACTGCCTCGCCGGCCTGCACAGCAAGGACACCATCGTGCGCTGGATGGACCAGGTGGAGCACGGGCAATGGGACGAACTCGTCGCCGATCTGCTCGCCAATCACTACGATCCCGCGTACCGGCGCGCCACCCTGAAGAATTTCGAGAACCTCGCCACCGCGCAGCCGTGCAAGCCAGCGAACCTGGATGACGCATCCCTCGCGCAGCTGGCGGCGCAACTGATCGCAGGCGAGCAGGCATGAACACCGCGGAATTTAAACCCAGGCTGCTGCAGCTGTTCCCGGTGTTCGGGCAACTGCCGGACGCCGCAGTGGAAGAGATCGTGCGCACCGCCGCGCAGCGGCAGGTAGAGACTGGCGCGATCCTGTTCGAGGCGGCCAGCCCCTGTACCGGCTTTCCGATGCTGCTCGAAGGCAGCGTGCGCGTGGTCAAGTCCGCGCCCAATGGCCGCGAAGTGCAGCTTTATCGGGTAACGCCGGGAGAAAGCTGCCTGCTCTCCAGCAGCTGCCTGCTCGGAGGCAGTGCCTACTCGGCCACCGGGATTGCCGAAACCGCGGTGACGCTGCTGGCTCTGCCGCCCGCGCTGTTCCACCGGCTGCTGGCCGAGCACAAGCCGTTCCGCGACTACGTCTTCGGCCTGTTTTCGGAGCGCCTGGCCGACCTGATGGCGCTGGTCGAGGCGGTCACCTTCTACAAGCTGGACCAGCGCCTTGCCGCGCTGTTGCTGGGGAAGGGCGAAGTGGTGCGCACCACCCACCAGGGCCTGGCGGACGAACTGGGAAGCGTGCGTGAGATGGTGAGCCGGCTACTCAGCCATTTCCAGGATCGCGGCTGGGTCTCGCTTGGCCGCGAGCAGATCCGCATCATCGACGCTGCGGCGCTGCGCCGCCTGGCGCAACCCTAGCAGGCGATCAGCACCGGCGGGTGAACCTGCAACACCGTAGCGGCCCTGTAGGAGAGGCGCCCCCGCCCCGACCGGTGCCAAGATCGAAGACAGGTCGGGCGAGCCTCCTACACGGCCCGAGCAGGCGATCAGCACCGGCGGGCGAACCTGCAACACCGTAGCGGCCCTGTAGGAGGGGCGCCCCCGCCCCGACCGGTGCCAAGATCGAAGACAGGTCGGCCCGAGGGCGGGCCTCCTACACGGCCCTAATAGGCGATCAGCAGCGGCGGGCGGGCCTCCTACACGATCCTAGCAGGCAATCTGCACCGGCGAGCGGGCCTCCTACAAACCGCCCAGCACCTTTATATGGGCGACCACGCTGCGTGCCAGCGCCGACAGGTTGTAGCCGCCCTCCAGCACCGACACGATGCGTCCTTCAGCGTATTTGTCCGCTACCACCTTGATCTCCTGCGTGACCCAGGCGTAATCCGCGTCCACCAGCCGCAGCATGGCCATGTCATCCTCGACATGGGCGTCGAAACCGGCGGAAAAAAACACCATTTGCGGTTGAAACGCCTCCAGCGCCGGCAACCAGTGCACCGTCACGGCCTCTCGGAACAGCTGGCTGCCGGCGCCGGCCGGCAATGGCACGTTGACCATGTTGGGCATCGGATCCTCGGTGCCGCTGTAGGGATAGAACGGATGCTGGAACGTGCTCACCATCAGCGCCCGCGCATCGCCGTGGAAAATGGCTTCGGTGCCGTTGCCATGGTGGACATCGAAATCGACGATGGCGACGCGCTCGAGACCATGCTGCTCGAGCGCATGTTTCGCGGCGATGGCGACATTGTTGAACAGGCAAAAACCCATGGCCCGGTTGGGCATCGCATGATGCCCCGGCGGGCGCACGCTGCAAAAGGCGTTTTCCGCCTGCCGGTTCAGCACCAGGTCGACCGCGAGTACCGCGGCGCCGGCCGCGTACAGGGCGGCGTCCCAGGTGTGCGGATTCATGGCGGTGTCCGGATCCAGGTGAACGGTGCCGCTTGCCGGCGAGCTGCTGCGGATGTGGCTGATGTATTCCATCGAATGCACGCGCGCCAGACTGTTTACATTGGCCGCCCGGGCCTGGTGATGCGTCAGGTGCTGCCCGATGCCGGAGGCGATCAATTGATCCTCGATCGCGCCCAGCCGTTCCGGACACTCCGGATGATAGGCGCCCATGTCGTGCTTGCGGCAGTGCGGGTGGGTTATGAAGGCGGTGGCCATGTATCGTCCTGCTGCCAGTGGTTTTGGTGAATATTAGCGGAAATCCACGTAAAATGACGAACACGCTGTGAAATGCGGCCGCATCCCCGGGTGGAGACGCGCCGCCACGAGTGGCGCGCGGCCTTCAGGCAATGCCGCGCAAACCATGGAAAACCCTGCGGAGAACCTGCTTGCTGCTACACGCTGAAACAAAGTTCGCCGTGCGCGACACTGCGATCCATCGCGTCATCGCCGACTCGGGCAAAATCATCCTCGGCAAGGAGCGTCAAATCCGCCTTGCGGTGGCCTGCCTGCTGGCGCGCGGCCATCTGCTGATCGAGGATCTGCCCGGCGTGGGGAAGACCACGCTCGCGCACACGCTGGCAAAACTCCTGGGTCTCAACTTCCAGCGCATTTCGTTCACCAGCGATCTCCTTCCCGCCGATATCATCGGCGTCTCGGTTTTCGATCGCGACAGCGGCGCATTCAAGTTCCATCCCGGGCCGATATTCTCGCAGCTGATCCTCGCCGACGAAGTCAACCGGGCCACGCCCAAGACGCAGAGCGCGCTGCTCGAGGCGATGGAAGAGCACCAGGTCACTGCGGAGGGCGAGACGCGCCCGCTGCCGGAGCCGTTTTTCGTCGTGGCCACGCAGAATCCCTCGCACCAGGTCGGCACCTTCCCGCTGCCGGAATCGCAGCTCGACCGCTTTCTGATGCGCATCGAACTCGGCTATCCCGGCCGCGAGGCCGAGCGTGCGCTGCTGCAGGGCGCTGAGCGGCGCAGCCTGGTAGCGACACTCGAGCCCTGTCTCACCCTGGGTGAGCTGATCGAACTGCAGGCCAGCGCCGATCAGGTGCACGCGGCAGCGGCCTTGCTCGATTACATTCAGGCCATCGTCGAGCACACGCGGCGCGCGCCCGAATTCACCAACGGCCTGTCGCCGCGCGCCGCGCTCGGCATCCTGCACGCGGCCAAGGCCTGGGCCATGCTCGAGGGCCGCGACAAGGTGCTGCCCGAAGATGTACAGGCAATTCTGCCGGGGGTGGCCGGTCACCGCCTCGCGCCGGCGCACGAAGGGGCGCGCAAGCGCGCCTCCGAAGTCACCGCCGCGCTGATCGAGGCCGTGCCGATTCCCTGACCGGCCCTGGCCCCTGACTGGATTCCTCACCTGAGCGCCGATTGCGACCAGGCTCCGGCCACGTTAAGCGCTTGGTGCACAAAGGACAAGAAGGAAAGCAATTCTTGAACGTCACGGTTCAGCACATTCCACGCTTTTGCTTCATTTTCCCTGCGTCAAAATTCCGCATTCGAAGCGCGCGCGATGTTTGAAAAGATCCTCGGCCGCTCCCAGTTCTACAACGCATTCTTCGGTCTGCGCAAGCCTGAGCCGGGCACCATCTTCCTGCGGCAGAAGCGTGTCTACATTCTGCCGACGCGGCACGGCCTCGCCTTTGCCGTGGCGCTCATCGTGATGCTGATCGGATCGATCAACTACAATCTTTCCCTGGGGTACGTCCTCACCTTCCTGCTCGCGAGCATGGCGCTGGTGGCGATCCTGCATACGTTCCGCAACCTGGTGCACTTGCGCATCACCCCCGGGCGCGTGGAACCGGTGTTCGCGGAAGAGACCGCCTGGTTCGAGCTGTTCATCGAAAACCACGCCGGCTATGACCGCTGTTCGATCTCGCTCTGGCATCAGGGCAAAGCAATCCAGTGCGACCTTGCGTCCGGGCGCGGCGCCACGGTGACCGTCGCGGTCGCGGCGGAGAAGCGCGGCTGGCTGGCGCCGGAGCGCATCACCGTGGACACGCGCTTTCCGGTCGGCCTGCTGCGTGCCTGGAGCTACATCCAGCCGGACATGCGCTGCCTTGTTTATCCCAGGCCCGACGACGGACGGCTGCCGCTGCCCGAACCCGCCGGCGGGAGGGGAGAGAAACGCGTCGCCGGCGGCGGCAGCGACGACTTCGCCGGTTTGCGGGCGTATCAGACCGGCGATTCACCGCGACATATAGACTGGAAGGCCGCCGCCAGGGCTGCAGACCAAAGTGTTCAGCGGCCGCGCGGCCGCCGAGTTGTGGCTCGACTGGAACCAGCTTCCGCCGGGGCTGGACCTCGAGTCCAGGCTGTCGCGCCTGACGCGTTGGGTGCTCCTGGCCGATCAGGACGGATTGCGTTACGGTTTGCGCCTGCCCGGTATGGAGTTGGCGCCGGACACGGGCGAGCCACACCGCCTCGCCTGCCTGCGGGAACTCGCGCTGTATGACCTCTAGCAGCGCAACGATAAAGGGGCGCGGCGCGCAAGTCCTGTCGTCGCATACGATAGACCGCTCATGAGTCGGATTTTTCAACAGTCGGCCAATACGACGATCCAGTTGCGCCATCTGTTGTGGCTGATCGCCGGCGTGGCCCTGGTGGCCGCGCCGCACACGCCGCGCCTGCCCTGGTGGCTCAACCTGATCGCGCTGATATTGGTCGTCTGGCGCCTCCACCTCGGCTGGGGCGAGCGCACATTGCCCAGGAAATGGCTGCTGACCCTGGTCGTCGTCGGCGGCACGTTCGGCGTTTTTTTCACCTACCGCACCATTTTCGGTCGCGATTCCGGCGTGGCGCTGCTGGTGCTGTTCCTGTCGCTCAAGCTGCTCGAAACGAACCGGCAACGCGATGCCGTGGTGCTCATTCTGCTTGCCTACTTTCTCGCGCTCACCAATTTTTTCTATTCGCAGACTCTGCCCACGGCGGGACTGATGCTGGTCTCGGTGCTGGTCAACACCGCCAGCCTGGTGAATTTCGTTGCACCCGGGCGCGCCTTGCGCGCAAACCTGAAGACCGCCGGCGTGCTGCTGGGACAGGCTGTGCCGGTGATGTTGATATTGTTCTTCCTGTTCCCGCGTGTCCAGGGCCCGCTTTGGGGACTGCCGCAGGATGCCTACAGCGCCGTCACCGGACTGTCGGACTCGATGTCGCCCGGCCTGATCAGCCGGCTGTCGCAGTCCGACGCGATCGCCTTTCGCGTCAAATTCCAGGGCGAAGCACCGCGGAAGCCGCAGTTATACTGGCGCGGGCCCGTATTCTGGCAATTCGATGGACGCACCTGGCGCGCGGGCGAATTCCGTCCGTTCGCGCCGCTCAAGTTCGAAGCGAGCGGCGCCCCATACGACTACGAAGTCACGCTGGAGCCGCACAATCAGCACTGGCTGTTCGCACTCGAACTGGCGGCGAAACTGCCGCCCAACGCGAATGTCACCACCGACCACGTGCTGATCTCGCGCCCGCCGGTGCGCGCGCGCGTGCGCTACGACATGCGCTCCTACACCAGTTTCATCAACCGCGGCGCCGACGAAGCCGATGAGACAAGGCGTGCGCTGCAGCTGCCGCGAGGTTTCAATCCCAGGGCACGGGAGCTGGCGCAGTCATGGGCGGCGGGCGCCGCTTCCGGCGCCGCGGTGACAGAGAAAGCGTTGAGCTACTTTCGCGAACAGGAATTCTTCTACACGCTGGAGCCGCCCCTGCTCGGCGTTAACTCCGTGGACCAGTTCCTGTTCGACAGCAAGCGCGGCTTCTGCGAGCACTACGCGTCGAGCTTCGTGTTCCTGATGCGCGCGGCCGGCGTGCCTGCCCGCGTGGTCACCGGCTACCAGGGCGGCGAAATCAACCCGGTGGATGGCTACATGGTAGTGCGCCAGTCCGACGCGCACGCCTGGGCCGAAGTGTGGCTCAGGGGACGCGGTTGGGTGCGGGTCGACCCCACCGCCGCCGTGTCGCCGGCGCGGGTCGAATCCGGCGTCGCCGCCGCGGTGCCCGCGACCGATCCGCTGCCGCTGTTGGCGCGAACTTCCCTGATCTGGTTACTGGAGGCGCGCTACAACTGGGAAGCGCTGGCCAACAAATGGAACCAGCTGGTGCTGGGCTACAACCCGGAACGCCAGCGCGAATTCCTGAGCGGCCTGGGCATGAACGAACCGAGCTTCGAAAACATGACGATGATGCTGTTCTGGGGCGTGGGCGGGCTGCTCGCGCTGCTTGCCGCGTGGCTGTTGCGGCGGATACGCACCAGCGACCCGGTGCAGCGCCTGTGGCTCAGGTTCTGCGCCAAGCTCGCGAGAAAAGGCAGTCCGCGCTCCCCCCACGAAGGCCCGGCCGATTTCATCGCGCGCGCGGCGGCGCGCCATCCGGACGAGGCCGCGCGCATAAACGTCATCGGCGAGCGCTACATCGCGCTGCGCTACGGCGAACTGGCCGACCCGCGCCTGTTGGCCGAATTGCGCATGCTGGTGCGGGAGTTCAGCGTTTGAGCCGGCCGCCGCGCCTGCTGGCGGCAGTACTCGCCTTCGCGCTGTGGTCCAGCGCCGGCGCCGCCGCCGGCGCCGGGAAGTACGCCAGTCGCGAAGATGTGCGCCAGTTCATCGCCGAGATGGTGCACAGGCACGGCTTCGCCGGAAAAGAACTGCGCACCCTGTTCAGCCGGGCGCGTTTTCAGCCGGCCGTGATCAAGGCCATTACCCCGCCCACCGAAGCGCGCGCCAGGTCCTGGCAGGCGTATCGCGCCCAGTTCCTTACCCCGCAGCGCATCGGGGCCGGCATCGAATTCCGCGAGCGGCACCGCGAGACGCTGGCGCGCGCGCTCGAGCTCTATGGCGTGCCCGAGGAAATCATCGTTGCCATCATCGGCGTGGAGACAGTATACGGGCGCAACACCGGCAACTACCGCGTCATCGACGCGCTCACCACCCTCGCCTTCGACTATCCGCCGCGCGCCGCATACTTTCGCGCCGAACTGGAGAACTTCCTGCTCTATGCTCGCGACGCCGGCATCGACACCCTCGGCGTGAAAGGATCGTACGCGGGCGCCATCGGCATTCCGCAATTCATGCCCGGCAGCTACCGCCGCTACGCGGTGGACCTGGACGGCGACGGCAGGCAGGATCTCTCCGGCAGCTTCGCCGACGCCATCGGCAGCATCGCGAATTTCCTGCAGGCCCACGGCTGGGAGGCGCAACAACCGGCGGCCATCGCGGCGCAGGTTCAGGGACAGAATTACCACAAGCTGCTCGATGCCGGCATCAAGCCGATCTACCGCTGCGCCGACCTGGCGGATTTCGGCGTCAGCGCGGAAGTAGAGACCAGGGCGGATGCGGCTTGCGCCCTGATCGAACTCGCGACGCCGGGCGAGGCGAGCCAGTATCTGGTGGGGCTCACCAACTTCTACGTGCTGACGCGCTACAATCGCTCCAGCCTTTATGCCGCTGCCGTGCTGGAACTGGCACAGGCTGTGAAATCGGGCCTTACGCCAAGATGAACGAACCGAGCATCCAAACGCTGTCGATACGACCGGCCACGCGCACGGACGTGCCGCTGGTGCTCTCTTTCGTCAAGGATCTGGCGGAATACGAGAAGCTCAGCCATCTGGTGGTAGCCACGGAACACGTCATCGCGGAAGAACTGTTCGGTCCGAATAGCCGCACCGAGGTGCTGCTGGGATACAGCGGGGCCGAGCCGGTGGCATTTGCCGTGTATTTCCACAACTTCTCCACCTTCCTCGGCAGGAAGGGCCTGTACCTGGAAGACTTGTTCGTGCGCCCGGCGCACCGCCGCCGCGGTTTTGGACGCGCCATGCTGCTGCAGGTGGCGCGCATCGCCGCCGAGCGCGATTGCGGGCGGCTCGAATGGTCGGTGCTCGACTGGAACGAGTCCGCGATATTTTTCTATGAAACCCTAGGCGCCACCATCATGCACGAGTGGAAACTGGTGCGCGTCACGGGCGGCGCGCTGGAGAAAATGGCGAAAATGACGTAGGAGGGGCGCCTTGTGGGAGGGGCGCCCTCGCCCCGATCGGTGCCAGGTCGAAGCACCGATCGGCCCGGGGGCGGGCCTCCTACAACACCGCGCAGATTTCGTAGGAGAGGCGCCCTCGCCCCGACCTGCGCCATGATCAACCACCTGTCGGCCCGGGGGCGGGCCTCCTACAACACCGCGCAGATTTCGTAGGAGAGGCGCCCAACGGAAGTCCTTTAAGACGACAACTGCGCCAAAGCGTGTCTTATCTCTTCCACCGCCTCGGCCCCGAGCGCTTGCTGCGGCGCAATCGCATCGCCGACATCGAAGCCCTGCAGTTGCAACGCAGTCTTGATGCATGCCGCCAGCGCATATTTCGCGAACACCTCGTTGATGGCCCATTGCCGGCGCTGCTCCGCCATCGCCTCGTCCCACTTGCCGGCGCATGCCAGGTCGTAGAGGCGCACGCATTCGCGCGGCATGACGCATCCCGGACCGGCCATCCACCCCACGCCGCCCAACTTCAGCACCAGCAGCGGGATGTGCGCGGAAGCGCTGAATACCTTGATCCGGTCCCCCATGCGGTTGAGCATGGTGAGAATGCGCCCGGTATTGCCCGAAGCATCTTTGACGTACTCGATGTTGGGGCTATGCGACAAGGCGTCGAGCACGTCCATCGGAATGTCGCCGCCGAGGAGGCCAGGATTCGTGTACAGCGTCATCGAGGTCTGCGGTAACGCTTCGGCGACGGCGCGAAAGTAGCGTTCGATGCCGCGCGGCGGCAGCGGAAACATCTGCTGCAGGATCAGGATCAGGCCGTCCGCACCCAGCCTGGCGTGAACTTCGGCCTGCCGGATCGCGTCGGCGGTGGCGAATGCCGCGACCCCGGCCAGTACCGGCACGCGCCTCGCCGCGGCGTCGATCACGATGCGCACGATTTCGCTGCGCTGCTCGAACGAGAGATAGGCGAACTCGCCGGTACTGCCCAAGGGACTCAGGCCATGAACCCCGCTCTGGATCAGATGCTCGACCAGCTCGCGCAGCACGCGCTCGCGCACGCGGCCGGTGGTTTCGTCGATCGGGGAAACGAGGTAGGGGAATATTCCGTGAAAATTGGTCATGTCATCCGCGCGCGTGCTCATCCAACGAGGCAGCTGCGATGATAGCGCGCTTTGATGTGCGCCGGCGCGACGGTCGCGCATGGACCGCTCTATCGTACGGAACTCCCGTTCAGACTCATACCATATTGGAAGAGACTCGAACTTGTCTCAATATGCACGAAGGTATACCCTCATTTCGATTTGAATTTGTCCGATGGGAGAGCCGATGAATCGACCCGTGAGCCAGGCGCGACAATACCGCTATTACGAACTGGTAATGGCCGCCTTCGTCGTCGTGCTGATCTGTTCCAACCTCATCGGACCGGCAAAGATCGCGCAGATTTCGCTGCCCTACCTGGGCGTGGTCACCTTCGGCGCCGGCGTACTGTTCTTCCCCGTATCCTATGTGTTCGGCGACATTCTCACCGAGGTCTACGGCTATGCGCGTGCGCGCAAGGTGATCTGGGCCGGGTTCACCGGCCTCGGCTTCGCTTCGTTCATGGCAGCGGTGGTGGTGGCGCTGCCGCCGGCGCCGTTCTGGAACAATCAGGCGGCCTACGAGATCGCCTTCGGCTCCACCTGGCGCATCGTTCTTGCCTCGATGTGCGCCTACTTCTGCGGCGAATTCGTCAACTCCTACGTGCTGGCGAAGATGAAAATCATCACCGCGGGGAAATGGCTGTGGACCCGCACCATCGGCTCGACCATTTTCGGCGAGGCGGTGGACTCGGCCCTGTTCTATCCGCTCGCCTTCTATGGCACCGGCATCATCCCTGACGACAAGCTGCCGCTGGTGATGCTGTCGCAGTTCCTGATCAAGGTCGGCGTCGAAGTCGCATTCACCCCGGTTACGTACAAGGTCGTCAACGCGCTCAAGCGGGCCGAGCACGAGGACCACTACGACCGCAATACCGACTTCAATCCGTTCACGCTGAAAAGCTGAGGCCGTCCCGGCCGTGTCCGGACGGCCGCCGCAGCCCGCTACAACAGCACGTCCCTGGACAGCCCGTGCCAGCGCAGAATGCGGCGCAGCTGCCCCAGCGCCTCGAGCTGAATCTGCCTGACGCGCTCGCGCGTCAGGCCTAGATGGCGCGCCAGCTCCTCCAGCGTGCAGACTTCCTGGCTGTTCAGGCCGAAGCGGCGCTCGATTACGGTGCGCTGCTTGTCGTTCAGCTGTTCCAGCCATTGCTTCACCAGTGACTCGATCTCCTGCGTCTGCAACCCGGCCTCGGGATTCACGCTTTGTTCGTCGGAGATGGATTCGCCGATCGACAGCAGCGGATCGACGTCCAGCGGCGCGTCGAGCGAAGTCATGTGCTCGTTGTGCGCGAGCACGCCGCGCACGTCCTCCGCCGGCTTGCCCAGCAGGTGGGCAATGTCGTCAACGCTCGCTTCGCGTTCGCCGTGCGCCTCCAGATGGCGCTTGGCGCGCAGCACCAGATTCAGTTCCTTGATTACATGCACCGGCAGCCGGATCGTGCGCGACTGGTTCATGATGGCGCGCTCGATGTTCTGGCGTATCCACCAGGTGGCGTAGGTGGAGAAGCGGAAGCCGCGCTCCGGATCGAATTTCTCCAGCGCGTGCATCAGCCCCAGATTGCCCTCCTCCACCAGATCCAGGAGCGGCACACTGCGGTTGAGATAATGCTTGGCGATGTTCACCACCAGGCGCAGATTGCGCTCGATCATCTTCTGCCGCGCGGCGAAATCTCCGCCGGCGGCGCGGCGCGAATACTGCAGTTCCTCCTCGGGCGAGAGCAGCGGATTGAGCCCGATCTGGTGCAGATAGATCTGGGTGACGTCGGAGAGGAATTCAGTTTCCGCATCGCCCGCTTCGGGCTGCGCCTCGGCCGCGGGCGCTGCGTCAGCCTCGATATCCTCGTCCGGAGGGGGAGATTGCAGGGTCACGACGGCGGCAGGTACTTGGCCGGGTCGACCGGCTTGCCGAGCTTGCGGATCTCGAAATGCAGCTTGGGCACGTCGGTGTCGGTGTTGCCGATTTCCGCGATCTTCTCGCCCTTGACCACGTTCTGTCCCTCCTTCACCAGAATGTCCTTGTTATGGGCATAGGCCGACAGGTAGGTTTTGTTGTGCTTGATGATCACGAGCTTGCCGTAGCCGCGCAGACCGCTGCCGCTGTAGACCACGCGCCCCGGGGCGGACGCGATCACCGGATCGCCCCGCTTGCCGGCGATGTCCAGGCCTTTGTTGCTCGCCTCGGAAAACCCGGCAAGAATCTTGCCACGCACCGGCCAGCCCCATTCGACCCTGTCCTCGTCTTCGATATCGGAATCGGTCTTGCCCGCGGGCTCCGGCTTTGGCGCGGCTGCGGGCGCAGGCGCCGGCTCAGCAGGGCCGGGGGGCGGCTTCGCCTGCGCTTCACCGCGCTGCAGCAGAGCCACATTCTCAGGCGAGTACGGGAGCTTGCGCGCCAGGGGTTCGGACTTGACCAGTTCCTCCGCCACTGCCGGCCGCGCGGGGGCTTCCGCTTTCATCGGTCCCTGCGTGCCGAGCGGGCGGGTCTCGACCCGCCCCGAAGTAGTCACCGGATTCACCGTCACCGGCGCTTCCTGCACACCCGCCGGCGGCTTCAGCCGCAGCTGCTGGCCGGGGCGGATGCGGTTCGCGTCATCCAGGTTGTTCCAGGCAGCCAGTTCCTTGTAATCCAGCCCGTGGTCGAGCGCGATGCTGAACAACGTGTCGCCACGCCGCACCAGATAAGCGTCCGGCCGCGTGCCCACCTGCGGTGCCGCGGCCGGCGGCGGAGTGGCCGGTTTCGCCGCGCGCGGCGGCGCGCGCTCGATCACCGGCGCCTGCACCGGCCGGCTGGAGCATGCGGCGAGCGTCAGCGCCGCCGCAACCGCCGCGCACAACAGGGCTGATGCGCGCTTCACTCGACCCCCGGGAGCATGGGCACGAAACGGACCGCGTCCAGCGTGGTTTCGCTGTAGCCGGACCGCGTGCGCTCCACCAGCCGCAAGATCTGTTCGGAACTGCCGAACGGTAAAATCATTCTGCCGCCCGGCGCGAGCTGCTGCAACAGGGTCTGCGGCAGACGCGCGCTGGCGGCGGCGAGAATAATGGAATCGAAAGGCGCGGCTTCGGGCAGGCCGAGGTTGCCGTCACCATGTTTCAGGCGCAGATTGGACAGGCGCAAGGGGCGCAGATTGGCGCGCGCCTTCGCCAACAGCGGCGCGATGCGCTCGACCGAATACACTTCGCTCGCCACCTGCGCCAGCACCGCCGCCTGGTAGCCGCAACCGGTGCCGATCTCCAGCACCTTGCCCAGTTCGCGACCGGCGCGCAGCGCCTGGATCATCAGCGCCACGACATAGGGCTGGGATATGGTCTGCGAAAAGCCGATCGGCAACGCGGTATCCTCGTAGGCTCGCGTCGCCAGCGCTTCTTCGACAAACAGGTGGCGCGGCACCGCGCTTATCGCGGCCAGCACCGTCTCGTCGCCGATGCCCTCCTTGCGCAGGCGTTCGACCATGCGCGCGCGGGTGCGCTGCGAGGTCATGCCGATGCCCTGCGTCTGCGCGTGGCCGCGCGGGCTCATCGCTTCAGCCAGTCGCGCATGCGCGGTATCTGGTTCATGTGCGTAAGATCGACCTGCAACGGGGTCACCGACACGCGCTTCGCCGCAACTGCATAAAAATCCGTGCCCTCGCCCGCGTCCTGCGCGGTGCCGGCGGGACCGATCCAATATACGGTTTCATTGCGCGGACTGACTTCCTTGATCACCGGTTCGGCCTTGTGGCGTTTGCCCAGGCGCGTGACTTCGATGCCGCGCAGTTCGTCGTATGCCAGATCGGGAACGTTGAGATTGAGCAGCACCGGCCCGGACATCGGATCGCGCTGCAAGCGCTCGACCATTTCCAGCGCCACCCGCGCAGCGGTGTCGAAATGCCTGCCGGTCTTGCCCGCGAGCGATACCGCAAGCGACGGGACGCCCAGCAAGTAGCCTTCGGTGGCTGCGGCGACGGTGCCCGAATAAATCGTATCGTCGCCCATATTGGCGCCGAGGTTGATGCCGGACACCACCATGTCGGGCAGATGGTCGAGCAGACCGGTGACGGCAAGGTGTACGCAGTCGGTCGGGGTGCCGTTGACGAACAGGAAATCGTTGGCCGAGCGCCTGACCGACAGCGGCCGGTCCAGAGTGAGCGAGTTGGACGCGCCGCTGCGGTCGCGCTCCGGTGCCACCACCGTGATATCGGCGACGCGGGCAAGGACTTCGGCAAGACAGGCCAGTCCGGGGGAGAAATAACCGTCATCGTTGCTGAGCAGTATGCGCATGTGCGTCGGATTATAAAGGACAGCGCCCGATCTTGTACGGCGCGCGCGCCGCTGAACCTTTGCCACGCGAGCTCGGGACACCGTATGCGCGGCGGCAGCAGGCTATACCGGCGATGCGCGCGTGGCGGAGTTCCAGGCGCGCTGTGGCAACGACTTGGGCACCCTCAATAGGTTCCCGGCACCAGGATCGTCCTGTCCACGCGCCTCACGTCGCGCAGGCCGCAGAAAGCCATGGTGATGTCGAGCTCCTTTTGAATCATCTCCAGACACTTGGTCACGCCCGCCTCGCCCATGGCGCCCAGGCCATAAACGTAGGCGCGGCCGATGAACACCCCCTTGGCACCCAGTGCGATGGCCTTGATCACGTCCTGCCCGGAGCGGATGCCCCCGTCCATCAGCACCTCGATCTTGTCGCCCACGGCGCGCACGATAGACGGCAATGCGGCAATCGACGAAGGCGCGCCGTCGAGCTGGCGCCCGCCGTGATTGGAAACGATGATCGAGTCGGCGCCCGAACGAGCGGCAATCTCGGCGTCCTCGGCATCCATGATGCCTTTGAGGATCAGCTTGCCGCCCCAGCGTTCCTTGATCCACTGCACGTCGTCCCAGTTCAGCGTGGGATCGAGCTGGCTCGCGCTCCATGCCGAAAGCGAACTCAGCGTTTCGACGCCGTCTATATGGCCCACCACATTGCGAAAGGTATGGCGCCTGGTGCCCAGCATGCCCAGCCCCCAGCGCGGCTTGGTGCTCATGTTCAGCATGCTGCGCAGCGTGATCTTGGGCGGGACGGACAGGCCGTTCCTGATGTCCTTGTTGCGCTGCCCCATGATCTGCAGATCGAGCGTGAGCACCAGCGCGGAACACCCGGCCGACTTGGCGCGGTCGATCAGGCGCTTGATGAAATCGCGGTCGCGCATCACGTACAGTTGAAACCAGAAGGGCTTGCTGACGCTCTCGGCCACGTCTTCGATGGAGCAGATGCTCATGGTGGACAGCGTGAACGGCACGCCGAATTTTTCAGCGGCGCGCGCGGCCAGGATCTCGCCATCGGCATGCTGCATCCCTACCAGCCCGACCGGCGCGAGGGCCACCGGCATGGCCACGTCCTGTCCCGCCATTGTGCTCCTCAGGCTGCGGTTTTCCATATTGACCGCGACACGCTGGCGCAGTTTGATCGCGGCGAAGTCGCTTTCGTTGGCGCGGTAGGTGCCTTCGGTCCACGAACCAGAATCGGCGTAGTCGTAGAACATCCGCGGCACGCGCTTTTCAGCCAGAATGCGCAGGTCTTCGACGCAGGTAATCACATGTGGCATGGTGTCTCCGGACGCAAGTCGAAAATTGCGGAATCCCAAGACCGCTCATGGGATTTGCCCCTAGGGCGGCCAATCTATGGGAGCACGGGGGGACGTGTCCGCTCGCATGGTTCGTACTCTAAGGCAAAGCGCCGGGGATTGCCAGAAACACCGGGGGATCTCGCCTCATCGGGCCATTCGGCGTAAGCTGATGCGACAATACATAGCGGAGGACTAGATATGGCCGGCAGGATTGTTGTGGCGTTTGTTCTATGCACCATACTCGGCTTGGGCCAGCCGTCCGCTGCCTTCGCCGCATCCAAGGCCGAGATCGACGCCAAGGTGCGCGAGGCGGTTGAGAATTTCTACAAGCAAACGAGCGCCGGCAAGCAACTGGCGCAGAAAGCTTCCGGCATGCTGGTGTTTCCGGAGGTGATCAAGGCAGGCATCGGCATCGGCGGCGAGTACGGCGAAGGCGCGCTGATAGTGAAGGGAAGGACGGCTGCCTACTACAGCACCGCGGCCGCCTCGATCGGCTTCCAGCTCGGCGCGCAGATAAAGTCGCAGATCATATTGTTCATGAACCCGAAAGTGCTGGAGAATTTTCGCAAGAGCGAAGGCTGGAAGGCGGGCGTGGACGGTAGCGTCGCGCTGGCGACGCTGGGCGCAGGCGGCGAAATCAGCACCGATACCGTCAAGCAACCCATCATCGGCTTTATCTTCTCGAACAAAGGCCTGATGTACAACCTGACGTTCGAAGGCGCGAAAATCACCCGACTCGAACGATGACTGGACGGCGGACGTCTCCGACACAGCCGCCCGCCTTCGCTCACCCGCCCGCCATCACCGGCTCCAGGCCGCGCGCAGCAAGTTCTCTTCCTTGTTGTAGTGGAACTCGAGCTCGCCCTTGTACGCGCGGTGCAGCGCCTGCGCGATGTCGCGCGCAAGATGGGTATCCGTGGTCGTGACCAGGATGCCGTCGGCGCCCTCGACGATCGCCATTATCCGCTGCAGCGGATGTTCCGTTTTTTCCTTTGCCTCGTGGTGCCTGACCAGATGCAGTATCTCGTCGCGATGCGCCTGCAGGAACTCGCCCTTGAGCGCCACGTATCCGGCGGGAAATTTGTCGTGAATCCGATGGCACGCCGGGCAGCGCTCTTCACGCGTGCCCATGGGCGCGGCACCCCAGGTCCAGCGGCCGCCTAGAAACACGGCGCCGCAGTCAGGACAACGCGTCGGTTCCACCAGCTTGCGTCCCGCCTTGTAGCTGTCATGCACCAGTTCCTGCAACAGTTGCTCCCGGCCTATCGGCTCGAATTCCCGGCGTTGGCTTTTCATGCTTGACCTCTCGTCGCTATGCGTTCATCAGCGCCCTGCGGCCGCGCGGCCTCAGAGCTTCGGGTTTGCCTCGTGGGCATAGGTTTTTTCGTGCTGTCGCTGGCAAGTGTAGCAGCGTATCGCGGTGGGATAGGCGAGCAGGCGCTCGAATCCGATGTCGTCGCCGCAGTCGGTGCAGGCGCCGAAGGCACCCTCCCGGATGCGCACCCTGGCCGCCTCGATGTCACGGATTTCCCGGATATGACGGTCGATGATCGCGAGATTCAGGTCCGCCAGCGCATCGCCGGTCGCCTGGTCGCCGCTATCTGCGGGGGCCCGGTCGATCAGTTCCACATACTGCTGGTTTTCACTTTTTTCCAGCGCGTCACGCACTTCTTCCAGCAGCGATTGGTATTGCCGGTCGAGCTCGCGCTCGAGCTTGGAAAGTTGTGTCTTGGTCGGAGCCACGATCTGTTCCTCCGCGCTGCAATGCGTTCAAGCACCTTTTCATATTGTGCGGAGGTACAGCTTATGGAAGCTTGATTTTGCGCAATCTCCGGCGCAATTCTGCCCTTCGTGCCAAGGCGCCGGCGCCCGGTACAGCCGGGGTGGCGGCAGACGGGGGCTGCGCTTAAGCTCAGCCGGCCGGGGCCGCAATTCCAGCGCGTTTGCGCGTCGCCGACGCCGAGCGCGCCGCCAGCGAACCCAACTGAGCCATTCCGAGCGTGCTGAAATAGCCGCTGTGCGCAAAGCCTTCCTCGAACAGGCAGCGGATCAGCTCTTGCGCCGTCGCGGGCAACAGTTCCCGCGCAGCATGGGATTCGCCGTCGGCAGTCTGCACCGACATGCCGGCGCGCAAGGCCATTCTGCGCATGGGTGTATTGTCGGAGAGGAACATCACGAACACATTTCTCGCGCCGCAAATCCTGGCGCGGAAAAGTAGTCGTTCCATGAGCAGGGTCCCGATCTTCTGGCCGCGCTTGTCGGGACGCACCGAAAACGCCATTTCGTGTGCTTTGGGGCCGCGCACGAGTTCCGCCAAGCCGATTATCTGGGCCTGTTCGTCATACGCACCCAAGATCGTGTCCCGGGTGAAGTTCAACCCGTCGACGTAGCCGGAAATGGTCTTGTCGGAGAGCGAACAGCAGAATCGCTTGCGGCGGTCGTCTGGCGAGAGGGCAAGATAGAAGGTTCTGACGGCCTCCCGCTCGAATACGGTCAGTGGTCTGGTAATCATCGAATCACTCTTCCGCGGCAAATCCCCCCTGCCCGTCATTTATATCATATTGATGCGATGCGACATAACGCATAATCTGATGGATAACATCATAAAAACAGATGGAAAAACGTGTTAATTCAGCTTGTAATCTAAAAATGCCTATTGCATCGCACCATCGGTTGTTGTACCATGTGTTTGCGGGGTTTCTCCTCCTCCTCCTTTGGAATCCCGTCTTTGAGCCGGTGGCGTTTCAACAAGCGCCACCGGTTTTTTTTAACGTTTCCATTGGGCACCCCGGCGTTCCGCCGGCGTGCAGAAAGTCCTGCCGCTTGATGCACGCGTTCAACAGGCGCGCGCCTCGCATGCTCGGCGGAGCGGGCCGCGGATAGCGTAACATTGCGTCCCAGCGAACGATAATTGAGCGCCAGCGCAGCGCAGAAGGCCGCCAGTGAAAACTCCGAAAAGAATCCAGCCCTTGATCGACGAGGGTCTCGTCGACGAAGTTACGCGCCAGCTCATGAGCGG
>Ga0315281_10002213_pt1 | contig 28892 bp, 27 predicted proteins | sample YL17G07_0_MG_FD_204540 | JGI IMG/M metagenome (GOLD analysis project Ga0315281, IMG submission 204540) | Sediment microbial communities from Yellowstone Lake, YNP, Wyoming, USA - YL17G07_0 | ecosystem: Environmental > Aquatic > Freshwater > Lake > Sediment | place: USA: Wyoming | collected...
GGCAAACCTCCCGTGGGGTGCAGGGCTGGGGAGCTCGGCCTGTATGAACGTCCTGTGGCTTGGCTTGATCAAGGGGCGACCGCTCTCGACCGTCCAGGAACGGCTCGATCTTGCCGAGGATGCCTTCAAGATCGAAAAGGTTCTGGGAATCATCGGCGGGAAGCAGGATCAATGTGCATCCGCCCTGGGAGGAATCAATCTGTTCGAGTTCTCGAAAGAAGGGATTCGTTCAACGCCGATCGGTCTCTCGACAGGCCGTGTGAAGGAGCTGGAGTCACTACTGCTGCTCTGCTACACAGGAGCGGCGCGGCTCTCCTCCACAATTCACCAGAACGTGTGGGGAAATCTTGCTCAAGGTGATCGCGGCGTCCGTGACGCGCTCATCCGAATGAAGGATTCTGCGTACGACGGAAAAGAGGCTCTCGAGCAAGGGGACTTTGAGAAATTCGGAAAGATCCTCTCAACGCAGTTTGAATGTGCGAAGATCTTGGATAGCTCTACGACCAATCAAACACTCGCAGATCTCTTCACCCTTGTCCACGGAGACATCTTGGGCGGAAAGCCTTGTGGTGCCGGCGGCGGAGGCTGTGTGGTATTTTGTTGTAAAGGAGAGAGGGAAAAGCGGCACGTCGCGGAGAGAATCACGACTGCCGGTTTTTCGCTTCTTGATTTCGCGTTCGATTTTAACGGGCTCAGGGTGAGCGTGGAGAGTTGACATCGAGTTTTTCGCTCTTGAATATATTCGTTCAGTCAATGCTGCATGCCTTGCGGGATCCGATTCAGACCAGGAATAGCAGGAAGAGGTGTGGCCCTGGCTGGAAAGCAGTCAAGCTACGTTTATTACCCCGACCAAGAGATTTATCATGTTCCTGAACCGACCGTCGAAGCTTGGATAAAGCTGGAGAAGATGGCTCCTTCCATTGCGCTTGTGTCCGAAACTATTCGTGGGTCCGTTTTTTTCTTATTCGATGACGATGTTGAGATTCAAAGATAGAGGACAGAAGATCCTTCCCAGGAACTGAATGGCCCGACCGATCATTAGGACCCTCCCCTCGCTCTTCGTCTGGCAACTCGTGACGGTGGTCGCAGGCTTCGTGACGCAGATCGTACTTGCCCGGTCGTTGGGACCTACCAACAAGGGAATCCTCGACCTGTTTCTGCTGATCCCCTTCGTTACGAGTTCTGTGGTGGAGATGGGCCTCCTTTCGGCCAACACGTATCACGGCGGTAAAGGGACATACAGCCTTCAAACGCTTCACTCCAATTCCATATTCTGGAGCATAGGCGTTGGGATGCTCGTGTTCATTATCGGCGTCACCATAAGCCTGGCGGTCGGTTCTCCGTTCGCCGCACTGTCAAACAGGTATTTTCTTCTGGCTCTCGCCGCAGTTCCTCCTTCACTGTACTTCCTACTCTGGTCGGGGTTGATGTACGGCAGCGATCAGGTGAAAATGGTGTACCTCGTCGGCGGCGTCTACTCTCTGATTTCGGTCCTTCTGTATGGTGTTGTTGTTTTGATCGGCGGAACGCTGGAAATGTTTATCTATCTCAGCGCTTCGCTCCTGCTCGTGAGAGCCTGCCTTTCGTTGTTCTCAACCGGAAGGACGACTCCCTTGCGCTTGGAGTTCAACGCGGCGGCGCTAAAGCACTCGCTCGTGTACGGTCTCGCTCTGTACGTCGGGCTGGCGATCAATTCGCTTCATTTCCGCATTAACCAATTTTTCATCGAGGCGATGCTGGGCCCGACTGCTCTCGGCTACTTCGCACTCGCTGTCCGCATCGCTGAGATGCTCTGGCTTCTCGACTATGTGGTCGTCACGGCTTCTCTCTACAGGGTCACCTCAGAAGATTTCGCCGGGGCGGTGCTTGTGGCAGAACGCTCCCTTAAATTGGTCGCAGCGCTCGTGATCATCCCATCACTCGCAATCTTTGCTCTCGCACCTTTTCTTGTCCCACTCTTTTTCGGAAAAGCGTTCGCACCTGCGGTGCTTCCTCTCTGGTATCTTTTGCCTGGTATTATCGCCTGGAGCCTAGGCCGGAGCCTTTCCCCATTCATATCCTATCAGTGCGGAAAACCCTGGTACAATACAGCAGCCGCGGGATTCGCGTTCATTGTCAATCTGGCGGCCAACTTCATCCTGATTCCGAAACTCGGAATCGTGGGCGCTGCGATAGCCTCAACTCTGTCGTATACAGTCAATCTCCTCATCATCGGACTGATTTTCTTCCGTCTCACTCATGCGCGGGTCATCGACACCATTCTCCCGACTGGCGCAGAAATTTCACTGGTTGCACAGTTTGTCAGGGAGCAGTACGACCGGTTTGTCAAGCGCGACACCTGAGCGTCCAAACTCTATGGGCAAGTCCCGTTCAGCATATTCTTTACAGGGAACTGCAGAACATTCATCAATATGAAGAAAAGACTATTTCTTCTTCTCGTAAGAGCCCTACGCACATGTCTCGCCATCATGGAGAAGATCCTCGGCATCTTCTTTCCCACGGATAGAATCAGTCAGAAGTATTCTCCGAGATACCAGCAGCAGGAGATCTGGAAGAGAGAGTACCAGATCTGGGAGACCAATAGGAAGGAATTTCTTGCCAAGGCGCTCGCGCGCTCCTGCCCATCGTGCAACGGGAGTGACTACGCTTTCCTGTGGGATTCAGAAGATGGGTACCACTATGTACAGTGTCGAAACTGTGACTTCGTCTATGTTTCGCCGTACTTCAGCTACGACCGCTGGCGAGAATACTTCAAACGGTTCGAGAAGGAGACAGAAGAGGTCAACCGCATCGTCATCGACTCTCGTTTTGAGGAGTCGTACCTGAATGAGGATCGGGGAAGGTTTTCTTTTTATCTTGATTTGTTGCAGAGGCACAAACCCTCGGGCGCTGTCTTAGATATCGGGTGCCTCACGGGCAGCTTTTTGAAGCTTGCCCGGGAACGGGGCTACGCTCCTCACGGAATTGAATATCGCGGGTACGCGATCGAGTCTGCCAGAAAGAGGTTCGGACTCGAAATCAAGCAGGGGTTCTTTGAAGAGCTCGCAGCGTCGATGATTGCAGATCCACAACGGTTTGATATCATCACGCTCTGGGAGACCCTCGAGCACATGCTGTATCCTGATGCAGCGATCAAGAACGCACGCCAGTTGCTTGCCTCCGGAGGCGTCATTGCCATCACCGTCCCGAACTACGACAACCCGCAGGTGAGAATCCTCCGAGAGCGGTGTTTTCACTGCCTCGGTGGACCTGGAAACGCCGGGCACATCAACATGTTCACGCCGACGACCCTTGCCTGCATGCTGGAGCGAAATGGCTTTGAAGTCTTTTTCCTGGAGACTGAGGGGTCGAGCAGTTACTACGACATACTGGCGTATCTCTCCGGTCGATTTGAACTCATCAACTCGTACAGCAACACCTTCACGTCGCCGAGAAAGGAGCCGAGCCGTGCGCCGTTCTATCTTGCGCCGGCCTTCATGAATTTCGCTCTTGCATTATCACCGCTCCTGAAGCTCATCGAGAACGCATCAAAGAAGGGGGCCATCATCCTGACCATTGCTCGGAAGAAGGATTAGCAATGTATCTTTCCTCCCAAAAGTGGAACGAATTTTACGAGCGCATGGAGCGAAAGGCAAGCAGCCTGATCGATCCTGCGACGGGACTTGTCTCTCGGCGGTTCGTTGAGAGCATCGTATGTCCACTGTGTGCTTCTCCTTCATTTCGACCGCGGGTCAGGAAGCACGGGTTCACGTACGTGGAATGCAACGAGTGCAGCTTCGTCTATCTGAACCCGCAACTGACGCAAGGCGCGATCCGTGACGTTTACAACGACCGGGATCTGCGGGAGTTCTTCTTTAAAGAACTGCTCCTGCCGCACGTGGAGCGTGACCAGCGGTCTGAATTCGAGGGGCGGCTCGGACAGCTCCAGACGCTCGTGCAAGTTCCGAATCCTAAACTCCTCGATATCGGCTGCGCGGCCGGATTGTTCCTGTCGCTCGCGGAGAACCATCGATTCCGCGGCGAGGGTTTGGAATTGAACGAACTCTACATCGACTACATCAAAACGCACCGGCCCGTCACTGTCCACAGGAAACTGTTGGAGGAGATGCAGTACCCGGACTCCTGGTTCGATGTCGTGACGCTCTGGGATGTGCTTGAGCATTTGCCGAAACCTGTCGAAACGCTGCGAGAGGCGGCCCGGGTCCTGACCCGCGGCGGCATACTTGCCTTGACGACGATCAATCATGCTTGTATCAACGAGAGACTGCTGAAAGAGCGCTGGCGTTACTACATGCCGCCGGATCACTTGTGTTCATTCTCGCCCGCCTTGCTTACCTGGGTGCTCAATCGGTCTGGCTTCGCCGTCGTTGGCATTCAACATCAGTATATGTTCGAAGTATTGGCCGACCACTACTTCAGATTTCTGATTCCCTCACCCGGCTCCGGCTTTCTCGGAACCTCGCTCAACAAAGTCAAGAAGCTTCTTTATCTTGTACTGGCGCTGTCGTCCCAAGCCTTCTTCCGAGTCCTCCGTAAGGGTGATCTCCTAACCGTCTATGCGCGAAAATCCTAAAACACTAAAAGCATTTCTGCGTATCCTCGAGCATCGCGTTCTCAGACCACGCATCTGGAGAGCTCTCCCTGAGAAGCGAGTCCAGCGGCAGTCAGACAAGGAATTCCTTCGACTCTTCGACTACGGCGGCACGACCGGGGAGTTTGTCCGGCAGTTCCACGACGACGTGAGATATCGCTTCTTCTTCCATCCCCGAAATCAGAAAGACTTCTTCCTCCAACTCATTGCGCAGACCCAACCCTACGAGCAAATCCTGTCAGATGCACAGGATGTGATTGAAAATAGATTCGAGACGCTCGGCTCGGGCAAAGTGCACCTCGGAGAGAAAATCAATTGGCATCAGGATTTCAAGAGCGGAAAAGTCTGGCCGATGCGCATACTGACCGGGGCTGAGATTCTCGACCTCGGCCATCCATCGGATATCAAGGTGCCGTGGGAGCTGAGCCGGTTTCATCAGGTGTGGTGGCTGGGGAAGGCGTACTGGGTGACGCGCGGCGAGCAATATGCTCAGAAGTTCAGTGAGCTGATCGAGGGCTGGATCGAACAAAATCCGCTCGGCGAGGGACCGAACTGGACCGTGGCCATGGAAGCGGCGATCCGCGCCTGCAACTGGATGGCCGGATATTACTTCTTCTGCGAGTCCAGATCCCTCTCCACGCAGTTCTGGTTGCGGTTTCTGAAAAGCCTCTACGCACACGGACGATTCATTGAAAACAATCTGGAATACTCCTGGCGGAACGGAAATCATCTGCTGTCAGACGTCGTGGGCTTGACGTTCTTGGGAAATTTCTTCCGTCACACAAACTTTGGCAAACGGTGGCTGAAGCGCGGGGTTGCGAGCCTGCAGGAGCAAATGGAGGAGCAAGTCTATCCGGATGGCGTGGACTATGAGAAATCTACGAGCTACCAGCATCTCGCGGTGGAATTGTTCTATAGTGGAACCATGCTCTGTATGAAGAACAACATCAGCTTCACGAGCCGGTATATGCAACGGCTGGAGAGGATGATCGAGTTCGTACAGCATTACACGCGCCCCGATGGATCAATCCCCTTGATCGGAGATGCAGACGATGGCAGGCTCTTCAAGTTCTCGATGAGTGAAAATGTCAACGACCACCGTCACGTGTTGTCTGTGGGGGCCATTCTCTTCGACCGTCGGGACTTCAGGGTTGCAGCCGGAAAATTTTCGCAGGGTGCACTTTGGTTCTTCGGCGGCGAAGGATTTGAGAAGCATCAGAGACTCCAGGGCGAACCGCTCCAGCTCAACTCACGCGCATTTCCCGATGGCGGATTCTACATCTTGCGCAGCTCCGAGGCACACGTCTTCGTCGATGCGGGAGATCTCGGGATGATGGGACGAGGAGGACATGGCCACAATGATACGCTCAGCTTCGAGCTCTGGGCACATGGAGCCCCACTGATCGTCGATTCCGGAACATACGCTTATACATTTGATACAAAGGCCCGGACCGAATTCCGAAGCACCCGCGCTCACAACACCGTTGTCGTGGATGCATGCGAGATTGCAGAGTTCGCCGGTTTGTGGAGGGTGAAGTCAGACGGGACAGATCCGAAGGTACTTGAGTGGAACAGCAGCGACCGGCGTGACGTCCTCGTTGCTGAGCATCACGGCTATAGGACACTTCCTTCAGGAGTGACGCACCGAAGAGGATTTGAGCTGAACAAGCAGGAGTTTGAACTCGTTATCACTGATGAGATCAGAGGAAGCGGAAGTCACGAGATCCAAAGCTTCCTGCATTTCGCGCCAGACGTTAAGATCGAGTTGTCCACTCCGAGGAGCGCGATCGCCTACGCTCGAGCGGCCGTCTATCGCATCGCAGTCAGTGACGGCGTATTCTCGGTGATCGGCACGCGCTTCTCGCGAAGCTACGGCGTGCAAGAGCCCAACGTCGCGTTACAGCTCTCCCTTACGGCCCAGGCGCCGCAAACGATCACAATTCAAATTCAACTTGAGAAACGCGTTGCGTCATAAAGCGCTCGCTGTCGCGATCATTGCCTTCGTTTTCCGTGCTGGTTTTCTTGCCGTCTTCCCGGGGCCAAATTACTACGACGGGATCTCGCGTTCATACCTCGACGTGGCAAAGAACGTGTTGCTGGGCAAGGGGATCGTAGTCTATGTGAACGTCGCACCGATCTCAAACCCAACCCCCCAGTGGACCTACGAGCCGTTCATCGACCGGCCTCTCGGATATCTTTTCCTCGTCCTTCTCCCTTTGATGATCACACTGCAACCGGTCGGCGTTCAGATTCTTCACGCCCTTCTCTCCTCTCTCTCCGCGATCATTCTCTACAAAGTGGGAGAGAGAATTTCATCGCAAACCGCGGCTTGGCGCGCGGCGCTTCTGTACGCCCTCTGGCCCCTCAGTTCACGCTTTGAGGTCACGATTCTCCCTGACGCCGTGATGTCGTTTTTCCTTCTTTTCACGGTCTTTCTCCTGCTCAAAGCCTTGAGTTCCCCGAGCAGCCTTCCCTGGTTCTTCCTCGCCGGCGTCGTCTGTGGCGTAGGAATGACCATGAGACCGGACATCCTCCTGCTGCCGCTCTTCATCGCGGCCTGGTTGTTTCTTTCACAACACTTCTCGAAGTGGGTCCAGGCCTCGCTCGCGCTCCTGCTCGGTGCTGCAATCATCGTCGGCGCACAAACAGTTCGCAACTCAGCAGTGACGGAGGGCAAGATTGTCCCGTTAGGATTAGGGAACGGTATAAGCCTCTGGGAAGGCATTAGCCAATTCGGCGACACGTTGGGAACGGTGCATGACGACGAAAAACTGGCACACCGCGAAGGCTACTCCAGTTGGGCATACCCGGATGGTGTTGAGCGAGAGCGGAAACGCTTCAAGGAAGCAACTGACATAATCGTCCAACATCCCCTGTGGTACTGTAGTGTCATGTTGAAGCGCGTCCCCGTGCTTCTGACACCCGACTGGATGATGACACGAAAATTTGCTCCATCGCTCAGAGAATTTCTCGATGCATCGCCGCAGAATTCGCTCATGGGATATGTGCGCCTGTATCCGCTTTCTGTTCTTGTTCGCGGATGTGTGGTTCTTCTGCAATATTTGACCCTCCTCCTCGCCGCATTTGTACTCTGGAAAAGGAGGCGCGAGCGGATGTTCGATCTTCCTGCCCTCATCATTTTTTACTACATTCTCGTACACATCCCAACCAACACGGAAGCAAGATACTTTTATCCCGCAGTTCCGTTCGTCGTCCTGCTCGCATCAATTGGATGGGATGCGCTGAGACAGAACAGGGGCTAAGCCGGTCTACATGCTCGTCAACGTCACTATTCCGGTCTACAACGAAGAGAAGACTCTCCCGTCGAGCATTACAGCACTCCACGATTTTCTTTCCACGCACTGCAGGTTTGACTGGGAGATCGTAATCGCAGACAATGCCTCGACCGATCGAACGCTCGAAATGGCGCGACAGTTGGCCTCGCATTTCGCCGGAGTGCGGTTTGCCCACCTCGAGCAGAAAGGACGCGGCCGGGCACTGAAAAAGGCTTGGACGGAGAGCTCTGCAGAGATTCTCAGTTACATGGATGTCGATCTCTCCAGCAACCTCTACGCTTTCCCCTCGTTGGTCGAAGCGCTTATCAGCGGCGGGTTCGACATCGGAATTGGCTCACGTCTCCTGAAGGCTTCAACGACAAAACGGAGCTTGAAACGGGAAGTCATTTCGCGGGCGTATAATCTTCTGGTGAAGGGGTTCTTCGCAACCAAATTTTCCGATGCTCAGTGCGGATTCAAGGCCATTACCAAGAAAGCCTGCGAGAATCTTCTGCCAAAAGTTGAAGACACCGGCTGGTTCTTTGACACGGAGCTGCTTGTGATCGCGGAGAAGCTTGGTTACCGCATCTTTGACCTGCCCGTGAGCTGGATCGAGGACCTCGACACTCGGGTAAGGATTGTTCCTACTGCCATTGATGACATCAAGGGCTTGATCCGCGTTCGCCGGAACTTCTCCAGGGGTATCTACTAACGGAGGAGTAACACTTCGTTCTTCCCGACTTATAAATTCGATAGAGGGCACCCACGTAGCAGATCAATCCAAACCAGAGAAGGGGGTAAGGGTAGGACCGAGGAGGCAGGGATCGTAGAGTGGCATCAAAATCACACATGAACGAGAAAAGGATAGAAAGACTCCCGAGGACCGTCAACAGCCACAGGGGCTTCGTCGGGTGGAATTCAGTCCCACGCCGTTCCATGCGCACCACGATTGCACCTCCAACGATCATGAAAAGGGAAACGAGAACCGGCGCAATCACGGGTCCGATCCACGGAATTGGAATTAGGAAAAGAACGTCCCAATCGAACACAGATGCAGGCCAGTTCAGAACAAGCTTCAGCCAGACATAGTAGAAGATGTCCCAAACCCCAAAGGCAATCAGGAAATAGCTCACCCTCCCCCACCGTGTCCTGCCAGAAAGGATACCAACCGCAGCGAGCATGACCATCGTCCCGACCTCACGCGTCAGTTCAACGCCAAGATGAAAATTGCTGATCGCCTTGAGCGGCAGCGCGAACCCCCCGGGATAGTAGATCGCCCGTAGATAGACGACGACCGAGGCCTCCACGAACGCAAAGGCGAGCGAAAACAGCGTGACCCAGAGAGTGCGACCGGCTTTCATGCAAAGAATCAGAGGGATCGAAATCAAAAAGCCGCCCAGTTGAGCAGGGCGGCCTTGGTGAAGTAGCACATCTCGAATGCTAGTTCCTGCCCGATGTTTCCTGCGGGGTGGGCATAGGTTTCCGCGGAAACTTCTGTTCCATCATCGCGGCATTATAGACGAAAGCGGCAATAATGGTGGCAGCTTGCTTCATGTCTTCCGGCTGGATGCGATCGTAGACATCCATGTTTGAATGATGGGTGCGTGCATCGTAGTCGATTGGATCCTGGATAAACTGAAACCCCGGCAGGCCAATTCCATCGAACGAAAGGTGGTCGGTCCCGCCTGTGTTCTGCAGCGAGAGCGTGGACGCACCCATGGACGCGAACGGCGCCAGCCATGCGCGGAAGATCGTCCGGGCGGCTTCATTACCCTGGAGATAAACGCCGCGCAATTTGCCGGTCCCGTTGTCGTGGTTGAAGTAGACCGACAGTTTGTCGTACTCCGGCTTCGTTCTCAGTTCTCCACCGCCGCCCCCCATCGGACCCCCCCCACCTTCCTGTTCGCCAAAGTGTTGCGTCACGTAGGAGCGTGACCCAAGCAGCCCTTCCTCCTCAGCTGCCCAGCATCCAATCCGGATCGTGCGCCGCGGCTGCAAACCGAGTGCCTTGATGATGCGAACGGCCTCCATGCATGCTGCAACGCCTGCCCCGTCATCTGTTGCGCCCGTTCCCGCGTGCCAACTGTCGAGGTGGCCGCCGAGCATAACGACTTCATCTTTCAGATCCGTCCCGGGTATTTCACCAATGACATTGAAGGAGGAATCGGCAGGCGTGAATGCAACATCAAGACTTATCTCCATCCGCACCTTCTGTCCCTTCTCGATCACCCTGACAAGCCGATTGTACTGTTCAGCTGCAAGGGTGACCTGTGGGAGAATCTGAGGAGCATTCGCGTCGTACGCATTGACGCGTTGCCCAAAGGGCGTTCCAGCGGGCTGTGGAACCGTCGCCGATTGGACGAAGACCGTTCCGTCGTCGCCTCTTCCCTCATCGAGTACCGCAACCGCCCCCTCTTTTTGGCAGAACTCAAGCTTCGCCCCAACGAGAGCCTGCCCTCCTCCCATTCGCCTCGCGATCATCCGAGCGATCGTCGCCGAATCGGCATTCGGCATGAACTCACGCGCAATCGCCCTGATGGCTGAATCTCTCTCGGCTGGACTCATCCGCGCGAAGTCCGGGAATCGGCGGAGCCGACGACCTTCCTGCACACCAGCATTGGCAAGCCTCAGCAGATCTGCGTCGGAGAGCCGATGGGCTTCAGGCTCGAAGTGCGCCATCAGCTCACGCGGCTCGCTGATGAGGACAAGTCTCCCCTTCAGTTTCCCTTTGTAAGCACTCAACTCTTCCGGTGTCGAGACGTTAAGGTACACGACGTCACCAGTGATTGTCCCTTTCAGTCCGGGCGACCAGGCCTTCGGATAGGCAATGAGGGGGAACGCCCGCGGCTGAAGCACGCACGCCGAGAACTGTTTCAGCGTCCATCCCTTTGCAACCGGAGCCGATTTCTCGAAATGAATGTTCTGCAAACCCATTGAGTTGAGCTTCTGACTAACCCATTCTGCCGCCTCTTTGTACTCAGGTGATCCGGCCAATCGCGGGCCGTAGACATCAGAAAGATAGCTAAGGATCTCCATGACCTGAGAATGGTTCATCCCTTCGTCTTTGATCTTACTGATTGCCGCTGTGTCGATTTTCTCCACCGCCATCTGAGCGAGAGAGAACCGAGCCACGACGACAGCAATGAAAAGAATTCCGTAGATACGTTTCATCATCAAGGTCCTCCTTGGATTGTTGAGGGATCGGGTTAGCTGGAGCAGTGGTGGCTTGTCCATGGTGCAAAAAATGCCACTCAGAGTAAACGTAGAGAATGCAAAAAAGTATCGCGCCAGATTCTCGATTTCGAGCTTCTCCCGATCTCACGCGACCCGCGGAGTCATGCCATCTCCAAGTTCCCTGCGAGGTCGCGGTCATTGGGGCAGCTCGACCACGGCAAGACAGACTATCATCGCCAATACAGCCCCTTGGAGTGAGAAATTGGAGGAAAGATGGCATAAATGGGTGAATTTTGAATATTCGCAAAAAATACTTGACAAGGGTTCAACTTTTGCGCAACATGCCGTTGCAGACCGAGGCGCGCTGGGTCGGATCCCGTACTTCCAGTTGCTGTGAGCCGGTATGTCTCGGTCACCATACGGAATATCGCCGGACATCACGTCACGTCGAAACGCTCGGGGTATTTCGCTTCGCCGAATAGGAAGGATCGCCTCTGAGCCGTGGCTCCATCAATGCATCCAATGTTCTCTGACCGTCGTTGCTTCGAGAACGCTGCGGCGAAAGTGATTGCACATGGTTGACCTGAGTTCGTTGGCTATTGATCCCGAAGTCCTGAAGCTCATCCCAAAGAGCACCGCCTTAGAATTATCTGTCCTCCCTCTTTCGCTCAAGAATGACGTTGTCATCATCGCCATGCCGGAGATGTTCAGACGTCAGCTGGTCACCGACATTCAATTCCTGCTGGGTAAGAAGGTGAAGCCGGTGCCTGTTCCCCAGGAGATACTTGTCACGGCCATTCACTGGTTTTACGGAAGCGACAAGGTGAGCTCAGGTCAGCTCCTGGAGCCCTATCCCTTTACATTTTCATCGATCAGACAACGCGAGCTGCATCTTCCTGCCCTCGCCCCCGACGCGTCAACGGTTACTCTCGCCAACCGGTTGATCAGCAGCGCAATGAGGCTCGGTGCAACCGATGTTCACCTCGAGCCATTTCAGCATGCATTCCGAGTCCGTTACCGCATTGACGGTGTTCTTCATGAGGCCTTCCAACTCTCGATCGATCAGGCGATATCGCTCACCGGCCGTCTCAAGAGAATGGCCAAGCTCCATATCGAAGAGACCCAACGCCCTCAGGAGGGTCGCCTCCAAGTGCGTCGAGACGACCAAGCGATCCCTATTCGTCTCACGACGCTTCCAACAGACCACGGAGAACGGTCCGTTCTGCACATCCTCGATCGGTCTCGCCTTCAGCTTGATCTCACCAAACTCGGCTTTGAAGAGAGCGACCTGCAACTCTTCGAGCAGGCGCTCCATTCCCCTTCCGGTCTCATCCTTGTGACCGGCCCGGAGGGAAGCGGAAAGATTACGACGCTTTACGCGGCCCTGACTTACCTGAACCGCTCTGACATTAGCATCACGACGATCGAGGATCCGGTCGAGTTCGATCTTCCCAACATCAACCAAATGAATGTGCAACCCGAGCTCGGCCTCACCTATCCTGCTGCGCTTGGCGCTGTCCTCCTTCAGGATCCAAATGTTATACTTGTCGGTGAGCTACGAGATCGTGAAACCGCTGAACTCGCCGTACGGGCGGCGCTCACCGGACACCTTGTTCTCAGCACACTCCACACGAACGACGCTTCCTCTGCTGTCGGGCGATTGACCGACATGGGGATCGAGCCATTTCTCATCGCTTCCGCACTGAAAATGATTGTGGCTCAACGCCTGGTGCGGCGCCTTTGCCCACGTTGTAAGATCCTCGTCAGCCCTAACCGCACACAGGCTCGTGAACTCAAGTCTTCTCTGAGTGTGGAGCAGCATTTCTTCGGCAGCAAGGGATGTCCGGCCTGCCACTACTTTGGATACAGCGGCCGGACCGGAGCATTTGAAGTCTTACCGCTCGGACACGATCTGGTCGATCTCATCTCTGGGGGTGCCATGATCTCAGTTCTGAGAGAGGAAGCCCGGCGTGGTGGTGTGCTCACCTTGCGTGAAGCAGCCTTGAAGAAGGCGAGCCGAGGCGAGACTTCATTGGATGAGGTCACACGCGAGACGCCGCGCTTCACGGCTGAGTAGAAACCCAAAGTCTGAAGACCATAGCCTTCTATCGCCACCGTCGCAACACTCTGAATCAACGGTTTGTATCCACCGGCAAACGCCGGAGCCGACCATACTGTTACCAATTCTCGTTACTTCTCCCACAGACGCATGGCTCGGGCCTCCAACCAACAGATCGTCCGCGAGTTGAAAGAGGGTGATCAACGCGGCTGTCGACATTTGATCGACGCGTATCAGGGCCGCCTGCTGGGGGAGGCCGTCCATGTCTTTCAGGTACCGTTCCTCGACGCTGAAGAACTCGTGAGCGACGCGCTGCTTACCGTTGTCAACAAGATCGAGACATTCCAATTCAAGCGTTCCGACGGTGATTTCCACTACTGGGTGATGACGATTTTTCGTAACCGGGTGAGGGACTTCATGCGTCATCGAGCGCTGACTGATGGCCTGCTGGAGCGCTTCGACGAGGCCGCGCTTGAGGATGATGAATCGTACTCTTCAACGGAGCGGGAGGTCGTCAGAACCGTGATCCACCGGTATGAGGATTCATTGCGCTCACCGGAGTCAGAAACGGAGCATGTTGGGGCCGGCAAGTCCGGGAAGTTGCAGATCGTCGTCGAAGCCCTGGAGCGGCTCGAGACATGGGAACGAGTTCTGCTCCGCTGTCGCGCCCTGGAGATCCCTTATGAGGAGATCGCCCATTATACCGGAAAAACTGCAAAACAGCTGAAAGTGTACCACACGCGAGTGAAAAGAAAGTTTCTCAAGCTCTTAGCTGAACGCGTTCCCGAGGCTCCACGCGTATGAACCACGACCCTGTTGATCTCTTACTTCAACTGGCATTCCTTGAAGGTGAGATCACCACCCACGGACTCTACGAAAGGCTCGCTGCAGAGCGAGAGATGCTTGATCATTCGTCGGACACAGCCAAGCTTGCGCTCCTTCAACGACTTGAAGCCGCGCTCGCACGCACTCCCGCGAAAGACCTCTCCCCGCTGACGATCGGCGTTTATCTTTGTCAGATGAGAGAGGAACGATCTCTCCGGCCCCAGGAGGTTTCATCCCGCATCGGCATTCCATCCAATATCTACAAGATGATGGAACACGATAGAATCTCGCCGTTAAAGATATCTGTCGACGCCTGGAGGCGATTGCGGCAGCTGTTCCAGATTCCGAAAGACGCTCTTGAAGCCATGATTCGTCGAACGCACCAGCTTGTCTATTTCCAAGCATCATTCAGGACGACGCTCGCTCGCTATGATGCCCGAAAGAAAAGGGAACTGAAGGCGGCGACGCTGAAGAAGGCAACCGAGGAGCTTTTCGCACGAGCGGTCCTCTCACTTCCCCCAAGGGAGCAGCAGAAATTGAATTTGCTTTTGAAGGCCCTCGCGGAGGACTCGGAAGGCCTCTAGGGTGACCGCGCGTCCATGGAGCTGCGCGTCACTTTGTACACCTCACGGGTCAAGTCCGAATTCAGCTCAAGCCATTTCTCGTGCCGATGAACGAGACCAAGAAGCGGACGGAGCTTTGTATCTCGACTGCAGCGGATTTTCTTGCTCGGTTTTCCGAGAAGAATGGCCCCATCGCTCTTCCCGTCAGAGTGACGGACCTCGCTGCATGGCTCGGATTTCAGATTGTTTATCTGTCGCTCGTCGACGATGAGTTTTCCGCCCTCGTGAGCACACGCGAGAAGCTGATTGGCATCAACAGCCGGCATCATCGCCGACGTCAGCGCTTCTCCCTCTGCCATGAGCTCGCACACATCCTTCTGAACCATCCACCCGAGGCGCGGTGCAAGAGGGGGAAAATTGCCTTGTATAACGCCGAGGCAGATGAATGCGCTGCGGAGCTTCTGATGCCGACCAACCTCCTCAGGGGCTGGCTGCGGCAGACACGAAATCCCTCCGAGCTTGCACGCATTTTTGATGTGAGCGAAGAGGCTATGGTACGAAAGCTTAGCACCGTCAGCGTCACTCAGGAACTAGAGTCGAATGCGGCATCTGGCCTGAACATAGACCATTGAACGCTTGTGACGAGGGCCTGTTACCTCGGTTCGTTACTATTCTCAAGGGGAAGAGAAAACTCACAAACCACCTCACCACAATGCACAGTTGGAGGTTGTCATGACAAAAGCCAACGCCCTGTTCTCAACGATGGTTCGTGCGGGTCGAACCACATTCTTCGTGGACGTCAAGGAAGCGAAGAATGGAAACAAATACATCTCGATCTCTGAGAACAAGATCACTGGGGACCAGAAGAAGGAGCGAGTCACGGTCCGCGTGTTTGGAGACTCCATTGAGGAGTTCAAACAGGCCATCAATGATGCGGCAGCGGCAGTGTCGCAGTAGCGGGGTGATTCGCTCGCACCGGCAGGGCCGACCCCGACAAGGGCCGGCCTTGTTTGTTCCCGGATCTGAGGGATCTGGCGGAAGGAGTTGATGAGAGCATCTCACTTCCGAGGTTTCCACGAGTTTACCTATTTTCTGGGAAAAGCTGGAGAATTAAGTTGTACCTTCTGGTGTAAATGACGAGGTTACCGGTACTGAGGAGAAAGGAGGAGGTATGGAACGAGTACTGGCATGGCAGTCAGGATTGATCAGTAAAGTGAGCCAGAAGGAGTTTGGCGTGTTCGCCAAACGCGCAACGCTTGGGATGGCAAGAAGTCGGCGGCGACTGGTGAAGGAGATGGTGTGGGGGATGTTGATGAGTGAGTCGGTGACGTTGAGCAAGATTGCGCAATGGATAGCGGGGAGCGGGACGCGGTTACTAAGCCGGGTGAAGCGTCTAAGTCGAGGGTTACGAGGAGATTGGGAGGAAGAACAGGTACGGCGGAATCACCTTCATGCGATGGGGGCGATGGTCGGTCAAGAGAGTTCGGTGGTGATCGACATCAGTGACATACGGAAGGAGCGAGGAGAGAAGTTTGAGTATTTGAGCCGCGTGCGAGATGGGAGCACAGGAGAGACGGTGACGGGTTACTACTTCATCACGGTGACGGGGGTGTTGGGGAAGGGACGTCAGATGCCGTTATATTTGGCCCCGTATAGTGCCAGGGCACCGGAGTATGAAAGTGAGAACAAGGAGATCCTCCGAGCCGTTGAGACAGTTGTTGGAGTGATTGGGGAGAAAGGGGTCTGGGTAGCTGACCGGGGGTTTGATAACCAATGGTTGTTCAACGAGTTAGCGCAGCGCCAGTTGCGATTTTTGCTGTGTGCACATCGTGAGCGGACCGTGATTGTAGAGGGCCAAAAGCAGAATGTGTTGAGGGCGGTGGAGGGTCTTACGTTGGGATCGTATCTGCATATCGGCAAACGGGGGAAGAAGAAGGGATTCGATATCCGCTATGGAGCGTGTGAGGTAGAGTTGCCGGAGTATTGGGATGCGGTGCGGCGCCAACACGTAACGCAGAAGTTGTGGTTGTTGGTGGTCCAAGGGTATGGAGCGAAGGACAAACGAACGTTTTTCTACACGAATGTTCCGTTGGACGATGTGGACAGACGGCGACAGATGGTGCGGCGCTATGCGGATCGCTGGGCAGTAGAAGAAGAGATCGAGTTTTTGAAGCGACGGTTGCAAATGGAAGATGTACGAGTACGGGCATGGCGGGCCATTGAGCGAGTGTGCCTGTGCCTTATGCTGACATTCGCATTTTTGGTGTGGCTCGTCGAGCGACTCTCCACCAAGCGTAAGCGATTGATCCCGGTTCTCTGTTCAACGCAGTCAGAGTTAGACCCAGATGCAGTGTTCATTTACTACCGAGTCCTGGAGGCACTCCAACTCGCCTCTGCGTTTGTCTTCGCTCTTGATTTGTGGCAAAAAGGATAGGTAAACTCGTGCGAGGTTTCACATTGCACACGCCTAGATTTTTGCCTACCTTTACCTGCCTGAACCTGGCCTTCGTCCCTTGACGATCCAAGCACATCTGGCCTCCTCTCTGGCTCCAACGACGTCCGGATTCTATACCTCGTGCCTGATCAAAAAGCCAAGCAACTAAATTGGATTTTCATCACAGCGGCTACCATCGCATCGGGTGGGCTGTACTACTTCTCGCTTGGCCTCGAAGGGTATCGACTTCTTGCCTGGGTTGCACCGCTCCCCGTTCTTCTTTTGCTGACCGAAGTACGGGCCGGCACTGGGGCAACGGTCGCCTTCTTGGCCTACCTCCTGGGCGCCGCCAATCTTGTTCCGTGCTTGTCCAGGATTGTACCTCTTCCAGTTCTCCTTGCGACCCTTATCGTTCCCAGCATGGCTTTCGCTGCAACGGCATCTGCGTTCCGTTATGCTCTGGTACGAGATCATGCCCTCGAAGCAGTTCTCGTGTTCCCCGTCGCTTGGACATCGTACGAATTTGTTTTGTCATCCATCTCTCCCCACGGAACCGCGGGTAGCATAGCGTATTCCCAAGCTGACTTCTTGCGGCTCAGACAAAGAAGGTGATGATCATCGCCGGATTGAACCTGATCGGCTCCCCGGTAAACCGCAATGTTCCCCTGGCAATTTCTCGCAGCGGAAAACCACTTGCGACCTACGACAAAGCATTTCTCATACCGGGTTTCGAGTCCAGGTACCAACGCGGGACTTCGATCGCTCTGTTTTCCGTTGCGTCGACCGAAGCAGGCTTGCTGATCTGCAAGGACATGGATTTTCCAAGCTGGGTCCGCTTGTACGAGAGGGCGGGAGCCAGGATACTGTTTCTACCCGCGTGGGATTTTGGGGATGACGCGTGGTTGCATTCGAGAATGGCAACGCTCCGAGGCGTCGAGCTCGGATGTGCCGTCGTACGCTCCGCCTCAGAGGGTTTGCTGTCGGTCAGCGACTATCGAGGCAACGTCGTCGAGGCACGCAGTTCAAGCCTTCCCATGAGTTCCTTGGTCGCCCGTGTCTTGCCAGGGCCGGGGAAAACATTGTATAGCGCCGCAGGGGATTGGTACGCGTGGCTCAATGTGATCGTTCTGACCTTCATTCTTGGAAGGAATGTCGCGAGGCGCCGCCGGCGATCAATCTCGTGAGAGGGCAAATTGCGGAGAGCTTGTTGAACCTGCATTCTCATCGTTCGCGCATCGCTGCTATCATCGTGTGCTGCTCTGTCCCTGTCTCAGTCAATCTGCGTGCCGAGAATTCGGGACAAGACAGTGCGTCCTCATCTTCTCCCATCCTCAAAGACGCAAGGCTCGGCCTTCAGGACGCTTCTTCCTTTTACACCGCGCCGCTCCGTTTCTCCAGCGAAGAGTGGCTGCAGACAGCCGGATTCATCGGCGGCACCGCGGCCCTCCTGACCGTGGACGACAGGATCCATCACAATCTGAGCGTCCAAGGCCGGAATTCCCTGAACGGTGATATTTGGGATGTCCCGACGGTTTACGGATCTGCATATTTCGGCGCCGGTCTAAGCCTCGCAACCTACACTGCCGGACTCCTGTCCGGTGATGAAGAAATGCGTACGACGGGACGCCTTCTGGGAGAAAGTCTCGTGCTGGCGGGCGTGCCAGCTACGATCGTGAAGATCGTAGCAGGACGAAGCCGGCCTTATGCGGGTGAAGGACCCTGGAAGTTTCACGCGTTTCGGTGGAGTGAGGGCTCTCAGGCGTTCCCATCAGGGCATGCAACGGTTGCGTTTGCTCTCTCCACGGTGCTTGCCGAGCGAATTGACAATGTCTGGGCGCGCGTAGGATTGTATGGACTGGCATCACTCACTGTTCTCGCCCGCGTGCATAACGACCAGCACTGGTTTTCTGATGTCGTCGGAGGTGCCGGCTTGGGTATCACGTCCGGCCTCTATGTCGTTGCCTGGGAACGAAGACGAGCCCACCCGTCAGGTCGGCCAGAGAGCAGGTTCATCATCTATCCATCACCAAACGGCTTGACGTTTTCTTACAGATTCAACTAGCGAATCATCTCGCCCCGCTGAGGCGAGCCCTCCCCCCCCACGCCCAATCAAGGAAAAGCGGCATTCCGGCCAAAGTGCCGGAACGCCGCCTGGAGCGTTTCCTTGCTTCCCCTCGTGACAATGCATTAACCCACGCCGCAATTCCAAGCATCTGTCGCCTAGAAGCCCGGAGCGACATTGAACTCGAACCCCCATCCGACCCCCAGCCGGTTCAACGGTCGGTCGTAATCAAGCTCTCCAATCAAGCCGAAGAGGTTGATGCGAAGAGCGACACCAATGGTCCGCACAGGCTTGCGATCTCCTCCCAGGAACCATGCCTTGTCGCCGTTTTGCCATGCCACCCCTCCATCGAAGAATCCTGCCATTTCGATCGGAAGGTATCCGTAGTATCCTTTCCCGATGCCGAAGAGCCCCAGGAGGGGAAACCGGAGCTCGACATTTCCCACAAGGATCTTGCTCCCCTGTATACGGTCGACGATGGATGTGTCACTGACGCTCATCGAATTCATGTCGTACCCCCGAACGAGACCCGGGTAGCCGAGATACAGAGGTGCCAGCCGACTGTCCTCAGCACCGCCGCCGTATTTTCCATAATGCAATGCCCGAACGGCAATCGTAAATGGCCGCAATGGCATGAAGTACTGTCGGTAATCCATCAGCACTTCGAGCCAGCTCAACGAACCGAACGTCGGTGATACCTCGAATCGATAACGTTCACCGAGGAGAGGGCTTGCCGCGCCGAAGTAACTATTGTCGTACACCAGGGCCGCACTGACCGAGCCCATATTGAGAGCGGGGAATGGCGTGATGTCTTGCGTCTGGTTCATCAAGACCTCACCCGTTTGGAGTGATGCTGCCCTCGTTACGGTTTCTTCCAAGAAACTGATGCTGCTGAAGCCGGCACTGAATTCGGTTCGAAGAACATCGCTGAAGGGATAGCTCATGATGCCGGAGACTTCGCGATCCATCTCCCGATAGACAATGTCTTGCTCGACATATGCCGGGACTCCATTGACATATGTGTAACCCGCGACATAGTTTGTGAGAAGATATGGAGTCTGCTCGACAATCGCCCCCCAATTCCAGCGGTGGGCCGTATTGAAGTACGCGACAAGACCACCGAGGCTGATCAGATTGTTAACGGTCTGTACCTGCAAGGCAGTCGCCAGGTTGTCATTACCGAGGATGTCACTCCAGAAGAGGGTGGCTCCCCCGCCAAGATAGGTTCCGAATCGATCGGCGCCTACCCCAAGTGACGTTGTCCCGACGCCATCGAGCGAGAGCCCTGCATGATACGGCGTGGTGTGAAAGGAGCTGTCGGGCTCGAAGCCGATCTTCGGATCGTTGAGATTAGCAAGCAATGGATCGCCAGGTTGAGGTGGTGCAAGCACGGCGGGATTATGGACAAATTTCTCCTCCGGGAGGTCTTTCCGCGACGGCACCAGCAGCGAATCTCCAGCGTAGATATTGTTCTTCCCATCCTCATAAACGCTGTAGATGAGCCGATCTCCCTTCGGCGCGACGGAGAGCGCCGGGCTCAGGTCTGTAATTCCACTCACGCCGCCAAAGACATTCGTGAGCTGCGCGATCGTTCCCGTCGTCAGATCGAGCCGATAGATGTTCGAGATGCCGCCTCGGTTTGAAAGGAAGTACAATGCCTTCCCATCCGGCGACCATTGTGGATCGATGCTCTTTGCGTTGCCGATGTCCGGGAGAGGCGTAATCGTCGCTGTCGCCAGGTCCATCTCAGCAAGCCGATAATTCCCTATGCTCAGATCGGAAAGGTTGGTTGTGAAGCGGTCGGTGACAAATGCGATTTTCTTGTTGTCCGGCGACCACGCTGGCTGAAGCTCGGTATACTCGTCGTCCGTCAGGCGTCGGGTTTTGCCCGTCTCAAGATCATATAGGAAAAGATCCGTGAACCCGCCGGCAAGGCCGGAGAACAGAATCTCGTGCCCATCAGGCGACCACGCGGCATCAAAGATTTCACCGAGGTCCGGGAAGGGAATTTCGCGCTCAACCTTGCCTTTCTGAACATCGATGATCGCCAGCGCAGGTCTACCATTGACAACCGCTGAGACAACGAACCACTTGCCTTCCGGATCCCACGAACCGGTGGAGTTGATAAACTCCAGGCTTTGGAAGTGCGGATCGAGCTCTCGCCGAAAAATGTTCTTTATGACCTTTCCAGTGCGTGCATCAGCAAGGTACAGATCGATTGAAAAGAGATCGCGCTCAGAGAAAAATACCAGCCGCTTGCCATCCGGACTGAGTACCGGAGAGACATTAAGCTCGCCACCCCCATTCTTGCTGGAGATCAACGACGGACCGTAATCACTGGGCTTTGACGTCTGGCTGCGCAGCGTATCATACTGCGCGTGAAGCGCCGCATGCCAAGCCTTCGCCAACGAGTCCGGTTTGATCTTGAGAACGCTGTCGATGGCTGCGTTGACATCCCCTCGGCGCCCGGCGGCCTTCAAGAGCTTCCCGATGGTTTCATTCCCCCACCTGCTCCCAATATACGCCAGGAGTGCTTGACCGTAGCGGTACGGGAAGTACTCGGGCTCGTCAAGATCCTTGACTGTGGGAAGCTTCTTCAAGGTGGCCTCGCGCATCCACATCGCCGTATTCGGATCGATAGGTCCCAGCGAAAGATACTCAGCCATCCCTTCGATAAACCAGAGCGGCATCTGTTCCGCAGCGGGATTTCCAGATGAAGCACCGGATTCTCCATGCCCCGTGATGTCATATTGGAACGCGTGCACGAGCTCGTGCCCGATCACGTGGTCAGTCTCTCTGAGGGGACCAGCAAGAGGCAGCACAATCCGTCGTTTGGCCGGCTCTGTCACACCGCCGACGCCTTCACCCAAGAAGCCTGAAATCGCGTTCGTTTCTTCGAATTGCGGATGACTCGCGTACAAAATAAGAGGTTGAGGGCCGTTCAGCTTGTGATGGAAGATAGCTGCGTGCCGGGCATACCACCGCTCGGCCAGCCGCGCGGCAACGTCCACCGCATCCTTTTCGTCAGGGTAATAGTAGATTTCAAAATGCGGCGTGTGGAGGACTTCGAAATGGAAATCTTGGTATTGCACTTTGTTCCGACCAAAGTACTGAGCCTGTGCTGATGTTGTCAGCGCCAGCACAACAGCTGTGACGATCAACATAGCTCGTTTCAAGAACCGGAAGGTTTGCATGATCTTACTCTCTGTTGACCGGACAAGAATCGCGGAAAAAAGGAGAACGGGCACCCTCTCGTCCGATCGGGATGAGTGGCCGTTAATTCTGCATTGGTACTTCACGCGATTTGAATTCCCACGTAGAACGTGTTCTCACCTCGGCGCACTAGAAATGCAACGCTATCGCCGGTGTGCAGAGTTCCAACCGCTTTCTTGAACTCGCTCACAGACCGTACAGCTGTCTGGTCCACCTCTTTGATAAGATCGCCGCGCTGCATCCCCGCGTCGTCCGCTGGACTTCCGGGTGTAACCTCTGTAATGACAACTCCGTGCTCATTCTTGTAGTCGAGTTGTGCTGCGATGTCCGGCGTGAGCGTCTGGATCGAGAGGCCCAATTTCTTGTGAGTCTCCTGCTCCGGCTCGGAGTTTGATTCCTTCACCAGTTCTCCATCGCTCGGACGCTCGCCCAGCGTGACGGTGAGATCCTTCTCCTTGCCGTCACGGAGGATTTTCACGGTGGCCGAGGATCCCGGCGCTGTCGCCGCCACAATGTTCCGCAACTCAGTGCTGCTCTCAATCTTCTTCCCGTTGAACTCGATGATCACATCGCCATGCTTGATCCCGGCTTTCGCAGCCGGCCCATCCGCGGTCACGTCTCCAACTATTGACCCCTCGGTCGTCTTTAGGTTTAACGCTTTGGCGAGGCTTTGGTCGATGTCCTGTGGAATGAGACCTAGATATCCACGGGTAACCTTCCCTTTTGAAATCAGCTCCTCCATGACTTTCTTAGCCATGTCAATGGGGATGGCAAATCCGATGCCGACGTTCCCTCCCGACGGACTATAGATGGCCGTGTTGATGCCGATAACATTGCCATCGAGATCCGCCAACGCGCCACCGCTGTTACCAGGGTTGATGGAGGCATCCGTCTGGATGAAATCCTCATAGTCTGCAAAATTGACCGACGCCCGCCCCTTGGCGCTGATGATGCCGGCTGTTACCGTGTGCGTCAACTGGAACGGGTTGCCGACAGCGATGACCCATTCGCCGATCTTCACCTGATCAGAGTTGGCCAGGGTTGCCACCGGCAGATCCTTCGCATTGATCTTGATGACAGCAACATCCGTATTCGGATCTCTTCCAACGACCTTGGCTGTGTATTTCTCCTTGTTCGCCAGGACGACCGTCAGCTTCTGCGAGCCGTCAACGACGTGATTGTTCGTCAGTATGTAACCATCCTTCGAGACGATCACGCCTGAACCGAGTGTCCGCTTTACTTCTTTCTGCTTTTCTGGACCAAAGAACTGCTTGAAGAAGTCATTGGCGAAGAAATCCTTGAACGGATCGTTGCCGGAGGCGAACGGGTTCTGTGCCTCTGTCACCTGTTCACTGTAGATGGGGACAACCGATTGATGTTTCTCCGACGTATGTTTCGTGCGAGGCACCAGCTTTGAAGAAGAGGCTTTACCCTTCGTGGTCTTCGCCAAGGCTTTCTTTATCATCCTCTTGGTGGAAGCAACCTGCTCCTTTTTGTCCGTCGTGGCGGTAGCCTGCTCTTGTTTCTTCATCCCCGTTGTTACCGCGGCGCCCTTCACATGCTTGGCATGTAATCGTCTTGCCCGCATCGAATGGAGAACGGTGTGAGGCGGGGTGGCTTCCTGTTTTGGCTCGGCTTGCTTTGTTGCCTGCACTTGGCCAATGGCGGGAGAGATACTCAGGAGCGCTGCTCCGACAAGAGGAAGAAAGATTGATTTGGACGTCATGACTGTAACTCCTTTGTTATTGATGATGTGAATCAATGATCTGTTCATCGAAGAAGTGTGTAGCGGATCAGCAAGAGCATGACTACGGCAATGCCCAAGATCAAGATGAACCGGAGAAGAATCTGCCTCCCGTCAACGGAGACCTTTTCGGGTCTATCTTCGTCTTTCCGTTCCGTCATCGATTTACCCTATGAGAGATGAGCCGTACCATCGTCTTTATCACTAAGATACGGCGACACCCTTGCAGGAACATGAACACAGAATTACAGAACTGTCATTGTTGCTCCAACGAACCTCTGACCTGCTTTTTCGCAATTCTGCCAATCTGAAAAAATACCGAGTTTCCGGTATTGTGGTTTGCTTTTGCCAGAGGTAGATTTTTCTTGGCTGGAGGCTGCTGAGGCAGCCTGGACGCGCCTCTCGTCCGCAAGGAGTCGTATCGGATGATGTCCGCCGACCAGACGGGGGAAGGGAGTCGTGTTTCTTCTCGTTATTCGCCAGTATATGCTAATAACGGTTCACGATGCGGAGAGAGTGCTGAACTTCGATCAACCGAGACAACTCTGACTGTTGTCTTGGGGGGAGGTGACGATGCTTGATCTCGAGTTGGCGGAATGGACCGTCAAGTACATCGATGCGCATCTGAGTGCCACACTTTCGGTCAAAGTGATCGCTGCTGCCAAGGGTGTTGACCTTTCAGACTTAGAGCGAGCTTTCCGTCGCACATATCACGTCACAATCAAGAGCTCCATCGACGAGAGGTTGAAGGAGGTCGTGATTGATCGACTCAGGGCTGGTGACTGCAGGGCGTGTGATTTAGCTGAGGAACTCGGCTTCAATACCGATCAAGAATTTCATCGATGGATAAAGCGTATGTTTTGCGTTTCATTCAGACAACTGAAGGCACGGTATCAGGGAAGTCGGAAGAGAGACTGATACACCCAGGAATGATACCTAGGAATGCTACCCAGAAATGATACCTCTTTGTCTTGCGTTTCGCAAATCGCTACGATAGCTTACAGACACATACGAGGGACGCTCGCTCCCTCGATTGGAGGAATGAGGAGTGAAGACGATCGTGACACAGCAGAGGATCGAGTTAGAAACAGCGCCGCACACGATCAACGGTTGCTCGACCTTCTTGCGCACAGCGGCTTCTTCTGCGCGCTTCCTTCTCGCCTGCGTTTTTCTCCTGAGTGGAATCTCGAAGCTGTATGCTCCTGCGAGCGCATCCACATTCGTGGCAACCATACTTCCCATAACTGCCGACGCAGGACGAATCATCGTTATCCCTCTTTCCTTACTGGAAGTTGCTGGCGGATGCCTGCTTCTGTTCAAGAGATGGGTCACGGTAGTTACATTCATCTCTTCTTTCTTCTTCTTGTCAGCCTTTGGTGTTGGTCTGCTCTTTCTGGGCGAGGACAGGCCATGCGGTTGCTTTGGTGACTTGTTTCTGTCACAAACGGATGAATGGTTTCTTATCAAGAGCCTTGCCTTGCTTTTTCTTTCACTGTTTGTTCTCAGAATCAATGCACGGCAATCAATCACAGACATTCCGAACAAACCATGAACGAGCTCAGATCATATCTGACAGGGAAGAACCTGTATAACATGTTCCTACATCTGGTCGTTGTGGTCCTTGTGGTTGAGGTTGTCATCCTTGCCCGCCAGAATAGAGAGTTCAAGCAGGGGCCAAGTTCCGCGCAGCAGGAATCGCTCAAGACGGGAGACTATTTCTCCCTTGCGGGCATCGTTCCGCTGAACAGCGGTGCGCGTTTGGACACAACGTCAGCAAGGCAACTGATATTCGTATTCAGCACGGGTTGCCACTTCTGCAGAGAGACGTTGCCCTTGTGGAAGAAGATTGTGGATGAGGTTAAGACGGGCTGGCGTGTTGCACCTAGAAGAGCAAAAAGTCGCTTTTCCCGTTTTCTTTACGGCAGACAAAGACTGGTTGCTGAAAAGGAACAAGCTCCAAAGGGTCCCGGAAACGATCATCAGAACAACGAGCGGTCGTGTCGAAAGAATCTGGAAGGGGCGTCTCTCGGAGGATCGATTTCACGAGGTGGTGACAGCCATCTCGGATACCATAACTAACCAACATCTATAACCAACCTGTGCGAGGTGTGCAATGAAGAAAACCATTGCCGTTTTGTTCGCCGTGTTGGCACTGTCGACGGTGTTCTTGGGTTTTGCTCAGGCAACGTCACAAGCGACCATTGGATACTGTGACGTGGTCTGTTGTCCAGAACCATGGACTTGTCGACAGACGGCGACCAATTGTTACTGCGATTGGGGCCCGCCAGAGGTCACCAACTGCTGGGACTATTGTGACCAATCATGCGGAGCTTCGATTTGCGTTCCGGATTGATTGGCGTCGTCCGAGGCAAGCACTGAAGATGAATGGATTTGAGATGATCGTCACCTCACACGAGTCAAGGTTCCGTTGAGGTGACGGTCATCTCAACTCGACTTATGTGGAAAAACCACTCAATTTACCGCCGTGACACGCGTTGCTAGCGCGAACAAGAGGGAGTAGGATGAAAGGATACATCCTCTTCACGGCTGTCGCGGGCGTGGTGTTGCTATTCTTCGAGGCTTGCGACGTACCATTCTCGCCCAGCGCACCGTTTCAGCCTCGGATGGTCGTCTATTGTGTCCTCACGACGGAAAGTGACACTCAGTATCTGAGAGTGTGTAGTACGTACGATCCGCCGGACAACGACCCGGCGAAGAATCTCGAAGATCACCCCGTGACGGATGCAACCGTGACGATCTCATCTGATTCGGCTCTGTACCAATTCCAGAAAACCACAGTTCAGCGAGCCGACACGAGCCGATACGCGAGCGGTATCGTAGCCTATGTTTCCTATCCATTCAGGCCAGCAAGAGGCACAACGTACAGATTGACGGTCTCATCCCCTTCCATCGGCACTGCAACCTCTGTTAGCACCGTGCCTGGTGTCGCACAAGTTTCTCCAGTCAACTTCTTCTGCTTGCGCGATCCATATCGCTATGGGTTGTGGGATTACGGGATCCAAGCAGTGCTCTCTCCACAGGCGAAAGGGTTCCTTGCGCGCCTTGAAGTCGAATACCTTGCATTGACACCGCAGGGCTGGCAACTGAAACGACGCCAGATCCCCGTCGCGATGAGAGTGATCAGCAAATACCGTGGGACGTGGGAGTTCTTTCATCCAGAGGTCAGAAGAAGATCGTCGTACAACGCCGGCTACCGGGAGGCTGAGGTCTTTTCAGTGTTAGAATGGATCAAGTTCCTCGAGAATGTGATTTGGTTTTCCGATGGAGATGGAGTGCAGTTTCAGGATGTGGTCTTGAAGGTCATCCAATTTGATCAGCCTCTCTATGACAATTACAGCGTCGCGAATCTCTTCAGGGACCCCTACTCAGTCAGGATCGACGAGGCTGACTACACGAACATCTCGGGCGGGGTTGGGCTCTTTGGAAGCCAGGCAGTGGATTCAACCGTAAGTGTTCTGCCTGAACATATTAGCCGGCCCGGCCCAAAATGACAGCGAGTTCTTGTGCTCTGCTTTTTCGGAGGCAACTCCAGCGCCACTGGGTGACAGCGATATCTGCATCTGATCCCTTTCGAAAAGAAGCCTGTATCTTCTTTCTGTGCTGTATTGCTTCTCATCCAGATAGCACGGTCACTTGTAGTGTACTGGGACTTCCTGCTGGCCGCAGCGCGCAAGTTCCTTTTCCATTCCCTGACATATCACCTGTTCCGATCCGACAGCCGCGGGTTTGTTGACTTGGATTGAAGGTTTGCCACCATGCGACTCCTCTATTGCGCGATCCTCATCGCGCTCCTTCCCTGCATAGCCTTCGCGCAGGCTCTTGATATCCGCGGTGTGGTCTCCGACAGCTCCAGCGGCGAACACATCCCGTTTGCCAACGTCATCCTCGTCGGTACAACGAGGGGCGCTGCATCGAATGCCTACGGCTTCTACCTGATTACGTCCGTCCCGCCCAGCACTTACCAGATCGCAGCATCAGCCATCGGGTTGAACATCATCAACGTTTACAACAGGCAGAACGTTTTCTACTTCGAGAGGACGACGGGGAAGAGGATCAACATGTTGGGGTTCTTCCCCTCGCTCAATGTGACGCTGGAGTTCCTGCCGTGAGAGATTAGTTTTCGCTTTCCTGCAAGGCCGTCCAAAAAGAGCAGGGCGCCATTCTGAACGGAGCGCCCGCCTGACCGACTCAGTCGGGCAGGAAGCGGAGTGAAGAATCCGCATTTTTGAACCAGATTGTTCGCCCCGTTCGACGGCAACGGGGCTCAGCATGAGTTTTCGAATGGGCTCGGCATTGACGCCGACCTCAGAGCGACGTGTTTTCTCGTGTGGTCGTTCTGAACGACGACCCACCGGGCGGGGTGTGGAAGGATCTCTCCTGAGCGAGGCGGTGCAAATGTCTGTCACTGCAACCGTATTGGAGACTCGTGTAGGACGGGAAGTCTTCCCGTCCTACATGCTGTTCAACCTCGCCGCCTCCTAGGCGTCTTCCCAAGCGTTCCCACAGGGACCGTGGGAACGAGTCCTTAACTGTTTGGACTCGCCAGCGGGAGGCGGATAACGAAGCGACTCCCCTTGCCCAACTCGCTCTCCACGCTGATCGTGCCGTTGTGCGATTCTACGATCCACTTGGCAAGGGAAAGCCCTAATCCGGTTCCTCCTCTCGCGCGCGTGCGTGCATGATCAACACGATAATAGAAGCGCTCAAAGATCTTCTGGAGACCGTCGGGAGGGATGCCGATGCCGGTGTCCTCGACCGATACAACCACCTGAGGGCCGCTGGCTTCACATTGGATGCGGATCGGCACGGTCAGCAGCTCACCAGCGATGGATTCACATCGACGAGATTGTGAACTGACGAAGCGAGACAGCGTCGCAACGGCAGGATGCTCAAGCATTTCTCACAAGATCTCGGAGAGAAAGTCTCCGAGG
>Ga0315281_10002214_pt1 | contig 28889 bp, 28 predicted proteins | sample YL17G07_0_MG_FD_204540 | JGI IMG/M metagenome (GOLD analysis project Ga0315281, IMG submission 204540) | Sediment microbial communities from Yellowstone Lake, YNP, Wyoming, USA - YL17G07_0 | ecosystem: Environmental > Aquatic > Freshwater > Lake > Sediment | place: USA: Wyoming | collected...
CTTCAACGGCGGCGGTGTTATCCGCGCCCAAGGTCACGATCAATTGTCCATACAGGTAGGGATCAATATTCGCATTGAAGGTTAACTCGGATTCACCTAAATCAAAGCCGCGGCTGGGTGGCGCCACATCACCCCCACTGGGAATGAAGCCGCTGATCGCATAAGCGCTGGGACTTTGCGACAAGTTGGCATAGGTGCCTGACAAGATCAGCGCAATGGCAGGATTAAACGTATTGGCCGCGCTCTTGCTTATGTTCGCGTCTGTTGCGCCGTTGTTGCGATCTTCCAATGCCTTGAGCCGGGATTCATACCCTGTCTTGGTTTGTTGCAGTTCATCGCGCAACGCCTGAATATCCGTCTCGCTTGCGGCACGCGCTGTTGCGGCGTGCAGGCTCAGCAAGACGGCGGCGGTTGAATTTATTAAACGATAATACATTGTATCCTCACTAAACTACTTTGGTTTGTGTGGCGGACAAGACACGCTGGCTTATAAACCGAAGGTGCGCTTGACCACACAGATAAACGCGAACGAATGATTTGGATTTACTAACCTGCGTCAGTAAATCAATCAAGACATGTATTTAGGAAATAACCGTGGGCGGCGCGCGGGCGAAGTACAGTGAGGAATGCGGATAAGCAAAGACGTGAGTAGAAAAGGTCGCGCCATAATTTTCGGCAAAGGGCAGCACCCATACCGAGGCGTGTGCACTGACGATGGCTTGGAGTTGTTGGCAACCGGCGCATTTGTCGCAATGATCCAATAACGTCGGTTGTTTTAGCGGGTCGGTACTACCGGTCTCAAGCTGACCAAGATGGGTAAGCGGATGGGTGAGCGCCACCTGCTGTCCCAGCAGGAACACCGCAATAAGTAACAAATAGACTAGCGCACCCTTTTTCATATGCGCAAATCATGCGCACAACGATCTATTCTGTCAAGGGTTATGCGTTGTGCTTTGTATACACGACAGGGCCGGAGCAAACTTTAGCAAATAAATAAGCTGCCAGTGAGGGAACCTTGTTGTCGTTGAAAGATATGACTACCCGAGTTCATATGCACCTGGGAGGCCCCGTGTCATTTATTCATTATTTCAATACGTTAGAAAATGGCCGCACCGACATAAATATTACGTATGACTTTCTGGACGTGGTTTTTCTGCCGGTAGTTGCGCTGCTGTCGGGTACCGAGTGTTGGCAAGCTATTCAGCGCTTTGGCGATGCCAAGTTAAGTTGGCTACGGCAGCACCGAGAGTTTTATGAGCGTACCCTGCGTCGCGGCACATTCGACGAAACCGATAAAGGCCATGGTCGATTTGAGCAACGTCGGTACATCCAGCTTGACGTCATCCCCTGGTTAGCAAGCCCCCACCGTGGATTGGTTTGCGCCGGTCATTGAAGTCACACTTATCCTATCATCGGGGCACAGTGCATTGAAATAATCCCGGCAACCCGCCCGGCCCTGAACAATATGTTTACTAGCCCACTATTTTTCTTGCACGATGATATCCTATCGGTATACTCAATTTCCGTGTTGTCCTAGATGGGGGTTGGTTGTGCGGAATATTTATGTATTAGTTAGTCTGTGTGCTGTGGTGCCCGCTACCACCTGTTTGGCGGCACCCCACGAAGATGGCGCAGTGACCTATGGATTCGGGGTGGAACAATTCACCTGGCAAGAGTTTGGCACTAATGGCACACAACTCCTCATTGAAGAGGGGCAACGTTTCGTTTTATCTGCACAATATTCACTGCAATCTCCAGATGCCGATTCAATTACTGAGTTTAGTGGGGATCTTTATTTTGGCGGCGTTGCTTATGATGGTCAGACACAAGGGGGTACTCCGGTTAAAACAGATGTGCAGTATCTCGGGGCGCGCATCCAATTCACCAATGAAAGTTATTTGCTTCGCGGTAAACAGCAGGGCCTCGGCCTATTAGGCGGGGTTGGCCTGGATGTCTGGCAGCGTGACCTGAAAGATTCCACGACAAGTACCGGAGCTTTGGTTTCAGGGTACCAAGAAACCTATTCCATGTTATTTCTAAAATTGGGGTTAGTTTGGCAATACCATAGTGATGTCTGGCAGCAGCGATTGAAATTTGGTCTGCGTCGGCCCATTCTGGTTGATGAATATATTGCTGAATTCGATGCCACCTTGTCACCGAAGCCGACAACGACATTATTTGCCTCGTGGGATCACAGTTGGAAAATATCTCGGGCTAATACAATTGCGGTGACCTTCTATTATGACCGGACACACTTTGATCCATCCGAACTGGCCCCAAGTACAGCTGGACTGGTTTACCAGCCCGAAAGTGATACCACATCGAAAGGCATCAAGATGATGTTCTCGTTTTGAGAAGCACAAAAAAACGGGCCTTCGTGGCCCGTTTTTGTTTTACTTCCTCAATTATAAGATTACAGAATAGTACAGGGCTTGCCCCAAACACAGGTTGCCGTCGACTCAAACCCTGGAACATCGTCAGCATCAACATGGATCGTGGCATCGGTTAAGCCGAAGATGACATGCGCATTACTGCTGTTACCTGCATTGCTGGCACCTGTGATAACAAGTTCACCGGAGGTTGGGGTGGTAGCGCCGTTGGGAATAGATATATTTGTTGCGGTTACGTCAATATACCCTTCCACCGAGTGATAAAACCGACCGCTGGCAATATTAATAACTTCGTATGTGACCATATCGGTCACGGTCATGCGGAAATTGTCGATCCGGTACATAATGGCAGCATCCACAAAACTCATGTCCATACTGAGTGAGGCAGTTTTTACACCAGTGCTTGAAGTGGCCATTGAAGTAGTTATTGTCCCACCCATCGCCAGCGTGTCCACGCCATCGGTGAAGGTCAGATTCGTAAAAACAATGGTTGCGCTACCTCCGGTTGCTGAAAACGAGACGCTGCCATTGATGACACCGTTGCACCCATCAAAGTTATTGAAAGTGGCACTGCCTGAAGAGTCTGTGGGCACTGTATCGCTGACGGTAACAGTAAAAGTGAGTGAGCCGGTGGTGCCACAATCGCTTGGAAACGTATTTGATTGTGTTACACCAATCAAGGTAGAAGATGTTGAATTTTGTGGTTGAATACGCGGCAGAACATTGCCCAGGGTACGCGCCAGACCCGGAAGGGCCGGTCTCGACCGCCCGGATGTTGCAACACCCAGTGGATTAGTGCCGACACCCGACCCGCTATTACCAGAAATCAGTGTGCCTTCTGCCAGGGCAACCGTATTGGTCTTGTTCACTGCGGCTTGGGTAGTCTTGCCAGTATAAGTTACTGCGGCCGGGGCTGAAGCACCACCATCGCCCCCACCACCACATCCGACAAGCGTCGTCGCTAACAACATGCTGCCGATAATTAATTTGTAATTGGCTTTTTTCATTTTGAATCTCCCTTTGAATTATTGATTAAATATACCCTTGTGTTTAAGGGATATAATAACCGAGTAAATGTGAAGATTGCTATCTTGCGAGCAGTATAATTCATCAAAATGTCGATCTGTTCCGGAATAACAAACCGGGATAATTTTGATTTTATTAAAATCCATTACTCGGACAGGCATCAAACTTTTGGCTGTTTCACACTTTATCAGCTTAATTCTTATATACTACGTCGGAGCACAATAGGGAGATTCACCATGAAAACAATTTATTTACAATTAATCAGTAGCCTGTTTACTGCCACGTTACTGGTTGCCTGCGGTGGCGGTGGCGACAACGGAAACAACGGTAGCAGCGCCAATCAGACACCCCCAGCCGCCATCACGGGAACCAACGCCAACGCCTTAGCAAAAACCAGCTTGTTCAGCAATTCAACCGCCGGGGTGAATCCTGCACCAGTTGGCAGCGTCACTACCGATGCCGCATTGAGCTCAATGATCCAAACCTTGTCGCGCCTGCCGCACCAATTCAGCATTACTAACACTCAAGCGGCACAATCCGCACTGGCTGTGACCACCAACCCATTACGCGGCAGTTGCGGCGGAACGGGTTCGTACTCCATCAGCGTTGACAGTGCCAACGGTAGTTTCAGTGGCTCTTTAACGTTCAATTCATTCGATGACTGCCATGGTGTGATCAATGGTTCCGCGACATTTACGGGAACCGTCGCCTTGTCGAACGCGCTTATTTCACTTACTTCTTTGTCGTTTACATTCACTAATTTAGCGCTCGGTGACACCACCGCTACCACGACTTTTAACGGCACCCTCACGGTTGGCTTCCCCGAGGTCGGCTCCATGTTTACCATGGACATGGTGGCGACCGACAATAACGGCGTGAGTATTCGGATCGAAAATTTTGCGGTTCAGGTTATCCCTGTTCAGCTAACGACGACTAATCCAGCCTATTACGTGATCGGTACCAGTGGCCGCTTTTATCAGTCGCAATATGGTTATATTGATGTTTCCACTTTCACGGATATAAAAATTGCGACAGGCGGCGGCTATCCCTACGCTGGCGTTATGTTGCTAAAGGGCGCCAACGGCATAGCAGGTGGGCCCACACGCGCACGCCTTACTTTCGCCACCGCGAATAATTATTTACTTGAAGTCGATTCCAACGGTGATGGGATATATGAGCTCACCGGAGGTTGTAACTGGGCGGATACATGCACCCTACTAACGGTACCTGTTATTAACGCCGTACCTTAAGGAAGCTTCACCAACCAGCGACGCCTGTGCGTCGCTGGTTTTTTCTTGTCATTTTCCTAAAACACTTTCTATTACACCGCCGGTAACTCACTCATCGCCCAGCGCGCCTTCGCATTAAACGCCAGCGGTTCATGTTGTCCAGCCAGCAACCGTTGACAACCGGCATAGGCGATCATCGCGGCATTATCGGTACAGAATTCCGGACGTGGGAAACACAAACGCGCGGCGTGCTGTTGCGCAAGGATTTGCAACCGTTCACGCAAGCGGCGATTGGCGCCGACGCCACCGGCCACCACCAGGGTTTTTAATCCTGTCAGTTCGAGCGCACGCCGGCATTTGATCGCCAAGGTCTCCGCCACTGCGATTTCAAAGGCAATGGCGATGTCCGCACGCGTCTGCGCATCAGCGCCGTACTCGTGCAGGGTATTGAGTGCAAAGGTTTTCAATCCGGAAAAACTAAAATCCATCCCCGGCCGATCGGTCATCGGCCGTGGAAAGCTAAACCGCTGCGGATTGCCTTGCAGTGCTAACCGGGCCAGCTCGGGACCGCCGGGGTAAGGCAGTCCCAACATCTTCGCTGTTTTATCGAAGGCCTCGCCTGCCGCATCATCCAAGGACTCCCCCAGCAACTGATAGCGCCCCACCCCCTGCACCTGCATCAATTGGGTATGGCCACCCGACACCAACAAGGCAATAAATGGAAATTGCGGCGGATCCGGCTCCAACATGGGTGCCAACAGATGGCCTTCCATGTGATGCACGGCGATCGCCGGAATATTCAAGGCATAGGCCAGACTGCGGCCAATCGTGACCCCCACCAGCAACGCCCCGATGAGACCCGGACCGGCGGTGTAGGCAATCCCATCAAGATCAGCCAGCCCTAATCCCGCCTGTTTCAGCAGATTCTTCAACAGCGGCAAGGTCTTGCGGATGTGATCACGGGAGGCCAATTCCGGTACGACCCCGCCAAATTCGGCATGCAAGGCAATCTGGCTATAGATATCATGCGCCAATAAGCCCGCCCGATCGTCATACACGGCCACGGCGGTTTCGTCACAAGAGGTCTCAATCCCTAAAATTCGCTGGGGTTTAGTCATTTTCATGCGGAGTTCTTTTGCATTTGCCGTCCTGGATCAGTAGAATGTCGCGCCTTCGTACTAGTGAATTGTTAATTAAGGTGCCCATTTTCCTATGCCTACCGTAAAAGTGAAAGAGAACGAACCGTTTGATGTCGCACTACGCCGCTTCAAGCGTTCCTGCGAAAAAGCCGGGGTCCTGTCCGAAATCCGTCGTCGCGAATTTTATGAAAAGCCGACCACGATCCGGAAACGCAAAATGGCCGCTGCCGTGAAGCGTCATCAGAAAAAATCCGGCCGTGACAGTTCACGCCGCATTCGTTTGTTCTAAACCCGGTTTTTCCCAGCCCGATGGACCTGAAAACCCGCATCCTTGAGGATGTGAAGGTCGCCATGAAAAGTCAGGAGAAAGATCGCCTGGCGGTTCTGCGGCTGGTTGCCGCCGCGTTCAAACAAAAAGAAGTCGATGAACGCATCAGTTTGGATGACGCCGCCGTCCTGACGATCTTGGAAAAAATGATCAAGCAGCGCAAGGAATCCATCACCTTGTTTGAACAAGGCAAGCGTACCGACCTGGCGCAAAAAGAACAACAAGAAATCAACGTGATCCAAGCCTATCTGCCTGAGCAACTCTCCTCAGCGGAAATCGAGCAACTCATCGCGGCAGCAATTAGCGCCACCGGCGCGGCCAGTATCAAAGACATGGGCAAGGTCATGGCGGCGGTCAAACCCAAACTGCAAGGCCGTGCCGATATGGCGGCGGTTGGCGCCAAGATCAAAGCGAAATTATCTTAAGCACCGTTGCGGACCAGGTCGACGGTCCACACCATCGAACGCACTGCTGTAATCCACCCCCCCCGTTTCTTGTCCCTCGTCGCTCTTATAGTAGAATGACGCCCATGGCTGGCCGTATCCCTTCTGCATTTATTGATGATCTCCTGCAACGCGTGGATATCGTCGAGGTCATCGACAAACACGTGCCGTTGAAAAAAACCGGCCGTGAATATACCGCCTGCTGCCCTTTTCATAACGAAAAAACCCCGTCGTTTACCGTCAGTCAAGCCAAACAGTTCTATCACTGTTTTGGTTGTGGCCAACATGGCTCGGCCATCGGCTTTTTGATGGAATACGAACACCTGGATTTTATCGATGCGGTAGAAGAGCTGGCGCGCATGATCGGCGTGGAAGTCCCCTATGAATCCAAACAAGCGGCGCCCGAGGTGCGGCACAGCCAGAAACAAGAACAAGCCAGCTGGTTTGATCTGATGGCACGTTGTGATCGCTTTTACCGCCAGCAATTACGCCAGCATCCGCAAGCCAACGTCGCCGTGGACTATCTCAAAGCACGGGGTTTAACCGGTGAGATCGCCGCCCGTTTCAATATTGGTTTTGCCCCGCCAGGTTGGGATAGCCTGACCACCGCGATGGGTAAGGAAAACGAAGCCGCTTTGTTCACCCTCGGTATGCTGATTAAAAAAGACGGCGGTGGCATCTACGACCGCTTCCGGAATCGCGTCATGTTTCCCATTCGGGATAGCCGTGGCCGGGTAATGGGTTTTGGCGGTCGCGTCTTAAGCAAAGAAGATACGCCAAAGTATCTAAACTCCCCGGAAACACCGCTGTTTCATAAAGGTCAGGAACTCTATGGTCTGTATGAAGCGCGCCAGGCATTACGGCATATCCCACGGCTGCTGGTGGTTGAGGGTTATATGGATGTCGTCGCCCTGGCTCAATTTGACATCGCTTACGCCGTGGCGACCTTGGGTACGGCGACCACCGCTGAACACTTGCAACGCCTCTTTCGTCTAACCGAGGAAGTGATTTTTTGTTTTGATGGTGATCGCGCCGGCCGCGATGCCGCCTGGCGTGCGCTGGAGCAGACACTGCCGGCGATCCAAGAAGGCCGCACAATCCGCTTTATGTTTTTACCCGACGGCGATGATCCTGACAGCCTGGTGCGAAAAATTGGCAAAGACGCCTTTGAGCTCTTGGTCACGCAAGCCCAGCCACTGTCGGAATATTTCTTTTCCGCACTGCAAAAACAAGCGGATTTAAGTCGCCAGGAAGGTCGTGCAAAGTTAGTTGATCTGGCCGGCCCGCTGCTGGTGCGCATGCCGAAAGGGAATTTGCGCAGCATGTTGCTCAATGAGCTTGGCCAATTGGCCCGAATGGATCTGGCGACCATGCATATAAAAATGGAACAGGAATCTACCACGACCACCGCGTCACAGCGGAAACCCACAACCGTAGCGAGTCAACGTGTTGCCCCCTCATTGGTGCGAAAAGCACTGTCGATATTGCTATATGCACCCGAACAAGCGGCACATGTGACGAACCGCGAACGGTTTAGCGGTTTAGATATACCGGGCATAGAATTATTAGCCGATCTACTTGAAACCTTGGAAAAAAATCCTACTCTAAACACGGCAGCCATCCTCGAACGCTGGCGTGACACGGACGAAGGTAAGCAATTGGCAAAGTTGGCGAGTTGGCAACCCCCCTTCGATAACCCGGATTCCCTGAAACAGGAACTCCTGGGTGCCTTGGATCGACTAGTGGCGCAACATCGCGAAGCCCGAACGGAACACCTGCTGGCCAAAGCCAACCTCGGGGCCTTAAGTCCGGATGAAAAAGCGGAACTCAAGCAATTGCTGCAACCTGAGTCAACCACGGGTCCCGGATAGAAACTTCCAGGGTTTATTAGAAATCTTGCATATAATCGGTTAAAATGTGCGGATTTTCTGTCCTAGCCCATTTAACCTGTATAATAGTACGTATTTAGAGAGAATTATGACGGAAACCCAACAACAATCGCAATTGAAGCTGTTAATCGCCAAAGGTAAGGAACAAGGTTACCTGACCTACGCGGAGCTCAATGATCACCTGCCCAATGACATTGTCGATCCGGAGCAGATTGAAGACATCGTCGCGATGATCAATGACATGGGTATCGCCGTGCATGAAACCGCACCCGACACGGATGCGCTGATTATGCACGACACCACCACCGTGGATGAAGACGCCGCCGAAGAAGCCGCCGCCACACTGGTAACCGTGGACAGTGAATTTGGCCGCACCACCGATCCGGTACGCATGTATATGCGTGAAATGGGCGCCGTCGAATTACTGACCCGCGAGGGTGAGATTGAAATCGCCAAGCGCATCGAGGAGGGCCTCAATCAAATGCTCTCTGCGCTCATCGCGTATCCGCATACCGTCGGTGAAGTGTTGCGCTATGTTGATTTGTTTGAAGCCGGTCAAGCCAAACTCAGTGAGATTATCACGGGGTTTATCGACCCGAATGCACCGCAGGAAATTCCTTCCCCCGCTGAGATCATGGCCGAATCAGTCGCTGATGCCGATGCGGATGTGGTGGTTGTCGAAGGCGTTGAAGGTGAGGAAGAAGAAGCCGTCGACACCGGCCCTGATCCTGAAGTAGCGCGGGAACACTTCGGACGTCTGCAAAAATGCCACAAAAAATATGTCGCGACCATCGCCAAGCACGGTAATCACGATAAAAAAACCGAGAAGGCGCGTGAAGAACTGATCGCCGAGGTGATGACATTAAAACTCAATGCGCGCATGACGGAGCACTTACAAAAAAATATGCGCGCCCTGGTTGAGCGGATTCGTTCGCATGAGCGCGTGATCATGGATATCTGCATCAACAAGGCACATATGCCGCGCCGCGAATTTGTCACCACCTTCCCGGAACATGAAACGGATGCCAAGTGGCTGAAGGATCACATCAAGGCAGGCAAGCCTTTCTCATTGGTGTTGCAACAACATGAAGATGATATTCTCAAGGCGCAACAAAAGCTGATTACCCTGGAAAATGAGTGCGGCCTGAAGATCAGCGAGATCAAGGAGATCAATCGCCGCATGTCACTGGGTGAGGCCAAGGCGCGCCGGGCAAAGAAAGAAATGGTGGAGGCCAACTTGCGCTTGGTTATTTCCATTGCCAAGAAATATACCAACCGCGGCTTACAGTTCCTGGATTTGATCCAGGAAGGCAACATCGGCCTGATGAAGGCCGTGGATAAATTTGAATATCGCCGTGGTTACAAATTCTCAACTTACGCCACCTGGTGGATTCGTCAGGCGATCACGCGCTCCATCGCGGATCAGGCCCGTACCATCCGTATCCCGGTGCACATGATCGAGACCATCAACAAGCTCAACCGCATCTCGCGGCAAATGTTACAAGAGATGGGACGTGAACCCACGCCGGATGAATTGGCGGTACGCATGGAGATGCCGGAAGACAAGATCCGCAAGGTACTGAAGATCGCCAAAGAGCCCATTTCCATGGAAACGCCGATTGGTGATGATGAAGATTCTCATCTGGGTGATTTTATCGAGGACGGCAACGCCCTGTCACCGGTGGATTCCGCCACATCATGGAGCTTGCGTGAAGCGACCCAGCAAATTCTCGAAGGCCTAACCGCCCGTGAAGCCAAGGTGTTACGCATGCGCTTTGGTATTGATATGAACACCGATCATACCTTGGAAGAAGTCGGTAAACAGTTTGATGTGACCCGTGAACGTATCCGGCAGATTGAAGCCAAGGCCTTGCGTAAGTTGCGTCACCCCAGCCGCTCCGAAACACTACGCAGTTTCCTGGATATAGAATAAAATAACGACAAGGATGTTTTACCTGGTTCGCTGCTATTGGTGAGTCAAGCATGCTACTAACAGGGCGCTATTGCGGAGGAAATACGCATGCCGCCGAAGTAAGGGCGATGCACAAGGAGATTCGAGGGTCGCGTTAGCCCAGATTGTCGGCCTGAAGGCCGACCTACAATAGGGCCTGTAGCACAACGGTTAGTGCAGGAGACTCATAATCTCTTGGTTGTAGGTTCGAATCCTACCGGGCCCACCACTCTTCGAGTCACGAGTAACAAGGTCCTGCTAACAAAAGACGTTTAACCCGTCATTCAATCGGGACAAGCCAGCTTCACGTTTCTATTTCGTCACCAAGCCCCGCTCTATGGCGAACGCGGTAATCGCCGCGGTATTGTGAAAGTTTAGTTTTTTCATCAAATTAGAACGGTGCTTTTCCACCGTTTTCACGCTGATACACAGCAAGTCCGCGATGTTCTTGTTCTGCTGCCCTTCGGCAATCAATTTCAATACCACTCGCTCGCGGTGGGTTAAGGCATCCAACGACGACTTGGCCTTGTTGGGATCGCCACCATCAAGAAAACCACCAATGATCTTGTCGGAAATACTGGGGCTAAGATACGTTTTTCCTTCGGCCACGCTGCTGATCGCAATCTTTAATTCGGTATGCGTGGCGTCCTTGAGCACATAGCCATTGGCGCCCGCTTGCAACGTGGCGCGGATATATTCCTCCGTCTTATGGACGGTCAACACAAGAATTTTAATTTCTGGGAACCGTTTCTTAATCTCCCGTGTTGCCTCCATGCCGTTCATGTCCGGCATCGACAGATCCATCAGCACCAGCATCGGCTTGCAGGCGCCCACCAAACGGATGGCATCATGGCCATTATCCGCCTCGCCGACGATCTGGATACTGGGATCAAGCGACAGCAGCGCGCGCAATCCTTCACGGACAATCGTGTGATCCTCCACGATAAAAACCGTAATACTGGGCCGGGCCATCGTCTGCGGGTGTTGTTTTTCCATAAAAGACATTCAGCATTGATCCTTAATTATACGTTCCGATTCTCTTAGCTAAAATATCGCATTTTATCCCGTTCGGCAACCCGTCTAATTCTCAGCAGTAGGTCTTTCCCAGCACTCAGTCCTGCGAGGGCCACGACACATGCACTACCGTGCCGGTATTGATGATGGACCGCAGCACAAATGCCCCGCCGGAAAATTCCGCGCGCTCACGCATGCCGGTGATGCCAAAACCCTTGTCCGAGACATTACGCTGCGCTAGTGCGTTGACATCGAAGCCGACACCGTTGTCCTCAATCAGCAGTTCGACCACCACCCCGGTCTTGCGCAGATGCACGTGCACGGAATCCGCCTTGGCGTGCTTCACGATATTATTCAATGCCTCCTGCATAATGCGGAATATCACCGTCTTCAGCGGCATGGGTACATTATCTTCTTCCAGATCAATGTAAGTGACGAGCCGGATACCGCTATAGATCGAACGAAATTCGCGGCAAAACCAGGCAATGGTGGGGATAATCCCTAAATCAGTGAGGGTTGACGGATGCAGATCCATCGAGATCTTGCGGACCTCTTCGATTGCCCCCCGCAACATCGTGATGATCTTATCGGAGCGTTCGGTTTCCTGCACACTGCTGTCGGCGGCGCGTAGACCGATGGCATTTTCCATGCTGAATTTTATCGCCGTTAGGGATTGGCCGATACCATCATGCAATTCGGCGGCAATCCGTTTGCGCTCCATTTCCTGCGCCGTCAGGAGTTGTTCCGACATCAACCGCATCTCGTTTTCAGAATAGCGCAAGGTCTCCTCAACCCGCAACCGCTCTTCAATTTCACACATCAATTTTTTGTTGGTCTGCATCAACTCAGCGGTTCGGGATTGGATGCGTTTTTCAAGTTGTTCGTTATAACTTTTCAACACTTCTTCCGCTTGCTTGACGAAAGAGATGTCGTGTAACACCACCACCGCGAAACTGGTATGTTTTCTATCGCCCGCCACTTGCCGCGTCGTCTGGCGCAGATGAATGCCCAGATAACGATTCAGCACACGGTCTTCGACTTCATATTCAACCGGACGGCCGCCCAGCAGATCAATCCAGGCCAGCGCGGTAAAGGCGGGCATGTAACAGCCGGGGTCATTACAGCCGGGGTGCAGTAGATCATGGAGGGTATGGCCGCGTACATCTTGGATTTGACCCGACACCCATTGTTCGGCGGAACGGTTCGCGCGCATGATGCGAAATTGATCATCCAGCAGACAAATAAAATGCGGCAGCGCATCCACCGTGGCTTCCCATTCCAATTTGGCCTGGGTAATCTTTTCCTGATCTTCATCGCGGATCTTGTCCATGCGTTGGCTACTGATGGAGGCCACCAGTAAACTTGCCACCAAGCGCAGGCAGAAAATATCCTGTTCATTAAAGAACCGTGGCTGAGTACTGAATCCCGCCAGAATCCCGAAGGTTTGATCGTGATAGGGAAAACGCAAACTGATCCCGCAAACAAAGCCCGCATCATGCAATTGCACCGGTAAGCTAAAACGCGATTCCACGCGGAGATCTTCACTCAGCACCGGCTCGGCGGTTGCCAAGGCCGCATCGATCAGCGTGTTTTTATCCATTGCGAAGACCGCATGTCCCACCATCCCCCGGGTCCAACCCACCCCGCCTTGCAGTAGCAAGGCATCGTTGGCGGGGACCGGTCGCAATACCATGGTATGCGACAAGCCGAATAACTCCGCCATCAACACTGCGGCGTCGGCGGCGGCCAGGGCGGAATCTTGAAATGACAACAGTCCCTTACCGGTACTGGTTAAAATGGATTCCAGCACGTTGATGCGTGCGTTCGTGTTCTGGGGAACCAATGGCAACAATTCTTTTTCAGCCTGGAGATCCGTTGCGGTAATTTTTTGATTGGTGGGCATCGTTATCCGGCGTCGTGGTGTTGTGCTCTGTGTGCGGGTGATACGGATGAGGTTAGCATCGGTGGTATCACTGCCCGTTCAGTATAGTGTAGACAACCCGTGGAAACCGTGACATTTTCCGTGATTTCAACGCCACCGCTACCGTAAACACGCCGGCACGTGCTCATCGTCGCAGCGTGCCACCCTCTCTCGGTGACACCTCGCGTATACAGTCTCCACCCTACCTCGAATACAGTGTTCACCCCAGTCTTTTTTGCGCTTAACGTCCGTAAACTACGTACTGTCATATTGTGCAGTGATAATCGCGCGCTCGTTAGGGAGGAGACAGTAATGCAGCAATATTTACCCGGCAGGTCGACGCGCCACCCGTATCCGCGTGGCTTTACCCTGTTAGAACTGCTGGTCGTCATGGTTATTATCGGCCTGCTGGCGAGTTATGTGGGTCCGCGTTATTTCGCGCAGGTCGGCAAGTCCGAGGTCAAAACGGCGCGGGCGCAAATCGATGCGCTGGATAAGGCCCTGGATCAATATCGCCTGGATGTCGGGCACTTCCCCACCTCCGAGCAAAACCTGGCCGCGCTGGTTACCCGTCCGGTCGACGAACCGCGTTGGGACGGTCCATATCTGAAGAAAGGCATCCCGCTGGATCCGTGGGGCCACGCCTATGTCTATAAACAACCCGGTGATCACGGTGACTTTGACTTATTGTCCTATGGCAATGATGGCAAGGCCGGCGGTACTGAGCAATCCGCCGACATTGGCAACTGGTAATACCTCAACTCAAAAAATAATGATCCAGACATGAATACTATATATATAGCGTTGTGCAGGGGCACTCATGTTGTTTGAGCTGAAGGCGATTCGCGCGGGGGAAGACATATTCGCGTTGTCCCTGGAGGCCGCCGATGAGGCCGATGCGATCCAACAAGCGAAATCACAAGGCTTGGCAATCCTGGCGATCAAGAAAAAGAACGCGCTGCTGGGTTGGAAGTTCCAACGTCGCACCCGCTTTCCCATCACCTTGTTCAGCCAGGAATTGCTCGCCTTGTTGGATGCCGGGCTTTCCTTGGTGGAGTCGATCGAGGCCTTGGCCGAAAAAGAACAGCACCCGGCCACACAAAAAACCTTGCGCCAGATCAATGCGAGTCTCTATGAGGGTCGGCCCTTATCGTATGCGTTACAGCAATTTCCCAGTCACTTTCCGGTGCTCTATGTCGCCACGGTTCGCGCCAGTGAAAAAACCGGTAATCTGAGTCTGGCGCTGACCCGTTACGTGACCTATCAGCAGCAAATGGACAGCGTGCGCAAGAAAATTATCAGCGCCTCGATCTATCCGCTGTTGCTGCTCACCGCCGGTGGCTTGGTCACGCTGTTTTTGATCGGCTATGTGGTACCCAAATTCAGTTTGGTCTATGAGCAAATGGGCAAGGATCTGCCATTGTTCTCACGCTTGCTGATGCAATTGGGGCAGGCGTTGCGGGAAAACGGTTTGATTATTTTTGTCACGCTGGCGGCATTGCTGGTGGGTTTGCTCTATACCGCGACCCGTCCGGCGAATAAACAATGGTTGCTGCGCAAGGTATGGCAAATCCCCGCGTTTGGCAATCGCATGAAAATTTATCAACTCGCGCGTTTCTATCGCACCTTGGGGATGCTGCTGCAAGGTGGCACCCCGATCGTGACTGCGGTGCAAATGACCGCGGATCTATTGCCCTCTTCGCTACGCGGCCAACTCAATTCCGCCTTGGCCAGTATTCGCGAGGGTCTCTCGATCTCACAAGCCATGGAACGTCACAGCATGACAACGCCGGTGGCATCGCGCATGCTGGTGGTGGGTGAACGCAGCGGCAAGATGGGCGAGATGATGGATCGCATCGCGGTGTTTCATGATGAGGAAATGGCGCGCTGGGTGGAGTGGTTCAGTAAATTATTCGAACCCTTATTAATGGCGGTCATCGGTTTGATCATCGGTGTGATTGTGGTCTTGATGTACTTCCCCATCTTTGAATTGGCCGGGAGTATCCAATGACCGCTGCCGTCATTCCACTGAACACGCATACCATTTCACCGCAACAAATCAGCGCCGCGCAACAAGTCGCGGCCCAAACGCGCCGTCCTGTCATTGACATATTGGAAGAGCAGTTGGAATTATCCGCCACGGCGTTTGTCGCCGCGCTCGCGCACAGCCTGCATTATACGCCACTGGGCATGAATGACCTGCACCACCTGACACCGGCATTCGATGTGTTGACCTTCAAAGACGCCCTCAGCCATAAATGCCTGGCGTTGCGTGACCACGCCAACCAATTGATCTTGGTCTTCAGCGATCCCTTTAACCACGACTTGCAAGCGTGGACGGAAGAAGCGATCAACTTGCCGTTTGTTTGGCAACTGGCGCACCGCAGCGACATTGAAGCCTATCTCGCGCGTCATGAAGAAACCCTGCGCGCCATGGATAGCGTCTTGCCCTCCAGCCAAGTGACCTCGCTCAATCAAGCTGACATTGAAGACCTCTCGCTCAAGACGATCAACGAAAGCACCAGTCCGATCGTCAAGCTGGTGCATTCCACGTTATACGACGCCCTCAAGTCCGAGGCCAGTGACATCCATCTGGAGACCAGCCCCAGCGGGCTTGTTATTAAATACCGTATCGACGGCGTGTTGTCGTTGGTGAAATCCATGCAAGGGATGGAGATGGCGGAACAAGTTATTTCGCGCATCAAGGTCATGTCCGAACTGGATATCGCCGAGCGGCGTATCCCGCAGGATGGCCGTTTCAAGATCTCGATGCGTGGCCGCGAGATCGATTTTCGTGTCTCGATCATGCCGAGCATCTTCGGTGAAGACGCGGTGCTGCGTATCCTCGATAAACAAGCGCTCTCGGATCAGATCAAGGGTCTGCGTTTGGATTTCCTGGGCTTTGATCAGAAGGCGATTAAGGTATTGCGCCGCCTCGCCGCCGAACCGTACGGCATGATGTTGGTCACCGGTCCGACCGGTAGCGGTAAGACCACCACCTTGTATGCCGCGATCACCGAGATCAATCACGGCCAAGATAAAATTGTCACGATTGAAGACCCGGTCGAATATCAATTGCCGGGGGTGTTGCAAATCCCGGTCAACGAAAAGAAAGGCCTGACGTTTGCGCGCGGGCTGCGTTCCATCTTGCGCCATGACCCGGATAAGATCATGGTCGGTGAAATACGCGACGTCGAGACCGCGCAAATTGCCGTGCAGTCCGCCCTCACCGGTCACTTGGTCTTTACCACCGTGCATGCCAACAATGTGTTTGATGTGATCGGTCGCTTTATTCACATGGGCGTCTCGCCCTCCAGTTTTGTCTCCGCGCTAAATGGCATCCTCGCACAACGCCTGGTCCGGCAGAACTGTCCGCACTGCGCGCAGACCTACACACCCGATCCGCAATTATTGATCGATTCCGGCATCACCGCTGAGCTGGCGGCATCATTCAATTTTCGTGCTGGCAGTGGTTGCGGTCAATGCCGTGGCAGCGGTTTCAAAGGCCGCAAGGCGATCGCCGAGATACTGTATCTCAACGATGAGATCCGTGAATTGATTGCCGCCGGTGAACCGATCCGTCGCATCAAAGATGCCGCCTTCCGCAATGGCACCCGTTTACTGCGCGACAGTGCGCTGGACTTGGTGCGTCAAGGTGAAACCACCTTAGAGGAGATCAACCGTGTCACCTTTGTGGCGTGATCAGATCCGCATCGCCTTGGCGCCGCAACAAGTCACCTTGCTGCGGCTGCGCCGTGGCTGGACACCGCGCGTCACTGAAAAACGCGTCATCCCTTGTGTCGACAACAAACCCGGCGAACCGCTCTGGCACAACGCCATCACAACCTTGGCCAGCGCCCTACCGGAGTTTGCCAAACGCAAGAGCGAGGTGGTGGTGATCCTGTCGAATCATTTCGTGCGTTATGCCTTGATCCCCTATAGCGAGCAGATCAGCCGCAAGCAAGAAGAGCTGGCCTTGGTGCGTCATCAGTTCACGCAGATCTACGGCGAGGCGGTTGAGCAATGGGCGCTGCGTTTGAGTGATGATGGTTGCGATGACAACCGCGTGGCCAGCGCCATCGATCAAGCGTTGTTGGATGCACTGCATGCCGTGTTTCAATCCGGAAATTTAATCCTGACCTCTGTTCAGCCTTATCTGATGGCGGCCTTCAATCAATGGCAACATCGTTTTGCTGACTCGGCCTTGTTCGCACTGATTGAACACGGTCGCCTGTGTTTGTCCACCTTCCACCACCGCCAATGGCATGCGATCAAGTCCATCAAGATCGGTGAGGACTGGTATCAGGAATTAGCGGCGCTGTTGAATCGGGAAAAACTCTTGTCTGGAATTGATGTGACCGGCAATATCCCGGTGTTTATTGTCGCGCCTGACGCGGTGGAGTTGAATCAGGCGCAACAACAAGAACATGCGATCCAACTGTTACGCCCGAAGTCGTTAACCGGCACCACCGATGCCAAGGATGCATCCTATTTCATGGCCATGGCCGGGTGATGAGCATGCACGCACTCGCCCTGGATTATCAGATCAGCCGCCGCAAATCGAACCGGCCGGAAATAATTTTATTATTGAGCGGCCTGGCCGCGACCCTCTTTTTGGGAATTCACTATTTAACGGTGACTACCGAGATGGAACAGCTGGAGAGTCAACAAACCACCGCTGCATCTAAAACCAAACACCGGGTGGTGGATGCGCGGCTGGCCTCGCTCAATGCGCAACAATTACGGGCCGAGATCAATCAGGCCAACGTCGTGTTGGCGCAATTGGCGCTGCCCTGGGAAGCGTTGTTCCGCGACATCGAGTCATCGCAACGCGGCCGCGTGGCGCTGTTGTCGATTGAACCGAACGCGGACAAACGCACGGTAAAAATTACCGGCGAGGCAAAGGATTTAGCGGCGATGCTCAGTTACCTCCAATTTCTGCAACAAAAGCCGTCTCTCCACGGCGTCTATCTGCAAAGCCATCATGTCGACCAGCAAACCGCGGAAAAACCGGTGCGCTTTACCCTCAACGCCTCCTGGGTGATCAAACCATGAAGCGTTTAACAGGTTACTTACAACAACAGCTAACGTCGCTGCGTGGGGGTCGCTTACGCAAAGGACTGAAGCGACGGCTGCACCAGTTGAGTCGCGAAGGGATGATTGGCCTGGGGTTGATCATGCTGAGTCTGGGTTTTTATCTGGCGGCGCTACAACCCGCGCAAAGCCAACTGAGTCAGTTGCAAGACGATCTGTTGTCGCAACAAGAAAAGATCCGCAGTGCCGCAAAAAGTTTGCAGGCAACGCAAGACCCGCCCGCTGAACAATTGCTGGCCTATTACAAATTTTTTCCGGCACAAACCACCGCGCCGCTGTGGTTGGAAAAAATTTACCAGGCAGCGCGCCAGCAGGGTATTCAGTTGGAACAAGGCGACTACCAACCCGTTCGCGAGAAATCGGCCAGACTGCTGCACTATCAAATTACCTTGCCGGTGAAAGGCAGCTATTTACAACTACGCAAATTTCTCGCCGCGGTATTAACCGAGGTGCCGATTGCCTCGTTGGATAACATCAGCTTTGAGCGGCAGAAGATCGGCGATCAGGCGATCGAGGCCAAGATAAAACTTACTTTATATCTGGATCAGCAAACATGACTTTTAATCACGACAACTATTCACGATTGCGGTTATGCACCATCGCCGCCGCGCTGCTACTCGCGTTGACAACGCAGGCCGTCCCACAAGAGGACAAAATCGACGCAAGTCTTGCACCACCCACCGCGTCCGGCGATAAGATCGACAATGTGCAACTGGAACGATTGAAACGTTCGCGTGCAAAAAACAAAAAAGTGGACATCTTCCAACCTAAGTCCTGGTATGTGCCACCCCCGCCGCCACCACCGGTAGCGCCACCGCCGCCGAGCGCGCCACCGCTACCGTACACCTTCATGGGCAAGATCATCGAGCCGCAGGGCAAGCTCACCATCTTTCTGGCTAACGGCGACAAACTGCATTTGGTCAGTACCGGTGAAACCCTCGATGACACCTATTCGGTGGATAGCATCGAGAATGGCAAATTAACCCTGACTTATCTGCCGCTGAAAATAAAACAATACATTAATCTGGGAGAGACCCCGTGAAACCACACCATCCGCCGCAACCGAATCAAGGCACAGACCAACAAGCCCTGCGCTTCTCGCGTTATTTACTTGCCACCGCCATCATTTCATTAACGCTGTTTGGTTGTGCGGCGGATCGCATGCACAAGGAAGGGATTGATTTAGTGAATCAGGGGCAGATCGAAGAAGGCCTGGAAAAACTCAAAGAGGCGGTAAAGAAGGACCCGGACAATCTCTCTTACCGCAGTGATCTGATCCAGAAACGTGATCTGATCGTGCACTTACTGCTTACCGAGGCGAGCAATGAGCGCACCGCCGGCCACCCCGCACAAGCCAGCGCCCTCTACAAGCGTGTACAGAAAATTGACAATGAGAATCCGCGCGCCAAGGCGGGCCTGGGCATGTTAGCGATGGATGAGCGGCACGTTGACATGCTCAAACAGGCGCTCAAATTGTTTGATAAACATGATCAGGAAGCTGCGCAAAATATTGTACGTTCCATACTGTTGGAAAATCCCGCACATCTCGATGCAAAACAACTGCAACGCAAATTAGATGAACAGATCGCCAAAGATGCCATGGCCGGACCGACGCTCAAACCGGAATTTAAAAAACCCGTGACCTTGCAGTTTCGCGACGCCAATTTGAAAATGGTGATCGAGGCGGTTTCACGCAGCAATGGCATTAATATCATTCTCGACAAGGATATCAAGTCTGATCTTAAAACAACGATCTTCGTAAAAGATGCCTCGATTGAAGACACCCTCGATCTCATTCTGATGCAAACCCAGTTGGAGAAAAAGATCCTGTCCGACAATACCGTGTTTATCTATCCGAGCAATCCGGCCAAGCTTAAGGAATATCAGGACCTGAAGATCCGCAGCTTTCAATTGGTCAATGCGGATGCCAAGCAAATGCAGCTGATGCTCAAGACCTTGCTCAAAACCCGCGACCTGTTTGTCGATGAAAAAAATAATTCGGTGGTAATCCGTGACACCCCCGATGCCATCCGCCTTGCGGAAAAACTCATCGCCGCGCAGGACCTGCCCGAACCCGAGGTCATGCTGGAAGTCGAGGTATTGGAAATCACCCGCGCCCGGCTGTCCGAATTGGGGGTCAAGTTACCGCAACAACTCGCGATCTCGGCGCCCGGCACACCGGCCTCATCCAGTTCCATTACCACCTCCGGTGGCAGCGTCGTCACCACCACGACCCCGGCCGCCCCACTGACATTGGAAACCCTGCGTAATCTCAACGGCAGTTATTTTAATGTCTCGCCGCTGAACGCCAGCATCGATCTGCGCAACGAACACGGTAACGCCAACATCCTCGCCAGTCCGCGAATTCGCGTGCGCAACAAGGAAAAGGCGAAGATCATGATCGGCGATCGCGTGCCGGTGATTACCAATGCCGTCACCCCGGTGGCCACCGGTACCCCGGTGATTACCGGCAGTGTGCAATATCTGGATGTGGGCCTGAAGCTCGATGTCGAACCGGATATTCATCCCGATGATGATGTCGCGATCAAGGTGAACCTGGAGGTCAGCACCCTGGTACGTGAAGTCAACAGCGGCACGACCTTGGCGTATCAGATCGGCACACGCTCGGCCAATACCGTGTTGCGCTTAAAGGATGGCGAGACCCAAGTACTGGCTGGACTCATCAGCGATGAAGATCGCAATAGCGCGCAAAAATTTCCCGGCTTGGGTGATCTGCCGGTGTTAGGCCGCTTGTTCTCCAGTCACAAGGATGAATTGAAAAAAACCGAGATTGTACTTTCCATTACCCCGCATCTAACGCGCACGGCACAACGCCCCGACGCACAAAATGTCGAGTTCTGGTCCGGCACCGATGGCACGCTGCGCAGCAAACCGATGTCCTTAAAACCCAGCGCTCCGCCAAAACGCTCAGCGAGCAAAGCCGATGAGACCGTTGTCGCACCGGCACCGACCGCGACATCGTCTGTACCCGCCGTCAAAGTGATCGATGACAGCACACCAGCCAGCGGTCCACCCATCACCTTGATCTGGCAGGCACCGACACAGGCCACCGTGGGCAAGGAATTTCAGATTACCTTAGAGGCGCAAACCAGTCAGTCACTGGGAACCCTGTCGTTCACGCTCGACTACGACCCCAGCGTACTGACGATTGTCAAAATCAACGAAGGCGAACTCTTAAAACAAAATGGTAAAAAAACTATTTTCACCAACAAGGTCGATCAGGCCGGCGGTCATATCTTTGCGCAAATCTCCCGGGTTGGACGTGATGGCACAACCGGTAAAGGCAGCATCGCCATTTTCACTTTTACGCCGCGTGCCGCGAAATCCCAATCACCGCTTATCGTCACCAACCCCACCCCCGTGAGCAGTGACGGTAAGACCTTGCCACTCACGTTACCCGCACCACTGGTGATCACCGTCAATCCTTAACGATGACCATGCGCATTCCCAAACATGATCGTGGCTTTACGCTGATTGAACTGGTGGTGACGCTGGTGATCGTCGCCCTACTGTCGACGATTGCCCTGCCGCTCAGTGAACTCACGGTGCAGCGCCACAACGAACAGGAATTACGCCTCGCCTTACGCGAGATTCGTGCCGCGATCGACGCCTATAAACAGGCGTGGGATGAAGGCCGCATCACCACCAGCGTTGGTAAGTCCGGTTACCCGGCATCACTCGCGCTCTTGGTGGAGGGGGTGGATGATCCCGCGGATCCGAATGCCAAGGCCAAGATCTATTTCCTGCGGCGTATTCCGCGCGATCCCTTTGCCACCGATGCCTCCCAGACCGCGGTTGATACCTGGGGCAAACGCAGTTACGCCAGCAGCGCCGACAACCCGCAAGAAGGTGACGATGTCTTTGATGTTTATTCAAGGGCAACGGGCAAGGACTTGCGCGGCATACCGTATCGGGATTGGTGATTTCATATGAATCGAATCAAGGCCTCGGGATTTACCCTGATTGAATTACTGGTGGTAATGACGATCATTTCGTTGCTGCTCACCCTGGCGGTACCGCGCTATTTTCACAGCGTGGAAAAATCCAAAGAGACGGTGTTGCGCGATAACCTGTCGATCCTGCGTGAGACGCTCGACAAGTATTACGGTGACGTCGGTAAGTATCCCGATTCTCTCGGCGATCTGGTCAGTAAAAAATACCTGCGCGAAATTCCGCGTGATCCGATCACCGAGAGCGCCGCCACTTGGGTCACCATCCCGCCTGCGGATACCAACAAGGGATCGGTCTACGATATTAAAAGCGGCGCACCAGGGAAAGGCCGCGATGGTCGTTTGTATGCGGATTGGTAACGCGCTGCCGCGACCCACGGCGAGTGATGTCCGTCATTGTGCAACCGGCGAATTACCCACACCGGCTTTTGCACCACGCGGCTTCACGTATATTGGACTGTTAATCATGCTGGTGATCATCGGTGTGACCCTTGCCTCGGCTGGCGTGGTCTGGCACACCGCGGTGCAACGGGATAAAGAACGTGAATTGTTATTTGCCGGTGATCAGTTCCGCCAGGCGATTGGTCGCTACTACATCGCCACCGACGGCCCGGCCAAGCAATATCCGCTCACACTGGATGATCTGTTACGCGATCCACGTCAGCCCAGTACGGTTCGCCATCTACGCAAGCTGTATGTCGACCCGATCACGGGGTCAGCGGAATGGGGTTTGCTCAAAGGTCGCGATGATCGAATCGTCGGCGTCTTCAGTCTGTCTGAACAGCGTCCGCTCAAACAAGGCAACTTCCGCGGCGCCGATCAAATTTTTGCGGAAAAAGAAAAATATTCGGATTGGCAATTTATCTATCAACCCAAACTGACCCGCGTCACACCCGCGAAACAACCCGACACCCCCACACTGCCGACTTCATCAGGTCTCACAAAATGAATGCAAAACATAAAATACTGATTACCGAGGATCACAGCATCCTGCGCGCAGGACTGCGCGCCTTATTGAGCATGGAACCGGGTCTTGAAGTAATTGGCGAAGCCGACAACGGCCAGGAGGCGCTGCGCCTGGTGAAACAGTTTGCCCCGGATCTGGTCATGATCGATCTCAAGCTGCAGGGAACGAATGGCATGGGCGCCATCGCCGAGATTAAACACTATTATCCCAAGACCCACGTCCTGGTGTTAACCCAACACAAAACGGAAGACTGTATTCGCGAGGCCTTACAGGCGGGTGCCAGCGGTTACGTGTTGAAAGACGCCAGCAATATCGAACTCATCATGGCGGTACGCAGCGTATTGGCCGGCAAGGTCTATTTAAGTCCGAGCATTTCGGAAAAAGTGATCAATGTATTTCTGGTGGGCGGTAAGACGCACAATACCAAATCCCGCTGGGAGACCCTCACCGAACGTGAGCGGGAAATTCTTAAATTGATCGCCGAAGGCCGTACCAGCAAATTCATCGCCGAGCAACTTGGTTTGAGTATCAAGACCATCGAGAAACATCGTTCGAACTTAATGAAGAAACTCGACCTGCACAACGCCTCCGCACTCACCACGTTTGCGATCGGTCAGGGTCTCGTCGCCACCGGCTAAATCCTCGTTCTGCAGGATATATGGTGTGGTGTGTCATGTTACAGGTCGGTGTAGGTCGGGCTTCAGCCCGACAATTCGGCTGCGCTATGCGTATTTCCTAATAGATACACGCTGATCAACAACCCATTCGTTATTCTGCAATTGTGTACACAGACGCGGCTGCATTGTCGGGCTGAAGCCCGACCTACACAAGCCGACCTACAAGTCCGTTCTACACCGACCAGCCGCAAGGTGTGTAGAAATTTGGAAACCGTGTTTTACGGAATAATCCACTCACCCTCCGCTACCAACTTATTACCTTGCGCTTCTGCAAATCGCACGAGGTAACCTCCTTTGGACGCAAACCGTTGACCCGGCGCAAGTCCGAGCCGGGGATAATAACCGGTGATAACCCGATGACTCAGCATGATCTCGATCCGTTCCACCAAATAGTCGCGCACAAAACTGTCGAGCATTTCATTTAAGGTTTCCGCCAATATGCCACACGCTAAATATGTATCCGACTGGACCTTCTCGGCCACGACCGTGATGTGCCGCACCTTAAACCAACCCAGCGGGTAGTTCATGCGGATCTTGCGTAAGTCGGGTAGATCATAGGGATAGGCCAGCTTGCTAACGCTGCGCCATGCCGCCGGTAACGGTGCCGTTTCCAACCCCGCCATAATGCCCGAGGCATACACGTAATTGATTTTTCCGGTTGCCGTAGGCAGGGCCGCGAGATCCGCGGGACGCAGCCAGAGCACCACCACATCACCGGCCTTACTGTCACGCACGAGCTTGGCAAGATCGGCTTTCATCTCTGCGCCGGAGAGGGGTACATTGACGATCTTCACCGCGTTATTCAGCAGATTTTTTTTCAATGCAAGTGCGGCGGTCGCACCCAGATCATCTTGCCGATACACTTGTATCACGCGACGCAGCGCCGCTTGTGTTGATTGCGTTTGCAGATCATGGGCAATCAACTCCGCTTCCAATAACACCCCCTTGGAAAAATAGATCGGGTAAAAATCTTTTTCCGCATCAATCGGCAAATCGATATTGGGAAATAGACACGGCAAGGATTGCTGTTCGCAAAAACGATGCACCGGTTCCCAGGTCTTGCCGCCGAGTCCGGAGATCACGGCATACACCGGCTCCGCGTTGAGGCGCTCCTGCAATTGTTGTTGCCAGTTTTCAGGCGGGCCGTTGAGTTCCCAGACATGCAACTGCCAGCGGCGTTTTACACGATAGGTGATTTCACGGGCGTTGGATTGGATTGGTCGCAAACCCGCGCGCGTGTATTCATTCTTGTCCGCAAAGAAACGCTCCAGCACATCCAGCATCCCTTTGCGCAGCCGCGGATCCGCCTCCGGGGTAATGATCGTCGCGAAGTGTAAGGTATCTTCCGTGACCCCCGGTACGGGAGCGGTGGTTAATTCCTTGAGATAGGCGATAAGCGATGCCATCGTGGCATCATCCAGATTGTAACGGGGCATCAAATAATTCAGCGTTTTGCCGTCCGCATTGATCCCTTCACGAATCACCCGCGCCAAGGTTTCATCGGTATACGGACCGCGCTGGGTGCGATAACCCTGGACATGCGGCAGATTCAGATCTCTGATGTTGCTGGAGGTGGGTCGAAACAAATATTTACCGATGATCGGCGGAATAACAATTTGGCCTTCGGTGGTGCCCAGGCCACTGCGCCGATGGCAATTGACACACGCCGCAAGCTCACCTTCGATAAACACGCCCCCCGCACGTTCACCGCGCAGTGCTGCGGCCAACGGCAGTTTACCAAACCGAAACAATTGCTCGCCAACCAGTGAGGGCGTTGGCGGCGCCTCTGCGGCGAACGCCATGCACATCAGCAGTGACAAAAATACGCTGAGCAGAGCACGCACTGGGAAGGTGGTAACCATGTCGGGTAAAATAGTGCTGTAGTGGCGCACGTTATTTGGCAGTGACTAAATCCCGGTAACTACTCAACAGATCGTCTGCCGTGGCAAAACCGTCCAGCCGCAACCACGGTTGACCGGGCGCGACACGCAGCAAGGTCACCGGGTTATGATTCATCTTGTTACCGCGATAGACATCAAACGCGCGTTGAATCGCCAAACTGGCCTCGGTTGTCCCGGTGTAATGATTCCACTGTGCACCGGCCTGGTATTGCTTCGCATAATTGCGCAAGCGTGCCGGGGTATCCTGTTCCGGGTCAATCGAGATCGAGACCATGTGTACCTTATCGCGGTCGTTGCCCAGTTTGTTCTGGAATTGGGCGAAGACCTGACTGGAGATCGGACAGATCCCGGTGCAGGTGGTGTAGATGAAATTCAAGATCACCGGGCGGCCATCATCTATTTCGGCGGTGAAGGCCACTGGTTTGCCGTCTTCACGCACCACCTTGACCTTGGGCAATTCATACGCCACCGTTGAGCGTTGTACTTCCTGTTGCATCTGGTGATGATGGGCATGCGGATCCACTGCTTCCTCCGCCGTCACGTAGCCCCACTGCATCAGTAGCACGGCCGCGACGCTAATCAGGTATCTCTCAATTGTTGTCATAGTCACTCCAATGATAAATCGCGGCGTTATATTCTACGCACATCATTGCAGCTTGGCGAAACGCACATCCTCAAGTTTGGGATTGACCGCCACACGTTCCACGTAGATCTTTTCCAATCCTATCGCGCCGGTCACGGTGGTCTCCAGCAGGTGCGGTATCTTTAAACCCTCCACCGCTTTGAAATCACGCAAGGTGGTGACGATGGTCCGCGCTTTACCACCGATCTGCCGTGTTTCATCGATCTTCACATCCAGATAACTCTTGGCATCCACCCAGACGTGCCGCACTTGGCCATCTTTGAGTGTCACCTTGAGTCGATAGGCATCGTGGCCTTCCACCGGGTCCATGCCTTCCACCTCGACTTTGTAGCCTTTGGCGGCGTAGTCGATCAACGGGCCATCCAATTGGGTTTGTTGTGCGGCCGCCTTCAACTCATCCGCCGTGTAGGCTTCTACTTCACGCCGACCTAAAAATGGCCGGACCTTCCAACCCTTCTCGCCATCATAGACCTGCACTGCGGTATCGCCCTGAAAGGTAATTTCCAGGCGCATCTTGTAGGGCCGTTTCATTTCCAGGGTATAGGGGACTTGCACTTGCTTGGCGTTTTCCTCGGAATGCTCGGCGCTTTTCTTCGCCGCCTCAAGCCGTGCCGCGCGACTCATGGATTTACTTTGTGGCGCCTGCTGTGGATCCGTTGCGGGTTTAACGGCGCGACCCGCATCCATCTTGCCGGTCATCGACAACGTTTTTACCGCCTGCCAATTCTTCAGACCACCGCGCGCCGCGACGTTCTTCTCGACAATTTGTGCGACCGTGAGATTCGACGGTGCCAATTTTGGCGCGGCGGGTTTCTTCGCAGCGGCGGCAGGTTTGCCGACGTTAGCGGGTTTATCATTCACAACCGCGAGGGCAGGTAGGCTGACCAAGGCGCAACTGAGGCTTACTACTAAAATTTTTCCTAACATGGGTAATATACTCCTGAATATTTAAGGTCTGAATCGGGACCGTCGCACACTATTGCACAATAATTCCATCGGCACGAAATTTACCAACGACCACGCTAACCCGGTTACCGGGCTTCACCATCTTGCCGGGATTACCGAAGATCATATAATACGTCCGGCCCGCCTCCGGCTTGACACTCTGGCGTAATTCCCCGACTTTTTCCAGCGTGGGTACGGCGAACGTGGCGCCGCTGGCCTCATCGATCAGATACGGTTTGGCTGCCTTATCCGCGAATACCTTCGCCTTGTCGGCATCCACCACCCGATAACGAAACTCCAGCATATATCCCGAGGAGACACGTCGCACACCCGCGATGTCCACACCCCAGGTGCGTTCGTAATATTTACCTTCACGCGCCGCCCAATTATTGGCTTGCTGGCTAACACTGGTTTTGTGGTTTGTCGTAGGTATAGGAGTGGGTGTTGCAGTGAGGGTCGCATCACTTGCGGGACTTGGGATTGGTGTCACCGTCTCGGCCTGAACACTCAACGTAAAAAACACCATGCCGAAACACCGACTAATGTTTTTTAAAACGCTGGATGGAGTTGCTGTATAAAATTGATTTAGCACGTTTTGATTACGTCGTTTGGTGAATGACTACTGTTAAAAAAACCGCCTGCGACAGATATCGCAGGCGGTAATTTACAGTGTAGACCAAAGTTGGTCTGGATTAATACTTATAACCGTGTTCCTGTCAGTGGCACATTTTGTATCCCTGCGCCATCAGTGATGCGCAAGATTGCTGTGCGATTCACCGCCACACCCGCCAGCGGCCTGAAGGTCACATTGATCACGCAGCTTGCGCCCACCGCCACGGACGAACCATTGGTGCAGGTAGTCCCAGCAGGTACGATAGCAAAGTTAAGTGGGTTGAGACCCGCTAACGCGACAGTCGTGATGGCCAAGGGTCCAATACCGGTATTGGTTACCGTCACAGTCTGCGCTGGGCTTGTCGTCAGCACCGCTTGCGCCGCGAAGGTCAGTGACGCTGGTGCGACACTGGCTGCCGGTGCCACCGCGATGCCGGTTAAGGTCGCCGATTGTGTCCCACGCGCATCGTTCACGTTCAACGACGCGATACGTGCACCAGCGTTGACCGGCCGGAAGGAGACATTGATCACACAACTTGCCCCAGGCGCAATACTTAAGCCATTGGTACACGTGGTGCCAACCGCGATTAAGCTAAAGTTCGCGGCGTTCGCTCCACCCAAGGTGACCGCATTGAGTGCGTTCAGCAACAGTGCCGTCGCACCCAGATTCGTGACGGTTACCGTTCTTGGTGCGCTCACAATACCGTTCTGTAGTGCGCCGAAGTCGACGACACTCGGACTCAGCGACA
>Ga0315281_10002215_pt1 | contig 28885 bp, 47 predicted proteins | sample YL17G07_0_MG_FD_204540 | JGI IMG/M metagenome (GOLD analysis project Ga0315281, IMG submission 204540) | Sediment microbial communities from Yellowstone Lake, YNP, Wyoming, USA - YL17G07_0 | ecosystem: Environmental > Aquatic > Freshwater > Lake > Sediment | place: USA: Wyoming | collected...
GATGCCGATAGAGGATGTGTTCAGCATATCCGGGAGGGGCACGGTAGTGACGGGCAGGATAGAGCGCGGGATAATAAAGGTAGGGGAAGAGGTAGAGATAGTAGGGTTGAGGGAGACGAGGAAGACGGTGGCCACAGGGGTGGAGATGTTCAGGAAACTTCTGGATGAGGGGCGCGCGGGAGACAATGTGGGGGTGTTGCTCAGGGGAACGGGCAAGGATGAGGTGGAAAGAGGAATGGTTTTGGCAAAGCCCGGGAGCATAACGCCGCACACGAAGTTCAAGGCCGAGGCGTATGTGTTGACGAAGGAGGAAGGCGGCAGGCACACACCGTTTTTCAATGGATACCGGCCGCAGTTTTACTTCAGGACGACGGATGTCACTGGGGTGGCGCAGCTGCCGGAGGGGATAGAGATGGTGATGCCGGGAGACAATGTAACAATAACGGTGGAACTGATAGCGCCGATAGCGATGGACAAGGAGTTGAGGTTCGCCATAAGGGAAGGCGGCAGGACCGTAGGCGCCGGAGTCGTTACCGAGGTTATCCAGTAGGAGCTTAAGGTGAACCAAAAGATAAGGATAAAATTAAAGGCTTACGATCACAGGCTGCTGGACCAATCTGTGAGGGAAATAGTGGATACTGCCCACAGGACCGGCGCCAGGATTTCGGGCCCGGTCCCGCTCCCGACCCAGATAAGTAAATACACCGTGCTCAGGTCGCCCCATGTGGATAAAAAGTCCAGGGAGCAGTTCGAGATAAGGACACACAAGAGGCTGATTGATATTTACGATCCCACCCCGGACACAGTGGACGCGCTTATGAAGCTGGAACTGGCCTCCGGTGTGGATGTGGAGATAAAGCTATGACCGGTATTTTGGGTAAAAAACTCGGGATGACCCAGGTAGTCTCCGACGGCGGCAAGCTTGTGCCGGTTACGGTAGTAGAGGCCGGGCCTTGCTGTGTCGTGCAGGTAAAGACACCGGAAAAAGACGGCTACAATGCCGTAAAGATAGGGTTCATTGAGGTCAAAAAGGAAAAGAATATAACAAAGCCTTATGCCGGTGTATTCAAGAAAGCCGGCACTCCGGTTTTTCGTATACTGAAGGAATTTCAGATGGGGGAACTGAAGGTCGGTGACATGATAAAGGCCGAGAGTTTTGCTAAAGGGGACATTGTGGCGGTATCCGCGGTCTCCAAGGGCAAGGGCTTTCAGGGTGTCATGAAGAGGCACAATTTCAAGGGAGGTCCAGGTTCCCACGGCTCGATGTTCAATAGGGCGCCCGGATCTATAGGAGCCAGTTCATATCCGTCCAGGGTCTGGAGGGGCATGAAGATGGCCGGTCATCTCGGTAACGAGCGTGTTACGGTCGACAACCTGGCCGTGGTGGAGGTAAGGCCGGAACAAAACCTGATACTTATCAGGGGCGCCGTGCCAGGCGCTGCAAACTCTATCGTAGAAATTCGGAAGGAAAAATAGTATGCCGCGGATAGAAATCAAAGACAAAAATAATAACCTGAAGGGTGAGATGGAGTTGCCGACTGCGGCATTTGGAAGCACTGCGTCTGAGGCGGTGGTGCATAGCGCAGTTGTCAACTATCTGGCCAACCAGAGGCAGGGTACGCACGCAACCAAGACAAGGGCCATGGTCAGCGGCGGAGGGAAGAAACCCTGGAAGCAGAAGAGTACCGGCAGGGCGAGGCACGGCAGTACAAGGTCTCCCATCTGGAGGAGCGGCGGCACTACCTTTGGTCCGCAACCGAGAGACTATTACTCTAAATTTCCGAAAAACATGAAGAGGGCGGCCCTGTACAAGGCCCTCACAATGAAGCTTGCCGACAATGAGATAGTTGTGGTGGACTCTCTGGGGCTTCAGGCCCCCAGAACCAAAGACATGATGCGAATCATGAACGACCTGCAATTAGGCGGAAAGAGCGTGCTCTTTGTACTTGCAGACAAAGAGGTAAACGTGGCCTTGTCCGTGAGAAATATTCCCGGAGTCGACGCAATCAGGACCTGCGATCTCACTGCTTACTCTGTTGTCGCTTATGACAGGCTTGTGTTCACTGCGGACGCGATATCCGGATTAACGGTCGGCGAGGAGGTTTCCGCATCATGAAGACTGTGTATGACATCATAAAAAAGCCCCTGTTTACCGAAAAGGGTATGGATATGAAGGAACGGGAGAACAAGGTGGTAGTGGAAGTCGCCTCCGACGCAAACAAGCATGAAATCAAGGACGCGATGGAGGAGATATTCAAGGTCAAGGTGGACAAGGTGGCCACCTTCAACAGAAGGGGCAAGATAAAAAGACTTGGAAAGTCCGTGGGCAGGAGACCGGACAGGAAAAAGGCGATAATAACCCTTAAAAAGGGCGAGAAACTGGATTTAATAGAGGGTGTGTAAATGGGAATAAGAAAATATAATCCTACATCTGCTGGTCGAAGATTCCAGACAGCCTCTGATTACAAGGAAGTCACTTCGGACAAACCGGTCAAGTCGCTCACGAAGCCCATGAAAAAGAGCGGCGGAAGGAACAATACCGGAAGGGTGACCGCCTGGCAGAAGGGCGGCGGCAACAAGCATACTTACAGGATAATAGATTTCAAGCGTGACAAGATCGGCATCCCGGCAAGGGTTGCCACAATCGAATATGACCCGAACAGATCGGCAAGGATAGCGCTGCTTAAATACATGGATGGAGAGATAAGATATATACTGGCGCCCCTGGGAATTGTGGTCGGCGATGTGTTAAACGCCGGTCCCGATGCGGAGATAAAGCCCGGCAACGCATTGCCTATCAGGCTCATACCGCTTGGCACCCAGATTCACAATATTGAGTTGATGCCCGGGCAGGGGGCGAAGATGGTCAGGAGCGCCGGGACTGCGGCGCAGATTGTCGCCAAAGACGGTGAGAAGGCGCAGGTGAAGATGCCGTCGGGCGAAGTCAGGTTTTTCCAGATGTCGTGCATGGCCGTAATCGGTCAGGTGGGAAATATCGAACATGAGAACATCTCCTACGGCAAGGCCGGCAGGACAAGATACAGGGGCATAAGGCCTCACGTCCGCGGAGTTGCCATGAATCCGGTTGACCACCCGCTCGGGGGCGGCGAGGGGAAATCCTCGGGTGGAAGGCCGCCGTGTTCGCCCTGGGGCAAGCCCGAGGGCAAGAAGACCAGAAGCAATAAGAGAACTGATAAATTTATAGTGAAGAGACGCAAATAAAGGAGGATTAAGTGCCGAGATCCTTAAAAAAAGGTCCTTATGTGGATGAAAAGCTGGTGAAGAAGGTGGGTGTCATGGAAGCGGCCGGTGACAAGAAGATGATAAAGACATGGGCAAGGCGCACGACCGTTGTGCCGGAATTCGTAGGCTTTACCTTTGCCGTGCACAATGGCAAGAAGTTCATTCCGGTATACGTTACGGAAAATATGGTGGGCCACAAACTCGGAGAGTTTGCTCCAACCAGGACCTTCAGGGGACATTCAAGGTCCGAAAAAACCACAGCGGTGAAGGGTTAGTGCTATGGAATCCAAGGCAATTTTAAAATACGCCAAGATGACGCCCCGAAAGGCGAGGAGGGTCGTTGACCTTATAAGGGGCAAGAGGGCATCCGATGCAGTGGTGTCCCTCAGATTCATGCCTTACAGGGGCGCCGGGCTTGTGGAGAAGCTGCTCAGGTCCGCCATGTCCAACGCGGAACAGAAAAATGCTCACGTGGACATTGATAAGCTCAAGGTCAAGAGCGTCTTTGTAGACCACGGTCCCATGATGAAGAGGATGGAGCCAAGGTCCATGGGCAGGGCGAACGTTATAAAAAAGAGAAGCTGCCATATTACCATAATCCTTGCGGAGGAATAGCGGATGTCAAATTTAGGTCTTGTTTTGCCGATAGCTGTTTTAAAAACTGAAAATATTTCGGGGGGGTGCTGATTTGGGCCAGAAGACAAATCCCATTGGCAACAGGATAGGGATAATCCGCACCTGGGAATCAAGGTGGTTCTCAAAGAAAAATTATACCGAACAACTCCTTGAAGACATACACATACGCGAAATGATCAAAAAGAAGCTTTTTCACGCCGGGGTATCCAAGATAGAGATAGAGCGCCCCGGCCAGAAACTGAAAATTATAATCCATACCGCGAGGCCCGGAATTATCATAGGCAAGAAGGGCGCTGAGGTTGAAAAGCTGAAAAAAGAACTGGAACTCATAACGGACAAACAGATTGCCATTGACATAAAAGAGGTCCGCAAGCCCGAGGTGAACGCCCAGCTTGTAGCCGAAAATATATCTCTTCAGATTGAAAAAAGGGTGGCCTTCAGAAGGGCCCTTAAACGTGCAGTCTCTTCATCCATGCGGTTCGGCGCCCTGGGGATCAAGGTGCAGTGCTCCGGCAGGCTGGCCGGCGCTGAAATAGCCAGGACCGAGTGGTACAGGGAAGGCAGGGTCCCCCTGAGCACCTTCAGGGCGGATGTGGACTACGGATTCACAGAGGCCAGGACCACCTATGGGAAAATCGGAGTGAAGGTCTGGATATACCACGGGGATATCCTTATCGATCAGGCCGGGAATATTACTTCAGGAGAATGAAATGTTAGCGCCAAAGAAGATTAAATTCAGAAAGACCATGAAAGGCAATATGAACGGCAAGGCATACCGCGGCGCCGAGGTTTCCTTCGGGGAATTCGGTATAAAGGCCATGGAACCGGGCTGGATAACAAGCCGGCAGATCGAGTCCGCCAGAGTAGCCATTACGAGGCAGGCAAAGAAGGGTGTCAAGGTCTGGATAAGGATATTTCCCGACAAGCCGATTACCCGAAAACCGGCCGAGACAAGGATGGGTAAGGGCAAAGGCAACCCGGAGTTCTGGGTGGCGGTGGTCAAACCGGGCAGGGTGTTGTACGAAGTGTCCGGTGTAAGCGAAGAGGTTGCAAAGGAGGCCTTTAAACGCGCGGCGCGCAAGCTGCCTCTTTCCACCAAATTTGTAAGGAGAGAGGAGGCGATAGTATGAAGACCTCTGAGATGAAGGCGCTGTCAGTTGATGAGTTGAAGCAGAAGGGTTCGGACCTGAGAAAGGAGCTTTTCAATCTCAGGCTGCAGCTTTCCAAGGGGGAGCTTCAGAACAATATGAGAGTAAGGGACGTCCGCAAGGATGTTGCAAGGGTCCTTACGATAATTTCGGAGAAAACGAGGGATATCAAAAATGCCTAAAAAGGTACACATCGGAGAAGTTGTAAGCGACAAGATGGATAAAACGGTCGTCGTGACCGTCACCAGGACGGTGCAGCACCCGACATATAAAAAGACCGTGAAAAAGATATCCAAGTTCAAGGCCCATGATCCGGAGAACAAGTGCAGGAAGGGTGACAAGGTTGAGATGGTGGAAAGCAGGCCTCTGAGCAAGGACAAGCGGTGGCAGGTAATTAAAATATTAAAAGGCGAGGGCAGGTAGCATGATACAGAATCTGAGCATTCTTGATGTCGCCGACAACTCGGGCGCTAAAAAGGTACAGTGCATCAGGGTCATGGGGGGCTCCAACAGGAAGTACGCCAGGCTTGGCGATATTATTGTCGTCAGCGTGAAAGAGGCGATACCGGACGGCAACATAAAGAAGGGCACCGTCAATAAGGCGGTCGTTGTCAGGACAAGGAAGGAGACCAGGCGTTCCGACGGCACATATATCAGGTTCGACCAGAACGCGGTCGTGATTTTGAATAACCAGATGGAACCGGTGGGCACAAGGATATTCGGCCCGGTTGCAAGAGAGTTGAGATGGCGCGAATTCATGAAGATAATATCTCTCGCGCCGGAAGTGCTGTAACAAATAACGACAGGGATTATAATTGAAGAGCTGGAGGATACGGTGGGTTTAGGAATCAAGAAAAACGATACGGCAAAGGTGCTTACCGGCAAAGACAAGGGGAAAAGCGGCAGGGTGTTGTCCGTGGCGCCTTCCAAACAGAAAGTGATAGTGGAAGGCATAAATATTGTAAAAAAGCACATGAAGCCGAACAAGCAGTATTCTCAGGGAGGGATTATAGAAAAAGAGAGTCCGCTGCACCTGTCCAACGTTATGCTGGTATGCCCGAAGTGCGGCAAGGCTGCAAGGATTGGCAATACGGTGCTTGAGGACGGCAAAAAGATGAGGACATGCCGGAAGTGCAAGGAGGTCATAGACTGACAATGGCTGCCAGGATGACGGACAAATACAGCAAGGACGTGGCGCCGAAATTACTCAAGGAGTTTGGTTACAAAAACGTCATGCAAGTGCCGAAACTGCAGAAGATCGTGGTGCACGTGACACTCGGTGAGGCCACTCAAAATATAAAGCTTCTGGATGCGGCCGAGAAGGAATTGGCGGTAATAAGCGGGCAGAAGCCGTTGGTCACCAAATCGAAAAAGGCCATCGCCGGTTTCAAACTGAAACCGGGAGTTCCCATAGGATGCAAGGTTACGCTGAGGGGTACGAAGATGTACGAATTTCTGGACAGGCTGATCAGTACGGCCCTGCCAAGGATAAGGGACTTCAGGGGACTCTCGGCGAAGTCTTTCGATGGAAGGGGCAATTATTCGTTTGGTCTGAAGGAACAGTACATATTCCCGGAGATAGATTACGACAAGGTGGAGACGGTCCACGGCCTGGATATAAACATCTGCACCTCGGCTGAAACGGATGCGGAATGCAAGGCATTGCTGTCCAATATGGGCATGCCTTTCAGAAAGTAAAGGAGGCTTACGGTGGCAAAGACGTGTTTGATAGAGAAATCGAGAAAGACCCCCAAATTTGCAGTAAGGGTCTACAATAGGTGCAAGCTGTGCGGCCGGCCGAGGGCTTACATGAGCAAGTTCGGGATGTGCAGGCTCTGTTTCAGGTCGCTTGCCCTCAAGGGACAGATCCCCGGGGTAACAAAATCAAGCTGGTAGGGGTGGTATTATGCTGACTGATCCGATAGCAGACATGTTGACGAGAATGAGGAATGCAATTCTCATAAAGAATGAAAAGGTTGATATACCGGCCTCCAAGCTGAAGGTGGAGATTGCCAAGATACTCAAGGAGGAGGGGTTTATCAAGTCCTATAAGATAATTAAGGACAGGAAGCAGGGCGTGCTGAAGGTTACCCTCAAGTACACCTCTGAAAACGAGCCCCTCATAACCGGTCTTAAGCGTATCAGTAAACCCGGCAGGCGCGCCTATGTCGGTAAGGACGCTGTTCCGAAGGTTATGGATGGTGTGGGCATATCCGTGCTTACAACATCCAGGGGCATAATGAGCGACAGGACGTGCCGGCGCGAAGGCGTCGGCGGCGAGGTCCTGTGTTATATCTGGTAAGGAGAAGCGGATGTCAAGAATCGGCAAAAAACCAATAGATTTACCGCAGGGCGTCAAGGTTGATATAAGCAAGGGTGAGGTCAGGGTCAAGGGTCCGAAAGGCGAACTCAGTTATACGCTTCCGGAGGCCGTAACGGCAACTGTTGCAAGCGGGACTTTGCTTGTTGCCAGGGCCTCGGACGCAAAACCCCACAGGGCGCTTCACGGTCTTGCCCGCAGTCTGCTTTTTAATATGGTCTCAGGGGTAAGCGTAGGGTACAAGAGGGTGCTTGAGATTACTGGTGTGGGATACAGGGCGCAGGCCAGGGGCGACAAGCTGACTTTTGCACTGGGTTATTCTCATCCTATTGAATATAACCTTCCGTCAGGCGTCACCGCTACTGTTGATGAAAAGCAGACCACGATAACGCTTAACGGCGCAGACAAGCAGGCGTTGGGCCAGGTAGCGTCCAAGATAAGGGAACTCAGGTCCCCGGATGTGTATAAAGGCAAGGGCATCAGGTACTCCGGCGAGAGGATCAAGCTCAAGGCCGGCAAGACCGGAAAGAAATAGAGGAGGGCGCGGTGAAGATCAAGGAACTCGCTCGGGCAAGAAGACATGCAAGGCTCAGGAAAAAGGTATCGGGTACCGGTGAAAGGCCGAGACTATGCGTATTTAAGAGTCTCAATAATATATACGCCCAGCTTATAGACGATACAAAGGGAATCACGCTTGTAGCGGCCTCGACCGTGGGCAAGGACATAAAGGTAGAAAAGGGACACAAAGGCAATATCAATTATGCCAAAAAGATAGGTCAGGTTCTCGCTCAGAAGGCGGTTCATGCCGGCATTAACAGGATAGTATTTGACAGGGGCGGGTATAAATATCACGGCCGCATCAAGGCCCTTGCCGAAGGCGCACGGGAAGGCGGACTGGAATTTTAACTTCTATTATTCAGGAGGCAGGGTGAAGACTCAGAGGATTGAAGCGGAGGAACTCAATTTAAAGGACAAGGTCGTCTATATAAACAGGGTCGCGAAGGTCGTCAAGGGCGGCCGGAGGTTCTCCTTCAGCGCCCTGGTTGTGGTTGGTGACGGCAACGGCATTGTGGGGGTTGGAAAGGGAAAGGCCTCCGAGGTCCCCGAAGCAATTCGCAAGGCGGTTGAGCAGGCAAAGAAGCGCCTCATGAAGTTTCCCATGAAGGACACCACCATAACGCATAAGATTATTGGACGTTACGGATCAAACTCCGTGATTATGAACCCTGCCCCAAAGGGCACCGGCCTGATAGCCGGGGGCGCCGTACGCGCCGTATTTGAGGTTTCCGGCATACAGGACGTCGTAGCCAAGTCTCTTGGCGGGCACAATCCTTTTAACACGGTCAGGGCGACCCTCTCGGGACTCTTTAATCTGAAGGACCCGGACGTGGTATTCAGACTGCGCGGCAGGGCAGAGGGAGAAACTGCGGTGGAGGAAGAAGTCGATGAGGAGGCAAGAGGCAAGGCATGAAGATAGGGGATTTGTCACCGAATTCGGGCAGCAGGAAAAAGGCCAAGAGGATCGGCCGTGGGCCGGGTTCGGGCCATGGCAAACAGGCAACAAAGGGACATAAGGGACAAAAGGCCCGATCTGGCGGTAACAAAGGACCGGCCTTTGAGGGTGGGCAGACACCGCTTCAGAGGCGACTTCCAAAGAGGGGGTTTAAGAACTACCCTTTCAAGAAGGAATATGCAATTGTCAACCTTACCGATCTCTCCAGGATAACGGACGTGGACGTTGTGACACCCGAGGTGCTGCTGAACAGGCGTGTCATCAGGAAGATAAAAGACGGTCTGAAGGTGCTCGGAGTCGGGTCGCTCAGCAGGGCGTTGACCGTGAAGGCACATTTTTTCAGTGCATCCGCCCGTAGCAAGATCGGTGAAGCCGGCGGCAAGGCGGAAGAAATTTAGATGGGTCTTATCAGCAATATCCAGAATATATTCAAGATTGCCGAACTTAAAAGCAGGGTGCTTTTCACTTTGGGCCTGCTTGCGGTTTACCGCATCGGCGCCCACATTCCGACACCCGGCATCAACGGCGAGGCCCTAAGCAAGTTTCTTACGGAAAAGGGCGGGGCCATGATGGGTTTCTTCGATATGTTCTCCGGAGGCGCCCTCTCAAGGGTCACCATATTTGCGCTGGGGATCATGCCCTACATTAGCGCATCAATCATATTTCAACTCCTTACCGTTGTCATCCCGGCCCTCGGCAAGATAGCAAAGGAGGGCGAGGCGGGCAGAAAAAAGATAGTTGTATACACCCGCTATGCCACAGTGGCCATAGCCGCCATTCAGTCCTTTGGTATAGCGGTGGGACTTGAGGGCATGTCCGGCGGCGAGTTTATCCAGCATCCGGGATGGTCCTTCAGGCTGCTGACGATGATAACGCTCACTTCAGGCACGGCCTTTTTAATGTGGCTTGGCGAACAGATAACGGAACGCGGTATAGGCAACGGCATATCACTTATTATTTTTGCAGGTATCGTGGCGCGCTTTCCCAATGCGGTCATCAGCACCTTGCAATTGGTAAAGGCCGGCGAACTGTCGCTATTTTTCGTACTGCTCCTTGCTATCATGATGGTGGCTGTGATAGGAGGGATAATATATATTGAAAGAGGACAAAGGAAGATACCTGTTCAATACGCAAAGAGGGTCGTAGGCAAGAAGGTCTTCGGAGGACAGAGTACGCATCTGCCCCTGAAGGTCAATACCGCCGGCGTCATTCCCCCGATTTTCGCTTCTTCGATAATCATGTTTCCGGCTACGGTTGCCGGATTTATCGCCATACCGTGGGTGCAGAGTTTTGCAAAACAACTTGCGCCGGGGACCATACTATATACGCTTATGTATGTGGGACTCATCGTTTTCTTTGCCTACTTTTATACGGCCGTGGTCTTTAACCCGGTAGACATCGCGGAAAACCTGCAGAAACACGGCGGTTTTATCCCCGGCATACGGCCTGGTCAGAGGACCTCGGACTACATTTATCGGGTTCTTACAAGACTTACTTTTGTCGGAGCGGTATACCTGTCTTTTGTTTGCGTCATGCCGGAACTGCTTATAAGCCGTTTCAACGTCCCGTTTTATTTCGGCGGCACGTCGCTATTGATAGCGGTGGGTGTTGCCCTGGATACCGTATCACAGATAGAATCCCATCTTGTGACGAGGTCTTACGAAGGGTTCCTGAAGAGGGGCCGCCTCAAGGGTAGAAGAGGTTAGGGTTTGCTGCGGAACGCGTGAATGCGGACAGAGGTCCCTTCCGATCGCCCCGCTCTCAAGCGTACACCATTGTGATAATCGTCAAGACCCAATCGGAGATAGCAAAGATACGGGCGGCGTGCCGTATAACGGCCGAGGTCCTGGAGGGCCTCAGGGCCTTCATCAAACCCGGCATCACGACCCTGGATATAGAGAACTTTGTAGAAGTGCATCTGAAGAAGCATAAGGCCATCCCGGCGTTCAAGGGCTACCGGGGTTTTCCTTCAAATGTATGCACCTCGATAAACGACCAGGTGGTGCACGGCATACCATCCAGGAAGACGAGGCTTGAAAGCGGAGATATAGCAGGGATAGACCTGGGTGTCTTCATAGACGGATTTTACGGGGATGCGGCGATAACGGTCCCTGTGGGAGATATAAGACCTGAGGCGGAGAGACTGCTCAGGGTGACGGAGGCGGCCCTGTATATCGGGATAAAGGCCGCGGTTTCAGGCAACAGGGTTTCCGATATTTCATATGCCATACAGTCCCATGTCGAGAACAACGGCTATTCCGTTGTGCGCGACTTTGTAGGGCACGGCATCGGACGCAGTCTGCACGAAGACCCCCAGGTGCCGAATTTCGGCAGGCCGGGCGAAGGACCGAGGCTTAAGGAAGGCATGACCCTTGCCATAGAACCCATGGTAAACGGCGGCTCTCCGGATGTGAATATATTGAAGGACGGATGGACTGCGGTGACGTCCGACGGCAGCCTGTCTGCGCATTATGAACATACTGTCGTCGTTACGAAAAACGGGCCGGATATATTGACTAAAGTCTGATAAGGCAGGTATAATTACAAGCTTATATGGCAAAAGAAGAGAATATTGAAGTTCAGGGGACCATAGTTGAAACCCTGCCTAATGCCATGTTCAGGGTGGAACTTGAAAACGGGCAGGTTATTCTGGCATACGTTTCCGGTAAGATGAGGATGCATTTCATAAAGATATTGCCCGGAGACAAGGTCACGGTGGAACTTTCACCTTACGACCTCTCCAAGGGACGCATCACCTACAGGTTTAAATAGGAATTCCGCCGGAAGAATCGGGAGGAATATATAATTCCCTGATTTTTAAGCTGTTTTAGCCGGACAAGGAGGATCAAAATGAAGGTAAGACCTTCTGTCAAGCCGATATGTGCAAAGTGCAAGATCGTAAAGAGGAAGGGAGTCATAAGGATACTCTGTGAGAATCCAAGACACAAGCAGAGACAGGGATAGTTAAATATTTTAAATTTTGAATTGTAAATTATTAAAATTATTATGAAGAGGAGCTGAGCATGGCGAGAATAGCAGGCGTTGACCTTCCAAAGAACGAACGTGTCGAGATCGGCCTTACGCGCATCTTGGGTATCGGAAGGGCCACATCCAATAAAATACTTGGCATGACCAAGGTCAATCCCGACAAGAGGGTGAAAGACCTTACCGATGAGGACCTTCTCAAGATCAGGAACCTCCTGGAAAAGGATTACAGGGTGGAGGGAGACCTGAGAAGAGACGTTTCCATGAACATCAAGAGACTTATTGAAATAGGGTGCTACAGGGGACTCAGGCACAATGCCCACCTTCCTGTCAGAGGTCAGCGCACCAAGACGAATGCCAGGACCAGAAAAGGTCCGAGAAAACTCGTAGTCAAGAAAAAGTAGGAAGGAGGAACGCACCGAAATGGCCCAGAAAAAAAGGACAGGCAAGAAGGTCAAAAAACACATACATAACGGCTCGGCACACATACAGACGACGTTTAACAATACGATAGTAACCATAACGGATTCGGCCGGGGGCGTGATAGCATGGTCCAGCGCGGGCAGCCTGGGCTTTAAGGGGTCAAGAAAGGGTACGCCCTTTGCCGCACAGATGGCCTCGGAGTCTGCCGCCAAGAAGGCCATGGAAATGGGGCTTAAGCAGGTTGACGTATTCGTCAAGGGACCCGGGGCCGGCAGAGAGACCGCCATAAGGGCGCTCCAGGCGGCCGGTCTTGAGATAACGCTGATCAAGGATGTGACGCCGGTGCCTCATAACGGCTGCAGGCCGCCGAAGAGAAGGAGGGTATAACGAATGGCACGCTATACGGGCGCTTTATGCAGGCTGTGCAGGAGGGAGGGAGACAAGCTCTTTCTGAAGGGCGGCAGATGTCTTACTGAAAAATGTGGTGTTGAGAGGAGAAAATACGCGCCGGGTCAGCACGGGCAGGGCAGGGGCAAGATCTCGGATTACGGTATACAGCTCAGGGAAAAGCAGAAGGCAAGAAGGATTTACGGTATCATGGAAAGACAGTTCAGGATATATTTCGAAAAGGCGTCCCATATGAAAGGGGTGACCGGCGAGAACCTCTTCCAGTTGCTTGAACGGAGGCTCGACAACGTGGTCTTCCGCATGGGATTCGCCTCCAACAGGAGAGAGGCGCGTCAATTGGTAAAGCACGGCCATTTCAAGGTCAACGACAGGAAGGTCGATATCCCGTCTTACCTCCTAAAGGCGGGCGATGAAGTCGGGATACGGGAGGCCGGCAGAGAGATGAAGACGGTCACCGAGAGCCTTTCGCTTGCGGAACATAAAGGCACTCCGGAATGGGTGGAAGTGGACATGCAAAACATAAAAGGCAAGTTTATAAGGGCCCCCACCAGAGATGAGATGCAGCTGCCGGTCCAGGAGCAGCTTATTGTAGAGTTTTATTCCAAGTAGACGTCCGAAGTTTGAGACTGCAATTATATAGAATATAGGCATAGGAGGCCTTATTATGGACCTTGTTAAAATGGGCTTTCAGTTACCCAGAAAGATCAACTTCGACGAAGATACCCTTACGGATTTCTACGGTAAGCTCGTGGTAGAACCTCTTGAACGCGGTTTCGGCACCACCATAGGAAATTCACTGCGTCGGGTTTTGCTTTCATCCATAGAGGGCGCTGCAGCAACGGGCGTCAGGATTGGGGGGGTGCTGCACGAATTTTCGGACATCAAAGGCGTTAAGGAAGATGTTGTCGATGTCCTTCTGAATGTTAAGAAACTGAGATTCAAGATTTATGGCGATGCGAAGAAGACCGTTAAACTGAAAGTCAAGGGCCCCAGGGCGGCCATCGGTTCTGATATTGTGACGGACGCTAACATTGAGGTCCTCAATCTCGAACATCATATTGCTACTGTGGACCACGGGGCCACACTTGATATGGAATTTTTCGTCAAGAAAGGCAAGGGCTATGTTTTGGCGGAGTTCAACAAAGAGGAAGGCCTGCCGGTGGATTTTATCGCCATAGATTCCATATACAGTCCCATCAAGAAAGTGAACTTCTGGGTGGAAAAGGCCAGGGTTGGAAGGGCCACGGATTACGACAGGCTTGTGATGGAACTGTGGACCGACGGTGGGATAACCCCTGAGAAAGCCGTAAGCGATGCGGCCTTTATCCTAATGGACCACCTCGACCTCTTCATCTTCGTCAATGAGGAAAAGGGTTCGGACGAGACCCCGGGCACTGTTATGATTACGGCTTTAGACCCATCCATGAATGAAAACCTCTCAAAACATATCGACGAACTGGAACTTTCGGTGAGGGCATATAACTGCCTTAAGAACGCCAATGTCAAGACCATATCCGACCTGGTGCAGAGGACCGAGCATGAGATACTGAAGACCAAGAACTTCGGGCGCAAGTCTCTCAATGAGATAAAGGAAATACTGCTTTCCATGGGTCTCGGTTTCGGCATGAGAATAGAGTCCGGCGAACCGGACAAAGTTGCGGCTGACAGAGGAGGTAAATAGAGATGCGTCATAAGGTGGCCGGAAGACTTTTTGACAGGACGGCAAACCAGAGAAAGGCTTTGTTTCGCGGTCTGGTGACGTCATTGATAGAGCACCAGAGGATAGAGACTACACTTGCCAAGGCAAAGGCGATAAAAGGCATGACCGAGAGACTGGTCACCTTCGGCAAGCGCGGGGACCTGCATGCCAAGAGGATGGTTATGTCATACATTCCCAACAGGGCTGTGCTGGCAAAGCTTTTTTCGGACATAGCGCCGAGGTTTGCGGACAGAAACGGCGGGTATCTGAGGATAGTGCAGACGAGGCAAAGGGTAAACGACCGCGCGCCCATGGCCATTATAGAGTTCATAGATTATGAGGAGATCAGGGCCAAGGTGGAGCCTAAAAAGGATAAAAAGAAGGATAAGGCGGCATAGTGGGTGATGACCTGCTTATAGTCGGCGGGATACTGCTGGTGTGGGTAATACTGCAGTTTATAGTATTCCCGAGGCTGGGCATACCAACCTGAGCAGTGCCTGGTAAGGGTTCGGAGAACCCGAAAAACTGCAAGTAATAATCCGGCTTTCAGATAAGTAAAGGGGCTGCAACATGTATGTTGCAGCCCCTTTTTGTCCTGTACCGGGGAGACGACAAGGCAATGGAAACACCTGATGGAGTCTGGATTACATTTTCTTCAGCCTTAGGCCTTTGCGGTCTGAGCTGGAACGTCAAGGGCATAACCTCCTTTCAGCTTTCTGGGGCCTCCGGCCAGCTTATCAAAAAGCGCCTGATGAATATTACCGGCAATGTGACGGCCTCATCAACTCCTCCGGATTGGATAAAGAAGCTTGTACAAAAAGTGAAGGAGCATCTGAAAGGTAATGTCCAGGACTTTTCCTCTGTGCCGCTGAATTTTGGAGGGGCATCCGAATTTCAGATTGCAGTTTACCGGGCAGCCCGGAAGGTCCCTTCAGGGACCGTTGTGACTTACGGTGAACTTGCGGCGCTTATCGGGAAACCAAAAGCCTCAAGGGCAGTCGGCAGTGCGCTGGGCAAGAATCCGATACCGCTTATTGTCCCCTGCCATCGTGTAATAACATCTTCCGGCAAAGTGGGCGGTTTTTCCGCCTTTGGAGGCGTGCAGATGAAAGTGGCGCTCCTTTGCTCTGAGGGGGTTATTATGGAACCTTGAAGATATCGGGACTGTGAGAACTATCCGCGATTATTCGGTCCCATCTGTTTTATAATAAGCTCAGCATGAATTTAGAGCATCTGACAAAAGAAGAGAAGTCTGAAAAACGAGGCAGGCTGCTGCGAGAAATCAGGGGTGTATGCGCGGTGCTGGGCGGACTGTACATAGGCCTCGCCGTTTTTACAGGATACAAATTGGACAGCTCCCTGTTCACTTTTTCAGACGCTCCCGTCAAAAACAGGGGCGGTGTTGTCGGAGCGTACATTTACGATATCGTTGTTACCGCCATTGGCTATTCAGCCTTCCTCTTGCCGTTTGCCCTTTTATTTTACGGTCTGAGAAACATATTTGGAAGACAGGGAAGCAAGACGCGCCTTATCGGGGCAATCCTCTTCATGTTATCGGTTTCCCTTATTTCCGAGCTTGTGACGAATACCTTTTTGCTGAACCTCGAACGGCCCGGCGGCATGATCGGGCAGCAGCTTGCAGGATTGTCGGAGAGTTATCTGTCACAGGCAGGCGCATATTTAATCGGGATTGCGCTCCTGATCATATCCATAATTGTCATGAGTCCGATCTCACTTTTTCAGTATGCTGTAGAGGCGTGGGAAGAAAGAAGGGCTGCCAGGCCGCCTGTTGTCAAAGACGGGGAGGCTGACCCGGAAACAGTAATGCCCGAACTTATAATCAACCAGACCCTGCCTGAGCAGGCATATCAGGAAGCCGGACATGCGCGGCGCAAGTCCCGCAGGGAAAGAAAGGTCCAGGAAAAGCCTGTAGTCGGGTCTGGACCTGAGTCGCCGGATGGAGGCTACAGCCTGCCTCCTCTGGAATTCCTGAAAGAGGCCGAGGGCTTTACAGGTCCTTCCAAGGAGGACCTGACCTCTGCAGCAGCAGGTCTTGAAAAGAAGCTTGCAGATTTCAAGGTCGAGGGCAGGATAAAACAGGCCCATCCCGGACCGGTCGTTACCATGTATGAGTTTGAGCCGGCGCCCGGCGTAAAGATAAACAGGATAGTCACATTGGCCGATGACCTGGCCCTTGCCTTGAGAGCGCCGAGCATCAGGGTCTATCCCATAGCCGGAAAGGCCGCCCTCGGAATAGAGGTTCCAAACAGGCTGAGGGCCACGGTCTCCTTCAGGGAGATAATCGCCTCGGAGGGCTTCTCCGGCAGCCGCTCTTTGCTGACCTTGGCGTTGGGCAAGGACATATTCGGCAACCCGATAGTCACCGACCTTGCAAGGATGCCTCATCTGCTTGTGGCCGGGGCAACGGGTTCGGGCAAGAGCGTGTCGGTCAACGCCATGATAATGAGTCTGCTTTATAAGGCAACGCCCGAAGAGGTCAAGATGCTGATGGTTGACCCGAAACTCCTGGAACTTTCCTCTTATGCCGACATACCGCACCTTATCTCGCCGGTAATCACTAATCCCAAAGAGGCCTCGGAGGCCCTTAAAAAGGTGGTCTTTGAGATGGAGCGCAGATACAGGCTGCTCGCTGAAAAAGGCTCTCGTAATATAGAGACATACAACAAGCAGGCAGGCGGATCCGAAAGGCTTCCTTACATTGTGGTATTCATAGACGAACTCGCGGATTTGATGCTCACGGCCCCAAGCGATGTTGAGACGTGCATAGCCCGTCTGGCCCAGATGGCGCGGGCCTCAGGCATTCACTTGATAGTGGCCACACAGAGGCCTTCGGTTGACGTTATCACCGGCCTGATCAAGGCAAACTTTCCGGCACGCATATCCTTTCAGGTCACGTCTAAAATTGATTCGCGCACTATCCTTGACGGCCAGGGCGCCGAACAGTTGCTCGGCATGGGAGACATGCTGTTTATGATGCCCGGCGCCAAGATTGTGAGGATACACGGAGCTTATGTCAGCGAGTCAGAGGTCAGGGCGGTCACTGACTTTGTAAAGGCGCAGGGCGTTCCTGAATATACCTCATTTCAGAGCATAGTGGTGCCTGAAGATGGGGCGGCAGAAGGGGATGACGAGGGGGAGCGGGATGACATGTATCACAAGGCCCTGGAGTTTGCCGAATCAGTGGGTGAGGTCTCCATCTCGTCAATACAGAGGCGTTTCAAGATAGGGTATAACAGGGCGGCGAGTATCATGGACCTGTTTGAACAGGATGGCCTTGTAGGCCCGCCCAAGGGCGCCGGCAAGCCGAGGGACTTCCTTGGGAGGAGGTAAATTGATGAGGCTGGGCGGAGGAAGGCGGTCCAGAAGAAGGGGAATGTTTTTAATCGGTGTCCTGACTGTCATGCTTTGCCTTCTGCCATCGAACCTGGTTTTTGCCTTAAACGCAGATGACGAGATTGCCAAAATCCAGAAGGCCTATGAGAATATCACGGACGTATCGGGCGGCTTCACCCAGAAGAGTCTCATTAAGGAACTGAAGAGGACGGATACTTACAAGGGCCGGTTTTTCATCAAGGCCCGCAAGATGAAGTGGGAATACGGCGGGACAAGTCCTCAGTCTGTTTATATAGCCGGAGCTGATATTGTCATATATCAGAAAAATGAAAAGCAGGCCTTCAGATCGAGGTTCGACAGTAACACTTACGGTCAGGCCCCAATCGCCCTCCTCGCCGGGCTTGGAGACATAAGGCAGGAGTTTGACGTATCGGCTAAGGGTGAACATATATTGCTCCTTAAACCTAAAAGGCCGATGGCTAATATCTCTTATGTCGAACTGGTCCCATCAAAAGGGGAGTTCCCGATAGAGTCGCTAACCATAGTTGATGCTCTATCAAACAGGGTGGACATTCAATTGAGCGATGTCAGGATAAATACAGGGCTTGATGACGGGATTTTTAAATTCTCACCGCTGGCCGGTGTCAATGTTTTTCAACAGTGAAACATAGAGCCCCTAACGATATGATGATAGTAAATCAGACAAGGCATAGTATGTTCCCTCATTCTCGCCGGGCATCCGGCCCGGCTCCGAGGCGCGGCGGCCCGCTACGCCGTCCGTGGCTTCGCTTGGACCGCTGATGCCGCTCACATACCATGCCCTGCCTGATTTATTTCGTGTTATTTTGTTAGATGCTCTTAACGTGAATGGATAAACGCAAGCGTATAGCGATAACAATGGGCGACCCTGCGGGCATCGGACCGGAGGTTACACTCAAGGCCCTTATGTCCAAACAGGTCGGGGAGGTCTGCCTGCCTGTAGTCATCGGCGATCGGGTGGTGCTGGAGGCGGCTGCCGAAGAACTGAGTATTGGATATCAGCTCAATGAAGGCACAAATTTTATTGAAGTTTCGGCAATTGCGGGCAGGGACTTTCCAAGGAATGAACCCTCTGCTGTCGGAGGCAGGGCCTCTGTAGCGTATATAAGAAAGGCTGTTGAGCTTGCCTTGAAAGGTGAGGTGGACGCAGTCGTAACAGCCCCCATAACCAAAGAGGCGCTTAAGATAGCGGGTTTCACCTGGCCCGGACACACCGAGATGCTGGCCGAGCTGACCGGCACAGCCGACTATGCCATGATGCTTAGTGGAGGACCTCTCAGGATTATACTCGCGACTATCCATACGGCACTTAAAGATGTGCCGGTGTTAATTACGCAGGCGAGGGTCCTTAAGACCATCCGGTTTGCTGATAGCGCCTGTAAGATGATGGGCATTACGCATCCCCGGATAGCGGTCGCAGGCCTTAACCCGCATGCGGGAGAGGCCGGATTGTTCGGACACGAGGAAAGGGACTCGATCATCCCGGCCGTGAAAGCGGCGGCGGCTGAGGGCATTGCCGTGTCCGGCCCCTATCCGGCGGATACGCTTTTTTACAAGGCGTATAAAGGCGAGTTTGACATTGTGGTCTGCATGTACCATGATCAGGGACTGATACCGCTGAAGATGATTGCCTTTGACAGCGGGGTGAATGTGACGGTCGGCCTGCCCATTATACGCACGTCGCCCGACCACGGCACTGCTTATGACATTGCATGGCAAGGCAAGGCTGATCCGGCAAGCATGATTGAGGCCATAAAACTGGCGACTGTTCTTAGAGCATCTAACAAAATGACCCGATCAATAAATCAGATAAGGAATGGTATGTGAGCGGCATCGGTGGACTATGCGTAGCCATGGACGGCGTAGCAGGCCGCCGCGCCTCGGAGCTGGGCCGGATGCCCGGCGAGAATGAGCGAACATGCCATGCCTTGTCTGATTAACTATCATCATTTCGTTAGGAGCTCGTAATAAAAAGGAGAAATAATGATGTTATTTGAGAAATATAATCTGGCCGGTATTGAGATGAAAAATCGTCTTGTACGGTCTGCCACCTATGAAAAGAGGGCTGATCTGGACGGGTTTGTAACGGAAGACCTGATCTCCATGTACGGCGAACTGGCCAAGGGCGGCGTGGGCCTTATCATAACCGGCAATGCCCTCGTGCACGTGTCCGGCCCCTCGGCGCCACTCATGATGTGTATCCATAATGATCATTACATTGAAAAGTTAAAGCGTCTGACCGATGCTGTCCACAAACAGGACGGCAAGATCGTCATTCAGCTTTCCCACGGCGGGAGACAGTCCCATTCATCCCTTCTGGGCGGTGAGAGTCCTATCGCGCCTTCTGAGGTTTCCGATCCGTCATCGAGGATGACACCAAGGGCCATGACCGGCGAGGAGATATGGATGCTGGTTGAGGCCTTTGGTGAGGCAGTGGGCCGGGCTGCCATGTCCGGTTTTGACGGCGTGCAGATACACGGCGCACACGGTTATCTGGTCAACCAGTTCCTTTCGCCCCATACCAACAGGAGAAACGATTACTGGGGCGGTGATGAGGAGCGGAGGTTTCATTTCATCGAGGAGGTCTTCAAGGAGGTCCGGAAGGAGGTCGGGAAGCAATACCCTGTCATGATAAAGATGAATGCCGACGATTGCCTTGACAGCGGACTGCGTCCCCCCGAGGCCCTGCGAATTGCAAAGAGGCTTGTTCAGATGGGTATGGATGCGGTGGAGGTGAGCGGGGGCATGCACGAGTCTGCGCCTTCGTCAGTAAGACCCAAAATACTTGAATCCGGACAGGAGGCCTACTTCAGGGACAACTCCAGGCTGTTTAAGGAACATCTGGATGTGCCGGTTATCCTGGTCGGCGGCATTCGTTCGAGGTCTGTTGCCGAAGACGTGCTTCAAAAGGGGGATGCAGACCTGGTCTCCATTGCCAGGCCTCTGATAAGGGAGCCGGACTTGCCGCGTAAGTTTATGCAGGGCAAGGAAAGGGCCGACTGTATCTCCTGTAACGGCTGCCTGAGGTTCAAAAAGATAGATATGGTCAAGTGCGTTCAGTTGGAAAAGGCATGAGCACGGTCGGCATAATCGGGGGCAGCGGGCTCTACGGGATTGACGGCCTTTCCATACAAAAGGAGATTGCGGTTTCCACTCCATACGGTGAGCCCTCCTCGACATTCAAGGAAGGCATACTGGAAGGTGCAGGTGTAGTTTTCCTGGCAAGGCATGGGGTCCCTCACCTGATACCGCCGCACAAGGTCAATTACAGGGCCAACATCTGGGGTTTCAAGTCCCTCGGAGTGGACCGCATTATTTCCGTCAGTGCCGTGGGCGGCATTAGCGATGCAATGCCTCCGGGCGCAATAGCGCTTCCGGACCAGATTATCGACGCTACATATGGGATAAGGACAGCCACCTTTTTCGATGACAGGGCCGTGCATGTAGACTTCACAGAGCCCTTCTGTCCGGATATTCGCTCAGTCGTGGTAAAGGCGGCAACTGAAGCCGGTATTCCGATCATCCCGGGCGGCACATACATCTGCGTCAACGGGCCCAGACTTGAGACGGCTGCTGAGATACGCTGTTTTTCAGCCATGGGGGCCGACGTAATAGGCATGACCGCCATGCCTGAGGCGGTCCTTGCGCGGGAGGCGGAGATATGCCTTGCCGGGATATGCGTGGTTGCCAATAAGGCGGCCGGACTGTCCTCGGGGAAACTTACGGCTGTTGAGGTCGTGGAGACCATGCGGTCCTCCGCCGACAGGATAAAGACTTTGCTGAAGGCAATACTTCCGAGGTTGTCGGGGTCCCGTTCCTGCGAATGCCGTGAGGCCCTTAAAAATGCTGAAATGTAAGATTTCCGTACAAGGCGTCAGAGGCCCGGCTGGAATGAGCCAACATGCTATTGTTACTCATTTGACGTAATTTGACGGTGGGTTGACTGTTTATTGCTATTGATTATTGTATATAAACTGGTTTAAATTAATATCATGAAGTGGATATTTAAATACCTGTTTTTCACTGCGATCATTTTCTTTGCGACCACACAGCCGCCATACGCTGAAATGACTTCAGCATCCGACGAGAGCGGCCGATCACCTAAACTGCGTGTCTTTGTCCAGCCGGTCTCCGGGATTCGATCAAGGGGTCAATATCAGATGTCTCACGAGGAGTTCGCTGGACAAAGTTATATTCTGACCGAGAAATTTCTGAGGCAGACAGGCATATATGAAATTGTATCACCTGAGGAAGTATCGGCTGCTTTGAAGGGAAAGCGGATTGACGGTTGGTTGTGGGAAAAAGATGATTGGAAACTTGCAAAAAAGGTTGGAATGGATGTATGGGCGGACTATGTAATGATAGTGGAAAGAAACCAGGGAGCGCCGGGCTCCGGTCCGATTTTATCCCTTACACTTATCAATCTGGAAAACGGCAAGAAGTTCTCCTGCAGCGGCTATGCTTTTCGAAAAGATCAACAAAAGGAATTTGTCAGAGAGTCTTACGGAGCTTTATTTAAGGAGGCCAAGGGCGACCTACTCATGACTGCGCTAAAAAAGGGAAGACGGATTGTTATTCCCGAACCCGTGAAAGCGCCCAAACCTGTGAAAGCCCCGGAACCTGTGAAAGCTCAGGAACCCCCGGAGGTTATTGCTCAGAAGCCGGTTGCGCAGTCACCAAATCAACCGGCTGAGGCTGATAAGGGCAAGACAAGAATTATTGTTTATGACTTTGACTCTCTGAAGGGGCTTGATGTTGCGGCCTTAATCCTGGCTGAGTCGCTCAGGGAGGAAATGTTAAAATTCGGACGTTTTGTATTGGTGAACCGCGAAGACATGTCTCAGGCTCTAAAGGAATTCCAGTTGCAGCAGTCCGGTCTGACTGATGAAAAACAGGCGGCTGACTTGGGCAAATGGCTTACTGCCGAGGAGGCGATTACAGGAAAACTTTCCGCACTTGGGCAAACCATTGTTTTGCAGACCAAGCGTATCAACATAAAAACCATGGGAACACTTGCCGCCGCTTCGGTTAAATGCCGAGCCGGGAACGAAGAAATGCTCCTGAGCAACATACCCGAGCTTGCCGGCAAACTGACTGCCAATCTCGCAAATTAGACTTTGTCTTTTCCCGCCGCAAATGATTTTAATTATTGCCATGTTGTGACGCTTAACATAGGCTGCGACAAGTGATAGAATGTAATTACAATCAATGGACAAGGAGGGACTTAATATGGCTGACACTATCAAGAAGGTGGCGTATTTTGCGATGGATGTTCCAAACAAACCCGGAGAGGCCGCAAGGGTGCTCGATGCCCTGGCGGCAAAGGGAGTCAACCTGCTCGCCTTCTCCGGGTTCCCAAGCGGCAGGAGGTCACAGCTCGACTTTATTCCCGAGAACGCGGCCTCGTTCAGGGCTGCCGCAAAAGCGGCCAGGATCAAGACCGGACCGCAGAAATCAGGGTTCCTGGTGCAGGGGGACGACCGGAAGGGCGCTGTGTCCGGCTTGCTTAAGAAGCTCGCGGACAAGAAGATTAATGTGACTGCTGTTGACGCTGTTTGCGCAGGGGCGGGGCGTTACGCCGCTATCCTGTGGGTTGCCCCAAAAGACGTGGCCAAGGCAGCGAAGGCGCTGTCCGCCGTCTGAATAACCCACAGGTATTGTCCGAAGGGCTGAGGGCTTGTCGCCGGGACAAGCCCTTTGTTTTTGGGGCAAGGGTCTATAATTCAGGACGTGCGATTAAAAGGGACGGCAGGATGTCCCCCTTACTTCCCTCTAAGCATAGTTAAGCTCACGTTTACAACAGCGACCCTTTCTCTGTCTTTAAATAGTCGGCCACGTCCTTCAGAATCGAATTCAACGTGCCGATTTTCAGCGAGGCATGTTTAGGAATGGTAATGTGGTGTTCTTTTCCCATGGAAGTGCTTGTCAGTCTGATATGACTACCGGTCTGTCGAGTAATCAGATAGCCGTATTTTGCAAGCAAGGCGGCAAGTTCTTCCCCGGATATGTCCCGAGGGATTTTAGGCATAGGTGAAGACTTCTTCTTTCACTTGATGCAAGCGGATTATTCCGGGAATGTCTTCTTCATCGTCGAAATGACATTTAACAGCGTCTTTTATATTGCTCTTCAGCTCTGCGATGGTTTCGCCCTGGACATGGATCGATAGTCCGAGCGCAGAGGCGTAGAAACCGCCGTCCACGTCCTCCTCAACCATAAAAATCAACTCTTTCATGCTCCACCCCCGCTGTTGCTATATCATAGCACAAGGACTTTCACAGTAACAATTTCGACGACCTAAAGCAGTCTCAAAAAATGTTGCAACCGATGCTAATAATGAGGATGACAAAAAAGTAGACCTTCGACTCCGGCACCTCTCGGACAGAAACCTGAACAGAAAAGCATAATTAGAAACAACGTCCCCCTCCTCTTTGTTTATGGTCCTCCAAAACGATGAAACTGGCTTAACTCTCTAATTACTTTTTATAATATACCGTTTTATAAAGCCGATATTTAACACCTTGACGGAACAGGCGGTCAATGATAGACATTTACAAAAAACTCCCCGGCACAAACTGCGGCAAATGCGGCGTGCAGACCTGCATGGCCTTCGCCCTCAAGGTGAAGAAAGGACAGGCAGGCCTGGGTGATTGTCCCTTCGTGTCCGCCGGTGCTTCCGAAGAAGCGCAAATAGGCCCATCCGCCGGCGCCTTCAGCAGTTACGAACAGGTGAGTATCGAACTCGAAAAAGAGGCCTGCCGGACCGATTTCAGTGAGGCGGCCGAAGCTGCAGGCGGGGGGTACAAGACCGAAGGCGGTGAGGCTATAAGCGTGAAAATGCTTACCCGCGACTACGAAATGCGCAGGGACGGCCTTTTCATTGGAGGAGAATGCTGCCGCGACGCCTGGACAAAGATCATCATCTGCGATTACATCCAAAAACAGGGACGGAAACCTCTTACCGGCGAACTCATTGCTCTCGGCCATTTCCCTCATACCGCATCTCATGTAAAGGCCTTCCAGTCAAATGCTGAAAAGAAGCTCGCCGAGTTCTTCGGGAACGACCTCGACGGTCTGAAGCGACGTTGCGCCGAAATGGGAGGTGTGCAGGTCGAGACCGGAACGGGCGCGGACTTCACATGCCGGATCGACCTGCTGCCCCGCGTGCCGCTCTATCTGTCCTTCTGGAAAGCGGACGAGGAGTTTGCGCCCGACTGCAAAATACTTTTTGACAGCGGGGCCGAGGACCATCTGGACATCGAATACCTGGCCTATCTATTGGAATTGTTCGTTAAGGAGATGACGGGAGAAGAGTGAGGAGCAGGGCCTTCGACGCGCCTATCTGTATTTGACGTGCCCGGTCACCTGTGTTATCATTAAATAAATAGTGTAATCACATAGGAGTTCCAATATGGTCAGGACACAAATACAGCTTACCGACGAGCAGGCAAACAAGATAAAGAAAATCGCCAGAGCTCGCCGCCTTTTACGCCCTCTTGGACGGAGACGACTCCAACCATAACAAGGCCGTGAAGACCTGGAGCACGCTGCTTGCGGGCGACAAAAGACTGGTCACCGGCAATTACATTATTGTGGAGAGCTTTGCCTTGATCCAGAACCGCATAGGTCTCGACGCCGCGCGGGACTTCAAAGACAGTATCCTTCCGCTTGTCTCGGTCCGGTGGGTTGATGAGAGGATTCACGACGCGGCAACCGGCGCTTTTTTCGCCGCCTCTCGCAGGAAGCTCAGCCTTGTTGATTGTGCAAGTTTTGAGATAATGAGAGCGTTCGGGATAGAGGAGTTTTTCGCCTTTGACCCTCATTTTGCGGAACAGGGCTTCAGGTTTGTTTCGTGAGGAGCCAGATAGTAGGGTAGACAGGGTTGGCCTATATCGGAGGGTCCGATAAAGTGTCTAAACGGCTGATACCCAAGAGCAGATCTGGTTTGCGAACAAATGGAGCGTTGCTTTTTTCAAGTATTAAGTCTGACCCCAGCCCCAGCCCCAAGGGCATAGGCATAGTCTGTGATGACCCGCAAAAGCCCTTTTGCCTCATCAAAGCCTATCGGCTGATTAGTTATGGTCTTTTCCAGAAGCGTAACGGTCCGGCGCAGGTCGGAAAGCTTTTCTTCCTGTTCGCGAAGTCTTTTCTCGTGAATCGTATATCCTCTTACTATGTGGTCGCGAAGGACTCGCGATGCCCACTGTCGAAATTGGATCCCACGTTTTGAGTTTACGCGGTATCCGACCGACAAAATCATATCGAGATTGTATAAATCCATATAACGAACTTTCCCATCGGCGGCAACCTGTGCATTTTTTGCACAGGTTGATTCCGGCAATAACTCTTTGGTTATATAGATATTTTTAACATGTCGAACAATAACGGTACGGTCACGTCCAAAAAGATCAGCCATCTGGTGAGCGTCAAGCCAGACGGTTTCATGATCCAGCTTCACCTCCAATGAAATGTTGCCGTCTTCCGTCTGATAAATAAGGACTTCGCCTCCGTCAACCATTCCAATGCCCATGGCTAATGAGAGACACATCCCCTATTCTTTCACAATTATTCATTCCCCACCTCTAACTCCTCCTTATCTCTCAAAAACCCCACCCTCTTCCTCGGCTTCTGCGGCAAGGCCGGACATCCTCTCGGTCTCTCCGGATGCCATCCCATAATTCAAGGCAAGCCCCGGATAAACCGTTCGGTCTCTTTTTTGCTCAATACCCTTAGAACCACCACTCCGCCGGACTCTATGACATAAAATAGCCGGTATTTGTCCACCCTCAGCCGGTAATAATCCGAATTCTTCCCTTTGATCTTCTTGATGGTCTTTCCCCTGGGGAAAGGGTTATCCCTTAGGGTCTTCAAGGCCCGGACAATATTTCCGCAAACAGGGTCGCTCAAGCCGTCCATATCCTTCACCGCATGCGGCGAAAGCACTATCTGAAACTTGTTCACGCCTTTTTTGCCCTTTTGGACAGGTAACCCTCAAGGGTCACGCCTCCCTTGCTTCGGTATTCCACCTGCGCCTCCGCAAGCATATCCTGAAGTCCGGAGCTCTTTTCGAGGAGATAGTCTTCAAAATCCTCCTCCGAGATGGCAGTGACAATTGCCCTCGGTTTGCCGTTTGATGTGATAATGACGGCCTCTCTTTCCGCATTCCTTAATATCTCGGATGTCTTGTTCTTCAGTTCCCTGACATTGGCAAATTTCATTGCACGCCTCCATGTGGCTACGTTTATGGCTACTATGGCACATCTACGGATTGCTGTCAATCGGTCTGCTCTCTTCTGAATTTAATAGGGACATCACCGGATGGCGCTGACATAAGCATTTTCCGCTGATACCCTCAGGAAATTCTCTGCCTTACCGCCTCGTAAATACATATTGCCGCAGCAGCGGCCACGTTGAGGCTTTCGGCCCTGCCTCTGAGGGGTATCCTGATTGACTTGTCTGCATTTGACTTCATGACCTCGCCCGTTCCCATGCCCTCGTTTCCGAAAACCAGCGCAAAAGGCCCCTTGAAGTTAGTCTCAAACACGGAAACGGTCGCATGAGAATCCGCAATGTATAAAGACACCTTATTTTTGCGAAGGGTTGCAGCCAGTTCCTCGGGCGGAGTAAAAAGAAGAGGGACATTGAAAAGACTGCCTGCCGTAGACCTGATAGCCTTCTGGTTAAAGGGACTGCAGGTGCCGGGCGTTATTGCCACAGCATCAGCGCCGGCCGCGTCCGCCAGCCTGATGATGGTCCCAAGGTTGCCGGGGTCCCGTACCCCGTCGCAAACCACCATGAATGTTGCCGGGCCATAGACAAGGTCTTTCCCTTTCTTTTGTGGATAGGCTACGATAGCTGCAATTCCCTGCGGGGTTTCAGTATCAGCCAGACCTTGGAATATACGTTCTGAGACCTCAAGCATCTTGGGCGCCGGCTTGCCTTTGGCGTCCTGGGAGGAAACTTCTCCAAGTAAACGGCCGCCTTCCTTTGAGGATGCAAACTGCCTGGTAAATAAAACCTTAATCAGGCTTGCTTTAGACCGGACTGCGGCCTCTACAAGGTGGGCGCCCTCTATAAAGAAAAGTCCCTTGTCGGGATTGTCCCTGATACGCAAGGCTTCTTTAATCGCCGGATTTTTAGGGCTACTGTATTGCATTACGCATTAGTTTATCAAAATCCAAATAAATTTAATACCGTTCACTTTACGGGGGGGGGCGAATGCAATATGTATAAAAGGTTATGTCTCACAAATGCCATAAAATCCGTGCAACCCATTGATTTATAAAGATAGCAATTCTGTCAAGTATTTGAGTAATAAGGGATTATTTAATAATTTATTATTGACATCTTCCCATTTCTTATGATTTAATTCAAACAATCTGTCAAGATGGGGACAGGTTCTGCGACTTTTTCAGATTTTTTGCGATTTCATTATATTTAGTCGGCCGTTGGATAAATGGAGGCGTTAAAATGCAGAAAACTTATGATATTGAACTGGACGTTCTGCCTGAGACGGCTAAAAAAGAACTTTTGGATTTTTATGAATATTTGGTCGTCAAATATAGCAAAAAAAGGAAAGATGTAACGCTTGCAAGCAAGAAAAAAGCTTTTTTCAGTTCTATAAAAGAACATCAGTTCAGACTCCCTGCCGGATATAAGTTCAACAGGGACGAGATTCATGAGCGGTAAGGTTTTTATCGACACAAATTTGTGGATATATTTTTACGCTGACGAGGTGAAAGGCCCGGTGGTCAGACAGTTTGTAGACAAACATTACGAAAACGTAATTATAAGCACACAGGTTGTGGGAGAATTCTTTCATGTGGTGGTAAAGAAAGGACTCAAAGACAAGGGTGATGCAAAGAAGCTAACCGACGACCTACGGGAGGGGGGGAGGGGGGTCAGACTTAATTCTTGTTGTTACGTTTCTCGATACTCGTCAACAATCTTGCCGCATTCTCCCTCTCTATTTCCTTAGACCCCCAATGTCTTGAGATCATTGCAGGGTCCTTATGGAGAAACGCACCTATATCCTTCCCCTTGTATCCGTATTCACTCGCGGCTATGCTAAACAGTCTGCGGCACACGGCTATCTCTCTTGACCTGCTTCTGGAACGCA
>Ga0315281_10002216_pt1 | contig 28882 bp, 26 predicted proteins | sample YL17G07_0_MG_FD_204540 | JGI IMG/M metagenome (GOLD analysis project Ga0315281, IMG submission 204540) | Sediment microbial communities from Yellowstone Lake, YNP, Wyoming, USA - YL17G07_0 | ecosystem: Environmental > Aquatic > Freshwater > Lake > Sediment | place: USA: Wyoming | collected...
CAGCAAAGGAGCGGGTAGTGCCATTCATGAGCCACATGCCGGTGGAACCGTCGGTATGTTGCCAAAGGATGTCGGATTTGCCGTCGCCGTTGAAGTCGAGCGTCGCTTTTGGCGTAAGAAGTGCTTTGCTTGCCGTTGCGGACTTACTTACCATGCTATTCATGTCGCCATGGTAATCCGCGCTTACAGCATCGATTTCCGGTGTTGGTTGCTTTGTCGTAGACACATTCTCAATCGCAATGTTTGCGATAGTATTTTCTGCTCCACTGCCCAAGAGCGGCACCGGCCCTGCCTTTGTATTACGAGGCCCCTCCATGACGACGTGCATTTCCGAAGGCGCGAAGCTCGATACATGATTGTCCGGCGAAGCCGAAACGAAAGGAGGCAAAGTCGCGCTCCGAGAAAACCCGGTCATGGTGGCGTGCGCGGCCGTACCAAAGAGGTGCGGCATCGACTTGGCTTTGAGAGCCATGATCGAAGAAGCCTGAGGTATGGCGCTGCTAACTGAAGATGAGGGCGACTTTGCCGGAAGAGGTGCAACGGCAGCGGTCTCCGCACTCTCGCCGAGCGCGCCTTCAGATTCCCCCCGCGACATTGCGAACGCCTGGCACGAGAAGACCAGCAGTAAAGAAATCAACATACGTCCACCGAAGTGGCTTTTTCTTGTAACCAATGCAATCCCCCTAGAGATCGGCACGCGAAGCACAAGTCATCGAATGCGCGTTTCGAGTAAATATATTTCAAACTGCTGCAACAGGAACAAAGGAAATGAAGTGCCGTACGAAGGGCGCGATAGGTGCTGGCGGCAGGCAGATGGCAGCTCGATCTCAAGACCAAACGGATAGGCAGTGCGCGACAAGCACCAAATATTTCCCAGCAAGATGATCCCCTTGGTACAGACTGATTTGTTACTAACCACTAAGTGCGTCCAGCCTGGTGCAGGCTTGAAACATCACTATTCGCAACTCCTCACGCCGCTCCATCGCTCTACTGGGTCTTCTGCCCAAGGTGCGGTCACGACTTTCGAGAGGTTACTTGATTCCGGCCATTGCGGCTATAGTCCAATCCCTGAGCCGCACGGTAAATTTGTTCTCGGTTGCAATCGGGGCAAACAGCGGCAGACCGGGTTAGCGCAGCATAACGTCACATGGGCACTCTTCTAGTGGATTGTCGGGTTACGCTGCGCTAACCCGACCTACGAAACCCAGAGAACAAATTTACCGTACCCTGAGCCGACCTAAGGTTTTTCCTGAAATTGAATCCCGTAATTTTTGTTTTCGGCGGCAAGATTTCGATGATCGCAAATTTACAGCATGTCGAGCGTCCGGCAGAACGGATGTTCAGCCAAGCTCGCGCATCGCCTCTCCCAGCCCCTGCACGGTCAGCGGAAACATACGATCCCCCATCAGTTCGCGGATGATTTTGATCGACTGCGTCCACTGCCAGTGATTTTCCGGGGCGGGGTTTATCCAGACCGCATTACGGTAGATATTGAGCAGCCGTTGCAGCCACACCGCCCCGGCTTCTTCGTTCTGGTGTTCGACGCTGCCGCCCGGTTGCAGGATTTCGTAGGGGCTCATCGACGCGTCGCCGACGATCACCAGCTTGTAGTCGTGCCCGTACTTGTGCAGCACATCCCAGGTTTTCCTGACTTCGTTGTAGCGCATCTTGTTGTCGCGCCACACGCGCTCATACACGCAGTTGTGAAAGTAGAAGTGTTCGATGTGCTTGAATTCGCCCTTGGCGGCGGTGAACAACTGCTCGCAGAGCTGGATGTAGTCGTCCATCGAACCGCCGACATCGAGGAACAGCAATACCTTCACGCTGTTGTGGCGCTCCGGAATCATCCTGAGATCGAGGTAACCGGCATTGTTGGCGGTGGCATGAATGGTGCCGTCCATGTCGAGTTCTTCTGCCGCGCCATGACGCGCGAAACGGCGCAGCCTGCGTAGCGCCAATTGCAGGTTGCGCACGCCAATTTCAGCATTGCCATCGTAATTGCGGAATTCGCGCTTGTCCCACACTTTCACCGCGCGGCGGTTGCGCGATTCGCTTTGCCCGATGCGAATGCCTTCGGGGTTGAAGCCATAGGCGCCGAACGGCGACGTGCCCGCCGTGCCGATCCATTTGTTGCCGCCCTGATGTCTTCCCTTCTGCTCTTCAAGGCGTTTTTTCAAAGTCTCCATCAACTTGTCCCAGCCGCCCAGCGCCTCGATCTCATTCTTTTCCTGCTCGCTCAAAACACGCTCAGCGAGTTTCTTCAGCCACTCTTCGGGAATAGCCGCGGCAAGCGCCTGATCAAGCGATTCCACCCCCTTGAAATAGGCGGCGAAAGCACGATCGAACTTGTCGTAATGGGATTCGTCCTTGACCAGGGTCGTACGCGCGAGGTAGTAAAAATCATCGATGCTGCCGTGAATCACGCCCTTTTGCATCGCCTCGCACAACGTCAGGTATTCCGTCACCGAGGCGGGCACGCCGGATTGTTTTACGGTGAGGAAGAAGTCGATGAGCATGATTCGGTTATGGGTGATGGGAGTATGGCGATACAACCCCTGTGTCATTCTGAGCGAGCGCAGCGAGTCGAAGAATCTGGTTCTTCCATCGGCAAGTATCCTGCCTACGGCAACCCGATCCTTCGGCTGCACACTCGCAAGCGAGTGCTACGCTCAGGATGACACGAAAACGTACGGCGAGTCATTCTGAAGAGCGAAATGCGCAACGAAGAATCCGATACCATTCCAGTATGCGCGATGAGTAAAGTGCAATGGACATTGCCCTTCACTCATTACCCCTCACTCATTACCCTTATCTACTCCGCCTCGACATGAACGCCAGACGCTCGAACAAATGCACATCCTGCTCGTTCTTGATAAGCGCACCGTGAAGGGGAGGTATCAGCTTTCCTGTATCGCTGGACTTGAGCGCCTCCGGGGGAATATCCTCGGCGACGAGCAGCTTGATCCAGTCGAGCAATTCGGAGGTGGAAGGTTTCTTTTTCAACCCCGGTACTTCACGGATATCGAAAAACACTTCGAATGCTTCGCGCAGCAGGTCCTTCTTGAGATTGGGGAAATGCACATCGACGATGCGCTGCATGGTTTCCTTGTCCGGGAAACGGATGTAGTGAAAAAAGCAGCGCCGCAGAAAGGCGTCCGGCAATTCCTTTTCGTTGTTGCTGGTGATGAATATGATCGGACGGTGCCGGGCAACCACCGTCTCGCGCGTTTCATAGACAAAAAACTCCATGCGGTCGAGCTCGCGCAGCAGATCGTTGGGAAACTCGATGTCCGCCTTGTCTATTTCGTCGATCAGCACCACCGCCTGCTCATCCGAAGCGAAAGCATCCCAGAGTTTGCCGCGCACGATGTAATTGCGGATGTCGCGAACGCGCTCGTCGCCAAGCTGGCCGTCGCGCAGGCGCGATACCGCATCGTATTCGTACAATCCCTGCTGCGCCTTGGTGGTGCTTTTGATATGCCACTGGAACAGCGGCATGCCGAGCGCGCGCGCGACTTCCTCCGCCAGCATGGTCTTGCCGGTGCCGGGCTCGCCCTTCACCAGTAGCGGCCGCTGCAGGGTGATGGCGGCATTGACGGCAAGTTTGAGGTCGTCGGTGGCGACGTAGGAAGAAGTTCCGGCGAATTTCATGGCGGAGTCCGAAGCTGGTAACGATGAACTTCATTATAGCCGCCACTCAAGCAGCAAGTTTTTTTGAAAATATGCATCAACGTAAAACCCCTTTCCCCATATGAGGCGTTCAATACAAGGATGCCCTGGCGCCGGAACGTTGTAGCTCCTGACACAGGTGGCATATCATGATTCCATTACTTGAAAGGGAACACCACATGAAGAAAAAATACATTCCACTCGCCATTGGATTATCCCTGGCAACAACCGCTTTGGCCCAACCATCGATCACGATCTACAGCAGTGCACAGCCAGGTACGTTAAGTCAGCAGATTTTCAAAAGCGGGGGCGAAGGATATAACGTTCCCGGCTATGCGCTGATCAGGCAGGAGCGCGAATTCACGCTCAACCGCGGGCGCAACACCTTGCGGCTTAGCGATGTCGCCGGGCAGATCGACCCGACCACGGTGTCTTTCGAATCGCTCACCGACCCGGCGGGAACACGCGTCATCGAGCAAAGTTTCGAGTTCGATCTGGTCAGCACGGCCAAGCTCCTCAATAAATATCTCGATCAGGACATCGCCGTGGTGCAGTCCCTGGGGCAGTCACCGGAAACGGTCAGCGGAACGCTGGTCGGCACCCAGGGTGGTCTGGTGTTGAAAGGCAGCGACGGCGCGGTGCGCGTCGTCAACGGTTACAGCCAGATCAAGCTGCCCGCGCTCCCCGGCGGGCTGATCAGCAAGCCGACGCTGGTATGGGACATCTCCGCCGACAAGGCTGGATCGCACAAGGCGCGTTACGCCTATCAGACCGGCGGCATCACCTGGTGGGCCGACTACAACCTGATATACAACGACGGCCACGACGCCAACTCGTGCAAACTCGACGTGGGATCATGGGTCACCATCGTCAACCAATCCGGAACCGGCTACGACAATGCCAGGCTCAAGCTCATCGCCGGCGACGTGCAGCGCGCGCAGCCGAAACCTGCCGCCGTGGGCTACGCGCAAAGCGAAATGAAACTCGCCAAGCTCAAAGAAGAAGGGTTTGCGGAAAAAAGTTTTTTCGAATATCACCTCTACACCCTCGGCCGTCCGGCGACGCTGGCCAACAACGCCATCAAGCAGATCGAGCTCTTCCCCACCGCGCACGATGTGGCTTGCGAAAAATCGCTGGTCTATTACGGCCAGGCAGGTCAATACCTCAGTTACTACGGCAGCCCGATGACGGACCGCAATTTCGGCAACCAGTCAAACAAGAAAGTCGATGTGTATTTGCGCTTCAAGAATGCCAGGAACAACAACCTCGGCATTCCCTTCCCCGCGGGCAAGGTGCGCGTGAGCAAAATGGACAGCGCCGACGGCAGCATGGAGTTCATCGGCGAGGACGTCATCGACCACACGCCGCGCGACGAAACGGTGCAGATCAAGCTCGGCAGCGCATTCGATGTCGTCGGCGAGCGCAGGCAAGTGGATTACCGCATCGACACCACCGCCAAGTGGCTCGAAGAGGAAATCGAAGTGAAGGTGCGCAACCAGAAGGATGACGCCGTGAACGTCATCGTCAAAGAGAACCTGTACCGCTGGAGCACCTGGAACATCATCAGGAAATCCCAGGAATTCCAGAAGCAGGATGCGCGCACCATCCACTTTCCGGTGCGTATCGCCAAGGGTGGCGAAGCGGTGATACGCTACACCGTGCGCTATACGTGGTGAGGGATGGCACAAGATGCGGCATGTTACCGCGCGCCCATAAGGAGCAACAAATGAATCGCAAACTGCTACTCCCCGGAATTGTCCTGATACTCCTTCTTGCCGGCTGCGCGCAACCCGTTCCGCCAGACAAGACGGCGTATGTCGGGGAATGGAAGGCCACAGGAATGACCCTCCTAATCACGCAGGATGGCAGTGTGCAATATGAACGCATCAGGGGCGGCAGCAGGACCAGAATCACGGGGCCGATTCAGGAATACGAGGGTAACAACTTCTCCGTCGGAATCGGTTTCATGTCCACTACTTTCGTGGTTTCGAAGCCGCCCTATAAGGTCGCCGAAATCTGGAAAATGGTGGTGGATGGCGTCGAACTGACCAAGGTCGATGATGGCTCTGGAGCATCAAGCAACTGGAGCGCACTGGGATCTGACTCGGGTACGCAAAGCGGGTGATGACCCCTTCCGCCGCCAAGCTTGGGTCCCACGTCACCCCCATGACTATTGGTGTTTACAAAATTCATGACACTGCTTCCCCTCACCCGGCCTGTCGGCCACCCTCTCCCGCGCGCGGGAGAGGGGCTGGGGGAGAGGGCGTGCCCAATTGGCAGAGTTGTCGCCAATTAGGAAATACTCAATAGCCGCGCTTATTTCTTCGTTGCTTGCGCCTTGTCCGCGGGTTTTGCCGCTTGCGTAGCCGCTTTTCCCGGCGCAGCGGGGGCCTGGGCAATGACGGTCGGCTTGGGTATGGGTTTGCCGGATTTTTTCATATTCCCCTGAAAATTCTTCACAGCGCGATCTTCAGCCATCGCCTGCTGCGCCTTGGTCAGTTCCGCGGCAGCCTTGTCCTTGGCGGCTTTTTCTTCCGCCACCTTGGGATCGACTGGAGCGGGCGGTGGAAGCTTCGCCGAGGCAGCCCCGCACGCAATAGCTATAAATGCCGTCAAAACAAGCTGAGATAGTTTCATTGTCCGCTCCCGTTAGTCGTTACCCGCCGGCAGCGGCGTGGCGCCCGCTGTCTTTCCGCCATGCCTGCCGGCCTTGACTTCGTTGTACCACAGTGGATGATGCTGCCTGGCCCAAACCTCGTCCACCGTGCCTTCGCGCATACCCTGCATCGCGCCCTCGGTCGCGTAACTCATGTAAATATGCCCAAGCGACATGGCGATGAACAGGCATGCGGCGATCGCGTGCACCAGATTGGTGGTGGTCATCAGTTCGCGCGTGGTGTCGAAGTTGGGGAAGAGCATGATCAGACCGGTGATGCTCATGACAATTCCCAGTAGCGCAACACCCAGCCAGAACCACATTTTCTCGCCGCCGTTGAAGCGTCCCGATGGCACTTCCTTCCCCGACAGCAGGCCGCCGAACTTCGACAGCCAGGTGAAATCGATCGCATCGAGAAAGTTGTCTTTCGCGTATATGACGAATACCACCACGGTGCTGAAAATGAACAAGGGGCCGATGAAGTTGTGCAGGTTCTTCGATAACGCGCCTATCCAGGAGTAAGCTGATCCGCCCATAAGCGGAAGCAGAATGAACTTGCCGAAGAGCAACATCAGCCCTGACAAGGCCAACACCACGAACGACACCGCCAGAGTCCAGTGGGCGACGCGTTCAGCCGAGTTGAAACGTTCAATCAGATGTCCGCCAGGTTTTTCATGCAGCTTGAACGGCCCCTTGACGAAATAAAACAGAATCAGCAGCGCAGGCGCGATGACCAGCAGCCAGCCCATGTAGAACGTCACCGGACCATTGCGCAGCTCGCGCCAGCGGCGCCCGCTGTCCTGAACCAGGACGTTGGTTTCGTGACCCGGTAGCGAGGCGTACTGGGGACTGCTCTCGACTGCGCTCCATGCAGGAGGGTTGTTCCACCCCGGTGCAGCGATACTCGCGCCGGCAGCCTTAGGCGCAGCGGACTTTTCGGCGGCAGGCGCTGCCTGCTGTGCGAGCAGCGCACACGGCAACAGTAAGCCGAACGCGAGAACGGCAAGATAGTTCACGATGCGGGTCATGATTGACTCCTTCATTTCGAAGTTTCGGTACGCAGGTATTCGTTCTGCGTATTGCCGCGCTCCTTGAGCGCAAGTTCCCACCTGGCCTGGTCACCGCCGAACGATTTGCCGTCGTGGAGCTTTTCATCCTTTTTCTCGGCATAGATTTTCTGCGTCCTGGCGTGCTGGTCGATTTCTCCGCATGCGGATAGTGCAACACCGGCCAGTGCGGCTAAGGAAATCCAGAGAATAGTCGAGCGTTTCATGCTTTTCCTCCTTGTGGCGCGGGTTTGCCGCCGCCTGTCTTGCCGCGACCATAGGCCATCGCCCACCCCCATAACTCGCCACCCTTGCCGCGGCGCTGCACACGTACCTGGTAAATCGAAGTGATCGCCGCCTCGTCTCCGGCGATCAGCGCCTTGGTCGCGCACATCTCCGCGCACGCGGGCAGCTTGCCTTCGGCGAGGCGGTTGCGGCCATAGTTCTTGAACTCCTCGTCGCTGCCGTTCTGCCCCGGACCGCCCGCACAGTAAGTGCACTTGTCCATCTTGCCGCGCAAGCCGAAAGCGCCGGATTGCGGAAACTGCGGCGCGCCAAACGGGCAGGCGTAGAAGCAGTAGCCGCAACCGATGCATTGATCCTTGTCGTGCAGCACGATGCCCTCGCCGGTCTTGTAGAAGCAGTCAACCGGGCACACCGCCATGCACGGCGCATCGTCGCAATGCATGCACGCCACCGATATGGAACGCTCGCCCGGCCTGCCGTCGTTCACCGTCACAACACGGCGGCGGTTCACGCCCCACGGCACCTCGTGTTCGTTCTTGCAGGCGGTCGCGCAGCCATTGCATTCGATGCAGCGTTCGGCGTCGCAGATGAATTTCATTCTGGCCATTATCGTCTCCTGGTGTTCTTGTCAGGCGCGCTCGATGTTGCAGAGCGTCGTTTTCGTTTCCTGCATCATCGTGACCGAATCGTATCCATAGGTGGTAGCGGTATTGACCGCCTCGCCGCGCACGATGGGCGCGGCGCCCTCTGGATACTTGTCGAGCAGGTCCGCCCCCTGCCACCACCCGGAAAAGTGGAACGGGATGAAAGAAGTACCCGCTGCAACGCGCTCCGTGACGAGCGACTTCACCCTGAGCCGCGCACCGGTCGGTGTCTTCACCCATACGAACTGATTGTTCCCGATACCTCGCGCCTGCGCGTCTTTGGGATTGATCTCGACAAAGTTTTCCTGTTGCAATTCGGCCAGCCACGGATTGGAGCGTGTTTCCTCCCCGCCGCCTTCGTACTCGACCAGGCGCCCGGAAGTCAGGATCAGCGGATATTCCTTGCCGATGTCCTTGTTCTTCTGCTGCACCGTCTTGAAAAGCGTCGGGAGGCGCCAGAAAGCCTTCTTGTCGTCGTGCGTGGGATACTTGTCGATCATATCCGGGCGCGGCGAATAGAGCGGCTCGCGATGCTGCGGAACGGGATCGGGGAAGTTCCACACCACGGCGCGCGCCTTGGCGTTGCCGAAAGGGTGGCAACCGTGATTCTTCATCACGACGCGCTGGATGCCGCCGGAAAGGTCGGTCTTCCAATTCTTGCCTTCGGCAGCAGCCTTTTCGTCATCGGTCAGTTCGTTCCACCAGCCGAGTTTTTTCAGCAGGACATGATCGAATTCCGGATAGCCGGTGGTGATGTCGGCGCCCTTCGAATGCGAGCCATCCTCGGCAAGCAGGCTCACCCCATCCTTTTCCACGCCGAAATTGGCGCGGAAATTTCCCCCGCCGTCCATCACGTGCCGGCTGGTGTCGTACAGGTTTGGCGACCCTGGGTGCTTGAGCGCCGCGTTGCCGTAGCACGGCCACGGCAGACCAAAGTAATCGCCGTTAAGGTTATAGCCGGTTTCCTTGTCGATCACATCGCTGGTGCAGCGCAGCGTCTTCACGTCGAAATGTTGCATGTTGCGCATGTGCGCCTTGAGCCGTTCCGGCGACTGGCCGCTGTACCCTATGGTCCAGGTGCCGCGATTGATTTCGCGCAGGATGTCCTCGACCACCGGTTCCTCGTAGCTGCCTGCCTTGACCACCGCGATGTTCTGCTTGCCGTTGGCCTTGCCGACCAGTTGATCGGCGAAACCGAATTTCTTGGCGAATTCGTACATGATGGCGTGGTCGGGACGCGACTCGAACAACGGCTCGATCACTTTCTCGCGCCACTGGATCGAGCGGTTGGACGCCGTCACCGAGCCGACACATTCCAACTGCGTGGAAGCCGGGAGGAGATACACGCCGTCCTTGCGATCGGGCATCACCGATGAGGCGGTCGGATAAGGATCGATAATCACCATGAGATCGACTTTCTCCATGGCCTGTTTCATCTCCAGACCGCGCGACTGCGAGTTGGGCGCATGACCCCAGTACACTACGGCGCGCAGGTTGGAGTCCTGATCGATGACTTCATTTTTTTCCAGCACACCATCGATCCAGCGCGACACCGTCATACCGGGTTTTTCCATCATCGCCTTGGATGCGAAGCGGCCCTTGAGCCACTCGTAATCGACATTCCATACCTTGGCCCAGTGTTTCCACGCGCCCTCGACGATGCCGTAATAACCGGGCAGCGAATCGGGATTGGGGCCGACGTCGGTCGCGCCCTGCACATTGTCATGGCCGCGAAAAATATTGGCGCCTCCACCCGACACGCCGATGTTGCCGAGCGCAAGTTGCAGAATGCACGAGGCGCGCACCATGGCGTTGCCGATGGTGTGCTGCGTCTGTCCCATGCACCAGACGATGGTCGAGGGGCGGTTTTTCGCCATCGCTTCGGCCACCTGGTACACATCGGCCTCGGGTACGCCGCAGGCTTCCTCGACGGCCTTGGGATGCCACTTTTTCATGACGTCCTCGCGCACTTTTTCCATGCCGAAAACACGATCGTTGATATATTGCTTGTCCTCCCAGCCATTCTTGAAGACGTGGTACAGCACACCGAACAGGAAGGGAATGTCGGTACCCGAGCGGATGCGCACATACTGGTCGGCCTTGGCGGCCGTGCGCGTGAAGCGCGGATCGACCACGATCATGCGCGCGCCGTTTTCCTTGGCGTGCAGCATGTGCAACATCGATACCGGATGCGCCTCGGCGGCATTCGAGCCGATGTACAGGGCGCACCGGGTGTTCTGCATGTCGTTGTACGAATTGGTCATGGCGCCATAGCCCCAGGTGTTGGCCACGCCCGCGACCGTGGTCGAGTGGCAGATGCGCGCCTGGTGGTCGCAGTTGTTGGTGCCCCACAGCGACACGAACTTGCGCATGAGATACGCCTGCTCGTTGTTATGCTTGGAAGACCCCACCCAATACACCGAATCGGGGCCGGATTCCTTGCGCAGCTTGAGCAGCTTCCCGGAAATTTCGTTGAGCGCCTCGTCCCAGGTGATCTTCTTGTAGCGGCCGTCAACGAGCTTCATCGGATACTTGAGGCGATGCTCGCCGTGGCCATGCTCGCGGATCGCCGCCCCCTTGGCGCAATGCGCGCCCAGATTGAGCGGCGAGTCGAACACCGGTTCCTGGCGCACCCACACGCCGTTTTGCACCACGGCGTCGATGGCGCAACCTACCGAGCAGTGCGTGCACACCGTGCGCCGGACTTCCATTTTGGCGCCGGATGAGGGCGCCGCATTCGCAGCGTGCGCCTCCTGCAGCATGGAAAACGGCAACTGGCTCGCCCATGCCACACCGGCGCCCAGGCCGGATCGTTTCAGGAAAGCGCGGCGGTCGAGCATTCCGGTCATCTGCGCCGCAAAGGACGGGGAAGAGATATCGCCCTTGACGGGCGAACTGGATTTTCGAGTGAGCAACATGATCATCCCTCCTAGATCAGGGTGGTCTTGTAGTACTTCTTGACATGCTGGGAAAGGTGGTAGCCCCCGGTCTTTTCTTCGGCTTCGCCGGCAAGGCTGGCCTGCGGCGCGTTTTCCAGGTTATCTTTGGCCACCAGCGCGAAAGCGCCGGCGCCGCCTGCCGCAAGCAGGAAATTTCTGCGGTTCAGTTTCATCTTGTTGCGATTCATGTCACTCCTCCTTTATTTGCCGGCTCACTCGCGTACGGCCCCTCACGCCATTTCGAACGCCTCGCTTTCGATCTCGAAGAATTCGTGCGCGAATGCCGCGACATGTTGGTAAAAATTTGCCTGCTGCGACTGTAACACTTCCACGCAAAAACGCGCCACCCACGGCTTCAGATGCGCAATAAAAAAATCTCTCTGCCCGGCCAAGCCTGCCGCCGGTGCGCTCTCGACGCCGGCGATCAAATAACGCATGGCGTCGCACAGCGCCGCGATGTGATCTTCAGATTCGGAAGCGGCTGCGATACGCGCAAGACCCAGCCCGGCGAGGTCGTCGCGCAGGCGCGCGAGCGGCTTTTCATTCATGTACCCGGCCAGATAGTACGACCCGAACAGCATCACTTCGGGGCGCCCCACGCCGATGAACAAGGTCTGATACTCATCCTCGACTGGCGCACGGGACGCCGCCTTTGCCGCCGCAACGAGTGTGCGCCAGCTTTCGCCCAGGCGAGGCCGCCCCTCACCGGGATTTTCCGGCGATGAAGCCGCGATCGCTTGCAGGAGCCGGTCATCGGGAGCAGCCGCGAACAGCCGTGCAAGCAGCGCATAAACATTGGCGCGCGCCTGATCCTCCGTATCTAATGGGGTCAGACACGATTTATCTCCCGGCGCGCCGGGAGATAAATGGTGTCTGACCCCATTAGATACGCCATTAGATACGTTCATGGCTGCTTTCCATTCAGCATGCTGAATTCTTCCTTGCCGTTCATCATGTCCACCACCCTGCAGTCGGCGCACATCTGCAGAAGCCGCAATTTATCCGCGCCGGAGAACATCGGATGCGAGGAAAGCCGGGCAAGCATCGCATCGACCATTTGCCGTGTGCCGAGCGCCTTGCCGCAGGAAATGCAGAAGAAGGGTTCGGCCTCGGCAACAACAACTTCCTGCTTCCATTGCGGAGCGAGCAGCAGACGCGGTGTCAGCGTGATGGCGTGCTCGGGGCAGGTGTTCTCGCACAGCCCGCATTGCACGCAATGCCGCTCGATGAATTTGAGGCGCGGTGCGTCGGGGGAATCGCGCAATGCGCCTTCCGGACATGCCCCGGCACACGCCATACACAGGGTGCATTTCGCGGCATCGACATCGATGCGGCCGTAAGGCGCGCCGCGCGCGAGGGCAATTTCCTGCTGCGGCGCCGGCGCGTGTCCGGCGAGGTGTTCGAGGCAGAATTCCAGAGTTGTTCGCTTGTCCCCGGAAAGGTTGAACGTCGCGACGGCCGGCGTCATGGCTGCGGAAATGTCCCCCAGCGCAGCCTCGATCTGCGGCGCCGTTCGCGCCTCAAGCAATGAAAAATGTTTCCCTTGATATCCGAGCGCGTTCAGTATGGTTTGCGCATGCCCCATCTGCTCAAGCAGCGCCGCGGCATATTCAGGCGCTTCGCTGCCGGTTGAAAGCAGCGCGACATGCGTCGCACCGTAACTAACCGCGCCCAGCAGGAGGTCGATTCCGGTCGAGGCAATATGCCATACCGGGACTGGTATGACGTATCCGGGAATTCCTCTGCCGTCGCGCGCCGATGCGGCCAGCAGATCGCGTCCGTCCGTTCCGTTATGCAACAGCAGGCAGGCGTTGCCGCCGCCCGCTACGCGATAACTTGCGAGCAGGGCCTTGATCTGCGCGCCCCGATCGGAAACACGCGGATACTGGAAGCTCATCGCGCCCGAAGGGCACACCGTGGCGCACGCGCCGCAGCCCATGCACAGGTGCGCATCGACCGCGACGAAATCGCCCGCCGCGGAAATAGCCGCCGTGGAACACACGTCGATGCAGCGGTTGCAACCCTGCTGATGCGCACGGCTGTGAGCGCAGAGTTTTTCCTTGTACGAGAAAAAGCGCGGCTTTTCGAATTCCCCCACCATGCCGGAGAGCTCCGCGCAGGCGCTTTGGAGCTTGTCAACATCGCGGCCTACCGCGAAATAACCCTGCGGTGGCTGGTGCATGCGGAACTGCGCAGGAAGCGAAAAATCCAGCACCAGGTCGAAGTGTCCGGTATAGCATTTCTGCATCGCATCGAACTGCACAACAGGCGTGTCGCCCGAACGCGCCAGAGTGACGGGCCCGGTCGCGGAGGTAGCGGGTTGCGATTCGCTGGTTACGCCGTTCCACTTCACGGTGAAATTGCCGAGATAGCCGGTCAGCGACTGCAGCTTGCCGCCCCATACCAGGACACTATGCGTATCCAGCGGCGGCCCGCGTTCCGGGCAGAGAACATGCACATCGAGTTCGCGTCTGAACGAAAGCGCCGTGGCAAACATGGAATCGCGCGCTTCGGGCGGGCCGATTAGAAGCAGCCTGCCATGAGACATATAACTCACACTGGCAACGGGTTCGGGAGCAGGAAGCGCGCCGAGCGCCTCCAGCGCGGCAGATTTAGCCGCAGCGGATGCGGAATCGACCGTCCATCCCGAGCGCTCGAGGCGCTCCGCATCGGCGGCGATCCCGGAAGGGATGCGTTCCTCTTCGTTCATGCGTATACGCAGCTTTTGGCGCGGCATTCATTCACAGCGTGCGGCTCCTCCAGTTAGGACCCTACGAAATGCGGTTCAACTCATTGTTGGCGAGGTGTTGCTGAATGGCAAGTCGCAATTTTTTGTATCTGGCAGCATATCTTACACTTTCCCCGCAAGAAAATACTTATGGGCAATTGCGCCCGGCTTCGCGCGGAACCTGTCAGATTTTGGTCTCGTTACACCCGGCCGGGCCGGTCGCCTCCTGCGACTCGGGCGTAGCCATGTCCGCGTCGCCCGCGGCAGCGGCCTCTGCCTCTTCGGCAACCGCATCCGGGGAATTTTCCTCCGTCACGCCGAACAGCGAGCGGAATTGATTGAGTTCGCGCAGCATCGCATCGGGAATCGGATCCGGCTGGCCATAATCTCCGACATAGACATCCATACCGTCCATCGCGTTGAAGCGCGGCGCGCTGAACAATACTTTCATGGCGGCGTTTCTGTCGCGCGCATCGACAGCAGAATGCATGAAAGGCTGAAAATCGGATTCGGCCGTCAGGCTCTCCAGAGTAGGCAGCGAAGGCGCGGGTGCGCATCGTTCCAGCGGGTTTTGCGGCCCAGGCTCCGGCAAAACAGCGGCCGGTTCGACTTGCGCGGCGTACCCCTCGCGCGCTTCGAGCTTGCGGCGCGACCAGCGCGACACGAAAGGCTCTAGCGGCCTGGGTTCGTCATGGGCCATGGTTACATCCTGCCTCTATAGCGACCTTCTTTCGACTCGAACGAACGCGGACGGATGCGTTGCTTCTTCACTTCCGGCCGATAGTGTTGCTCGACGAATTCGCCAAGCCAGGGAATAAGATCGCCGGGAAGCGGCACGCCATCCACCTTTTCCTGGGCGTCCATCCAGCGCGCCGCCTCGTTATAGCTCAGGGTCAAGAGCAGCGGTTCGGCCTCGTTCTCCGCATCCGCTCTCTCCTCGTGCAACCGCCACAGCACGAACAGGCGCGGCTCGGGCGAAGTCAGGTTAAGGTAATAGCCCTCGGCTTCGTCGCGATGCAGCATCACTTCGAGATCGGGGTAGAGGCGCTGCAGCGAGTCCGCGCGCCTGCCAAGCGTACGCGCCGGCTCGCCGGAACCCATCCCCGGCAAAACCCCGGCGACCTGCCATTTATAGGGCTGCCAGTGGTTGTCGAGCGTGATGCGTTCCATCACGACAGCGATATGTCTGGACTGCGTGTTCATGCAAAAGAATATACTCCTTCGCGCGCGAAATGCGAGCAGGCGTTGTATGCTATTCGGCATGGACAAACCTGTCACACCCGTGTTCGATCATCGCAAGCTGCGCATTCCGCCGCTGCGCAGCGCGCTTGCCGGCCCGCCCGAGGATACGCGCGGCCGCCTACTGCGCGACTTGCGCATTTCGGTGACCGACCGCTGCAATTTCCGTTGCACCTACTGCATGCCCAGGGAAATATTCGGCGACGAATACCCCTATTTGCCGCATGGCCAAATTCTCAGCTTCGAGGAAATCGTGCGTCTGGCAAAAATCTTCCACGGCCACGGTATCCGTAAAATCCGCCTCACCGGCGGCGAACCGCTGCTGCGCCGCGACATCGAGAGCCTTGTCGCCATGCTTGCGCATCGGCTCCCCGATGTCGAGATCACCCTCACCACCAACGGCTCGGCGCTCAAGGCCAAGGCGCAAGCGCTCAAGCAAGCAGGCCTCACGCGCATCACCGTGAGCCTCGATTCGCTCGACGACGCCACTTTCCGTGCCATGAACGACGCCGATTTTCCAGTCGCAAGGGTGATCGAGGCCATCGATGCGGCAGCCGATGCGGGGCTGGGCCCGGTCAAGATCAATATGGTTGTCAAACGCGGTGTGAATGACACGCACATCATCGACATGGCGCGTCACTTCAAAGGTAGTGGATGCGTCGTGCGTTTCATCGAATTCATGGATGTCGGCGCGACCAATGGCTGGAAAATGGACGACGTGATTCCCAGCGCCGAGGTGGTGCGGCGCATTAACGCGATATTCCCCTGCGAGCCGGTCAACCCCAGGCACCACGGCGAGGTTGCAAAACGCTGGCGCTATCTCGATGGCACGGGGGAATTCGGCATCATTTCCAGCGTCACCGAAGCATTCTGCGGCACGTGCAACCGGGCGCGACTTTCGACCGACGGCGCGCTCTATACCTGTCTGTTCTCGCAGCAGGGTTACGATCTAAAATCCCTGCTGCGCGGCTGCGCTAGCGACGCTGAAATCTCCAACGCCATAGCCGCAGTCTGGCAAAGCCGTGAAGACCGCTACTCCGAAATCCGCACGGCAGAGACGGCGAAGCTGCGCAAGGTGGAAATGAGTTACATCGGGGGATGACGCCCTCGACTCAAGGAATTACACGAATATGCCAGGCAAACAACCATTATCCAGTCAGCCCGTGCTCTCGATCCACGCCCTTCTGCAGTTCCTCGCGGGACTCGCCGAGAACAACAACCGGCCGTGGTTCGTACACAACAAACCCGCCTACGACATTTTGCGCGAGGAATTTCTGGCGCTGGTAAGCGAAGTCATCCTCCAGTGCGCAAAGTTCGATAGAAATGTCGCACACCTTGAACCCAAAAAGGCGATGTTCCGCATTTACCGAGACGTGCGCTTTTCCAAGAACAAGGATCCCTACAAGACGCATTTCAGCGCTGTGTTGGGCGACAGAAAAACCGGCGCGCCGTGTTACTACTTCCAGATCGACCATCAGGGCAAGCTCGGCCTGGGCGGTGGAATCTACATGCCCGAACCCGCCACGCTGAAAACAATCCGCGACGCCATCGTAAGCGACAGCGCCGGATTTTCCAGAATGCTCAGGCACAAGCGCTTTGCCGCTACCTACGGCGGGCTGATGGACGAGGATCGTCTGCAGCGCCCGCCCAAGGGCTACGCCGCCGATCATCCGCATATCGAGGCTATCAAGAACAAACATTTTTTCGGCTGGCAGGAAATCAATATTGCGAAGCGCAAGCCGAAAGACCTCGCCAAAGAGATCGCGGCAGCATTCGAGGATGTGTCTCCGCTGGTGGCGTGGTTGCGGGACGCGCTCAAGTGATTTGGTATTTTCACCCCGCGGCCTTGACTTGCTGATGTCTTATCGCCCGCTCCTATCCAACGCCGCCCGGCCGTCAACCTTCACCGTAGAGGCGCGCGACGAATCGGGCGCCATCGTTCCCACCCTCATCGCGGGCGAACATCCGCTCACCTTATATGTCGACAAGCAGGAAATTCTGACGCTGATGACGCTCGGCGCCGCGCCCGAGGCGCTCGCCATCGGCTATCTGCGCAATCAGCGCCTGGTCGAACGCATCGAGGACATCGTTTCGGTGCAGGTCGATTGGGACGTGAATGCCGTGGTGGTCGCGACGCGCAACGGTCTGGCCGATCTCGACGAAAAAATGAAAAAGCGCACCAAGACCACCGGCTGCGGGCAAGGCACGATGTTCGGCGACCTGATGGAAGACCTGGAAAATATCCGCCTGACCGGACGGGCGGAATTGCATGAAGACACGCTATACGAATTGCTAGACAACGTGCGCCTGCACGAGTCGATCTACAAACAGGCGGGCGCCGTGCATGGCTGCGCGCTATGCCAGGGCGGGGACATCCTCACCTTTGTCGAGGACGTGGGAAGGCACAACGCCGTCGATGCCATCGCCGGGTGGATGTGGCTTGAGGGGGTCGCAGGCGGCGACAAGATTTTCTACACCACCGGCAGGCTCACTTCCGAGATGGTGATCAAGGCCGCGCAAATGGGCATTCCCTTTCTGGTGTCGCGCTCGGGTCTCACGCAGATGGGATACGAGATCGCGCAGAAAACCGGCATCACCATGATCGGACGCGCTGTAAACAGGCATTACCTGCTGTTCAGCGGGGCGCAGCGCTTCATAAAAGAAGGTGCGCATGTTGGAGCCTGAACCCGTGAATCGGGTGTCAACTGCATTGCCGGGGAACGTCCGGACTGGATACCTTTTCATCCGTTCGGGAAAAAGGTGAAATGATTTTGCCAAAAATTACGGGGGTCATCCTCGCCGGCGGCCGCGGCTCACGCATGGGGCATATCGACAAGGGGCTGCAACTTTTCCGCGGCAAACCTCTCGTTGCGCACGCGATCGAACGCCTGGCGCCGCAGGTGGATGAACTCCTCATCAACGCCAATCGCAACCTCGGCGAATACGAAAAATACGGTTACCGCGTGATCGCGGACAGTATCGAGGGTTTTCCGGGACCGCTCGCAGGCTTCGAGTGCGGTCTCGCGGCCGCTACCAGCGAACTCGTGGTCACCGCGCCGTGCGATTCGCCTTTCCTTCCCGCCGATCTTGTTTCACGCCTCATGGCGGTCATGGAAAAAAACAACGCCGGCCTCGCCGTCGCAAAGACGGGCGATCAGTTGCATTCGGTGTTCTGTCTGATGAAGCGCAGCGTGCTGCCTTCTTTGCGCGCCTATCTGCGCGCAGGTGAGCGCAAAATCGACCTCTGGCACGAAGTATTGCAAGTCGTCATTGTCAACTTTGACGATGAGGAAGAGGCCTTCCGCAACATCAACACCCTGGAGGAAAAAAACGCCCTGGAGTAAGGCGTGGGGTACGGACGCGCCTTACATCTTCGGCAAGGTCACGCCCTGCTGCCCTTGATACTTTCCGCCTCTGTCCTTGTACGACGTCTCGCACACTTCGTCGGACTCGAAGAAAATCACCTGTGCGCAGCCTTCGCCCGCGTAAATCTTGGCGGGAAGCGGCGTGGTGTTGGAAAACTCCAGCGTCACATAACCCTCCCACTCCGGCTCGAACGGCGTCACGTTGACGATAATGCCGCAGCGCGCATAGGTGGATTTGCCCAGGCAGATGGTGAGCACGTTGCGCGGGATGCGGAAATACTCGACCGTGCGCGCCAGCGCGAACGAGTTGGGTGGGATGATGCAGATGTCGCCGGTGAAATCGACGAACGACTTGGCATCGAAGTTCTTGGGATCGACGATGGTCGAGTTGATGTTGGTGAAAATCTTGAATTCGCTGGAGCAGCGGATATCGTAACCGTAGCTCGAAGTGCCATAGGAAACAATGCGCTTGCCATCCACGCTACGCACCTGACCCGGCTCGAAAGGCTCGATCATGGCGTGGCTCTCCGCCATGCGGCGTATCCATTTATCAGATTTTATCGACATTGGCTGGTGATGGGTGATGGATAATCGGTGATGGGTGATGGGTGATGGGTGATGGGTGATGAGTGATGAGTGTGTTTACCGTTTACCCATCACCGTTCACCCATCACTGCCCTCAGGTATTTTGTACGACGATCTTGGGGAACAGCGCCGTGCGATCCTGAGACTGCTTGGCGATCTTGGCGGCGACCTTGCGCGCGATCTGTTTGTAGATTGCCGCGATCGGCCCGTCGGGGTCGCTCACCACGGTCGGCTTGCCCGAATCGGCCTGCTCGCGGATTTTGATGTCGAGCGGCAGCGAACCGAGCATGTCGATGTTGTAATCCTTGCTCATGCGGTTTCCGCCGCCTTCGCCGAAAATATGCTCCTGATTGCCGCATTTCGAACAAATGTGAATCGCCATGTTCTCGACCACGCCGACAATGGGGATGCCCACCTTCTCGAACATCTTGAGCCCCTTGCGTGCATCGAGCAATGCGATGTCCTGCGGCGTGGTGACGATGACCGCGCCGGTCACCGGCACCTTCTGCGCCAGCGTGAGTTGAATGTCGCCCGTACCGGGAGGCAGATCGACAACCAGGTAGTCGAGATCGCTCCAGTGCGTTTCATTGAGAAGCTGCTCCAGCGCCTGGGTGACCATCGGGCCGCGCCACACCATCGGTGTTTCGACGTCGACGAGAAACCCCACGCTCATGGCCTGTATGCCGTGGCCATCGAGCGGCTCCATGGTCTTGCCGTCATTGGACACCGGGCGCCCGGTGATGCCGAGCATCATCGGCTGCGACGGGCCGTAAATATCGGCATCGAGCATGCCGACCGTGGCGCCCTCCGCCGCGAGCGCGAGCGCGAGGTTCACGGCGGTGGTGCTCTTGCCCACGCCCCCCTTGCCCGAGGCGATGGCGACGATGTTCTTGATCCCCGGCACCAGTTTCACGCCGCGCTGCACCGAGTGCGACACGATTTTGCTAATGACGCTGCAGTTCACGCCACCCGCACCCGGAACGAGCTTGAGGCGCGCGACAACCTGTGTGCGAATCTGCTCGAAGAGGCTTCTGGCCGGATAACCCAGCACGATCTCCAGGTTGACCTGATTGCCTTCGATCTTGATGTTCCTGGCCGATTTGCCATCGACGTAGTTTTCGCCGGTGACGGGATCCTTGAGTTCGCGCAGCGCGTTCTTGATGTCTTGCTCGGTGATTGCCATGTGTAATTGCCGTGTGTAGTTGCGTTGATTGAAAGCGAAGGTGCAATTTTAGTCGAAAAGAGCCGCCCGAGCGGGAGTTTTCTTGCCAAACACCATCTATCGTTTGCTACAATCCAAGTATCTAAACCAGTGGGAAATTTTCGGACCTGCGACTCGCCTGCCGCTGCACTCAGCACAGCGGACAATGGCAGCAGCAGCGTCCCTCACCTCCATGCCGCGCAAGCTTTTCGTCACCACTGCCCTCCCCTACGCCAATAGTTCGTTTCATATCGGCCACATCATGGAGTACATCCAGGCCGACATTTGGGTACGTTTCCTGAGAATGCAAGGGCACAAGGTGCATTTCGTCTGCGCCGACGATACGCACGGCGCGCCTATCATGCTCAAGGCCGAGGCCGAAGGCATCACCCCCGAGGAACTGGTGGCGCGCGTCGCCGAGGAGCACAAGCGCGACTGGCCGCGCTTTTACATCGGCTTCGACAACTGGCACAGCACGCATTCCGAGGAAAACACCGAGCTGTCGTGCGACATCTACGGCAAGCTCAAGGCCAACGACCTCATCACCACCAAGACCATCGAGCAGTTCTTCGATCCGGTCAAGGGTATGTTTCTTCCCGACCGCTACATCAAGGGCGAATGCCCCAAGTGCCATGCCAAGGATCAGTACGGCGATGCGTGCGAGGTGTGCAGCGCGGTGTACGCGGCGACCGATCTCATCAACCCCTATTCGACCATCACCGGAGCCAAGCCGGTGCTGAAGAAATCGGAGCACTTTTTCTTCAGGCTTTCCGACCCGCGCTGCGTCGAATTCCTCAAGGCCTGGACCCAGGACGGCAAGCTGCAACCCGAGGTCGCCAACAAGGTGATCGAATGGCTGGGCGACGAAGGCAAGCCGGACAGCAAGGGGCTCGGCGACTGGGACATCTCGCGCGACGCGCCTTACTTCGGCATCGAAATTCCCGATGCGCCGGGAAAATATTTTTATGTATGGCTCGACGCGCCGGTCGGCTATCTCGCCAGCCTCAAGAATTACCTCGGCAAGATCAAGGGCGGTGACTTCGACAAATTCATCGCCGACAACAAGGTCGAGCAATACCATTTCATCGGCAAGGACATTGTCTATTTCCACACCCTGTTCTGGCCGGCGATGCTCAAGTTTTCGGGATACAAGGTGCCGGACAATGTCTTCGTGCATGGCTTCGTCAACCTTTCCGGCGAGAAAATGTCGAAGTCGCGCGGCACCGGCATCAGCCCGCAGACCTATCTCGCGCAGGGACTCAATCCCGAGTGGCTGCGCTACTATCTCGCCGCCAAGCTCAATGCCAAGGTCGAGGATATCGACCTCAACCCCGACGACTTCATGGCGCGCGTCAATTCCGACCTGGTCGGCAAGTATGTCAACATCGCCAGCCGCGCCGCGGGCTTCATCACCAAGCGTTTCAACGGCAAGCTCAGCGATGAGCCGCTTACGGCGGGACGCGAGCTGTTTCACAAAATGCGCGGCAGCCTCGCCGCCAGCATCCCGGAATCCGACGACCAGGTGCCATCGATCCTGTTCGAAGTGAGAAATTTCGCCGGCCAACTCGCGCAGGATTACGAAGCGCGCGAATTCGGCAAGGCCATCCGCGCCATCATGTTCCTCGCCGACCGCATCAACCAGTACATCGACGAGCAAAAGCCATGGGAAATCGCCAAGGAAGCGGGGCAGGACGCGGCGCTACACTGGTTCTGCACGCTCTACCTCGAACTGTTCCGCATTCTCACCATTTACCTGAAACCGGTATTGCCCAAGGTCGCCGAAGATGTCGAAATTTTCCTCGGGATCAAGCCGCTCGACTGGGAGGATGCTGCGGTCGCGCTCAAGCCGGGGCAAGTCATCCAGCCGTACAAGCACCTCATGACGCGCATCGACCCCAAACAGATCGAAGCGCTGCTCGCCCCCAAGGAAGAACCTGCTCCCGCCGCACCCGCCGCGAAACCGTTGTCGGCCAAGGCTACGGCCGATGCAGCGGCCGGCCCCGATTTCACGCTGGTACCGCCCGAGCCTCCCAGACCTCCGGTCCTGCTACCCGTGGCCGACACCATCAGCATCGAAGACTTCGGCAAAATCGACCTGCGCATCGCGCGCATTGTCGATGCCGAGCTGGTCGCCGATGCCGACAAGCTCCTCAAACTCACACTCGACATAGGCGTCGACCAGCGCACCGTCTTCGCCGGAATCCGCGCCGCCTACACTCCCAAGGATCTCGTCGGCAGACTCACCATCATGGTCGCCAACCTGGCGCCGCGCAAAATGCGCTTCGGCGAATCGCAGGGCATGATCCTCGCCGCAGGCGACGGCACCAGCATCTATCTGCTCGCGCCGGACTCGGGGGCGGTTCCGGGAATGCGTATCAAGTGACATGATGTTATGGCGACGCCATAACATCATGTCATCCTGAGGAGCAAAGCGACGAAGGATCTGGCGACTTACTCACCGGCATTGCTCCTTCCACTCGCCGAGGGGGAAGGCAGCTCCGTAGCTCCGTAGGGCGCAATAACCAACGGGCATTGCGCCGTATGTCAATCTTCAAGCCCCGGCAAATCTGCCGCGGCATCGCCCGCCCAATCCGGCGGATAAACACCTTGATTTACAAAATGGTGAAACGTCGAATAAGGCCAGTCCGCCACATGATCGACCAGTCCGTGCTTGACCGGATTGATGTGAACATAATCCAGATGCGCCCGGAAATCCGCGTCATCGCGAATCAGGTGCTCCCAATAGCGGCGTTGCCAAATTCCCCGTTCGCCCCGCTTTATACGAACCTTTGAACGCAGCTCCGTCAGCGGCAACGCCTTGGAGAAATCCATCTTGATCAAGCGCCAGCGTAACGGGAAATCAGCGTCCCCGGGCGGCAATTGGATGACGCAATGCAGATGATCGGGTAGCACCACCCATCCATGAATCACGAAGGGATGGCGGCGCCGCACCGAGCGTACCGTATCGCGCAATAGCTCGATATGCCGCGTCAGTAAATCGTTGCCATGCCGCTCCAGCAGGTTGACCGTGAAAAAATAAGTGCCGCCCGGAGACCAGGCGCGACGATAGTCGGGCATGGCGGAAGTATCGCCAACATTGGCGTGCGGCGCAATGCGCTTCGCTTATTGACGCCCTACACCGCCTTGCGTCCTGCGCGTGCCGCCGTGGGTCAGCCACCCACGCGGTGCTTCGGATCACCCCATCCCGACCTTCCCCTCGCTGAGGGGAAGGAGTTGGTATGTGGTGTTACCTGATAACTATGCCCATCCCGACCTTCCCCTCGCTGAGGGGAAGGAGGAAACCTCCGATCAACTGCCAGATCCTTCGCGTTGCTCAGGATGACACTGCGATTATTGAGAGGTGTCGGAATACAAGACTCCTCCCGCCATCTGCGGCATAATCGCCGCCATGAAAGCCACGCTTCCTCCGCCTTACTCGACCGACCGCGCCGTCCTTGAAAAAGAGGTGCGCATCGATGTGTTCCGCGCCAGCGGACCGGGCGGGCAGCATGTCAACAGGACCGAGTCGGCGCTGCGCCTTACGCATATCCCATCGGGCGTGGTGGTGATCGCGCAGGATTCGCCTTCGCAATTCCGCAACCGCGAGACCGCCTATGAGCGCCTGATCGAAAAGCTCGTCAAGCTCAACTACGTGCCGAAGAAACGCTACAAGACCAAACCGACGCGCTCGTCGGTCGAAAAGCGCATCGCCACCAAGGTGCGCCGGGCGACGGTGAAATCGGTGCGTTCGAAAAAAGTTTCCCACGATGAGTAGCATCGTTACGCGCCGACTTCACGTCCATGGCGCCGTGCAGGGTGTCTGGTATCGCGAATCGATGCGCCAGCAAGCCGAGCAACTTGGTGTCACGGGATGGGTGAGAAACCGTCTCGACGGATCGGTGGAAGCCATGGTGCAGGGCGCACCTGACGATGTGGAGACGATGATCGCGTGGGCGAAGCGCGGCCCCGAGCGCGCGCAAGTGGCAAACGTCATCGTGACAGACACCGTTGCGGATGCAGGTGTCGAAACCTTCAACGCATTCTCGAAGCTCCCGACTTACTGAGCGCTTCCGCGACGTCGTACCTGACCGCGACATTGGCCGCGGTCAGCCAGCCCTGCAACGACTCGATGAGCGAATCCGACAGTTTCACGCTTTGCGCGGGCGGCAGCGCGATATCGACTTCGGCCGCGTCGTTGCGGTAGTGGATCAGCACCGGGCATGCGCCGGGTTGATACGACGACAGAATCTCTTTGAGTCTGACGGCGTCGGCCTGACCGTTGATCGACAGTTCCAGCCGCCGCGCGTAACGCGTGCGCGCCTGATCGAGATCGAGGATGTTGTCGGCGACCACGCGCATGCCGCCGGAGAACTCGTCGTTCGACACCTTGCCCTCGACGACCAGCAGATGGTCGTCGGCGATGATGGCGCGCTTCTCGTTGAAAAGTTCGCTGTACACCACCACCTCGACGCGCGCCGTGCCGTCATCGAGCGACAGCACCGCCATGCGCCCGCGCCGCGAATTGCGCACACGCTGTTCGTACAATATACCGGCCAGCAGCACCGTCTCCTGCTTGGGCTGAATGTCCTTGAGGGGCGTCCGGGCGAACTGCCGCACTTCGGCCGCATAACCGTTGAACGGGTGCCCCGAGAGATAGAAGCCGAGCGCCTGCTTCTCGTTGATCAGCCGCTCGCGTTCGGACCATTCGTGCGCGCGCACCAGAGTCATGGCATCGGCGGCGCCGGCCTCGGCTTCGCCAAAAAGGGAAACCTGCGAGGCATTGCGCTCGGTGTGATCGGCCAGCTCGATCGCATTGCCGAGCGAGGCGAGCAGGCTCGCGCGATGCACATCGATACTGTCGAACGCGCCCGCCTTGATGAGCGCCTCCATGGCGCGGCGATTGACGATGCGCCGGTCGACGCGTCTGGTGAAATCGAGCAAATCCCTGAAGGGGCCGCCCTGCTCCCGCGTCGCTTCGATGTTGCCGATGGCGGATTGGCCGGTGCCCTTCACCGCGCCCAGCCCGTAGCGAATGGTTTTTTCGTCGATCGGCTTGAAGCGATGGGTGCCGCTATTGATGTCGGGAGGCAGGATAACGAGGCCATTGGCCTTGGTATCGTCGAAAAGCAGTTGCACTTTGTCGGTGAAATCCATCACGCCGGACAAGTTGGCCGCCATGAACTCGGATGGAAAATGCGCTTTCAGGTAGGCGGTGTGATACGCCACCAGCGAGTACGCGGCCGAGTGCGATTTGTTGAAGCCGTAGCCCGCGAATTTTTCCATGAAGTCGTAGAGTTCGCTCGCCACCTTCGCCGACACGCCGTTTTTCTGCGCGCCCGCGCTGAAAATGCTGCGATGCCTGGCCATTTCCTCGGGCTTTTTCTTGCCCATGGCACGGCGCAACAGGTCGGCGCCGCCCAGCGAGTAGCCGCCGATCACCTGCGCGATCTGCATCACCTGTTCCTGATAGACCATGATGCCGCAAGTGGGCGACAGAATAGGCTCGATGCGCGGGTCGAGGAACGTGACTTTTTCCTGGCCGGTCTTGCGCTTCAGGTAGTCCGGGATCAGGTCCATCGGGCCCGGCCGGTAGAGCGCGTTCAATGCCGTCAGGTCGTCCACCGAGCCAGGCTTGGCGCGCATGATGAGATCGCGCATGCCGCGACTTTCAAACTGGAAGATCGCGCCGGTGTTGCCCGCGGAGAAAATCCGATAGGCGCGCTTGTCGTCGAGCGGAATGGCATTCAGATCGAAGCCCGGTTGCGGCTCGCCATAGCCGCGCGCGCGAATCAGCTCGACCGCTTCGGCGACTATGGTCAGCGTGGTGAGGCCCAGGAAGTCGAACTTGACGAGGCCGACTGCCTCGACGTCGTCCTTGTCGTACTGCGACACCGCCGCATCCGATCCGTCGGCCATGTACAGCGGCGTGAAATCGGTGAGCGGCCCTGGCGCGATCAGCACGCCGCCGGCATGCATGCCGACGTTGCGCGTGATGCCCTCGAGCTTCAGCGCCAGCGCCATCAACTCGGCGACTTCCTCCTCGGCCTTCATCTTTTCCGAAAACTGCGGTTCCTGCTTGATGGATTTTTCGAGCGTGATGCCCAGCTCGTTGGGAATCATCTTGGCGATCGAATCGACATAGTTGTAGCCCATGCCGAGCACGCGGCCGACATCGCGGATCACCGCCTTGGCCGCCATGGTGCCGAAGGTTGCGATCTGCGAAACGCTGTCGCGGCCATACTTGTTCTTCACATAGTCGATGACGCGGTCGCGCCCGTCCTGGCAGAAGTCGATGTCGAAGTCGGGCATCGACACCCGCTCGGGGTTGAGAAAGCGCTCGAACAGCAAATCGTATTCGAGCGGATCGAGGTCCGTGATCTTGAGCGAGTACGCCACCAGCGAACCCGCGCCCGAGCCGCGGCCCGGCCCGACCGGAACGCCGTTGTGCTTGGCCCACTGGATGAAATCGGCCACGATGAGAAAGTAGCCGGGAAAGCCCATCTGGATAATGGTCCTGACCTCGAATTCGAGGCGTTCGAGGTACTTGCCGCGCACCGCATCGCGCTTCGCCGCATCGGGGTAGAGCGCAAGCAGCCTTTCCTCCAGCCCGGCCAGCGAGGCGGCGCGCAGATAATCCTCGATCGACTCGCCGTTGGGCGTGGGGAAATCCGGCAGCCTGCTTTTACCGAGCGAGAATTCGAAATGGCAGCGCTTGGCGATTTCGACGGTATTTTCCAAAGCTTCGGGAAGGTCGGAGAACAGTTCCGCCATTTCGGCGCGCGATTTGAAATACTGCTCCGGACTGAAATCGCGCTTGCGCCGCGCGTCGCCGAGAATCATGCCCTCGGAAATGCACACACGCGCTTCGTGCGCCTTGAAATCGTCGCGCGCCACGAATTGCACCGGGTGCGTCGCCACCACCGGCAAATGCGCCTCGGCGGCGAGCGCGATGGCGGCATGGATATAGGATTCGTGTTTTTTCCCCTTGCCCTCGGGCCGCTGCACCTCGACGTAAAACGCATCGGGAAAATCGCGCTGCCACGCGTGCGCGAGGGTCAGCGCCGCCTTGTGCTTGCCGTTGAGCAGCGCCTGGCCGATGTCGCCGCCATCGGCGCCGGACAGCGCGATCAGGCCATCGGCGGCATCTGCCGCGAGCCATTCGCGCCTCAACTCGGCGCGTCCGCGATGGGTATTTTCAATGTAAGCACGCGACAGCAGCACGCACAGGTTGTGGTATCCCGTCTGATTGCGGCACAACAACAGCACGCGAAACGGCGCGTCGCGGTTTTTGTCGTTACTCAGCCAGACGTCGCAGCCGATGATCGGCTGGACCCCCTGGGCGCGCGCCGCCTGGAAGAACTTCACCGCGCCAAAGAGGTTCCCCAGATCGGTAATCGCCAGCGCCGGCATGCCATCCGCGGCAGCCTGCTTCACGGCGGCGTCGATGCGCACGATGCCATCGACGATGGAATATTCGCTATGCAGCCTGAGGTGAACGAAGTGGATCATGGAGGCCATACTGAAGAGCGATCATTTTACCACCCGCGATTGGCCGGGTAGCTATCGGCATGCACTATCCAGTCAGCCGCTATTTTCTACGCCCGGCAAAGAAAGTCTTCAGCAGCTCGCCGCATTCCCCGGCCAGCATACCCCCCGTGAACCGCGCGTGATGGTTCAGCTTTTGCACCGCGGTCAGGTCGATGACGCTGCCGCACGCGCCCGTCTTGGGGTCGGGTGCGCCGAACACCACGCGCTCGATGCGCGCATGCAGAATCGCGCCGACGCACATCGCGCAAGGTTCGAGCGTGACGTAGAGCGTGCAACCGGGCAGGCGATAGTTGCCTTGCTGCGCAGCCGCCTCGCGCAGCGCCATGATTTCGGCATGCGCCGTGGGGTCGTGCGCGCCGATGGGCTGATTGAAGCCGCGCCCGATGATGGCGCCATCCTTCACTACCACTGCGCCTACCGGCACTTCGCCGGCATCGTTCCCCTGGCGTGCGAGTGTGAGTGCTTCGCGCATGAACACTTTGTCATGCTGCCCAGCGTCCTCCATGGCGGACTCCCTCTCCCGCGCGCGGGAGAGGGCTGGGGAGAGGGCAGCTGCAGGGACATTGAGTTTTTGCCAGATCATGTTCAATACTTCGTCAGTTCTCACAAGAGCATCATCGCTCCAGACACGCAGCACTTGAAACCCCTCCCTTTCAAGATGAAAGGTACGCAGATTATCGCGCTCAAGCTGCTTGAGATGTTGCCCCCCATCGACTTCAACGATGAGCTTGGCGGAAATGCAGGCGAAATCCGCAATGTAAGCACCTATCGGCACCTGGCGTTTGAATTTATATCCGCTGAACCTGCCTGCACGCAACCGTTGCCAAAGCTTGCGCTCCGCATCGGTCATTTTTCTGCGCAAATCCTTTGCCAGTTTGAGCTTTGCCTGTTCTCTCACGGCTTTCCCCTCTCCCCCGGCCCCTTGTATGCTTCGTTTTGTAGTGAGTGGTGTAGTTTTCGGGAGGGGCTGCACAGCCCGTTAGCCCTTTGGGACACCAAGCCCGTGGGAGAGCTTT